>Ga0255353_1001700_pt1 | contig 11899 bp, 10 predicted proteins | sample HBST25metaG_FD_189941 | JGI IMG/M metagenome (GOLD analysis project Ga0255353, IMG submission 189941) | Peat soil microbial communities from Stordalen Mire, Sweden - H.B.S.T25 | ecosystem: Environmental > Terrestrial > Soil > Wetlands > Peat | place: Sweden: Norrbotten County, Stordalen Mire...
CCACGGTGCTGGCCAACGAGCAGGTGGTCGATGGCTGTTGCTGGCGCCACGAAACGACCAAAGTGGACCAGCGCGATCTGGTGCAGTGGTTCTTCCGCATCACCGCTTACGCTCAGGAACTGCTCGATGACCTGGACAAGCTCGACGGCTGGCCGGAAAAAGTCCGCACCATGCAGCGCAACTGGATTGGCCGCAGCGAAGGAACGGACGTCGACTTTTTCCTCGCGGAAAAAGCCGACGAGGGATCAGTGGTCAGGGATCAGGGGTCAGAAAAAACGCGCATTCGCGTTTTTACCACGCGCGTGGACACCATCTTTGGCGCGACCAGTGTGCAACTGGCTCCGCAGCACGCTTTGGTGGCCGAATTTACCGCCGCCGACAAAAAGCTGAAAGCGCAGGTTGACGAGCTGATCGACCAGCAGAAGAAGGCGCGCGAGGCCGGCGATTTGGGCGAGATTGAAAAGCACGGCGTTCCAACCGGCCGTTTCGCCATCAACCCCTACAACGGCCAACGCGTGCCCATCTGGGTGGCCAACTACATTGTGGCCGATTACGGCACCGGCGCCATCATGAGCGTCCCTGGCCACGACGAGCGCGACTTCGAGTTTGCCACCAAGTACGGCCTGACGATTGTTGAAGTGATCAAACCGGCCCAAAACGCTGAAAGCGCGGAGCTACCGTTTGTCGCGCATGACGGTGTTCTCGTGAATTCCGGCGAATTCGATGGGCTAAGCTGCGCCGATGCCCAGAAAAAGCTCCAGGAGATTGCGGCCCGCAAGGGCTTCGGCGAAGCGACCGTCACCTTTCGCCTGAAAGATTGGGGAGTAAGCCGTCAACGCTACTGGGGCACGCCCATCCCCATGGTTCACTGCGAAAAGGACGGGCTTGTCCAGGTGCCCGACGATCAATTGCCGGTGGTGCTGCCCGAGCAGATCGAGATTACCCAGCAGGGCGGCTCACCTCTGAGTCGCGTGCCGGAGTTCGTCAACGTTACCTGCCCCAAATGCGGCGGGCCGGCGCGGCGCGAGACCGACACGATGGACACTTTCGTCGACTCCAGTTGGTATTTCTATCGCTATACGGACGCAAAAAACTCAAGCGCGCCATTCGACTCGAAGATCGCGAAGTACTGGTTCCCCATCGACCAATACATCGGCGGCGTGGAGCACGCGATTCTGCACCTCATCTACTCGCGCTTCTGGACCAAGGTGATGCGCGATCTGGGGCTGATTGAGAACGATGAGCCGGTGCATCGCCTGTTTACGCAGGGCATGGTCATCAAAGACGGCTCCAAGATGTCCAAGTCCAAGGGCAACGTTGTCTCGCCCGACGAGATGGTGGCCCGCTTCGGAGCCGATTCGGCGCGCATGTACGCCTTATTCGCCGCGCCGCCGGACCGCGACCTCGATTGGCAGGAAGATGGCGTCGCCGGAGTGAGCCGCTTTTTGGCTCGCGTTTGGCGGCTGGTCACAAAGTATGCGCCGGTAGCCCGTTCTGGCGCGCAAAGCTCGTCGAAAACGCAAAACGACGGAGCCGCTCTGCTGCGCAAGCTGCATCAGACGATCGCCAAAATCACGCTGGACTTCGAGGGCCGCTGGCACTTCAACACCTGCGTGGCAGCCATCATGGAGCTGGTCAACGAGATTCAGGCGGCCGATGCGCAACTGGCCGCGGGCGAAATTCCCGCGCCGGTGGTGCGCGAGTTGCTGCGTACGCTCGTGCTGCTGCTGGCGCCGTTTGCGCCGTATCTCGCGTCCGAGCTATGGGAAGAGCTGGGCGAAAAGGGGGCAATTCTGCGCGCTCCTTGGCCGGTCAGCGACCCCGAACTGGCCAAAGAAAACGAGTTGGAAATACCGGTCCAGATCAACGGCAAGCTGGTAACCGTGGTGCGTGTCGCCGCCGATGCCAACGCCAAGGCGATCGAAGCCGCGGCGTTGGCCGGCGAGAAAGTTCAGGCGCGAACCACGGGAAAAACCGTGGTCAAGGTCATTGTGGTTCCCGGCAAACTGGTGAACCTGGTGGTGAAGTAGCCGTGGCCGCTCAATGATTGGGTGCCCCAGGTCTGGATTTTCGGACCTGGGAATCCGCGAACCTCAACCAGCATTTCTCATGAGGAGCAGCATGGCAGCACCTCTGCGCGGAACTCAGTCGCTCGTCGGACAGATGGGTTGGGTCTTCGCGCGGCCCTTCCTCACGCTGATTGAGGTTGGTTGGCGATGGCTCTTTGGGATTCCGTTCCTGGCGGTCTGCTGGATGCAATCCCAGAAGATTCTCGCCGCCTTGACGCCGGAATCCACTGGCCTCGCCACTCTCGATCCGCAGAACCCATGGATAGCCGCAGTGCAACTCAGCAATGCCTGGGCGCTCTACCAGCCTCACGTCGCAGCAATCCTGCGCTGGCTTTTGCCGGTGGCAGCACTGGTCTGGGCAATCGTCTCCGGCGTTGGCCGCAACCTGCTCCTTAAAAGTATGGCCCCGCCGCTGCGTTTTCGGCCCGTCCAGATGATTGCTCTTCAGGCCGCATGGCTGGCTTTCTTCCTCTTCGCCTGCTGGTGTTGGCTACGCTCCATGCAATGGGTCGCGGCTACGCACATCACTTCTGCCGCCGAGCCGGATCTGGTCGGCTACTCCATGTGGACGATCTTTCTCTCGCTGACATTCTTCACAGCGTGGGCGCTGACGAACTGGGCCTTTTCAATTGCTCCTCTGCTGATGCTGCTGGAGAATTGCAGCGCTGCTCAAGCTCTGGCGCGCAGTCTCAGACTGGGCAAGCCCATGGCCGCCAAACTGGTCGAGATCAACCTTGTAATGGGCATTGCCAACCTGGCGCTGATTGTGCTGGCTATGGTGCTCTCTGCCGCGCCGCTACCCTTCAGCGATCAACTAGGCTCGGAAACCCTGCACTGGATTTCAGCGATTTCGGTAATCTTCTACTTAGTCGCCAGCGACTACTTCCAGGTTGTGCGGCTCAAGGGATTTCACGAGTTTTGGAAGATGTTTCGCGACCCGCAGACTGGCGATTCAGCGAGCTAGCAAACCGGGGCTGCACCTCGCAGGCCACAAAGACTTCCTCGGCGAATTGCGCTCTCAGAAAATCTTCATCCGAATCACGAGGTACTTCTTCGGATCTTCGCGGATGCTCTTCACCAACTGCTGTGCCTGATCCAGAGTCTGATCGGCATGATCGTAGAGCGCGCGGTTCTGCACCAGTTGCCCCAACGAACCTTTGCCTTCATCCACGCCCTTCAGAATCGAATCCAGTCGGGTCACGGTGTCGTCGAGCTTCGCGGCGAAGGCTGGGTCCTTGGCAAGCTTTCCCAGCGCGCCCTTGCCAGCGTTGATCTCGGCCACCATTTGATTGGTGTTGGCCACGGCGGAGTTCAGGTTGTTGTAGAGCGAATCGTCTTTCAGCAGTTTGCCCGCGCTGCCCTTGCCCTCGTCCAGCGAAGTAGTGATTTTGTCGAGCCGGTCGACGGCCGAGTTGGCGCGCGCGTAGAGCGTATCGTCAGTGACCAGCTTTCCCAGCGAGCCTTTGCCGTTGGCAATTGCGTTTGTAATGGTCTCCAGATCGGTAGCGATGTTGGTGATCTTCCTGCCCAATTCGGGGTCGTTGATCAACTCACCGGCAGTGCCGCGTCTGGAGTTGAGCGTATCCACCAGCGTCTCCACCTTGCGTGTCAGCGTGGCGATTTCTTCGATGGAGACCTGGCTGGTGCGAATCACGTCCTGAATGCTGGGCGAGCCGGAGGTCTTCAATTCCGCGCCATTAGCTGGAGGGGGTCCGCTGGCATGGGCTGAGCTGAGATCGACGTAGCTGTCGCCCAGCACTCCAGCCTGGGCAATCGAGGCGGTCGAATCGGTATGCAGGCGGTTCTGATATTCGCGGCCCACCCGCATGGTCACCTCCACCGGCGTCGGATTGCGATCCGAAACCACGCGTACATGGATCACGTTGCCGATGGTCACGCCCTCCAGCGTAACCGGAGCGCCATCCTTCACGCCCGCGGCATTCTCAAAGTACGAGCGCAGCGCCAGCTTGTGCGCGAACAGTCCGCCGCTCGAGCTGGACATGAGAAGAATCAGCATGACCAGTACGGCCATGGCTGTCATCACCAACGCTCCCACTCTTAGTTGCGACCACTGAATCTCTTTGCGGCTTGGCACGGCACTCCTCTTACAAGAAAATGCGTGGTTTAACCCCTTGAGAATAGCAGAAATAGCGGCATTATTGCCCATCCTCCAGCACTACGCTGGCCATGGCCAACTCTGCTGTGTGGGTAATGGAAAGCGCCGCGCGGCGTGCTCCCAGGCGTGTGGCAAACTCTGCCGCGCGTCCGTGAAACTGGAGAGTGGGCCTTCCGCCGGGCTCGCGCGTTACCTCAATCTCCAGCCAGTTCACGCCATGGGTGATGCCCGTTCCCAAAGCCTTCGCGCCCGCTTCCTTGGCGGCGAACCGCGCCGCAAAGCTCTCTGCTGCGTTGCGTTTGCGCAGGCAATAGGCCTGCTCCGCGGCAGTATACACGCGGTCAAGAAACCGCTTCCCATAGCGATCCATTGTCCGCTGGATGCGCCCTATCTCCGTCAAGTCGATTCCCGATCCGACAATCATGACTGTCTATCAAACTACATCATTTCCCGTGCTTGCGCCGGCATCAGGCAAAGCTCGCCGCCGCCGCGGCCTTTTCGGAACTGATACGCCTCTCGTTACCAGCGCAACCGGCTCGGGCCTTATTCCAAGCGCGGGTGTTTCAAAGACAGTCACGCATCGTTCGACTCCGCAACACAGGTTATGCTGCGCGCCGCGGCTCCGATAAGGCAGATGTGAGACTAACGCTGCCCACCCGCGACCAAATACAGACGATGAGGATTCCCTGGGCCATGCAGATGAAGGCCGTCTCCATCGAAGAGCCCTCGCGTCTGGTCCAATCCCTTACCGGCGCAATCCTGGGCTGCGGCGGTTGGGTCCTCAGCCGCGGCGCAAGCGATACCGGCACGGTGAATATGGTGTTCGAGTTCGAGCGCCAGGCTTGTGTCGAGATCTACAGCGTAATGATCGCTGCCGGCCTGGAACTAAGCCAGAGCGGGCACGTCCGCTTTACCGAACTCTGTCAATGCACCCGCAGCCATCAGCAGGATTGCGGCACAGAGATTGCCAGCGTCGATCTGGAGGTCCAGACCTTCCCGGTCGAGCTGATGCAAGCAGCGCGCGCCACAGAGACGGCTTAAAGCCTTAACGAATCTGCCTGCGCTCAGCCGCTATTGTTTCGTTGTAACTGGTGTCAGGGTGTCGACAACTTTCTGGTATCGAGCTGCCGCGTTTGGGTCCTTCATGCTTTTCAAAAGCGCGGGGTCGTCCAGCCCAATCTGGTGCAGCGTCTCTTCCATGCTGGCGGCGGGAATCTGTTTCACCAGATCCAGCGTTGCCTGCGCAAGAACCAGCGGCCTCAGGGAGATGACTGAGCCCGTTTGCCCTTCCATGGTTCCTGCGTAGTTGGGATCTGCGCCGGCCTTCAGAAGTTGACTGACAATTTCTACATTGCCGTTTCTTGCCGCGTAATGCAGCGCGCTCCATCCGGTCGGCGAGGTGCGGCTGTTGGGGTCGGCGCCCTTCTCGATGAGCTTTTTGGCCTCTTCGGTGTTGTCGGCCTTCACCGCCGTCATCAGCGCGGCCGGGTTAGGCTTGCAGCCGGTAATAGATAAAATAATCAGTGCGATAGGAAAAAGGAACAGAGGCCTAAACTTCATTGCAGCGTTTTCCTCTCAATAGGTCAGCGGGTCAGTCGGCCACGATATCTTTTGTCTGATTCTGAATGACAATGCTGTGGGAATATCCCTTGGACTCGCTCGTCGCCCAAACTGAATCGTAGTGTTGATGCTATCAAGAGGCTGCTCGCACGGTCAACCCGCCTCCACCAATCCATAGCGCCGCTGCCATGCCTCTTTAAGCCGCGCCCACACGCGCACCCGCTCAACTTCCGTCGTCTCGCTGCCTCCCGCCTTGCCCGCGCCGGGCGCGTTGGCGAAGCGCGACGCCTCCATCTTGGCCAGTTCCAGCAATTGCCGGTCGCGTAGCAAATTGGCCACGCGAAAGTCAGGCAGCCCAGCCTGCCGCGTCCCAAAAAACTCGCCGGGGCCGCGCTGCGAGAGGTCCAGCTCGGCCAGCTCGAATCCGTCCTGCGTGCGGACCATGGCGTTCAGCCGCTCCTCGCCCAGCGGCGAAACGCGCTCGCCTGTAATTAAAATGCAATAGCTCTTCGCCGCCCCGCGGCCCACGCGCCCGCGCAACTGATGCAACTGCGCCAGCCCAAACCGCTCCGCGTGCTCCACCACCATCACCGTCGCGTTGGGCACATCCACGCCTACTTCGATCACCGTGGTGGCCACCAGCACATCGATCTCGCCGCGATGAAAGCGGCGCATGATGACCTCCTTCTCATCGGCATCCAGCCGCCCATGCAGCAGGCCCACGCGCAAGCCGGCCAGCGGTCCCGTACGCAGCTTTTCGTGCATTTCCACGGCCGACTTCAGCCCCGACTTCGCGCCTGGATTCGCCTCCTGCGCGGCCTTGGGAAACAGATCCGCTGTTTTCCCCTTCCGGTTGACTTTGCGGGTAGTGACCGTCGGAGCTTCGATTCCAGCTTCCGTGTCATCATGCGGGAAATCCAGCTCCGGCTCGTCTTCCTTGCTGCCTTCGATGACCGGGTAAACGATGTAAGCTTGCCGGCCTTTCGCCACCTGCTTGCGCACGAAGTCCCAAACTTCTCCGGCCATCTCGCCGGGAACGCGTCGCGTGACAATCGGCGTGCGCCCCGGCGGCATCTCGTCCAAAACGCTTACGTCGAGATCGCCGTAGAGCGAGAGCGCCAGCGTGCGCGGAATTGGCGTGGCTGTCATCACCAGCACATCTGGCTCGGCCTGATTGGGCTTCTTCATCAGCTTGAAGCGCTGCAAAACGCCGAAGCGATGCTGCTCATCCACCACCACCAGCCCCAGCCGGTCGAACTCGACCTTTTCCTCGATGAGCGCGTGTGTCCCAATCACCAGTTGCGCCTCGCCCCGGTTGATCAGCCCGCGCGTGTGGCGCTTGCGCTCCTCCGTGAGCGAGCCGGTCAGCAGCGCAACCCTGTAATGACGCGTCGAGCGCTCCAACAGCTTGCGCATCGCGAGATAGTGCTGCGTGGCCAGAATCTCCGTGGGCGCCATCAACGCCGCCTGGTAGCCGCTCTCCATGGCCACCATCATCGCCTGCAGCGCGACGATCGTCTTGCCCGAGCCAACATCCCCTTGCAGCAGCCGCCGCATGGGGCTTGGGCTATGCATGTCGGCCACAATCTCGCCCAGCGCCCGCTTCTGCGCCGCCGTGGGATGAAACGGCAACACCTCGCGGATTGCCTCGCGCGCCTTGTCCGTGAGCGCAAAGCCGATTCCCACGCGCTCCCTCACGCGGCGGCGCTTGAGTTCCAACCCCAGCTCCAGAAAGAAAAGCTCCTCGAAGATCAGCCGCCGGTGAGCCGGCGTTGACCAGCTTTGCAATTGCGCAAAGCCCGTTCCTTCAGGCGGAAAATGCACCTCGCGCAGTGCCGTTTCCCGGCGGGGCAGCCCGAGCCGTTCCAGCATCCTCAAGGGCAGGCACTCCGGCACCGTGCCCTGCATTCCTTCGAGCAGGTGGAAGATCACCTTCCGCTGCCATCGCGAAGCCAGCCGCGCGCCGCCCAGCGACTCGTACACCGGTGTAATCCGCCCCACTTCCAGCAGCCGCGTCTCGGCGTCGTCGCTCGCGTCCGGCAGCAGCTCGAACTGCGGCTGAATCATTTTGAAATTCTGGCTGGAGCGCGACGGCTCGACCCGCCCATACAACGCCACCGTCTGCCCGGCGTGAAATTTACCTTCCAGATAGCTGCCATTGAACCAGATGCACTTCAGCGCCAGGCGGCCCTGCCCCACGGTCAGTTCGAAGAGGGGCATCTTGCGTGTCCTCAGCAGCATCGAGCCGCGCACTTCGGCAATCACGCTGGCCGTCTCGCCGGCCTTCAGCTCGTCCAAGCTGCGCGGATTCTGGCGGTCTTCATAGCGGAAGGGAAGATGGTAGAGCAGATCCTCGGCTGTCTGGATGTCCTTGGCGGCGAGCAACTCTGCCACCTTCGGACCCACGCCCTTCACATACATCACCGGAGTGTCGAGCTCTGCCACACTCCGGATGCTAAATGGCTTACGCCCAAGGGGACAAACCGCACCTAAACTCCCATATGATTGGGTGCCCCACCCTCGGCACGTTTTTGTTTTTGTGCCTAGGGTGGGCATGCACAATACCGATGATGAAGTTCATGGTCTACTGCCGGTCGTTAAGCTGCCTTCGGTTCGTAGACGCTAACCTCGGATTCGATGGTTTTGGCAAAAGCAAGCCTCGCTTTGGTGAGGTCGTGCATTTGCTGTAGATTGAGCCAGAATTCTGGGCTGTTATCAAAGAAGCGGGCCAGGCGCAGAGCCGTGTCGGGCGTGATCGCGCGCTTGCCTCGTACGATTTCGCCGATCCGTGTCGAGGGCACACGAATACTCATCGCGAGCCGGTTCTGACTCAAGCCTAGAGGTTTCAGAAATTCTTCCGTCAGCATCTCTCCCGGCGATGTCGTCACATACTGGTAGTTCCATCCATGAGCGGGACGCACCAGGGGAACATTATCTTTACCCTTTCCGTTCGCGGTGGTAATCGATGATTTCAACGCCATACGCTCCATCCTCCTTCCATACAAAGCAAATGCGAAATTGATCATTGATACGTATACTGTATTGACCCCGCCGCTTTCCTTTCAGCGGTTCCAGCATATTTCCTGGAGGCTCACGGAGATCGTCCAGACGAGTAGCCGCATCCATCCGGTTGAGTTTCCTTCGAGCGACGGTTTCAATCCCGCGCCATCGACGGTTTGTCCCCACCTGGGCGAGTTCCGCAGTGTCGTGGTCCTTGAAACTCCGGATCATGGAAGTATGATATGCTGTGTCGCGTTCAACGTCAAGCAGCTAGAATTATCAGGCGTACCGACCCGCCGCGCCCTTCGAACGCGGTCGCTCTCTACGGCCTGGCCAGAAAATAAGCCTCAACCGCCTGCGTCATGGCCGCGTAATCAAGATAAGCCTTCTTGCCTTCGTAGCGCGCTGCCCAGAGAACCTGGTTCACAATATCCCTCGGATAACACTGGCGCAGCTCTTGCTTCATCGTGCCGCGAATGAAGTCGATAAGGTCTTTGGGTACGCCGGGCTCAAATGCCACTTGATTCTCATCGGCAACGCGGCGGAAGATTTCGCAGAACTGCGTGTCTGAAACCGTGCCGATCTTGATCTTGGTTTGAATCCTGCGCAGGAAACAAGCGTCTACCAGTTCCGCAGGATCCATGTTGGATGCAAAGACGACCAGCATCTCGAAGGGAATTTCAATCTTCTTTCCGCCCGACAGTGACAGAAAATCGATCCTGCGATCCAGCGGAACCACCCAGCGGTTCAGCAGGTCTTCCGGACGCATCCGTTGCCTTCCGAAATCGTCGATGATCAGAACCCCGTTATTGGCCTTCATCTGGATCGGGGCAACATAGAACTTGGTGACCGGATTGAATTGCAGGTCCAGCATCTCGATCGTCAGCTCGCCGCCAGCCAGAACTGCCGGGCGTTCGCAAAGCACCCACCGCTCGTCCCGGCTTTCCGGCTCCGCTTCCGCTGCGCGCTTGTGAATCGCCGGATCGTAGACCGTGATAATCTGGCCGTCCACTTCGATCGCATACGGTATCCACACCGCGTCCTCGGCAACCACGCGCGACATCGTTTCCGCAATCGTGGTTTTCCCTGTCCCAGGAGGCCCGTAAAGGAATATGGAACTGCCTGAGTTCAGAGCCGTTCCAAACTTCCGCAGCGTTTCGTCACCAATGACCAGATGCTTAAAGGCGCGTTGCACGCCGTCCGCGTGTATTTCCATCTTCCGGACGCTCTGAAGCCGGACCTGCTCAACATAGCTTTCCAGCGACACCGGCGCGGGGCCTGCATAGTGGCTCTGCGAAAACAGCTCCATCGCCCGCGCTCTGCCCTGAGACGTGATGGCAATCTGCGGAACGTAGCCGTTCACTCCCGTAACCTGGCAGTTCAGTTCCGTGCGCAGCTGGGTAGACAGCTCCTTGGCCACTTCAAAGCTGAGCCGGGTCTTTTCAGAAAGCTCGGAAATCGAAAGCGAACCTGATAGATACAGGATCTTTAACGCCAGGTCCTCGACAACTGACAGGCGTACGTCAAGCTCCTGGATGCTTTGCGGTCTCGTTGTGGGCGCGTCCACTCGCTCGTCCTTGAAAAAATTGCAACCATCCACCGCTAACGAGGTTACCATCGCCGCCTCCGAAAGGTTACTATTATCCGTGCTCGAAAGGTTACCACTATTCAGCCTCAGCAGCAAGGCTAACATTTTTCCTCCCCCGGCTACGGTGAACTTTTGCCGCTGGGGTGTACTCTTTGGCTTCCCTCTCTGCTGTCCGTTAGCTCAATCTTTCCTCTATGTTGCAGACACCCCCGCGCGTTCTTCTCCGTAGGTAATCCGGCAAGACAAATCGGACGAATACGGGAAAAATCGAGCCGGTATCGCGCCAGATCGGAGTCTCCCAAGCTGGCAGCGGCGGCAACTGATTTCTTATGGAGCCTGCACGCATATTACTCTTTCCCAAGCTTTGCGCAAGCTGTTTTATGCGGGTTTGCTAAACTTCATTGAGACCGGCCCCTTCGTTTGCCCGAAAACCAAATTGCAAGTTGGGCTTAGTACTACAGTTGCAGATAGCATCTGCGGAGGGAGCAGGGGGATTCATCCCCCTGAAAATGGGCGCAAAGATCAGGGCCTTTAGGCCCGGAGCAGAGCGATACAGCGCAGATATAGCTGTAGTGTCAGGGAGAATTATGCCAGTTGTCGCGCTCGCGGGAGTGACCAAGGCCTACGAGAACAAGATTGCCGTCAGTGACTTGAGCCTGTCGATTGAAGCCGGCCAGATGTTCGGCTTGCTGGGGCCGAATGGAGCGGGCAAAACCAGTTCCATTCGCATGATGATGGGCATCACCGTCCCCGATTCCGGCAGCATCACTCTTTTCGATAAGCCTTTTGAACGCAGCAGCCTCGAACGGGTAGGCTACCTCCCCGAGGAGCGCGGCCTCTACAAGAAGATGAAGGTTCTTGACCAGCTCATCTTCTTCGGCCAGTTGCACGGCCTGGCCCGCGAGGAAGCGCAAACGCGGGCCGTCTCCTGGGCCGCGCGCATGGAAATTTCCGACGCCCTGCCCAAAAGAACTGAAGAGCTCTCCAAAGGGATGCAGCAGAAGATCCAGTTCATTGCCACGCTGCTCCACGACCCCAAACTCATCGTCATGGACGAGCCGTTCTCCGGCCTCGACCCGGTGAACGCGGTGCTGGTCGAGCGGACGCTGCTCGAACTCAAGGACCGGGGCAAGGCCATTCTGTTTTCCACCCATCGCATGGACCAGGTCGAGAAGCTCTGCGACTCCATCTGCCTCATCAACAACGGCAAGGCTGTGCTGTCCGGTAATCTGCGCCAAATCAAGGCTCGCTACGAGCGTAACCACGTGAATGTCGAATTCGAAGGAAGCCCCGCCTTCCTCAATAGCGACGAAGTTGCGCAAGCGAAAAACTTCTCCGGCCACGCCGAAATCACGCTCAAGCCGAACGGTGATGCGCAGAAACTGCTGCATGAAGCCGCGGCCATGGCGGCCATCTACCGTTTCGAACTGGTCGAGCCATCGCTCGAAGAGATTTTCATCCAGACCGTGGGAGTCAACGCCGATGCGTAACATCCTTCTCATTGCCCGGCGAGAGTACCTCGAACAGATTCACGGGCGAGCCTTCATGTTTTCCACGGTGCTGGTG
>Ga0255353_1001707_pt1 | contig 11869 bp, 11 predicted proteins | sample HBST25metaG_FD_189941 | JGI IMG/M metagenome (GOLD analysis project Ga0255353, IMG submission 189941) | Peat soil microbial communities from Stordalen Mire, Sweden - H.B.S.T25 | ecosystem: Environmental > Terrestrial > Soil > Wetlands > Peat | place: Sweden: Norrbotten County, Stordalen Mire...
CCAATGCCCACAATACGCGATCCCGTAAATCTTGCGAATAGGATTGCATCCGTGCCGCCCCTCTCCGGCAGGTTAATTGTAGCACAAACTGTATTCACTTAAAATAGAAACGCTCTAGCCACGGAGGGACACTTTGCACCAATTCCACCAGAATTCCGAGTTTTTCCGCAGCCTGTTCAGCCCCCGAGGGAACGCCCCTCTGCCCAATAGCATCTATCTTGCAACCTTCTTGGGCGGCTCCCAAAAGGTCACTGCTTGTCGCGGTGGGCAATCACGTAATCCTTGATCCGGTCGTAAACCTCGTTGGTCACCACGCCCTTCTCCAACAGATCCTGCTTGGTGCGGTAGGGCCTGAAGCGAACAATGCGTCCGGCCCAACTGCGCGTCATGCCGGGAGCTTTCAGCAACTCACCCACAGTGACGTGATTGATGTCGATGCGCTCCTCCGGCGGCGGGGCCGTCGCGGATGTCTTAGGCACACCACGGGAGTCCCGATCCTGATATTGCGCCACCCCCACCAGGCAAACGCCAAGGATCGCAACCGTCAATGCCGTGAATCGCGTCCGTGCTCGCACGGCTTCATTCTCTGCCTCGTCCTGAGCCAACCGCAAGCCGGCGGCAGGATGGGAAACATCATTACGCTTTTTGGGGCCGGATCGATCATTGCGCATGAACGGAAGTTATATCTTGAATTCGCAAACCGGCATTCGCGTTATCTTCGCCAATGAAACACATTCAGAAGTTCACTCATGATGTTAAAAGCATCCAGATCGTCCCTTTTTGAACTCCGCAAATGCGCTCAGCCTGAAACAATCGATTCATGGCAATAAGCCCAGTTGCTCCCATTCCTGGCGGAATTCGCAAGCGCATCTTTGGCAAAGTCAGCCTCATCATGCTTCTCGCGCTGGTTCTCCTGCTGAGTCTGTGTCTCATTTTCTCCTGGATCACGCGCGACGCCATGGCGCATCTTCCCTTCCTCTCGGGGCAGGGCCAGGCGCACAGCCTTGTTGACAGCCGCAAGACCCTCGTCGATCAGCATCCCTGGCAAACGGCCCAGGCTCTGGCGCCTCTGGCTGTGACCGCCGAGGAGACAGAGTGCGCGCACGAAGCCGAGCGTCTGGCCGATCACGAAGTGGACCAGGCTTTCGCCTCGGCATTGCGCCTGGCCAGCACACAGGCGCAGCATCGCGTCCTCACAGGCGAAGCGCTGGCGCTCTCGCTGGAGGTCGCACAGTTGCAACAGCTCGTGAAGGGAGACCAGTCGCTGGTGCAGAAGCTGACGCCTGCATCCGGCGCCCCGGCCAGCCCGGCGAAGGATGCCGCGCAACCGGCTGCCGGCGACGACGATCTTGAAATTGCCAAGGCGCAACTGGGGCTCGATTCCGACCAACTGGCCGATGCACAGCAGGATCTTGATCGCGCATCGGGCGATGACCGCGACCAGATCCAAAGCGAACTTGCCGCGCATGAAGCCCTGATGCGCAAGTACGATAGCCAAACGCACAACACTGGAGAGGTAGCGGTTCTTTCTGCACAGCAACACGGCACCCTGGCCAGCCGGCTGAAGTCATGGAACAGTCAACTCGAACGCTACAAACTGATCCAGCAGGCCATTCAGGAGGCACAAGCCGATGAGGCCAGCCTGACTGCCGCTCACAATGCTCTTGAGGCCAGGGCCAATGCCGCTGTGGCGGCGAATGGAGCCAATGCGCCGGATCATGCGGCCAGGCTCGCCAACCTTAGAGACAGGAGCGCTGAACGGCAGCTTCTCAGCATCTATGACGACCGCATCCAAACCCAGCAGCAGCTTGCTGCCGTTTACGCCAAATGGTCTGCGCAGGTACTTCTGCAACACCGCATTCTGTTGCATATGGTTCTGCAATCGTTGGCGCTGATCGCCTTCGTCCTCATCTGCATCCTGCTCTGCGATGCGCTTGTGAGGAGGCTGATGGACAATCCATCGCTCGGCCAAAGGCAGATGCGAACCCTGCGATCGGTCCTGGAGTTGGGCATTCAGGCCGTTGGCGGCCTGATCGTTCTGCTTATCGTCTTTGGCTGGCCACGGCAAATGTCCACGATCCTGGGCCTCACCACCGCCGGGCTCACGATCGCCATGCAGGATTTCATCCTCGCCTTTTTCGGATGGTTCGTTCTCATGGGCAAAAACGGCATCCGCATCGGCGATTGGGTCGAGATCAACGGCGTAGGCGGCGAGGTCACCGAGATCGGCCTGATGAGCACCACTCTGCTTGAAACCGGAAACCTGGCGGACAGGGGGCATCCAACCGGCCGCCGTATCACCTTCATCAACAGCTTCGCGATCCGCGGACAGTACTTCAACTTCTCCACCGCCGGGCAGTGGATGTGGGATGAAATCACTGTCAGCCTGCCGGAATCCAGCGATACGCAGGAGCTTGTTGAGCGCATCCACAAGGCAGTCCAGGAAGAAACCGAAAAGAGCGCCCGCGTGGCGGAACACGAGTGGAAACGCGGCGCGCGCGGCGATGGCCTTAGCCGGTTCAGCGCGGCGCCGGTGGTGAGCCAGCGCCCGTCCGGCTCGGGTATTGACGTCCTGGTCCGCTATGTTACCCGCGCTTCCGAGCGGTTCGGGGTGCGCAATCGCTTGTACCAGCGCGTGATCGACTTATTGCACAATGAAAACAGCCCCGCGCGGGCGGAACAAGCTCCTGCGGGTGAAAACGCAAAGCCTGGCGAAGATCCGGATTGCAAAACGAAAGAAGGTCATGATTGACACCGCGCTGGGTTTTCCCTTATGGTTCTAAGTAGATGCAGAGCCACCGCCATTACGGTCACCACCACCACGGGAACCCAATGCCGGCGGACTGCCATGGCCTGAACTAAACGGCCAGAGAGATCTAAGAAACACCCAAGCCCGCCGGCGACCCAGCCGGTGGGCTTTTTTGTGCTGCAAACCCCAACACTCAACCGGAATCAGGAAAAAATGAACAACGGCACCGTAACAATCGACTTTGACAAGATGGATGGCCTCGTCCCCGGAATCGTGCAGGATGCGCGCACCGGCGAAGTGCTGATGCTGGGTTTTCTCAACCCCGTCAGCTATGCCAAGACGCTGGAGAGCGGCTTTGTAACCTTCTGGAGCCGTACCCGCCAGAAGCTATGGATGAAAGGCGAAACCAGCGGAAACCGGCTGCGTGTCGTCTCCGCCTCGACCGACTGCGACAACGACACGCTGCTCTTTCGCGTCGTGGTCGAGGGCGATGGGCTGGTGTGCCACGAGGGCACCGTCAGTTGCTTCACCAAACCGCTGCCGGTAGGCACCCCCGCAGAGCCAGACAACACTCAGAAAGAGGAAAACCGTGGCTAACAAGCTAAGACTAGGCATCCCCAAAGGCAGTTTGCAGGATGCGACCATCGCTCTGTTCAAACGCGCCGGTTGGAATATCTACGCCGACGGCCGCTCCTACTTCCCCTCCATCGACGACAGCGAGATCGAGTGCATGTTGATTCGCGCGCAGGAGATGGCGCGCTATGTGGACCACGGCGTTCTTGATGCGGGACTCACCGGCATCGACTGGGTGGTCGAGAGCGGCCTCGATGTTACCAGCGTCACCACGCTCACCTATGCCAAGCAAAGCCGCCGCAAGGTGCGCTGGGTGCTGGCCGTGCCCGAGGGCAGCGGCTTTGAGAAAGCCGCAGATCTCGAGGGCAAAACCGTCGCCACCGAGCTGGTGGAAGTGAGCAAGCGCTACTTTGCCTCGAAGGGCGTGAATGTCAAGGTCGAGTTCAGTTGGGGCGCGACGGAAGTCAAGCCGCCCATGCTGGCCGACGCCATTGTCGAAGTTACCGAGACCGGCAGCTCGCTCAAGGCCAACCACCTCAAGATCATCGACACGGTGATGGAGAGCGAGACTCATCTGATCGCAGGCAAGGCCACTCTCGCCAATCCGTGGAAGCGCGAAAAGCTCGACCAGATCGCCCTCATGCTGCGCGGCGCAATCGATGCGCAATCGCAGGTGGGACTGATGCTCAACGTAAAGCGTTCCGACCTGGAAACAGTTCTCGCCGTGCTGCCTGCCTTGAACTCGCCCACCGTTTCTCAATTGAGCGATTCGGAGTGGGTCGCGGTCAACACGATTGTCGATGAGCGCACCGCGCGCGATGTCATTCCCCGCCTGAAAGCAGCCAAGGCGACGGGCATCGTCGAGTATCCGCTCAACAAGGTCGTGCTGTAAGCCATCTTTACAGTTGCTGAAGTGTGGGTGCCGCAACTGCTGCGGAAAAACCCCAGGCTTTGAAAGGGCGCGACTTTAGAGTGTTTTCGGTTCAAGTGTTAACAAAACTTTGCCGTGCCCCATCCTTGAATCGCTTTTTGATTCAAGGGTGGGAGTCAACAAAGATCCGTCTCAACAGTAAACAACAAGACCGAAAACGCTCTAAAGCTGGAGACAATCATGAAGACCGTCAGAACCAAAGGCCGAGGCGCACCGCAAGCAGCGGAACTCCTCGCCTCGCTGGAACAACGCGGCGGCGCGGCGCTTGACGCCGTGCTCCCCGCCGTCAAACGCATCGTGGCCGATGTGCGCAAGCGGGGCGACCGCGCACTGCTGCGCTATGCGGCCCAATTCGACGGCCTCGAAGGCGCTGCCGATCTGATCGTCGCTCAGGATGAAATGGCCGCCGCATGGCAGGCCCTCGATCCCGCGATGCAAGAGGCTTTGTCCACGGCCGCCGCGCAGATTCGCGCCTTTGCCGTGCGGCAACTGCCCGAGTCCTGGAGCGATTCGCCGATCGACGGCCTCACCACCGGCCAGCTTGTGCGCCCGCTCGCTTCGGTGGGTTGCTATGTGCCCAGCGGCCGCCATCCGCTGCCCTCCACGCTGTTGATGACGGCCATTCCCGCGCAGGTTGCGGGTGTCGGGCGCATCGTCGTGGTCTCGCCCAAGCCCGCTCCAGAAACCCTCGCCGCGGCCCATCTGCTTGGCATCGCCGCGTTCTATCGCCTCGGCGGAGCGCACGCCGTGGCCGCACTGGCCTACGGAACCACAGCCCTTCCGCGCGTAGATAAGATTGTGGGGCCGGGCAATCTATACGTCACCGCGGCCAAGCGCCTGGTGGCCTTCGACTGCGCCATCGACATGCTCGCCGGTCCCACTGAGATTGTGGTCACCAGCGAGCGCGGAGCCGCGGCTGACATCGCTAGCGACCTTGTGGCCCAGGCCGAGCACGATCCCGAGGCGCTGCCCATCTTCATCACCACACGCGCAAATCTAGCCACAGAAGTCATCCGAGAGGTGAAAGAGCGGAGCTCCAACAATCCCGTCGCGCGCCAGGCTCTCGACCGCAACGGCTTGGTGATTCTCGCCGCCAGCGTGGACGAAGCGCGCGCCATCACCAACCGCCTTGCGCCTGAGCACCTCACCGTGGACGCGGCCAGCGATCTAAATTGGGTGTGGAACGCGGGCTCGGTCTTTGTGGGCCGCTGGTCCGCGCAACCCATGGGCGACTACATCTCCGGACCCAATCACACGCTGCCCACCGGCGGCATGGCGCGTGTGCGCGGCGGCTTGAGCGTCAACGACTTCGTCAAGCTCATCACCGTGCAGCAATATTCGGCGCAAGCCATGCGCACACTCGGGCCTCAAGCCGCGCTTCTGGCCGAAGCAGAGGGCCTCACCGGCCATGCCGAGTCCATTCGCACACGCTTGCGCAGGAGGAAGCCTCGTGACTGAAGCCGCAACAACAATGCATCCCACGCCCCGCGCCCGCGTGCAGGCCATGATGGAGTATCACCCACCGCTGGGCAGCCGCGACGCTTTGCGCCTGGACTTCAATGAGAACACGCTGGCCTGTTCGCACAGGGTGCGCGAGGCGCTCGCGCGCATCTCCATGAGCGACCTCACACGCTATCCGCAGCGTGAACCGGTTGAGGCCATCGTGGCCGCGCATCTCGGTCTTGCCGCCGCGCAGTTGGCTCTCACCAACGGTGTTGACGAAGCCATTCACGTGCTCTTTGAAACCTTTCTCGAAGCCGGCGACGAACTGCTGCTGCCCGTGCCCACCTACACCATGTATGAGGTCTACGCATCGGCGACGGATGCGCGCGTAGTCCCGGTGCTGGCCGCGGACGACTTGCAATTCCCCTTCGAGCCTCTGCTCGCCGCCATCGCGCCGCGAACCAAGATCATCGCCATCGCCAATCCCAACAGCCCTTCGGGCGCTGTCGCCACGCGCGAACAACTCATCGAAATCGCAAGCCGCGCGCCTCATGCGCTGCTGCTGGTGGATGAGGCGTATTTTCATTTCCACGGCGAAACGGTAATGGATCTCGTCGGCGTCGTGCCTAATCTGATCGTCGCGCGCACCTTCTCCAAGGCATACGGCCTGGCCGGTTTGCGCCTTGGCTTGATTGCCGCTCCAGTGCAACTGATGCGCTGGGTGCGCCGCGTGCTTTCGCCCTACAGCGTGAACTCTCTGGCGCTGGCCTGCCTGCCTCCCGCGCTTGAAGACACAGCGTATCTCGACTGGTATGTGGGCGAAGTGCTGGCCGCGCGCGCGGAGTTTGAGACCGCGCTCGATGCTGTCGGCATTCGCCGCTGGCCCAGCCGCGCCAACTTCATCCTGACTGAAATCGGCCTGCGCCACGCGGAGTTTGTGCGCCTCATGCATGAGGCCGGTGTACTGGTCCGCGACCGCTCCGCCGATCCCGGCTGCGATGGCCGCGTGCGCATCACCATCGGAACGCGCGAACAGATGCGCCAGGCCACAACGGCCCTCAATGAAGCCGTCGCAGCATTGAATCTCGGGGGAAAAGAGAAATGACAACCGCCAGGAAAGAGAAATCCGCAAGCAAATCAAACCCGCGTGTTTCCGACATTGACATGGGTGCCCCAGATCCCGATTCTGGAACCTTGGATAGCACTGTAGCTGCGCGCACATCCATCGTCGAGCGCAACACCGCGGAGACGCGCATCGCCATCAAACTCACCATTGAAGGCGGCGGCCGCTACAAGGTCTCCACCGGTATTCGCTTCTTCGATCACATGCTGGAGTTGTTCACCCGTCACGGCGCATTCGATCTCGAACTCAAATGCGATGGCGATCTCGATGTGGATCAGCACCACACCGTTGAAGATGTGGGCATTGCGCTGGGCGAGGCCTTCGACCGCGCTCTCGGCGACAAGCGCGGCATTCTGCGCGCAGGATATTTCCTGATGCCGATGGACGAAACCCTCGCCATTGCAGCCGTTGACCTCAGCGGGCGCGCCGCCTTTACCGTCGACACCAAGGTGCGCGTGCGGCTGGTGGGCGACTTGCAATCCGAGCTGGTGACTGACTTCTTCGAGGCTTTCGCACGCGGCGCGCGCGCCAATGTTCATGTAAAGACCATGTATGGCCGTTCGAACCATCACAAGATCGAAGCCATCTTTAAAGCCTTTGCGCGCGCCATGCGCGTGGCCTGCTCACGAGACAAGCAACTCGGCGAAATGCTGCCATCAACCAAGGGGCTACTCTAGGCCTCTGACCGCTTGTTGTGGTACCAACTATGGGTGCCACAGGTCTCGATTCTGAGACCTGGGAAAGCATGAACTCAAAGCACGAAACCAAACGGTCAAATGCCTAGCCCCTGCGGGAATGTGAGATAGAACCTATGCACGAATTGGGAGACGAGTGAATGCGCGTCACGGTAATCGACTACAAAGCGGGCAACCTGACCTCTGTACTCAAGGCGCTGCGCCACTTGGGCGCGGAGCCGGAAGTGACCGACGGCGACCTTGCGCTCGTTGAAAAAGCGGAGCGCATCGTGCTTCCCGGCGTAGGTCATTTCGCTGCCACCGAGCGGCTCGACAAGACCGGCCTCACGCCCGCGATTCGCGCGGCGATTGCGCGCGGCGTTCCCTTCCTCGGCATCTGCGTTGGCATGCAGTGGCTCTACGCGGGGTCGAGCGAAGCGCCCCAGCAGCCGGGCCTCGGGCAATTCGCCGAATCCTGCGCGCACTTCTCAGAAAGCAAAGAAAAAGTGCCCCACGTGGGCTGGAACTCACTCGAAATCCGCCCCAACTCGCGCCTTCTTGCCGGCGTGGAGCCCGGTGAATTCGTCTACTTCACGCATTCCTACAGAGCCCCGGTCACCGCCGACACCGCGGCCATCACGTACTACATCGAGCCTTTCGCGTCCGCCGTAGAGCGCGACAATGTGATGGGCGTGCAATTTCATCCAGAGAAATCCGGTGCAACCGGCCTGAAGATACTGCGCAATTTTCTCTCGTGGCCCGGGAAGGGGACTGAATGATTACCAAGCGCATCATCGCCTGCCTCGACGTGCGCGATGGACGTGTCGTCAAGGGCGTGCAGTTTGTTGACATCGTCGACGCCGGCGATCCAGCCACGCAGGCCGCGCGTCACGCCCGCGACGGCGCGGACGAAATTGTGCTGCTCGACATTACCGCAACGCACGAAGGCCGCGCCACACTGCTCGACACCGTGCGCCGCACCGCGCGTGAGTTATTCGTGCCCTTTTGTGTCGGCGGCGGCATTCGCTCGGCAGCCGATGCGGCGCAGGTCTTCGAGGCCGGCGCGGACAAGGTGAGCGTGAACTCCGCCGCGCTGAAAGACCCTACGCTGATTGACGCCATTGGACGCAGCTTCGGCGCGCAGGCCGTCGTTGTCGCCATCGATGCACGCCGCGACCCGCAGGCCGCCGATCCGGTGCGCGACGCTCAAGTCTACGTCCAGGGCGGACGCAAGCTGGCAGGCCGCCGCGTGGTCGAGTGGGCGCGCGAGGCTGAAGATCGCGGCGCGGGCGAAATCCTGCTCACCTCGATGAACTCCGACGGCATGAGGACCGGCTTCGATTGCGAGCTGACCGCGGCGGTGAGCGAGGCGGTCGGCATTCCCGTCATCGCCTCCGGAGGCGCGGGAACCGTCGAGCATTTTGTCGATGTCTTCGGGCGCGGCAAGGCCGATGCGGCGCTCGCCGCAAGCATCTTTCACTTCGGCGTATCGAGCGCTCGTTCGCTCAAAGCAGAGCTGGCCAAGGCCGGCGTCTCCGTGAGGCTTCCATGCTGATTCCTTCAATAGATTTGTTGGGCGGCCAGATTGTTCAACTTGTGCAGGGCGAAAAGCTGCGTCTCGCCTTCGACGATTTTGAATACTGGATTGAAAAGTTTTCCAAGTTCCCGCTGGTCCAGTTGATCGATCTCGACGCGGCCATGCGCCAGGGCGATAACTCCGCCCTTGTAGCGCAGATCGCCAAGCGGCTGCCGGTTCAGGCTGGCGGCGGCATCCACTCCATCGAGCGCGCCCGGCAGGTTCTCGACGCCGGCGCCAGGCGCGTTATCATCGGCTCCGCGCTCTTCTCCGCGGAGGGCAAGGTCAACACCGCTTTCGCCGCCGAGTTGGCTGCTGCCGTGGGCGCGGAGCGAGTAGTCGCGGGCATTGACACCAAGAACGGCCGCATCGCCGTGAAGGGCTGGAAGGCGCAGGTCGCGCTCACGCCCGACGATGCGATTCCACAACTCGAAGCTCATGCCGCCGCATTTCTTTACACGCATGTGGATGGCGAGGGAATGCTGAAGGGTTTCCCCATCGATGTGGCCGCGCGCCTGCGCAAACTCACCCGGAGGCAGCTCATCGTGGCCGGCGGCATTCGCAGCCAGCAGGAGGTGGATGCGCTCGATGCGCTGGGCGCCGATGCGGTGGTGGGCATGGCCGTCTACACGGAGTTGCTCGCCGTCTGATCCGCGGTGCAATCCTGCGCGAAAGCACTGCGACGCCGTGCCCCATCCTTGAATCGTTTTTGATTCAAGGGTGGGAAGCAACAAAGATCCGTCTCAACCATAAACAACGAAACCGAAAACGCGCCGTGCCCCATCCTTTCCGCGTTTTGTGCGGAAAGGGTGGGAGACCGCTATGAATTCGTTTCGGGCCGGATCATTGTTCTTGTACCTCGCCGATGGCGCGGCTGGTCTCAACGCGCGAGGCCCTCAGCAGCCTCGCAATCTGCTTGAGATGGAGTTGCACGGCATAGGCGCGCAAAATCTCGGCCTGGGAGAATCTCATGCCCTTGGGCCGCACCGCCGTCATGCGGGCTTCGAGCTGGGCAATGTCCTCTTCGAGATTCATCTGCGGCGGCACATTGAAGCGCCATTCGTGAATGCAGCCTGCCACATGCTGGAATCCGGTGCGAATGTCCCTTGCCAGTTGCCCCAGGGCCGGCTCCAGTTGCTGCGCATACCCATACTCGTTGGCATCTTTGACTGAGAACTCCAGCGCCACCATGGCGTCGAAGAGTGACCGCCCAAACTGCGAAAGCGTTCCCAAGCCCTCGCGCCATCCCGGCCCGCCTGAGGGTTCATTGCGCGCCGCCTGCAAAAACTGGTTGTTGCCGCGCAGCATGGCCAGCGCATCGTCCCGCAGCAAAGCCAGGTTCTCTGCGTGCGTGCCGCGGAAGCCCTGTAGAATCGCCTCGAAAAAAGCGCCCAGTACCAGAAACTCCTGTGCCAGGCCATCGCGCAGCCGCAGCCGGGCGCGATCGGGAAAGACCAGCGTGGTTACCGCGAGAGCCACAACAATGCCCAGCAGAACTTCGCTCACGCGGTCCAGCGCCAAATCGCGGCGCGAGCCGGCTTTCTCCACCAGCATCACAATCGTGATGGTCACCCCGGCCAGCCGCGAACTGCTCCGCAGCCCCAGCAAGCCGCAGACGATGACCGCGGCCAGCACGGCCAGAATATAGTTCCACGGAAGCACGCCGAACAGCGAAAACGAAAAGCCCAGCAGCGCGCCGATCAGCGTTCCCAGAATGCGGTCGCGCGAGGCGTTCACGGTGGCGCCCATGTTGGATTGCAGAACGATGATGGCGCTGATCGAGCCCCAGTAGCCATCGTGCAAACCAAAGCGCAGCGCCAGCCACCAGCACAGGGCCGCCGCCAGCGCGGTCTTGGCCGCGTGGATCAGCAACCGCTGCCGCTCCCAGGAAAGAATCCCGGGCTTCTCCTTATTTTCCACGCGCAGCTTGATCGCAAGCAGATGCTGGGACCACGTTTTGTCAGCCTTCAGCCGCATGGATTCAATCTTCCGTTCATTGTTTTCATGGATTCGCGACGACCTGCGCAATCCGTCCCCGGCGTGATCGCTCTCTCGTTTCGCCCGTAACCCGGTAGCTCAAGGCTATCAGCTTCTTCGCGGGGCCGGCGCTCGCCGTATAACATAAGATTGAGGCGCCCGCACCGGTTGCGCTGGCGAAGAATATGCTACGAGTCGGATACCCGGCAGTGATTGCGGCGGAGTTGTTACGCGATTTTCCCCAGGGAATCGAGCTCATTCCGCTGCCCGATCAATTGGACCATGACATAGACATCGATGTCTGGATTCCCGACCCGTATCCCGCGCGGGCCATCCAGATTGTGCCGCGCCTGCGCGGTCTGCGCCTGGTCCTTTCACTGATGGCGGGAACGGAGTGGATTCCCGGCGCGGTGGGCCCGCATGTGACCATCTGCAACGCTCACGGCGCGCACAACATCTCCACGGCTGAGTGGACGGTGAGCGCCATCCTGGCCATGCTGAAGCATTTCCCGTTCTATCTGGATGTGCAACGGTCCGGCCAGTGGAAGCGCCGCTTCGAGGCCAGCGCCAACTATGCCGCCATCACCGGAGACGCACGCCCGCTCTATCCGCCCGTCATGCTCGAGGAGTTGACCGGCAAGACGGTGCTGATGGTGGGCTACGGCGGCATCGGCAAGCAGATTGAGCGGATGCTGGCGCCGTTCAATGTCGAGTTGCTGCGCGTGGCTCGCAGCGTGCGCGCCAATCCCCAGGTCCACGCCGTCAGCGAACTTGACAGCCTGCTGCCGCGCGCTCAGGTCGTGGTGCTGATCCTGCCCTTGAC
>Ga0255353_1001713_pt1 | contig 11835 bp, 11 predicted proteins | sample HBST25metaG_FD_189941 | JGI IMG/M metagenome (GOLD analysis project Ga0255353, IMG submission 189941) | Peat soil microbial communities from Stordalen Mire, Sweden - H.B.S.T25 | ecosystem: Environmental > Terrestrial > Soil > Wetlands > Peat | place: Sweden: Norrbotten County, Stordalen Mire...
TCGAACCGAACGTAGCCGTTGACCATCTTTGGCAAACGAACCGGAGCATTCTTGCCTCCAGTCTGCTCGGCAAAGACATCGACGACCTCCTGGGGAAAGGTCTGGAAGAGCACGGCTCCCGATCCGCGTCCGTTCGAGACGATGGTATTCATCGCCTGCGCCCAAGCACGCCGGTTGTCCTGCTTTCCCTGCGCCCAGTAGTGCATGAACAGGTGCAGGCCACTGAATTGCTCCTTGGCATCTTGTTCAAACTCCCAGAGCGCAGCCTGCGCTTTATTCCGCGCAAGCACGGCCGATCTCCGTTGGTCTTTGTCATCGCCGGTGCGCACGGCTTCCCACAATGCCTGAGAGTTTCCGTACTCCAGCTTCAGTTGTTCCTCGCGCTCGGTGATTTGAGCAGCAACATCGCCGTAGATAGCATTGACAAGCTGGCACTCCTCGAACATCTCCTTGGTCACAGTGTGGCCAGAGAAGATGCCTCGGAAGTCTTCGACCGCCATGCGTTCGTTCAGGATGTCACCCAGTTCCTTGCGAAGGACGTTGTAAAGACGGCCAACCTTGTCGGTATCGGCGACGTCGAGATGAAGCGGCAAATCCGAAACCCTGCGCTCACGCTTGTAGCGGAGCCAAGGCGCCGGGGATACCTCTTTCCGAATATCGCTGATGACCGACTCATCGATCTCAACCCTGTGTTTGAGCGAGTCGAGTGCGTTTTGCAACTGCTCGACAAGCTTGTAAGCAAGATCAGGCCGTCCGGCTGCAAGGCATGAGGTCTTCAGATCGGTGATCGAACCGATCCGGTTTCCTCTGGCCTTCATCGCAACCAGATACACGTTCCACCAGGGAGACTTCGCCTTTTTGTGCTTGGTCTTTTCCTGATGGAATCTCTCTCCATGCGCAATCCTTCCAGAAACGAACTTCGGAAACTGGTCAGATGGCATCGCGCAGATGGTATCGAAGTCGAAGTCGCCACCATTCCGTTTGGCCGTCTCCGAATGCAGGATGTACGTTCCCTCCATGCGAAGTTGACGTTTTAGAATGTAGGCAATCAACGGCTCCGGCAGATCCGACTTGCCCAATGCGCGTTTAAGCATCGGGACAATTTCCAAGTCTGCAATGTGGCGGACGGGCAGCAAATCCTCCTGCATCCGTATTGGATAGCGAATGCAGAGACTCTGCTCGGCCGCGACGCTTGTGATTGCGGTGTCTTCCGGTATCCAGTCCGAGGCCGCGAGTATTTTGCCCTCGTGCTCGACCAGGATGCCGTCATCTGCCAACGCAAATGCCGGCAATTTGAAACCACCACTCGTCAATGTACGGAATGCCCAGCGAGCAAGTTTGCGGTTGATCTGGTTCGACACGTAGGGAAACCGAATGCTGTTTCCACTCTTGTCTGCCAGGAGAACCGCTTCTGCCGGCTCCCACTCTTCCGAAGGCGTATTGCTTACACCTTCCAGAGCCTCAGGATCGAAGCTCATGTCGAACGTGGCATCCTCTTCCGACTTACCCAGAACGCGCAGCAAGCCTTCATAGTCGCCATCGTCCCAGGCCTTTCTCACCTTGCGAACTTCCTCGATTGCGCGAGGCATGATCTCAAGTTGAAGGGCCTCATCCGAAGCGTGCTCGACCAGTGTGTAACTCGATCCGTATTCGGTGACACGTGACCATTGTTTGATCCCGAGCACCGCTGGACCAATATACAGACGGCCAGAAGTCCCGATCTGGGGAAGGAATCTACTTCCTCCCTTGAGATTGGGTTTGCAGGCGCTTTCGGGCAAAATGCAATCGACCGCAAGCCTGTCGGCTACACGATCGCTCATCGCCTTCAACGCACCTTTTGCCTGCTTCGGTTCGCGCGCATCGAATGCCAATCGAAATTGGCAGAAGCGATCCGGCGAGAGATGGAGTTTGCGATAGAGCGATTCCCGAATCCATCCGCGGCAATCGTTGGTGCCAAGGACATGATCCTCGACAACAACGATGCGGAAGTCAGGTTGCTCTGTCACCAGCTTGCAATCGGAGATCAGAATCGAAAAGTACACGATCGCTGCCTCCGGCCAATGCTGAAAACGCTCAGCAATGGGCTTGGCATGAGGCTGATCGACGAAGTAGAACTTGCCGTCCTTCGCCGAACCGCTTGCACCTACCAGCTTGTACTCCACTCCACCAAAAGAGAGTTGTGCCATGCGGTTTTCCACCACCGATTGCTCGTATGGTGTCAACTCCGCCGGCACACTCACGCGCGCTACTCGGATGCCGGGATAGAGTTGCGCGAGGAGTTTTCCCTCGAGCGTATCCTTCCGGCCCAATTTGCTGGCCTTGCGGGTCACTTCTCCAGTCACATCGATCTTCAGCTCAAGAATGAGCTTGGATTCGCCTGTCGTGTTTTGTGGCCTTGTCGCTGTCATCTTTTCTCCTCACTTGTCTGGCGCGCCAGTTGAGTGCCAATCGAGTGACTGAGAGGTTGAACTAACCCTGTCTGTCATTCCTTGTCGCCTGGTTGCCCGTGTCAGTGGTGAATGTTGACCGAACCCAAGTTTCAGGAATGAAAACCGGGTCAGCATGGAATTCCTCATCGCCGATGCGTTGAGGGTTCAAGAGAGGTTGACAGTGACCTTGATTGAAGGTGTATCTCCTCTTTGAAACTCGTTGCTGACCTTATGTACCTGCTACTTTTCGACCCATTACTTCTCAAGTGGCCGTTTTACCAAAATCGGATTGCCTCCCTGGACCTCTGCTTCCGCGCGGAAAGCTGTGACCACATAGATCACGCCGCCCTTCGAGCGAAAGGCCTTGATCAATGCGTCGCTTTCGCTCTGTGCCTCCTCGCCAAGTTCCGGCTTTGCCGGCGTTGATCCATCCTTGGCCAGGAAGTACCGCGCAACCTCTTCGGTCGCACGCGGCTTACGCGGGCGCTTCGATGCCCCTGGATTCACCGCACCGTTTACCAACTTTGGCCGGTCGTCTGGCGTCAACTTTGCAACTGCTGTCTCCATCTCGTTCCTCCGTTACTCCTGTCCAACAACACGGTCTGGCGCGGCCAGAATGCGGTCACGGCGCTCGCCATCAATCGGTCGCTCACTGTACTCGGCAATCCAAAGTCCGTCTGGGTTCACGTCGGTCCTGCGGTCGGCGATCAGGCGCATCCGATACTCATTGACGAAGTGGTCTGTGACCTCCGAGCCGTTCGAGACGTGATGTACGTCCTTGACCCCATACACGAGGTAGGTCAGAGGTTCTCCGGGTTCAGTGTCGATCTCGCGCAAATGAAAAACGGACTGGATCTGGTCGTCATCGACCTTGCCTCTGGTGTTGTCGTCTCCCATCGCCTTCATGGTGTAGCTGCGAAGGTTGCGCGTCATCATGTTGAGGCTTGCGGCCCAACGTTCATCGACATTGGATGGCGCGTAATTGAGATAGCTATCGAGAAACCGCTTTACAAATGCCTGGTCGAGAAAGGCATCTGTTCCGACATTCCCGGTCGCTGCGCCACTCTTTGTTGGCTGGCCGACAACCACCGCATCTCCATTTGCTCCTATGCGAATCACCGTGGGCGGTTGCAGGCGAACGAAGACCGCAAGCCCCAGCGCAACCAGAGCCACTGGAATCGTCAAGAATGCCAGAAGCCACGCACGGTTGGCGTTTGCCGTCAGCGCTCCATCCACCTCGTAATACTTTGGGCGCACATCGAGTTCATTCCCTTGCGTAACGGTCTTTGCATTTGCCATCGTTGCTCTCCTCTCGAAGACCCACTCAGTCACTTGCTTTTCCAGCGTTGTCGATTGCTCTTCTTCCGGTCACAGCGGCCTTCGTAGCCACTCGCGCCGCATGATAGGCGCCCCATGTCGCGATCCCATCCCGGCGTGGATGGGGAGCATACGAACTCCAAGCCCACGGATTTCCACGGTTCACACTTGCGAATGTTGGGGTAGACGAACCCGACTTGGAGCCAGAGCCAGACCCGGCACCAGAGCCGCGAACAGGAACGGGACTCTCCTGCGCGCCCGCGCTGTCCTCTCCCGCACTGACAGGTTCATCTTTCCCGGTAGCACTCTTTATGGAACTGCGAATAAGACCAGCATGACCCGCAGCAGTAGGTGAGCCATCAGCCATCTGCCCAGTGCCGTCTTCAACTGCTGATGTGTTACTGGCTTTCGTATCCATCGCGGGTTGATTGCCTGCGCTCAAGGAAGAATCGCCTTGACTTGTTCCGCGTTGCGCCGGCACGGGTTGATTGCCACTGCCCACCCCCGCAGGCGTCTTTCCACCCGCACCGGTCGCCGCGACACTGTTTGTCGCGTTGCCGGAGGTGCCCGCTGAACTCCCGGCACTTGCTGCCGCCGCGCCAACGGCCGCGCCCTCAATGGCCGCCGTGCCCGCGGTAATGGCCGTAACGGCGGCGCCAATCAGCGCGCCTGCTGTCGAGCCAACGTCGCCCGACACAATTCGCTTCGCCATGAATGGAATCACAGCAATGGCCAGCGAGAAGATGATGCTGGCGAAACCGATCAGGACCGATCCCTCCAGGCTGCCAAGGCCGCCTAAGAAACTTTTCTGGCTGAGCATTTGGCCTACTTGGCCCATCTGCACTGCGCTCAGCAGTGCGCCAAAGCCGCCATAGAGAATCGGCCATGCATTCCAGATGAAGACGTTCTCGACATATGCCTTGGCGATGCGGTTGGTCGCTCCCAGCGGCATCAGCGAGATCACCAGCGGGCCAAAGATGTATAAGATGCTCCCATAGAGGATGTAGAAGAATCCGAAGATCACGATCACCAGCGGATAGAGAAGATAAGCAACAATTATGAGAAGGGCGTCGATCAAGCCAGCAGCAGAACCGGTTACAAGGCCCCACAGATTCTGAAAGCCAATCTGGCTGAACTGCGTCTGGATGTCGGTTCTCCAGTTATCCAGAAGGTTGAGTCCCCCTGAAGCATTGCTTATCCAGTTGCCTGCGTTGACGAAGCCCTGGTTGACCGTCGTAAAAACGGCGTGGTAGTTGATCACCACCACCGCCGTTGCAACATACTTGATGAGGCCTGCTCCCAGGCCGCGCACATCGCCGCCATGGAGCGCGGACTGGTAGACCTGCCAGAGAAATCCGACCACAAGAATGACGTAGCCCACGTTCTGCATCCCTGACGTGATGCTGGTCGAGTCGATCCCTGAGACAGCCTGCGTCAGGAATTGCTCAAAGAGGTTCAGTTGCGAAGAATAGATCAACGCAAGCGACGTCACGCCGGGATGGAGAACTGAAAGCATCATCGAAGATCACCTATTTGTCAGAACGCCTTTGATGAGTCCATTACTGCTTGTCGAGTCCGTTGCAGCGAGCTTTGACAACTTGCTCTGGTTCGCAATGTCGATGCCGCGTGTGCGCATCAACTCAGCCAGCGCCGACTGTGTGTATGCATTTGCCCGGACTACCCAGACATCCGCCTCCGCTTCCAGAATCGGCGCGCTTCCCGGAGCAGCCGCGGAGATTTGCTGGCCCATCTTGTCTGCCTCGGCCAACTCCGCATCGGCCAGGGCATCGATCTGAATGGCGCGCTTCATGGCGTCTTGCGCTTGCGCGTCTGTCATGTCGGTCATATTGCGAATCTGTGGCGACGCGGCATTCTGCGGCATCACCACGCCATACACATTCTGAAATTGCGGCGAGACGGTTGAAAGATTCCCCGCATTGCGAGAGAGGAGAATAGATTCCAGATTCTGCGACTGTGGCAGCGTTGCGCTCGATACGTTGCCCTTGAAGAGATTGCCTACCTGGCTGAACTGGTTTTCAAACTGCGTGACCGAGTTCCGGGCCTGGTTGATTGCAGCGATTGGGTAAATGACTTCTTGCTCATACTTGGCTACAGTCTGCTGTGTTTGGTTGATCGTCTTGAGCGGCGCTGCCACATAGGTGCTCATCAGTGACTCAACCTTCGACAACGCCGCCATAATGGCTGCAATGTCAATCCCGAACTGCCCATTGGCGCGTCCAGGGAGAAGCATCAAGGTGACCACCGCCAGTGCGGCCGCCTTCCAAACCGTTGGCCGCCACCATGGATGATCCTTGGATTGATCGGTCTCAATAGCCGATGCCAGCCGCACTGTTTCAGCGGTTCTCGGCTCTTTGCGGCGCCAGAAGAAAGGCTTCCGCAACTTGTTCGTCTTGTTGTTCATTGACATATTCGTCTTTGGCATAGAAATTCCTCCTTACCGGCTCAGCGTGCCGGTGATAAGACTGTTGATTGTGCCCGCTGCTGTCGATTTCCGCTTCACCAGGACATTGTCATGAGCGATGCGGCCTGCCTCCTGACGGAGTTCCGCAGCGAGCATCTTCTGCATGAATGCCTGGCAACGAAGGTTGGCGACCTGCGCCTGAGCGGTGATGAACGGTGCGGAACCTGGAGTGCTCAACGCAACCTGGTTTTCCATCTGGTTCGCGGTCGCAAGAATGACGTCCTGGCCCTGGTCCGCGATAAGCGTCGTCTTCAGACTCTGTTGGCCAAGTGCATCGTCGATGTCCATCATCACCCGGTCCTGTGGAGAGGCTGCGTTCACCGCCGGAACTGTCCCGTAGTTTGCTGCGAAACTCGCCTGAAGCGCGGGAATCTGTGCCGACTGCCGGCTGTGCAGAATCGTCTCCAGTTGCTGCGGGCTGGCCAACGTTGCACTGGATGATTTCAGAGTGAAGACCTGCGTCATGTAGCCGCGATAGCTGTTGATTGAATTCGACACGAAGCCCCGTGCCTGGTTTACCAGCGCCAGAGGCCACACGATTTGCTGGTGCAACTGCTGCATCTCCTGCGTCAATTCGTTGATCTGGCTGAGCGCAGCCCCCATATCGTTCTGAATGGTGCCGAACATCTCGCCGAAAATGTCGAAGATGCCGGCATGAGCACGCGATGGAAGCATTACCGCCATTGCCAGTGCCAAGGCTGTCGGGGCCAGCCACTGCCAGCGTCTACTCTTACGAGTCAATTCACGCCCCGACTGATAGGGCACACCATTCAGCAAGGAGTCGTCCTGTGATTCATGATTTGTGTTGTTCATTTCGTCGCTACCTCCTGAACTTCTCCCGATAACTCTTCTGCAAGCGGAGCGATTTCTGCCAATCCGCGCGGATACCGTTCGGCAAGCGCCTCATAGGCTGCAATCAGCGGAAGACCTGCACGTCTGGCAAGCCACCACCCGCGATAGGTCCGCTCACGGGCATAGGTTGTTGTGATCCAGTAATCGACGGGACTTGGCACAACTCGGATCGCGTGTGTTGACTCGGCCTTCTCGCCGATGGCAATCAGAAATTCCGCACTGTGGCCCTTCTTCGGGTGGGCAAACGACTTGATCTGGTTGAGAGCCGTCTCGTTCAGATGAACGTGCTCCCGGAGCGCACGCATATCGCCCGGTTGCTTGCCGATGATCTTTGTCGTCGCGTTCTTGACGATGCCCGCACCGTGTTCGTTCGGCTTGTCCGGCGTTCCGACGAAATCCTCCGGGGTTTGGCTGATCCCCCAGACGCTGGCATTGCGCTTGCGGGCAGTGCGGAAGAGTTGCACGACAACAGAGGCCAGAATCGGCGACTCCAGTAGCGCCCAGCACTCATCGAGCAGCACGATGCTGGGCTGCCCGGTCCAACCCGAGGCCCGGTGCGTGGCCGTATGCGCAATCAACAGGCTCATGGCCCGTTCCAAGCGCGGATCATCTTTCAGCTTCTCGACGTTGAAATAGAGCCACGGATTGTCGAGTTGAATCGTCGTCGGCCGGTCGAAGAGCTTGGCATACGGCCCTTCGTCCACCCAGGCGCGCAACTTGGTAGAGGCCATCTGCGCCATCGCATTGATCTTCTGGTTGCGGTCCCGGTCCTGCCAGTGCGCCAACTCGGCGGCAAGATCTCCAAACAATGGAATCGGGTTCGAACTTTTGGCGCTGCACCGCTTGTAGGTGGCCGCAATCGCCTCCAACAGCACACTGTCCAACAAATCAATATCAAGATCGGGCGGCGTATTCTCGCCCAGCATGTGCCGCGTCAGATTCTTCAAGAACGAAAGCTGATCGTTCGATGGCTTGTCTTCATTCTTGGGCAGGTCCCAGGGGTTGATCGTCTGGTCGCTGTCGAGCGACATCTGGATCATTTCGCCGCCCATCAACTCGACCAGCGGCTGATAGGAGTCCCCGCGCTCCAGAATCGAAATCAATGCATTCGCGCGAGCCGCCATCAAGAGCATCTGCTGCGCGGCCAGCGTCTTGCCGCCTCCGCTCTTGGCCATTAGCAGGCCATTCGCTTCCGATAGATCAGGATCGAACATCGAATACGGAATCAGTTGCCGATAAGGCGTCTCGAAGAGAATCAGGGGACTCTTGCGTGTGCCGGTCCAGGGCATTTCGACGGGAACGAGGTCGGCGGCGTTCGGTGTGAGCATATCCTGCTCACGCTTGTCGCTTTCTCCCATCCCCGGCAGTGTTCCGATAAAGAGGCGGCGCTTGGCAATTGTTTCGACAACGGCTTTTGCGCCATTCATGTGGGTAAATGCGTTCAACACTTCCTGAGTACGATTGGCAAGATCGCGCTCCGCTCGTTCGAGATCCCCAAATGTCACCGCAGGCTGAGAGGTGCGGACCACAACCGACAGGCTCAACTTCGCGGTCTTGAGCGAACTAGAAATGATGTCGCGTTGCACCTGCATCAACTGCGCCTGCGCAACCTCGGCCTCTGGATTCGATTTGAAGTTGCCGTTCGCATCCTTCTGCGCGGCAATCATCTTTTGCAAACGCTTTTTGTATCCCTTGAGAACCTTCACCTGGTCGGGAATAAACACCTGCGCGTTGATGACCACCGGGAAACCCAGGGTCGAGAAGCGTTGCAGCACACCCGGAAACGTCGCATCGGGAAGTTCCTTGAGGCTCACCACGGAATAAAGATACCCATCAACGTTCAGGTACGTTTCTGTCTCGTTCAAGATGCTCGCTTCTGTAGCCTGCTCACGCGCAGAGCGGTACTGGATCAGATCCTCTCCTGGATAGAAAGGTCGTCGATCGCGCCGCGTAGGGTGCTGTGCGTGCTTCAGTTCCTCGAAGAGTTCCTGCGTCGAGAGCCGACGCGGCGCAAGATTGGCCGTCTCCATCGAGCTTTCGATGCCGCGCAGAATCGATTCGAGTTCGGCAAGATAGGTGTCGTGCTCCTTGCGCGTCCGCTGGATTGCCTTCTTCTGGCTGAGCGTAAAGCCGCCCAGACGCCGGTTCTGCTGCGCTGAATGGTAGAGCTTGGCATGAATGCGCGGGTCCCAGATGAAGTACACCTGGAGCCGATTCTCGAAGTAGAACCCGCTCTGCTCCTTGAGCTTCCACATCTTGAGCCGATGTGCGTCGAGCGCCATGACCTCTGATTTGTTAGTGCGCTGCTGATTCACATAGTCATCGAACAGAAAGCCCAGATGCTCGGAGATCTCGTAGCGGAATTGAATCCTCATGCTCACATCGGGCACTCCGCGAATCAGTGCCTCCAGCATCGACTTCGCCTGATTCCTGTCCTCATCCGTGGCGAAGTAAGAGAGTACGCCCTTCAATTCATAGCCAGCAACGAAGGCACCATTCGTGCGCACCATGACGTTGTCGCCCTGGGGCAGGTCGCGTAGCGGCAACAGTTCGCACACGGCCGGAACCTTCATCTTCTTATCGCGTTCTGCGTTGGTCATTGGCATCCTTTCCAGCCGCGTCGAGTGCCTTTTGCGCCAGAGGCACAAGCGGTGTAATCGTGTCATGGAATCGCGCGGCGAAGAGTACACTCGCGAAGATCACGCGGGCAGCTTCGGCATCGGCATCAATCGCCATCGATCCGTCTTTGCGGGTTTGAAATGAGGTACGCATAAAATCACGCCCTCCTCTTTTCACTCGTCGTCGTCAACGATGTAAGGCTGCACCAACTCCGAATCTCGCTCAAGTGCGCACCACGCGCGTGGCGAGATCAGCGACTTGATGAGGTCGGTCAAATAGCCGCGCGGCTTGCCGTACTTGAACAGAATCAAAAACGGCACTGCAAGAAACGGCACAACAAATTCCATGAACAGGCTGAGCGGCATCCCCAAGACCTTTGCATTTCCGGTCACGAAGTGGCCAAAGATGTTCATCACCGCCGCAAGCGCCAGTATGAGAATCAAGTCCTCGAACTCCAGTCCAAGAAATGTGACCTTGGTGTGCAGGTTGCGATGAACGGGCGTCAGATCAAGGCTCATTGTCAACTCCTCAAATTCCGTGTGCTTGCGTGACCATCGACTCAGCAAAGCGGACGATTCCTGAGACCATCAGGGCGCCCATCGCCGCGATGAACTTGCGTATCCATGTAGAGCCTGGATAGATCTCCGATACCACCCCGCCCATGTGCATCGCCATCGCCGCCAACTGCGTCAGCGCGAAGACTGGCAGGATCACGTTGGCGACCCAGTTCACCAGATTCATCACAGCCGTCCAATAGCCATCCGCGCTTGTCGGACCAGCGTTCTGCACAAAGCCTTCAAGTGCGCGCAGCATCCCCGAGCACATCAGCGATGCGAATCCTCCGTAGAGAAGTTGCTCGAACTGTCCGCCCTTGCTGTAGCGATAGACCGCCCCTGCAAAGAACGCGCCAGCCATCGTCGGCATCATGACGTTCCCGGCCCATGAGGCAAGGTTTACAACTGCGCCATCAAGACTCATCGCATTCTCCTTACGCCGCCATCGCCTGAAAGAGTTTGAGCAGACCGGTGACGCACAGAAACCCGATCGCTGAAAAGACAAGCCGCGTCCACGGCCTGTGCCGCACGAAGTTCACAACCGCGCCCACACACGCGAGACCAGCCGCCGCGGGCATGATCTGCCCCACGATGTAGTTCCAGAGCGAGCCGAGCATATCGGTCGTGGCGTATTGGCCGCCGGAGTTCCAGCCCTGAAAGAGTTGCATCGTAGCCGAGAGCGACATCAGGAACAGGGCGGCGATGATCGACGGCAACGGGTTCTCTCCCGCAGCTGTGTCGAGCGTCGCTTTGAGCACGAAGTACCCCGCAATTACCGGCACTAGCTTGGCCACAATGATTTGATTGACGAAGTTCTTGAAGATCGACTCCATGCTGGCGAGCCAGCTTGTTCCAACTGATCCGCTCGCTGATGGAACAGTGATGCCTTGTGCCGCAATCCACGAAAGAAGCTGGGGAAGTGTCAGCAGAATCACAGTCCATAGCACCCACTTTCCAGTCTTGCCATTGATGTGGAAGTTGGTGCCTCCTTCATGCCGAAGGCTTACCCCCGCGGCAGCCAGCGTGCAAAACGCCGCTGGCACTGCCAGGTCGAACAGCAGTTGAAGGAGGTCGGAAAGGAATTGCGGCACAGGCATCGTATTTGTCCTCGCTACTGAATGCCTTGAGCTTGCGTGATAAAGCCCTCAGCCATGCGTCCGAGACCGGAGATCACAAGCAATGCAACGCCAGTGACGCCCCATCCCATGTAGCCGCGGCCACTCTTGAAATGCCAACCTGCGATGCCAAGGCACGCAATCGCGATCACCGGGGCAATCACGTTGCAGCCCCAGTTCACGATGTTGAGGACCGTGCCTTCGACAGTGGTCGCCTGCTGGCCTTGTACTGCTTTGCCGAACTGTGGTGAGGTGCCGAGGTTCTGCGCGCTGGCCACAAATGGCACTGCGAGATTGCCGGCGAGAATGATTCCGAGCGCGAAGAGCAGAGAGATGCGTCTCCAATTGATTGCGCCGGGATGCTGAAAGGTTGATCGAGATACGGCAGGTGCTGTCGAGCCCCGCCAGAAGGCCAATGCGGTTTTCATGACTCACTCTCCTGGACGCGGCTGCTCGGGGCATCCGTG
>Ga0255353_1001716_pt1 | contig 11833 bp, 13 predicted proteins | sample HBST25metaG_FD_189941 | JGI IMG/M metagenome (GOLD analysis project Ga0255353, IMG submission 189941) | Peat soil microbial communities from Stordalen Mire, Sweden - H.B.S.T25 | ecosystem: Environmental > Terrestrial > Soil > Wetlands > Peat | place: Sweden: Norrbotten County, Stordalen Mire...
GGCCAGAGTCACAGCAGCGGTCAAGGACACTCCGGAGCAGGCCGATCGTTTTATGCGCTGGAAGAACGACTTGCAGCAGCGGCGGGCATTTACCAATCAAATGAATGCGGTGCGAAAAGACCAGGGCTTCGAAGCGGCCAGAGTTCTGTTCGCAAACGGCGAAGACGACCGGCTGGCGGATGTGCAGGAAGTTGAGTACAGCGCAATCAAGACCACGGCACTATCCCAGTTGGCAACCGAAAAGGCGGACAACGAGCAACTCCAGCACACCATCGCATGGATCGAAGTATTGACCGTTCTGACGGCCTTGATTTTGCTAACCGGCATTGTGGTCGTCTTGTCGCGGACGATTACCCGGAATGTGCAGACCTCCGTCAGTTTAGTCGAGGCCATGGCGCAAAAGGATTTGACGTTACCCGATGGAGAACCATCGGGTAACGATGAACTGTCTGGCGCTATTCTCTCTATCAACCGCATGAAGCAATCCATGACCGATGCGCTAATTGAGGTCTCCCAATCTTCCACGCAGGTTTCCGCAGCGGGAGCAGAGATCGAATCGACCGCTCGCGAAATGGCCGATGCAACCCACGCGGAACAGAAAAGTGTGGAGCAGTTCGCATCGTCAATCGCAGAGATGAACGCCACTGTGCGCGACGTGGCGGCACACGCTAATCACGCATCCGCAGCAGCAAGCGATGCGGTATTGAGCGCCAAGTCGGGACGCGAGGTGATCAGGCAAACCCAGGAAGCCATGAACCGCATCAGTGAATCGGTGAAAACAGCTTCCGACGACATCTCTACGCTGGGAACGGAAACCGAGAGCATCGGCGAAGTGGTCCGCATCATTCAAGAGATTGCAGGGCAGACCAATCTTCTGGCGTTGAACGCCGCCATCGAATCGGCACGCGCTGGCGAACAAGGCAAGGGCTTTGCCGTGGTGGCACAGGAAGTACGTCAATTGGCAGAGCGCACCGCCAAGTTCACTAAAGAAATCGCGGAAAAGATCAAGTCAGTGCAGCAGCGCGCAGATCGCGCGGTTCAATCGATGCAGCAGGGAGAGACCGTAGTCTGCGACGGCATGAGCCAGTTCAACCAAGTGAGCGAGGCACTGGAAGCGATCACGCAACGGATCGAAGCGGCACAACAGGGTATTTCCATGATTGCCACGGCGACCACCCAGCAATCCGCTGCGACCGCGGAGTTGACCGAAAGCATCCATGGCATCTCCGCTGAGGTTGACCACACCACACAGCGGGTGGACCAGACCGCGACAGCTTGCGCGGAGTTGTCCAAGTTGGCCGCCGGATTACAGAATCTCGTGAACACATTTCAACTGCCGACGGAGAAAAATGTGGGAATGGCAACGGGGCCGCTTTCCTTTCGGCGCCATGCGGCTTAGGCCAAGCGCTGGCGTATGCTGCATCATCCTGATTTCCAAGGACTGCTTGAACATGCGCCGGGCCAGATCAAAGCGCCCCATACTGCACTCAACTTGGCTCTGGCTAAACTTTGGTGCAATCCGCCGACCCTGGATCATCTAAAGATGAATGGCTAAACCGTCCTTCAATGAGGAGTTGTTTTCTACGCTGAAAGGTTTGAATGTCCGGAGCCCAGCTCTCTTGATCTGTCGGGAGAAGGGATGACGCGGGTTGCGGTCCGTCTTTCCGATGCTCTAGCGCGCAAGCTGGGCTTGCTCGAAAGCGCTCTCCGGCGGGCTACCATGAGCAAGCTGTTAGCGGAATCGGACTATTCGCAATCGCAGGCCTCCAAAGATCGAGAGTGGGTCGATACTCCCCCGGCAGGCGATGAGTTGGTATGAGTCAGCTCGTTACCGCTTCTCCGATCCATTCGGTTGCGATGCCGGCCCTGGTTGCCTCCACGGGCGAGCGTGCCGGTGTGCGCTTCCTGGAGTTCTTCACCGCGCAGATTCGCAATGCTCATGCTGGTAGCTGCACAAAGCCGTCTTGCGTTGGCCAATCTGTGGGGCGGTGGAGAAGTCGCTTCTGCGGATGGCATGCGCTTCGTGGTTCCAGTGCGAACTGTACATGCCGGACCCAACCCGAAATACTTCGGCATCGGCCGTGGCGCCACCTGGTACAACCTGATGTCGAATCAGTTTTCAGGACTGAACGACATAACAGTGCCCGGCACGCTACCCGATAGCCTGATCCTGTTAGCCGTGGTTCTGGAACAGCAGACCGAATTGCAACCGACGCAGATCATGACCGATACCGGTGCCTACAGCGACGTAGTCTTCGGTCTGTTCCGTCTGCTCGGCTACCGCTTCTGTCCGCGTCTGGCCGACGTTGGCGGCTCGCGCTTCTGGAGAATAGATCAGAAGGCTGATTACGGTTTGCTCAACTCAGCCTCTGCGCATCACATCAGCTTGCAGAAAATTGCGCCGCATTGGGACGATATGCTCCTTTTGGCTGGTTCGCTCAAACTCGGCCGGGTGCCAGCCACCGGCATCATGCGTACGCTCCAGGTTGGTGACCGGCCTACCAGGTTGGCGCAGGCCATCGCAGAGTTCGGTCGTATCGATAAAACGCTGCATACTCTGACCTATATCGACGACGAAGCCAAGCGCAGAGCCACGTTGGCTCAGCTCAACCGCGGCGAGGGCCGCCACAGCGTCGCTCGTGCAGTCTTCCATGGCAAGCGTGGCGAACTGCGCCAGCATTATCGCGAAGGCCAGGAAGACCAACTGGATGCACTCGGTCTGGCACTCAACATGATTGTACTTTGGAACACCATCTACATCGAGGCCGCATTGAATCAGCTGCGGAAGGAAGGCTACCGATAAAGGACGAAGACGCCTATCGTCTATCGCCATTGCAGCACGAAAATATCAACATGCTGGGCCGGTATTCATTTTTGATGCCGGATGCAGTGGCCAAAGGAGAATTGCGGCCACTGCGCAATCCAGAGGACTCCAACTCATGAAAATCCTTAACCCGGTTTTCCGTTCCACTGCGCCTCAAACCCCGTGTTGCAAAATGGCTCTAACTCTGACGCCAAATCTAAGGTAGGAATGACCATGCAGGAAGTGCTTACGAAAACCGTCGACCCAAGTACGTCTTTGCAAGGGCAGGAATTCTATGAACTGAGTCTGCTCGATGATGCCCATGACCTGGGAACTCGATATTGTGTCCGACAAGCACACGCTGAGTGGAGCGAAATTGACGGACAGGTTATGTGGGACGATGAACAGGTCGAACATTTCTGGATTCTGAATGAGGCAAAGCGGAGATACGCGGAACGTAGGATCGCCCTCGCGGAAGAGGGATTTATTTACTCAGACATGGACGCCATCTTTTGACGAGACTTCTCATGGAAGACCGAGACGCGGATTTTTGACGGGAGCGCGGTATCCTCATTCTTGGGCGTCCCGAGTCCATGCACAAGCGGCCCTACCGCAGTATCAGGATTCCGCGTGCTGCGTATCAAGGGTACCCCTTGCTTGTAGCATGCACCCGGACTGGTTTCCGCAGGGGTCAATATTGCTCACAATTGAATAAGATTTGAGAATTGCCAGGTCTGAAGGGATAGTAAGCCCAAACCGCTGAATATTCCGGGAGGCCTGTTTCCACTAGTTCCGCGTTCAAGCTTTCCATAATTCGGTTTAGAAACGGAAATATCTGAAGAGGGACCTCAATCAAATAAGGGCAAGACGGGGACAGATTTATCCATTCCAAGCATTGAAAACCGAAAGCTTCCCTTGAGGGAAAGACCGGCGGTTTCGGCGTAGATCCCTTATGTGGAGCTATGGCCGCCTATTGGACCAGCCCTGGACGTAATCCAGTCTTAAAGACATTACCGGCCTGCTCGGCTACGAGCGGACGGCTGAAGTAATATCCCTGCCCCTCGCTGCACGCATGGCGCTGAAGGAAGTCGAGCTGCGAAAGAGTTTCCACTCCCTCTGCAACGATGCGTCGGCGAAGTTTCTTTCCGATGTCGATCATGGCACTGATGATCGTTTCATCTTCAGGTTCAGTCGAGATCTCCTGCACAAACGAGCCATCCACTTTGATCGTGTCCATCGGAAAGCGCCGCAGGTAGGTAAAGCTGGAATAGCCGGTGCCGAAGTCATCAATGGCCAGCCGAACGCCCATTGCCTTTAGGGCATGGAGCGTGACGATGGCGGCCTCCGCGTCCTGCATCAACACGCTCTCTGTCAGTTCCAGTTCCAAATTCACAGGCTCCACTCCGGTGGCGATCAACGCGGCCCGTACCCCAGACAGAAAATCCTTTGCCAGGAATTCGGCAGCGGAGACGTTCACAGCGACCGGGATAGTCCCCAACCCCGCATCGCTCCACTTCCTTGATTGCCTGCATGCTTCCAGGAGCACCCATTGTCCAATCGGCTCAATCAGGCCGCACTCTTCCGCTACATGGATGAAATCAGCCGGAGAGATCATTCCCCGCACTGGGTGTATCCAGCGGATCAGTGCTTCCATTCCCGTAATCTGCCCGGTCTGAAGATTGATCTTGGGTTGATAGAGCAGCGCAAACTCATTTCGGCCGAGCGCATAGCGCAGGTCTGCTTCCAGTAACAGTCGCTTTGCGAGTTGTTCGCGCATCTCGCTTCGGCAGAACTGGTACCGACTCCGGCCATGCCCTTTGGCTTCGTACATCGCAGCATCCGCCTGACCCAAGAGGGTTTCCGCGTCCTGCCCGTCGCCTGGGTAGATGCTCCCGCCGATACTGACACTGAGATCGAGGCTTTTATTGTCGATAACATGCGGGGCCGCGACTGCTCTCAGAATCTTGCGCGCGATCGCGGCTGCGGCTTCCCGAGAAGAAACTTCGGCGAGAAGTACGACGAACTCATCTCCGCCCAACCGGCACACGGTGTCCGCCCGCCGTACACAAGCCACCAAGCGCCCAGCAACCGATCGCAGCAACTTGTCTCCCATCGCATGGCCCAGCGAGTCGTTGACTCTCTTGAACTGGTCCAGATCGACAAACAGAACCGCAAGTTGCTTTCCCTTGCGCTCCGCTAATAGGATCGATTGCTTCAAGCGGTCGTTAAACAGAGCTCGGTTTGGCAGATGCGTCAACACATCGTGTTGCGCCATGCGCGACATTTCGACCGAAGCGGCCCGGGCCTCGCTTACATCGCGGAACGCCACCACGACTCCAAGCACTTTGCCCTCCTCGTCATCGATAATCGTCACTCTGTTTTCGATTCCGAGTTTGGCTCCATCTCGCCGAATCAAAGTGCAGTCTATGCTGCAAATCATGGCCAGCGAGGTGTTATCTCCCTCCAAGACAGTTGCCACCGCGTTGTCGACGGCCGCGCCAGTGGTGCTATCGATGAGTCGGAGAACGTCCGCAACCGGGCGACCCATTGCCTCGTCTCGAAGCCATCCTGTCATTCTTTCCGCGATTCGATTCAGGTAGGTAATCTTGCCGTGCGGATCCGTCCGCAGTACGCCCGCCCCAATCGAATTGAGAGTAGCGGAGGAAATCTTGTTCTCCAACGCCACATCCCTCGCCGCACGGCGGTCCATTATGGTCCGCATGGTGCGCCTCAAGCGATAGCCATCGGCTCGCTCCTTGACCCGGTAGTCGTCCGCACCGCGCTGGACCTCCTGCCTGGGCGCTTCCTCCATACCGCATTCACTCCAGATCAAAACCGGAGCATCGGGTGCGGCCTGAACAACGCTGTTCAACGACTCGGCGCTCTGGCTTCCAGGCAGGTTCAAGTCAACCACTGCCGCTCCAACACTTCCGTCCACCAATCGCTCGACTCCACCGGGAAGATCGCTAACCCGCTCTTTTGGGATCCGCTCTCCTGCTATGGAATCCAGATCGTCGAGTACTCTCGCGGTCTCGACTGCGTCTGCCGCAATGAGCAGGACACGCTTGGGGTCGCTTTTCTGATGCGCTGTGCCGTGAGGTATGCGCTCTGGTATTGTCATCTGGCCTAATCCACGAAGGCAGCCTACGCTGCGCTGGCTGCCTTGATGGTTTTTGCCTCATCCGCAGCCATGAAACGCAGCATTTGCTGTTTCAATTGCGCATCGACCTCGTCGGCAATTGTCACGACGGCGGGAAGTACCTCGTCGAATTGCAGATGCTTCTGGCTTCGGTGCAGCGTGGAGAAGATGCTGACCTGGAGCAGCCGGGATTCCTCTACTGCCATGGCCACCGTGTAGCCTTGCTTGCTGCGCAAATCTCCATGGTGGGCCGCCGCTTCCGAAATCGGAGCCTTGGTTCCGTCGTCCAAACGCAATCGCTTGATCACGTCGTGCAGAAGCTGCGGCAGATGGCCGGTTCGTTCCTGGAAATTCAGAGGGATACTCTCAAGATCGGACTCTTTTTTGACACGGGCGAGCCATTCCTGAATCACATCGTCGAGGTGACTCTCAAGAATATCCGCCACACTTTCCCGCTTCCCCGCGCTACTGTTCCCGCCATTCATCGGAGCGACTTTGATTGACTCTCCCATTGCTCTCTCCCTGGGCCCAGCACTGTGGTTTGTCATGCCATCTTGAGCGGCCGCTATCCATACAGTAATCGGTAATGAGTTCGCGCTCTGAGCAATAAGGCGCACGTTGACTGCGCCGTCAGCTTTGCACCAGGTGCGGCTGAAGCAGCCGATACCGATCCAAAGCTAGCTGTCGAACTGTTGTCGATCTGTACTCAACCTGTTTGTATAATAATGTGTTGTTTCAATAACTTACATACTGCGCAGAACCTGTAGACGTTGCACTGAACTTGGGTCTGGCTCAACTTTGGTGCAACCCGCCGACTATAAGTAATCTTTGAGAGAAAATGGCTAAAAACTCGTCCTTTGGGGAGTTGTTTTCCCCGCTGAATGGTATGAAAGTCGCAGGCGTGATGCAAACAGAGGCGGACTGGACCATTGTCGCGCAGCGCTTTAGGTGCCGAGCGACACCAGCACCAAAGTTGAGCCAGACCCAAGTTGAGTACAGCTCGACAGCTGGTTAGCGCTCAAGCTGCGGCCACTGCAATATGCGTGACTATAGCGTGCTTCCCCGAAGACATTGGTTGCACCCGAAAGGAATTCTTCCCTGCTGGAATCATTGCCAAAAGGACAGGGAAAGTTTGATCCGGCTTTCTGGTGGGATATTTGAATTCCAGCCAGACACACAGTCTGGGATCGCGTATTTCCGGCTGATCTTGCCAAAAAGAAGGCTCCAATCCACATTGAATCTGCAAATAGTCCAGATACAACTCGATGATCAATATGTTCTTGGGAAAATAGCGCCGGACGTTATTTGCGCCAACACTTAGTCCGGTCACACGACGGCCCGTGCTTTGCGTTCTGACCACCATATATGCCTACGGCTTCTCCAACGTGGAACTACATATTGAGAGATATTCTGTCAGTGTGACGAACATCTAAGATGGTCGCTTTTGCTCAGGTAAGTGTTGCACGTGACGCTCGCACGCTCTTCCCCTGCTTAACCTATGCTGGCTTTGAGACACAAAGGGTAAGTTTTGACCCAGGACCGCCATTCGTTCTTTTCAAAGACTTCTGTGGGGCAAAAGTCACGGCCGTCGCAGGTGCAATGTAGCTTCTGGCAAAGCCAATAAGGGCAATCCTTGAGCACTTGGTCGGATCGAGCGATTGACTACGAATCAATTGGTCGGAGTGGATGAGTGGAGGGTGTACGCTGTTGGCGGGAAGAGTTAGCCCAATTGAGTGTTGCGGGAGAGAGCCATGGCAGATAAATACTTTATCGAGCGTGGGAAAAATGGGCAGTATCGCGTCTTAAAGCCGAACGCCGAGCGCGCCAGCGCGGTGGCGGATACGCAGGCGGAAGCAATTGCCTGGGCGAAGGCAGCGAATCCGGAAGCGGCGATTCATGTCGAGAGGGTGCGAGATGTTGGCCCTGGTCCGGACAAGTGGTGGCACATCTAGCACAGTTGGAGTTGGCGTTCGGATTTTGGGGCTCCAAGCCCAGACCGGCGGAATTGATTTGGCTCCTGAAAATAACCGAACCGTCACCAACGGCGAAAACCTCGAATCGTCTCGATGTATTCATCGTGACTGATTTCTCCTGCCAGGTAACGGTCGGAAAGGGCGCTGAGCTTGGGTGTAGGTTTCAAGCCAGCGCATATCCGGTCCATGTGGACCAACTGTTCGAGTTGCGCACGGCGCTCGTTAGGGGTTGGCGCCGAACTCCGACGTACATCCTGCCATTCATGCCGCACCATGCCTATACCTCTGTCTTCTGATTTTCTTGCTATGCTTGAAGGAAGCAGAGCAACCGTGCAGATTTGCGCGGAAACCGAGGTTCCTTTTCCAGCGTCCTGGGGGGCGTAAGCCGCCGCCCACCACAGGACAGAAGAAGGCGCCTCCCGCTTCCGAGAGGCTCCTTCTTAGCCCATGTAGCCCGGTCCTAAATCACCCGGTGCTACGCGGCCCGATACTGCGTCCTCTTTATACGCCTGTTTTGTTCGTGTGGATTAAAATATTCTCGCCTCGGCTGCTCCTGATGCTCCGCCCAACGAGGTGTCACATGAACGGCCGTTTGCGTCACAGCTCAGCAGTGAGCAGAAGGGAGCCACAAACGTTTCACTTTTGCCGTCACTTCATCAATGTCCCGCAAACGATGGCATCGGGTGATAGTCAATGCGGTCTGGATAAAATCCGGCGGTTTGGGCTTAAACCTACGACTTGACGCGCGCTTCGGCCTGGGCAGCTTTGGAAGCCGTATCCATCTCAGCCTTGGCCTTCTCCAGCGTGTCCTTCATTTGCAGATGGAGCCGACGAAGCGTTGATCTTCGAGGACAACTCGGTGTCGAGGTCCTCGGAAGTGCTGGTCACGCTGAGCGGCGTGGTGAGGGCGTCATTGATCTGACTCGGCACAGTTGCGTGATAGTGGGACATACTGCTCGTAGAACATCTTCGCGCAGTAAAAAGGTGCGACCTGTATCCAAACGCATACCGGAAGATCTTGCATCGTTCCTTGTCGTAGTCGAGCGCCATCCAGGAGGCGCAAGCCTGATGGATATCGCTCTCGCCTGAAGAGAGGGGGCTGTTTGCTCACAACAATTGGGAGCGTCTGACACGGCAGGCTTTGCGTTAGACCTGGTGCTGAGAACCTTGCACCTGCGCTATACCGGGATCTTTGCAGGAGCGAGAACCTCAACTTTGGGAAAGTAGGTTCGGTGGAGGGCGTTGTCGCGCGTGAGCAGAGCTAGCCGTTCAATGTCGGCGTGTGCGCCTATATAGAAATCCGGCAAAGGTGTTGCGCGCGCGCCGCCTCCTTTGCGGTAATCGAGGAAGCATTTGCCCGCCAGAAATCCAGCCTCCCAAGGAAGTTGCGCTCTTTCATAATGAGACTGGGAAGCGCGGCGTTCAAGGCTTCTATAGTCTGAAACCCGACCGATACCTCTGCGTAGATGATGGGATTGATCACGAGCGCTGTGCGTTCGGCACATTCGGCAAGACCCTGACGGGACCATGCCGCCTACTTCGGGTCTTTTGTCGCGATGTCCAGCAGGATATTGCTGTCAAGGAGAACGCCGTTCAAATTCGCAAACCGCGCAGCGAGGTTGGCCAAAACCGGCCTCACTTTGTCTTCCTTCCGCCCCGGCTGCCACCGCGCGTCATCACCATGATTTCGTCAGTGGACATCCGGGCATCGGCAGCGTTGCTCAAGGCACTGAGGACGCTTTGCCCTCTTGCCCCCAAGCCCTTGTTTCGATGGACGTTGCGAATGATGGCGTGATCGTCGGCCAGTTCGAACTCGACTTCGGTATGCGGAAGAAGCCCCAGGCAAAGGCGGACCTGCTGCGGAATCGTGACCTGTCCTTTGCTGGTAATCCTCATGTATTACTCCTACCAGTGAGTGTAATACCGAGTTTGGCCCTAAGTAACAGAATTGAGGTACAGGTATACACCCTACAGCGGCAAATCGAACGATTGTGTCAGGCGGCATCGCCCAACTCTTCGCTATCATCCGGATCGCTGGTATATTCTTCGACTCCGATGGAATCGTCTTCAACTGGTACCGAACTGAACAAAGCTGGAGGGTCGAAGAGGGACGCAGGCTTCGACGGAGCCGGCCTTACCGGTTCAGCAGACTGCGCAAGAGCCGTCGCAGGAGAGATTTCGCCCTTGGCAGGTGTCCTGTTCACCACCATCTTCGCTTTGGAACGCGCCTCGGCCTGCGCCGTCTTTGCCGCTGCATTCATCTCACCCTTCGCCTTTTCGAGAGCATTCTTCATCTCAAGATGCGACGCCACAAAGCTGACCAGGGTGACTGCGAGTTCTGCGTCCAGTTCGTCAGCCGTCCCGGTCACACTCAATGGTGTGGTAAGAGCGTCATTGTCGCCGTCTTTGAGCTTCTTCGGCACAATGTTCACCCGGATCTGATCTGCATCGACAAGCGTGACCGTGAGCAACACCGCTCGGTCGCGTAGGACTGGTAGAAGTTCTTTGAACATTGAAAATCCTCCTCATGGATTGTGAGTTTCAGGAGGGAATCCCCTTCTTTGGGACTCCTTGAGTTCTGGATCATCCCAGCGCATGGTGTATCGCTCCCCCAGCACAAGTTTTTCCAAGTAAGCTTTTGGATCGTTCTCACGCTGCCACAGAAGACGGTAGAGCGTATCTACCGCAGACTTCATGATGACCTTCATCTCCTCGTCGGAAATGTGGGATACTGCCGGATTGCCACTGCAAACCACGCACGGTTTCCCCGCGTGCAAGGCTTCAATGGGGCCGTTGCGAAAGGCAAGGGCAACCATTGCTTTCGTTTCGGCAGCGAGGAGAGGGTCGAGAGTCATCTTCATGACGAGCCACCTCAACCCTCGAAGCATACATTTGCCATGAGAACATGTGTTGAATCTGAGAGCCAACTCTTTTTCAGCCTCGGCTAGAGCTGTCTCAAGCCGTTCCACTTCGAGCCGTCGAAGTTTAGCCGTACTGGCCCACTGCTCCATCGCGTCACTGTCGGACGAAAATTTGGCCTGCATCTCCAGCCAGCGGCTTTCATTCTCGCGGGCGACCTGGATTGCCGATTGAAGCGTGGAATCATGCTGTTCTCTGGAAGAGGTCATCCGAGAAAAGGTTGCTGCTTCGGATACGAATGCAAGGATTGACGCAACCAGAAGCCACGTTCTGGATTCAGCCTTTGGCGCTAACGAAGAATGACCGACTTGTGCTTGGTTGAAGCAACTCACACAAAGAGCACTGTGTGGCGAGGGCGACAAGGAGCAACAGGTCATCCACACAGGAAGCGTGGATCGATCAGCGCTGCGCAGATTTCAGACTCGCTTTTCTGAGACTCAATTTCAAGGCTTGAGCCTGTTCTTCGATTTCGACGGTGGAAGGTAGTTCTCTCCGGTAACAACCTTCCGCCCAGTCTTACTTTCTAATTCAAGCCGAGCGCGTTTGGAGATGTTTCCACCTGTTTTGGCTGCCTTTTTGTTGGCAGGCAAACCCACTGCCTTAGTCGTCTCCGCGATTTGGCGCGTTGAAAGCTCGGCCAGAGCGGTGAAGATCAGTTCTGCCTCGCTCATGTGGTCGCGCAGATTCTGGCTTTCAAGCCCTTTGAGGTCTTTATGCGCCTTGACCGAGATGCCGGACCATTCCTCGTGAATGACGTTGGTAAGGATTGCGAATTCCTGCCCTTGCTTGACCTTATGCGCTGCCCAGTAGTCGGTCAGCTTGTTGCGCGTCTCCTGTCCGGTCATACGCTGGGTAATCCACTTCTCGCTGCGGCCCAGTTTGCGCCAGTTCTCCCTGGTCCGTTCCAGCGCCAAGGCGGGATCGGCCATCTCCTGCAAGCGTTCGTGGCCGACCTTAGCAAGCCAACGCTTAAACGGTTCGGCTTGGGGTGATGGGATG
>Ga0255353_1001722_pt1 | contig 11822 bp, 14 predicted proteins | sample HBST25metaG_FD_189941 | JGI IMG/M metagenome (GOLD analysis project Ga0255353, IMG submission 189941) | Peat soil microbial communities from Stordalen Mire, Sweden - H.B.S.T25 | ecosystem: Environmental > Terrestrial > Soil > Wetlands > Peat | place: Sweden: Norrbotten County, Stordalen Mire...
CTGCCCTTGCCCTGGTCGTAAGCCTCCAACAGTTTCCGCCGTAAATCATCCGAATAAGATCGCGCCATGAGCATGTGCGCGAAGAGTCGCCAGCCTTACTATACACCTTCCAGAGAGATGCTCTAGAACGCAAGAAGGGCCACGGCAATACCGTGGCCCTTCTTGCGTGAACTGGAGCCGCGCTTACTCGGCTGCTACGGGCTCGATGGAGGCGAACCGCCCGCGGTTGCCGTGATCGCTGAACTTCACCCGGCCACTGACCTTGGCGAAGAGCGTATCGTCAGAGCCGATGCCCACGTTGACGCCCGGCTTGATGCGGGTGCCGCGCTGGCGCATGATGATGGTGCCGCCAGTAATCAATTCTCCGGCAAAGGCCTTTACGCCCAGCCGCTGCGCATTGGAATCCCGTCCGTTTGTGGAGCTGCCTCCACCCTTCTTATGTGCCATTGTCGAATCCCCCTCTGAATTTCGATTCCGCGCCTAGCTGGCTGCGGTGTAGGTTACGCCGTCGGCCTCGATGGCCTTGATGCGCACCTCGGTAAAGTTCTGCCGGTGCCCTTGGAGCTTCTTATACTGCTTTTTGCGCTTCAAGTGGAAGACCAAGATCTTGTCGCCCCGGCCCTCGCCCAGCACTTCGGCGACTACCTTGGCGGTGGACGGCTTGGCCACAACTCCCGGCTCGCCGCTGACGGCCAGCACATCGCTGAACTCGACCGTCTGGTTTTCGGAAGCCACGCTTTCAATCTTGACAACGTCGCCTGGCGCGACGCGATACTGCTTACCACCGGTACGAATAACCGCGTACATAAACCCTCCAGCGCAAGTCCGGCTTAGCCGGTGCGCGCCTAAAAAACTAGCTCGGGCGGAAACTTCCGTGCCGCGGTACGCTCAAGCTCTTCAATGTTCGAGCGCGCGTCTGGCTCCACGGCCACAGGCAGGAATCGCCAAACTAGTGTAGTGTACCGGTTTTGCGGGGCAAAGGTCAATTTGCACTGAAAATGGTGCAGCCATGCCGCCGCAAATTATAGAAACGATGTCCAGGTTTGGCGGCCTCGCAAGCTGCTCGGGCCGAGTCAGGGCCGCGCCGGAACCACGTAGAAAAGGATGGCGAAGTAGTGGGCAACGCTGCCGGCAAGCACAAACAGGTGCCAGAGGGCGTGGAAGTAACGCAGCCTGTCGAGCGCGAAAAAGATGATGCCCAGCGTGTAAGCCAGGCCGCCGGCGCCCAGCCATATAAGCCCGTGCCAGCCCAGGGAATGGATCAGCGGCACCACGGCGACAACGATAAACCAGCCCTGCCCCAGGTACACCAGCGCCGACGCTACCTCGAAGCGGCCAACGGCAAAGCTCTTGAAGACCACCCCGCAAACCGCCAGCGCCCACTCGCAGCCGAAGAGGGTCCAGCCCACCGGCCCGCGCAGCGTAACCAGGCAAAACGGCGTGTAAGTGCCAGCGATGAGCAGATAAATGGCCGAGTGGTCGAGGATGTGAAAGACATGACGCGCACGCGTTCGCACCAGCGAATGGTAGAGCGTGGAGCAGATGTAGACCAACACCAGCGTCACGGAAAAAATGGAGCAACTGACCACACTCCACGCGGTGCCGCGCGTCGAGGCGACGATCAACACCACCGCGCCGGCGATGGCGAACATAGCGCCGATGCCATGCGTGATGGCATTGGCCAAGATGTCGCCCAGATGGTAGATTGCTTTCTCGGGTTGCACAGATTCATGATAGCGCGCGTCCGCGGGGTATTCACTACCCCGCAACCTGCTCGGATAAGCTTGTGGAATGAATCCTGAAATGCAGCCGAAGCACCTGACCGCGGCTCCCGCCACAATGCGCTTTGACACAATCGACCTGCTGCGCGGGCTCGCAATCATTGCGGTTATCCTGCTCCACGGCCAAATCCGGCTGCTCTTTTCCTACGACATTTCCATTCAGAATCTCTTGCCGCGCCCGCTCTTTCACGCCATCTTCTGGCAGGGCGGCAATGGCGTCACGGTGTTCTTCGCAATCTCCGGGTTTCTCATCACGCTCACTTCGGTGCGCCGCTTTGGCTCGCTTGCCCGCATGCGCGCACCAGCCTTCTACCGCATTCGCTTTGCGCGCATCGCTCCGCTTTTGCTGATGCTTCTAGCTGTGCTCAGCGTGCTGCACCTCTTCAGCGTGGCTGGCTTTCGCATCAAGGCCTCTTGCGGAACTCTGCCCCAAGCGCTTTTTGCGGCGCTCACGTTTCACGTCAACTGGTTTGAAGCCGTGCATGGCTATCTCCCTGCCAACTGGGATGTGCTTTGGTCGCTCTCCATCGAGGAGATGTTCTATCTCTTCTTTCCCCTGGCGTGCCTTCTTTTCCTGAAGTGGAAACGAGGAATGACGTTTTTTGTGGTTTTGCTCGTGATTCTCGTCGGAACCGGCCCCTTTGCGCGCACCGTGTGGTCGATGAATCCGGTCTGGCAAGGCACGTCGTACCTTGGCGGCATGAGCGGAATCGCCTTAGGCTGCCTTACGGCGCTGCTCACTGACCGGCTGCAACGTGCAAAACCAATCTGGCTGACGGCAAAAGTGCTGCTGGCAATTCAAATCGCTGGCGCTCTCCTGCTGCTGGTGATCGTTATCTGGCCCCCATGGCAATGGATAAGATTCCTCGGCCGCAGCGGCACGGACGACACGGCGCTCGGCTTGGCCACCTGCCTCATCATGCTGCCGTCTGTACTGCGGGGACGCCCAGGCTGCGGATGGAGCGCGCCAATTCGCTGGTTCGGCCGCCGCAGCTATGAGGTCTACCTCACCCATGAGTTTGTGGTTGTCTGGATGACCGCGCTCTATGTCAAAGTGCATCGCGGCTCGCCGTTTGCCTGGATTGCCGCCGAGCTTCTGCTCGCCGCACTTCTTGGCGCACTCGTTGCGCGCTGGTTCTCCGAGCCGCTGAACCGCCGCCTGCGTGGCGCTGCTTTCAAGCGGCCCTTGTACACTGAATAGTTCCCTACTTTTGCGCCAACCAGCAGGAGGCCCCACATGGCATCGATCACCTTTCCGGCAGTTCCATCTGAATCCCGCGCTGGGCGCTTTGGCGTTTATGGCGGGCGGTATGTGCCGGAGACGCTGGTTGCGGCGCTCGATGAATTGGAGCGCGAGTACGATTTAGCTAAGAATGACGCGGCTTTTCAAACGGAACTAGCCGGGCTGCTAAAGGATTACGCGGGCCGGCCGACGCCCCTCTACTTCTGCAAGCGGCTGACCGGGCAGTTGGGCGGGGCGAAGATTTATTTGAAGCGCGAAGACCTGCTGCACACCGGAGCGCACAAGATCAACAACGCGCTCGGCCAGGGATTGCTGGCCAAGCGGATGGGCAAGAAGCGCGTCATTGCGGAGACCGGTGCGGGCCAGCATGGAGTGGCAACTGCCACGGTCTGCGCGCTGCTCGGCCTAGAATGTGTTGTCTACATGGGCGATGTGGACATGGAGCGGCAGGAGTTGAACGTGCTTCGTATGCGCCTTCTTGGCGCTGAGGTTCGCGGAGTTTCGTCGGGATCGAAGACGCTGAAAGACGCCATCAGCGAGGCGATGCGCGACTGGGTCACCAACGTCCGTACGACTTACTATCTGCTGGGTTCGGCGCTCGGAGCGCATCCGTATCCCACCATGGTGCGCGATTTCCAGCGCTGCATCGGGCATGAAATCAAGAAACAGATTCTGGAAAAAGAAGGCCGGTTGCCGACGGCCATCATTGCCTGTGTGGGCGGAGGATCGAATTCCATCGGCGCATTTTATGAGTTTATTCCCGACAAACAGGTCAGGCTGATCGGCGTAGAAGCCGGCGGACGCGGCACAGCGCTGGGCGACCATGCTGTGCGGTTTCGCGGTGGATCGCCGGGCGTTTTGCAAGGGACTTATTCTTACGTCTTGCAGGATGAGAACGGCCAGATTGCGCTGACTCATTCGGTTTCCGCTGGACTCGACTATGCCTCCATCGGCCCGGAGCACGCCATGCTGCACGATTCGGGACGCGCGGAGTATGTTTCGCAGGAGGATGCGGCTACGCTCGATGCGGTGGTACGGCTGGCGCGCACGGAGGGGATTTTACCGGCACTCGAAAGCGCGCACGCCGTGGCCGAGGCGCTGCGAATTGCTCCGGCGATGGCGACGCGTGACATACTAGTTGTGAACCTTTCTGGACGCGGCGACAAGGATATGGGTATTCTGGCGCGCGAGTTGAATCTCCAGGGAGCGTGATTGAGATCTGATCCTAGCCGCAAAAAACAAAAACGCGGCGAGGGTGGGGTGCCCTGCAAGTTAGCGGAATTTCGATGGCGATTCGTTTCGACCACAAACCGGGATTAATTGTTTATCTGACGGCAGGCGATCCCTCGCTCGATGCCACGCGCGAGATTGCGCTTGCGGCCATCGACGCGGGTGCCGATGTGATCGAACTGGGTGTACCGTTCAGCGATCCGCTGGCCGACGGCCCTGTGATTCAGCGAGCCAGCGAGCGAGCAGTAGCCAGAGGCACGCGACTCAAGGACGTTCTCAAACTAGCCGGCGAAATCCGCGCGGCGCGGTCCGCTGCCGGCTTGGTCATCTTCAGCTATCTGAATCCGATTTTGCGTTACGGCATTCATCAATTCGCGGACACTGCGGCTGTCGCAGGCGTGGACGGCGTGCTGGTGACCGACCTGATTGTCGAAGAGGCGGGCGAGTACCTAAGCGAGATGGCCCGCGTGGGGCTTGCGCCGATTTTTCTGGCTGCGCCCACCAGTCCCGACGAACGGCTGGAAGCTATCGCGACTCATTCAAAGGGTTTCGTTTACGCCATCTCCCGCGTGGGAATTACCGGCACGCAGCAAAGCCTGACCTCCGACGCAGCCTCGCTCGTTGAGCGCATCCGGCGATATACGAAGCTGCCGGTGGCCGTCGGTTTTGGCATCAGCAACGCGGAGCACGTTGCCCAGGTGGCCGAGTTCGCCGATGCCGCGGTGGTCGGCAGCGCGATTGTCGAGTTGATTGAGCGGTCGACACCCGATACTGCGCCCGGCGCAGTATCTCGATTTATCAAGGGCCTCCGCTTGCCACAAGCGGCGTTGGCCCGGTAACTCCCCGCAGGCGGCGCACGCGCCGCAAGTATCTGTTCAACTCTTGATCCTATGCAGCCGGTCTGCCCGATCCCTATTCAACGGATCGGCCACTGGCGCAACACGAGGATGAAATGACGCTGGAAGAATTGCGAGACCGTATTGATGTTCTGGACCGCCAGCTTGTGGAACTGCTAAGCGACCGAGCCCGCGCCGCTCAAATGGTGGGCCACCTGAAGGCTGCCACCTCGTTGCCGGTTCACGAGCCGGAGCGCGAAAAGTTGGTCTACGCCAATGTGCGCGCTGCCAACAAAGGCCCGTTGCCAGACATCGAACTGACGCATATCTACGAGCGGATCATCGACGTGATGCGGGCATTGCAGAAGAACGAGTTGGCTTCGGAGAAGAACGCCCAGGCGGTAACATCGGGGTCCCCAGCGACAGGTCTTCGTCGCGGGGGTGAGGATGCGCCGGGCCACGGCAGCGGCGCTGAAGCGCGCGAGACAGGGAACAAACAATGATCGTATCCATGCAGGAAAATGCGACTGAAGAACAGATCTACGCCGTCATCGAGACGATGGAAGACGCGGGGGTCAACGTACACCGCACGACAGGCGCAACCCAGACCATTCTGGCCGGCGTCGGGCCCACAGCCAGTGTGGACCTGAGCAAATTTGAAGTGTTACCGGGCGTGCTCAATGTCCACCGCATCAGCTCGCCCTACAAGCTGGCTGGCCGCGCCTTTCGCCCCGAAGGCACAGTGGTGGAGTTTGCCAATGGCGCCAAAATCGGCGGCACGCAGGTTGCGGTGATCGCCGGGCCGTGCGCGATAGAAAACCGCGAGCAAATCTTTGCGACCGCCGCGCGCGTCAAGGCTGCCGGCGCGGGCTTTCTGAGAGGCGGCGCATTCAAGCCGCGCAGTTCGCCTTACGCATTTCAGGGGCTGGGCATTCCGGGGCTTCAAATGATGCACGAGGCCGCACAGGAGTACGGTTTGCTCACGGTCAGCGAGGTCATGGAGATTGCGCAGATTGAGCCCATGCTGCCTTATGTGGATCTTTTCCAGGTGGGCGCGCGCAATATGCAGAACTTCAATCTGCTGCGCGAGCTGGGCCAGGCGCGCAAGCCGGTGCTCTTGAAACGCGGCATAGCCGCCACCATCGAGGAACTGCTTCTGTCAGCCGAGTACATCATGTCCGGCAGCAACTACGACGTGATCCTGTGCGAGCGCGGGATTCGAACCTACGAAACAGCCACACGCAACACCATGGACATTTCGGCGATTCCGGTGATTCACAAGCTCTCTCACCTGCCGATTGTGGGCGACCCCTCGCATGGCACGGGCCGGCGCGATATGGTAGCTCCGATGGCGCGAGCCGCAGTGGCCGCGGGCGCGGACGCAATCATCGTCGAGGTTCACCCCAACGCCGACAAGGCCGCCTCCGACGCCGCGCAGACACTCTATCTCGACCAGTTCGATGAGTTGATGGGTCAGTTGCGGGTAATTGCCAATGCGGTGGGACGGACGCTGTAAGATGGCGAAGCGAGGAAAGCAAACATGATCGAACGTATCGCCATACTGGGCACGGGGTTGCTGGGCACATCAGTTGGATTGGCGTTGCGCGCGGCCGGCTTTCACGGCTCCATTACCGGGTGGAACCGAAGCCCCGAAGGCGCGCAGACCGCGCTCTCCATGGGCGCAGTGGATTCGATTGCCACAGACCCGTTGCAGGCGGCGCGAGAGAGCCAGGTGGTTCTGTTGGCCGTGCCCATCTACGCGACGCTCGACTGGATGGAAAAACTCTCGGGCGTGCTTGGCTCCGAGCATCTGGTTACCGATGTGGGCAGCACCAAAGCGCAGATCACCGCAGCCGCTGGCCGCCTCTTCAACACGCCCACGCGGGCAGCGTTTTTGCCGGGGCATCCCATGGCGGGCAAGGAGCGGGGCGGCGCGGCGCTGGGCGACGCGAACCTCTTTCGCGGCGCAGTGTGGCTCTTTACCGACGACCCAAGCTGGCAGCGCTCGCCTCATTCTGCTGAGTTGGTGAAAGGCTGGCGGGAGTGGGTCGCGGCCATGGGATCGAAAACTCTCGATCTGGACCCAGCGCGCCACGATGAGTTAGTGGCCTGGGTCAGCCACCTGCCACAGTTCGTTGCCACTGCGCTGAGCGCGCTGTTGCAAGAAGAGGTGGGCGAAGCGCCGGAACTGAAAGACGTGGGCGGTCGCGCGCTTAGCGAGATGACGCGGCTTGGGTCCAGCCCTTACTCCATGTGGCGCGACATTGCCCTCACCAACACGGAAGCGGTTCAAGCCGCATTGCTCGCGCTGGAGCAAAGGCTGGCGCATCTGCGAGAAAACTTGCGCACTCCCGCGCTGCGCGATGAGTTCGAGCAAGCGAATCGGTTTCGGCGGGGGCAATGAGCCCGGCAAGGAATCAGCACAAATGACGACGATCGAACTTTCCAAGCAGACTCGTGCCGATGCGATTGCTTCGGTCCAACGCTATTTTGAAGAGAATATGCCGGAACCCATCGGAAACCTGTCCGCCGGTTTGCTGCTCGATTTCTTCCTGGAAGAAGTGGGGCCGACTGTGTACAACCATGCCATTCGCGATGCTCAGGCGCGGATGCAGCAACGGGTGTCTGATCTCGACGGCGAACTCTACGCCGATGCATTCCAGTATTGGACAAGGATTGACGCCAAACGGAAGAACCGCCGTTAAGGAAGAATTCAAGGGATTCGAGCAGGCCAATAGGTTTCGGCGAGAGTAAGGAACGTCACGTGAAAATCAGAACCAACGTCTACATTTACTTGGCAATAAGTGCGGCTGGCATTCTGTCCAATTTCATTTTCTGGCGCTACCGGCTCCATCTGTATGATCTCAACACAGACTATGACATTGAACCTCTGCATCATATTCAGATCGTCCTGTTCAAAGGAACCTTAGTCTTTATAAATTGTGGGTTGGTACTACTTCCGTGGCGGAAGTTTTTCGACAAAAAGTGAAAGCGGGTTGCCGTGAGCCCCACATCTCGCTTCCGAGATGTGGGGCTCACTCGCTATCTGCGCGGCCGGGCAAAAACATAAACCGCACAGCCTGCCAAAGTAACAAAGCATCCGAAGCCGCAGACACCGGGCCAGGCGAAGTGGTGCCAGAGGACGCTACCGGCGTAAGAGCCAATAGCGCCGGCGGTGAAGTAGCAGATCATGTAGACCATGTTGATGCGGCTGCGGGCTTCGGGGAGCAGGCCGTAAATACGTGTCTGGTTGGAGACGTGGCCGGCCTGGACGCCGATGTCGAGCAGGATGACTCCGGCGACCAGGCCGCTCATTTGCTTGCCGAATAGATAGAGGACTACGAACGACGCGACGGTGATAAGGAGCGAGAAGAGGACGTTGCGGCGGGCTCCATAGCGGTCTGCGAGTTGGCCGACAAATGGGGCGCAGATGGCGCCGGCTGCGCCTACAAGGCCGAAGAGACCGGCGACGGCGCTTCCGTAGTGATACGGCGGGTTTTCAAGGAAAAAGACAAGGGTGGTCCAAAAGGCGCTGAAGGCGCAGAAGAGCAAGGCGCTGAGGAGCGCGGCTTCCCGGAGCACGGGCTGGGTGCGGATGAGCACGGCGGAAGAGTGGATGAGGCTGGGCCAGGAGAGCTTCAGGGTGGGCTTGCTGCGGGGCAGTCCGATACGGATCAGCGCGGCGAGCAAGAGCATGGTCACCGATGCCAGCCAATAGATGGAGCGCCAACCAAACCATGCGCCGAGAAGGCCGCTGAAGGTGCGGGCTAGAAGGATTCCAAACAACAGGCCGGAGAGAACGGCGCCCACGGCAGCGCCGCGGCGCGCGGGTGAGGCAAGACTAGCGGCAAAGGGCACGATGAGGTGGACGGCAGACGCCGAGAGGCCAATGCCAAAGCTTGCCATCGCCAGCCAAAGATAACTTTGCGCGCAGGCCATGAGGGCCACGCAGACGGTTTCAACCGCAAGAAGCATCACGATGAGGCGGCGGCGTTCCTTGGTGTCGCCCAGGGGAACGAAGAGCAACATACCCACGGCTGCGCCTAACTGCGTGAGCATCGCGACCGTGCCCACCTGCGGCACGGAGATGCGGAAAGTGGAAGCGATGGCGGAGAGCAGCGGCTGAATGTAATAGATGTTGGCAACGATGGCGCCCACGCTGAACGACATCAGAATGATGTGCGCGCGGCTGATGTCTTCGGGCGCGGGGAATGGGCCCTCGTGGGCCGGACGAGGAGTGGCTATGGGAGAATTCGCGATTTCGCTCAGTATCTCGACACCAGTTCTTTCGCGAAGAAAGCGCATAGGCCTATTGGAGTCAAGGAACGTGGAATTCGTTGCAGAGACCGCTTATTCCGCCTCCTGGACAGATTCTTCCTTGGCCGGCTCTTCCGTTTCCTTTGCTGGGTCGATGATGTGGAAGCCCTCGGTTTTGGCAGCGTCTAGCAACTGTGACGAGGCGGAGACGAAGATGATTTCCGTGTCCTGAAACATCTCGCGGGCAACGAGTGCGGCGGCCAGTTGCAGAGTGTCGGGCCAGCGCAGGCTGGTGCGGTCGAGGAGCTGGCGCGCGGCTTCGAGCACAGCCGGATTCAGCGGCTCCTGCACCATGCGCGCGGCTTCCATGCGCAGGCTGTCGAGCGCGGAAGTGGCGTCTTCTGTGGAGATGGCGCCGGCCCGCTCGCGCCGCCGTATAGCCCCGTAGACCTCGAGCGGTGTGGAGGCGGAGATCAGCTTGCGATTGTCCTCGACGGCCTCCATCAGGCTGATCAAGGCGCTGGTGCCCTGCTCCTGCACAAACAGCTTGGCGAAGGCGGTAGCTTCAAGAAAGTAGCAACTCACTGATTCCCCCGTTCTTCCTCGATGGCCTCGGCGATGGAATCACCGTGGGACGTGACGGGATGGAAGCGCTGCGCCTCCTCGGGCATGCCGGCCTCGGCGCGGTTGAGGCGAATGGTGGTGGTGGGATAGGCCGGGGTCTTTGGATTGGCGATCTTGCTGGTGATGACGACCCCGCGCTGGATGGCCTCGGCCAATACAGCCTGACGCGACTCGGGATGCTGATTCCAGCGGAAGGCCTTGCGCGGCAGGAAGGAGTCGCGGAACCACTTGAGGGCGATGAAGGCGTGTCCGCCCCGCTCAGCCTCAGCCAGCGCGGCGCACAGCTCCTTGACGCGGGCATCGATGTCGGCGGGAATCACCGACTCCTGGCCGTCTTCGTCTTCGTAGAAAGCAGGCTCGGCAGCAGCGCGCGGTGCGCGGATGGGACGCGGCTCCATCTCGCCTCCGTCGATGCGCTCGAAGTAGATGCGCACCTCGTCCTCTTCCGGCGTCCATGAATCCGCCATGGCATTGCGACGCTTGCTGCGGCCGTTTTCGCCGCACAGCTCCACAATCGCCTGATAACCGGGAGGCGCCAGAAATTGCAAGGCTCGCGCCATGCCAGGGTCTGTGGAGGACGCCAGCTCATTGAGGGCTTCTTCAATAATTTCTTCCGCGTCGGGAATACTCAGGTTGCTTACTTCTAGGCTGCTCTGTGCAGCTTTTGTCGATTTCATACTTTCTTCTCCGTATGCGCTGCCTGCGCCCGTCTATAAGACCCGTCTCCGGCAGACCTCATGGTCTGGTTCCAGAGTTCGTCCGCGCGCGAACTAAAAGCAGCATTAGTTTTAAACTTCACTCGTTACCACCGGTCTCCCTCACCATGCGGGAATTCAAGAAATACTTGGGGAACCTGTGAAAGAAGTTCTCTTTGTGGAGGCGACATTTCCTCAGGGGCTCAAGCCCCATTCATATCACTGGGATTATGGAAGGGCTACAGCGAAACCAGAGTGACTGTTTACCGAAACCACCGCACTTAAGTCGACGCGACCAACAGGGAGCGGCGACCCAGCACAAAAACTAACAGGCAACATCAACTCTGGTTTCGCTCTAAAGCCCGCATCCTTCAAATAAGCCGTATCCTCCAAAATTAAATCCAGTATCGGTCACGGCCTTGACTTATGCAGAGATGATTTAACTTGCATCCTCAGTTTGAAGCTATTCATCACCCAGTGTAACCGAATCAAGCGGAACGGCGGTTTGCTGCCTAAAAAACTGAACGTCCCGTATCTAAACCATCAACCCCGCCGCCGGGAAAGAGTTGCGGCGCGGCCGCAATTTTATTTGGGCGGCCTACTTCGTACAATAGAAGATATGCGCCGTTATTTGCAACTGCTTTTATTCTGCTGTTTGGCTTCCGCCGGGTTGTATGCCGATGGCCCGGCGTTTGATCTGGCTGGCCCCAAGGTGGACGTGCGCGTCAAGCGGGGCGAGGTGACGCTGCCGATTGGCGAAACTCCCAATCTGCTGGCCGGAGACCGGCTCTGGATTCATCTCGACTTTCCCGAGAGCCAGACCGCGCACTATGTGCTGATTGTCGCATTTCTGCGCGGGGCCACCAATCCGCCGCCGCCGGAGTGGTTTACGCACGTAGAGACTTGGACCCGCGAGGCGCGCGAGGAAGGCGTATTCGTCAAAGTGCCCGAAGAAGCGCAGCAGGCGCTGATCTTTCTGGCGCCGGAGACGGGCGGCGACTTCAGCACCCTGCGCAAGGCGGTGAGGAACCGCCCCGGCACATTTGTCCGCGCTGTTCAGGATTTGCAGGCGGCGAGCTGGGACCGGATGCGCCTGGACGCCTATCTGGCCGAGGTCAAGGAGACGTCGCAAACCGACCCCTCGCTGCTCAAGGAG
>Ga0255353_1001726_pt1 | contig 11778 bp, 11 predicted proteins | sample HBST25metaG_FD_189941 | JGI IMG/M metagenome (GOLD analysis project Ga0255353, IMG submission 189941) | Peat soil microbial communities from Stordalen Mire, Sweden - H.B.S.T25 | ecosystem: Environmental > Terrestrial > Soil > Wetlands > Peat | place: Sweden: Norrbotten County, Stordalen Mire...
AGTGAGCATGACCATCGAATGATGATTTTGTGCATCTGTCTATCGTTGGGAACGGCATTCGCCTTAGTGGTCTTTCTGACAACAAAAGGCTAAACAAAGAAGCTGGAAAAACAATAGCGAGCAATTCTTCCGAGGTTTTCAAGCATGACCGTGATTCTCGAATCTTTGCCCATCGGCCAGAAAGTCGGCATCGCCTTCTCTGGCGGTCTGGCCAATGTGAAAAGCTTTCAGCATTGATTGGTGACGGTCGGATGAGGTGAGAGAATGTTCGAGACAGAATTCGAGAAACCAAACTATCAACAAAGAGAACCCGCTAGAATAACTAGGAAGGACTATGCAATTTACCTTCTGTTAGTACTTGTAGGTTGTATTGGCGGAACTTTTCTGTTCATGAACTTCTCAAATCATTTCGCTATCGTCGCGTCAAGAGAGCGCGCTGTGGTTGGCATCGTCACCGATCAGTCAGATAGCGGGAAAGGCGCTCAAACATTTTACAAGTTTGCGGTTGATGGGACTGTCTACCATGGGCACTCACGGAAAGATCCAAGCCTAAAAGTTGGCCAGAGTTTGACCGTATATTTCGACCACGACGATCCAACCACCAATAGTCCGCTTGAATGCCACAAGAACAGCGAAGAGAACCATCGCGTGATGATTCTGTGCATCTATCTTTCCGCGGGGATGGCAATTGCTCTGATGGTCTTTCTGGCAATTGCACGGAGTGCAAAGAAACCAGAAGATGAGAGTTCACTTATCCAGTAGCCGTGGCCGTTTTGCGAATGAATTTGCAACTGTCATCAAGATCTTAACCTGAAAGCTAACAGCTAAATTCCTTCCGAGGTTTCGCAAGCATGACCGTAATTCTCGAATCCCTGCCCATCGGCCAGAAGGTCGGTATCGCCTTCTCTGGCGGGCTGGACACCTCCGCCGCCCTGCTCTGGATGAAGCAAAAGGGCGCGATCCCTTACGCATATACAGCCAACCTCGGACAGCCTGACGAAACCGACTACGACGCCATTCCGCGCGCGGCTCTCGAGTATGGCGCCGAAAAAGCTCGCCTCATTGACTGCCGCGGCCCGCTCGTTCGCGAAGGCATCGCCGCGCTGCAATCAGGCGCCTTCCACATCACTACGGCTGGAGTTCCTTACTTCAACACCACCCCCATCGGCCGCGCAGTCACAGGCACCATGCTGGTGACCGCGATGAAGGAGGACGACGTCCACATCTGGGGCGACGGCTCCACCTTTAAAGGCAATGACATCGAGCGCTTCTACCGCTACGGTTTGCTCGTCAATCCCGATCTCCAGATCTACAAGCCCTGGCTTGACGCGGCTTTCATCGACGAATTAGGCGGCCGTGCCGAAATGTCCGCCTTCATGAAGCGGGCAGGCTTCGCCTATAAGATGTCAACGGAAAAAGCCTACTCAACCGACTCCAACCTGCTCGGCGCAACCCATGAAGCCAAAGACCTGGAGCAGCTTTCTTCATCGATCAAGATCGTCGTCCCCATTATGGGTACGGCATTCTGGCGCGATGATGTCGAGATCAAGCGCGAAGAAGTCGTCGTCCGCTTCGAAGAGGGCTCGCCCATCGCCCTCAACGGCCAGCAATTCAACTCACCTGTCGAACTCCTTCTTGAAGCGAACCGCATCGGCGGCCGCCACGGCCTCGGCATGTCTGACCAGATCGAGAATAGGATCATCGAAGCCAAGAGCCGCGGCATCTACGAGGCTCCGGGCCTTGCTCTGCTCTTCATCGCTTACGAGCGTCTCGTCACCGGCATCCACAACGAGGACACCATCGAGCAGTACCGTGACAATGGCCGCAAACTCGGCCGCCTGCTCTATCAGGGCCGTTGGTTCGACTCCCAGGCGATCATGCTCCGTGAATCCGCCCAGCGCTGGGTGGCCAAACCCGTCACCGGCGAGGTCTCACTCGAGTTGCGCCGCGGCAACGACTACTCGATCCTGAACACCGAATCGCCGAACCTGACCTTCCATCCCGAGCGCCTCAGCATGGAGAAGACCGAATCCACCTTCTCCCCGCGCGACCGCATCGGTCAACTCACCATGCGCAACCTTGACATCACCGACACCCGGGAGAAGCTTCTCACATACGCGAAATCAGGTCTCCTTACACTCAGCAAAGGCAGCGAAATGCCCCAGCTCAACAGCGGCAAAGAATAGCATGAGGTACGCTTAACACAGTGCTCAATGAACAACAATCCGGGAAGATGTGGTCCGGTCGCTTTCGCGAGCCGCTGGATGCGGAGTTCGAAAGCTGGCAGCGGTCCATTGTCTTCGATTGGCGGCTTCTCGACGAGGAAATAGTCGCCAGCAAAGCACACGCATCCGCTCTCTTAGCCGCGAAGATTCTCACAAAGGGTGAGACAACGGAGTTGCGCGCGGCGCTCGACGCGATTGCCGCCGAGCACGCGTCCGACGAAGGCAAAGCGCTGGTGCACGACCACGCGACAGCGGAAGATATTCATCATTTTGTGGAACTCAAGCTCGCGGAACGCATCGGCTCACTGGGACTCAAGCTCCACACGGGCCGCAGCCGCAACGAACAGATTGCCACCGATCTGCGGCTCTATGTTCGCACCCAAATTGACCTTGTGGTCGAGGCACTGGCTGCCTGGGCTGGTGCGCTTGTCGAACAGGCCCGCGCAGCCGGGGATTCCGTTCTGCCCAGCTATACGCATATGCAGCGTGCCGAGCCGGTTCTCGCGGCGCATTGGCTCCTCGCATACGTCGAGATGATTTTGCGCGATGCAGGGCGGTTGCGCGATTGCGCCGCACGGCTCAACTATTGCCCGCTTGGTTCAGGAGCGGTAGCCGGCGCAACGCTCGCGCTGGACCGCAACCTTGCCTCCCGCGAGCTGGGTTTCACCGCGCCCACAGCCAACTCCATCGACGCCACCAGCGACCGCGATTTCATTTTGGAATATTTGCAGGCGCTCACATTCGTCGGTCTGCATCTGAGCCGCTTTGCGGAAGAAATCACGCTGTTTGCAACGGCGGAGTTTGGCTTTGTCACGCTTCCCGAGGCCTTTTCAACCGGCTCCAGCGCTATGCCGCAGAAAAAGAACCCTGACTTTACCGAGCTTATCCGCAGTAAAGTTGGCCGCATTCACGGAGCGGCCGAAGCGGTGACGCTGCAACTCAAAGGCTTGCCTCTGGCATATAACAAAGACTTGCAGGAGACGCAGGAGCCGACATTTGCCGTCGAGTTTGTGCCGCAGATGATCAGACTAGTCGCGCGCTTTACCGCGGCTCTCGAATTCAATCGAGAGCGGATGAATGAAGCTGCGCAATCAGGCTGCCTGAATGCCATGGCCGCGGCCACCTATCTCGTTCACAAAGGCGTTCCCTTCCGGACAGCACACGAGAAGATCGGCCATGCCGTGCGCTTTGCAATCGAAAAAGGCGTCGAACTCGACGCGCTTACCCTCGACGAACTCCACCAGTTTGGCTCGGAGTTCGAGGAAGATTTTTTTGCCGTCATCACGCTTACAGCCACGCTCGATTGCCACAACGTGACCGGAGGAACGGCGCGCGAGCGCGTACGCGAGGCGCTGGCCGCCGCGTCTGAACGCATAGCGGGTCTCATCACGCAAACCAGCACACAGGAGGTCATTCATGCTGGTTCGTAAAGCTCTCGTCACAGACGCCACCAACGTCAGCGATCTGGTCAATTCACATTCCGGAGACGGCACGCTGCTCAAGCGCTCCTTCGCCGAAGTCTGCGAAAACATCCGCGACTTCACCGTCGCACTTTCAGATGGCGGCGTATTTCTCGGCTGCGGCGCGCTGCACTTTTACGGCCCTCACCTGTGCGAAGTGCGCTCCATCGTGGTCAAGCCGGGGGCCAAGAGCCAGGGCGCAGGCGGACGCATCCTCACGGCACTCATCGAAGAGGCTGAAGAACACGGCATTCAATCCGTCTGCCTGTTCACACGGATTCCCGACTTCTTTTTCAAATACGGTTTCCGTACAGTCGAAGATAAATCTGAACTGCCCGACAAGATCTTCAAGGATTGCCAGAATTGCCCGCGCCTCCATCGCTGCGATGAGGTTGCCATGGTGCGCGGACGCATCCCACGCATCTCGATTCTTGGACCGCGCGAAGAAGCGCAGCAGCTAGTCAAGTTTTCCGGCTGACTTCGACCGATTCAGCATTGCCGCCGCCACCGCAACCTGGCCATAACTCAGCCCTCCATCTCCGGGACTGACCTGGATGTGCTGAAAAACTTCGAAGCCCGCAGCTTCTAACTTCATTCGGAGCAACCGCGCCAGTCTCCGGTTGTGCATACAGCCGCCGCTGAGCGCAACCTGGCTTGCTCCTGTCGCCGCGCGCGCCATCACCGCGGCTTGCACAAAGCCGGCAGCGACGCCGGAATGGAACCGCGCCGCAATCCGCGCTTTACTCACGCCAGCGCGCAAATCTTCGACCAGTCCGTGCCACAAAGGTACGCAACTGATTCGCACTGGCTCTCGCACAGTCCAGTCCCCGCCAAGAAACTTCATCGCATAGCCTGGCTCGTCGTCCGGTTCATTGATTGTGACGCCTTCGAGTTCAATGGCCGCCTGCGCCTCGTAATCCACCACGCGGCGACTCAGCACGACGGCGGCTACTGCATCGAAGAGCCTTCCCAAGCTCGATGTGAGCGGCGCATTCACGCCGCGCTCCATCATCCGGGCGAGAACCTGGACATCCTGCGCCGTCGCGCCTAAGAGGTCCAGAGTCTCGTGCGAATCAGCCTCGAAGCCCGCAGAGCGCAAGTGCGCAAGCGCCATGCGCCACGGCTCTTTGATAGCAGCCTCACCGCCTGGCATGGGCACATAGTCGAGGTGCGAAAACCGGTTGAAGCCATCCGGCCGCGCGATCAGCACTTCCCCGCCCCAAATCTCTCCATCTGTTCCGTAGCCGGTACCGTCGAGTGCGAGGCCAATCACCTCGCCGGTGAGACCGTACTCGGCCATGCACCCGGCCACGTGCGCATGATGATGCTGCACAGCGATCAACGGCAGCCCGCGCTCCTGTGCCCATTCCTTAGCCCACGTGGTCGAGAGATAACCGGGATGCAAATCATGGACCACGGTCTGCGGTTCAATTTCAAACGTTCGCATGAGGTGGTCGAGCGACTCGCGGAAGAATTCGAGACCGGTCAGGTTTTCCAAATCGCCCAGATGCTGGCTCTGGTAAGCAAACCGTCCCCGCGCCAGTGCAAAGACGTTTTTCAGATGCCCGCCGACGGCCAGCATCGGCGGAGCATCGAATGGCAGCGGCACGCCCAGCGGGACAAAACCGCGGGCGCGCCTGACCAGTTGCGGCACGCCATCGACCACGGCGGCCACCGAATCGTCGCACCTCTGCAGAATTTCGCGGTCGTGCATCAGGAAGGCATCGGCGATTCCGCCAAGACGCGTCAGAGCCTCATCGTTGTCGATGGCAATTGGCTCTTCGCTGAGGTTGGCCGAGGTCATCACCAGTGCGCGGACGCGGGGATCGGCAAAGAGCAGATGTTGCAGCGGCGCGTAAGGCAAGTAGACGCCCAGCCAGGGAATCCCAGGCGCAACGCCCTCCGCAATGCCGCAGCCCTCGCGCCGCGCGGCAAGCACGATGGGCCGCGCGGGGGTCGAAAGCAGCGCTTCTTCCGCCACGTTAAGGGTGCACACCGCCCGCGCTGCATCCAGATCGCGCACCATCACCGCCAACGGTTTTCCATAGCGACGTTTGCGCTCGCGCAGGCGCATCACGGCTGCCTGGTTGGTTGCATCCACACTTAAGTGAAAGCCGCCGATACCTTTGATAGCCATGATCTGGCCGTGGAGAAGAAGGTTGATGGTCTGTTCAATCGGATCAGAAGCAGCAGAAGAACCACGATTCTCCGGCGAGGTTAGAGAAGAACATCCCTCAGGGGCTAAAGCCCGCAATTGTTCCGTTGCGTTTGCGGCACGACTGAAGTCGTGCCCTTTCAAAGCAGTGGAGCCTTCCGCAGCCTTTACAGCCCTTTGTTCATCTTGCTGCAACTTCGGCACGACTGAAGTCGTGCCCTGAGACGATCCGCCGTCCGCCCCCACCAGCCAAACGTGCGGTCCGCACACCCAGCACGCGTTGGGCTGGGCATGGAAACGCCGGTTCAAGGGATCGTCGTACTCCTGCTGGCACTCCGGGCACATGGGAAACTTGGCCATCGAGGTTTGTCGCCGGTCGTAAGGAATGCGCCGCGTGATGGTGAAGCGCGGTCCGCAATTTGTGCAGTTCAGAAACGGATAGCGGTAGCGCCGGTCGTCAGGGTCCAGCAGCTCACGCAGGCAATCCGGGCAGGTGGCCGCATCCGCCGGAATGCCTGTACTCACCGGGCCGAGCACCTCGCTGGCCGCAATCCGGAAACCCGTATCGCCCACAAGCGGCAACTCCCTCACCGCGACCGAGTCGATGCGCGCCAAAGGCGGCTGCTCCGCGCGCAAACGCGCGACGAACGCAGCCACTCGCTCCGGTGGCCCTTCAATCTCGATGGTCACCCCATCGGTATCGTTGCCGACAAACCCCGCCAGACCCTCTTCCATGGCCAGCCGGTAGATAAACGGACGGAAACCGACCCCTTGCACCACTCCGCATACCACGAGTGCCGCGCGCCGTTGCAGAGGCGCGGTCACCGGTTCCTGTCCCGAATCAATTCTGTCAGTCAAGGGAAAGCCTCTCACCGCAAACCAGCATAGCGCACCAATCCCGGTGATTGGCCACAAGAATCGATCACCGCCGGAAGCGTACTCTGAAACAAGCGGCTAGTCAGGAGGTCCCGGCAAGATGACTTCTCCAAAAGTTGATCTGAAACCCGTAATTGCGGCCATTCTTCTTGCGTGCCTCGGCATCATCTCTTCCGCAGCACAACAGCCGGACTCTGCAGCGGTCATTCGACTGGTCGATGCCGCGGTCAAAGCCAGAATCGATCACGTAGACGGCTATACCGTCACGGAGCATTACGCTGTTTACCGGGGCAAGGATGAGACGCATCCCGCTGCTGAAATGACGGTTAAGACCGTCTATCGGAGGGAGAGCGGCAAGAGTTACACCATCGTCTCCCAGTCAGGCTCCGAGTTTATAAAGAAACATGTATTGAATGCCCTCCTCGACAATGAGAAGGAGATCAATCTGCCCGGCATTCGAGAACACTCCTGGCTCACTTCCGCCAACTATGAGATGAAGCTGAAGACCGGCGCAGTCGAACGGATGGATGGAAGAGACTGCTTTGCGCTGGCTATCTCCCCCAAGCGCAAGGCTCCGAACATGATCGTGGGAACATTATGGGTGGGAGCATTGGACGGATCGATTGTCCGCATCGACGGAACCACATCGCAAAGCCCCTCCATATTCACCGGTCCCGCTCACGTGATGCGCCAGTACGTTAATGTGAAAGGTTTTGGCATGGCCACCCAGGCACGGGCCGTGTCGGATAGCTTCCTGCTTGGCCGGACGACCGTCACGATCGATTATCGCGATTACCAGATTCAGCTCCGTCCGGCGAAGTGAGACAAACCGGCGCACTTTCACTTCAATCGAACCGATTCTCAGCGGTTTTGGCCCTGGAATGTCAATTCGGACTCCGGACCAGCCGCCGCAGCTCGGAAATGGTCAGACCACCTTCCCAATCCCCAGAGTCCTATCCCCTTGCCACAGAGAGGGATAGGTTATTACGCCAGGTGATCGTGGTCACGGATAAGAATTGCGCCCTGGCGTAAAAGTAGTTAGACATGGGTGCTGCCGTGGCAGCAATTTTGCCGTTTTTCCGGCTCCGTGTAATAGGAGGTTTCGTGGCCGCATTCACACCCCCGCCGCTGCCCAGCAGCGACAATCGATGGAAGATCGTCAATGGCACCATGCGCAAGAATGGCTTTGCCCGCCATGCGCTTATTGAAACGCTCCACACCGTGCAGTCCGCGTTCGGGTATCTGGACGACGACTCGATTCGTTTCGTGGCCCGCTCCCTGCGCGTGCCGCTGAGCCAGGCTTACGGCGTGGTGACTTTTTACCACTACTTCAGCCTCAAGCCGCCAGGAAAGCACACGGTGACAATCTGCGCGGGAACTGCCTGCTACATCAAGGGATCTGACAAACTGGTGGCCGCAGCCGAAAAACGCCTGGGCATTACTCGCGGCCAGACAACCAAGGATGGCCAGATCAGTTTGATGACCGCCCGCTGCGTGGGCGCGTGCAGCCGAGCGCCCGTGGCTTTGTGCGACGGTGAAGTGGTGGGCGAGATGACCTCCGACCAGGTGCTCGAGCAACTCGAAAGGTGGGCTGTGGAATGACAATCGAAGAGCTCGAACAGGTGGCGAAGACCGTCAGCCAGGAAAACGAGAAATACGATTTTGAAGTAAATGTCTGTATGGACCTGGCCTGCATGAGCCAGGGTGCCGACCGTTTGCGGGATGCCCTGGAGAAGGCCGCCGAGGCATCGGGCAAGCATGTGCTCGTCCGCCGCACAGGGTGCATGGGGCCATGCTCTTCCGGGCCGCTGGTCCGCGTTGACCCCGAGGACACCCTTTATCACCATGTGAATGACGGCCATGCGGGAGCCATTGTGGCCAGCCTGGGCGGCGCGCCCGTTCCCGGCCTGCAATGCGATCTGAACGATCACTTCGACCGGCAGGTGCGGGTGGTGCTGGAGAATGCCGGCCACATCGACCCGGAAAAGATTGACGATTACATCTCCCGCGACGGGTACAAGGCTCTGCTGACGGCGTTGACTGAAATGACGCCCAACGGCGTGATTCACCGCATCACCGAAAGCGGCCTCAGAGGACGCGGCGGCGGCGGTTATCCCACGGGATTGAAGTGGGGAACGGTGGCCAAGGCCAGCGGCGAGCAGAAGTACGTGGTCTGCAACGGCGACGAGGGCGATCCCGGAGCGTTCATGGATCGCAGCGTGATGGAAGGCGATCCGCACCGCGTCATCGAAGGCATGGCGATCGCCGCCTACGCGGTAGGCGCGAGCAAAGGATTCATTTATGTCAGGGCCGAGTACCCGGTGGCCGTCGCCCGGCTGACGACCGCGCTGCGCGACGCGCGGCGACGCGGCCTTCTGGGCAACGGAATCTGCAACACGCCCTTTAATTTCGATGTGGAAATCCGCCTCGGCGCCGGAGCATTTGTCTGCGGCGAAGAGACGGCATTGTTGGCCTCCATCGAAGGCCGGCGCGGCACGCCCAGAACACGGCCTCCTTATCCTGCGGTCAGCGGCCTATGGGGCAAACCGACACTGCTTAACAATGTGGAGACCTACGCCAACATCGCTCCCATCGTTCGCAATGGCGGCAAGTGGTTTGCCGACATGGGTTCCGAAAGAAGCAAGGGCACCAAGGTCTTTGCCCTGACCGGCAAGATTACCCATACTGGCTTGGTGGAAGTGCCCATGGGCATCAAGCTGCGCGATATCATCGATGTCATCGGCGGCGGCGTGCCGGGCGGACATAAATTCAAGGCGGTGCAGACGGGCGGTCCTTCCGGCGGCTGCATCCCGGCCGAGATGCTGGACCTCGGCGTCAGCTATGACGCTCTCATGGCGGTCGGCTCCATCATGGGTTCGGGCGGCATGATCGTCATGGACGACACCTCCTGCATGGTGAATGTGGCGCGATTCTTCGTCGAGTTTTGCATGACGGAATCCTGCGGCAAGTGCATTCCCTGCCGCGCGGGCACGGCGCAGATGTACACCCTGCTGAGCCGCATCTGCGATGGCTCGGGAACCATGGAGGATCTGGACCTGCTGGTGAGCCTGTGCAACACCATCAAGGAAGCCAGCCTCTGCGGGTTGGGGCAGACAGCGCCCAATCCCGTGCTGAGCACGCTCAAATACTTCAAGGACGAGTACATCGAACACATCGTGCATAAGCGCTGTCCGGCTGGCGTCTGCAATATGGAAGCGCACGTGCCAGAAGCTTCGAAGGAGGTATTGGCATGAGCGAAAGCATGGGCGTCAAAACTCTGATTATCGACGGCCAGGAAGTGAGCGCCCGTTCGGGCCAGACCATTCTGGATGTGGCGCGGGAGAATGACATCAAGATTCCCACCCTCTGCCATATCGAAGGCCTGGGCGCGGTGGGCGCTTGCCGGCTCTGTTTGGTGGAGATCAAGGGCAGCAATAAGCTGTTGCCCGCGTGCGTGGCCAATATCCATGAAGGCATGGAGGTTTTGACCGACACGGAGCGGCTCCGCAAACACCGCCGCATTATCCTTGAACTGCTCTTCGCCGAGCGCAACCACATTTGCGCGGTGTGCGTCTCCAACGGCCACTGCGAGTTACAGGCGCTGGCCCAGGACCAGGGCGTGACTCATATCACCCTGCCCTATCGCAACCCCGCACTCGCCGTCGATGCCTCCCATGAGCGCTTCACCGCGGATCACAACCGCTGCATCCTTTGCACGCGCTGCGTGAGGGTCTGCGCCGAGATTGAAGGCGCGCATATCTGGGATGTGATGGGCCGCGGCATCGACTCCATTGTCATCACCGATCTGCACGACGAGTGGGGACACTCCAATTGCACCCGCTGCGGCAAGTGCGTACAGGTCTGCCCCACCGGAGCGCTCTTCGACAAGAGCAAGATCGGCTCCGATCACCCCAAGTATCCTGATTTTCTGCCTTACCTGAACCTTATGAGGGAAGCGCAATGAGCAAACTGAAAGTTGCAACAGTGTGGCTCGACGGATGCTCCGGCTGCCATATGTCGTTCCTTGACATGGACGAGCGGCTCCTTGAGTTGGCGAAGCTGATTGATGTTGTCTACAGTCCTCTCGTGGACGCCAAGGACTTTCCCGGCGAGGTGGATATTGCCTTGGTCGAGGGAGCCGTGGCCTCGGAGGACGACGAGAAAAAGATCAAAAAGGTTCGCGCCCACTCCAAAATGCTGATCGCCATGGGCGACTGCGCCGTGGCCGGCAACGTGCCGTCGATGCGCAATCCATTCGGGCCGGAAGCAATTCTGAACCGGGCGTATATCGAAAACGCCAGCACACAGCAGCAGATTCCCTGCGTTGTCGTGCCCAAGCTGCTCAAGATTGTGCGCCCCATCCACGAGTTTGTGACAGTCGATGTCTTTTTGCCCGGCTGCCCGCCCTCGGCCGATACCTTTCACACAGCGCTCACCGCGCTGGTCACCGGTGCGCCGCTGGATATTTCAGCCCTCACCCGTTTTGGAGCATGAGTCATGACCCAGACGATTACCATCGATCCAGTAACGCGCCTCGAAGGCCACGGTAAGATCACCATCCAGCTCAACAGCCAGGGCGAGGTGGAAGACGCGCATTTCCATGTCACGCAGGTGCGCGGCTTTGAAAAGTTTTCTGAAGGCCGGCCGTTTTATGAGATGCCCAGCCTTACGGCGCGCATCTGCGGCATCTGCCCGGTCTCGCATATGCTCGCCTCAGCCAAAGCCTGCGAAGCCATTATGTCGGTCAAAATTCCTCATACCGCCGCGCAACTCAGGCGGATGTTGAATCTGGCCCAGTTGGTCCAGTCGCACGCGTTGAGCTTCTTTCATCTCTCCTCGCCCGACCTGCTGCTGGGCATGGAGTCAGACCCCAAAACGCGCAACATCTTCGGAGTAGCGGCCGCCCGGCCCGATCTGGGTATCGCCGGCATCGGGTTGCGCCGCTTCGGCCAGCACATTATCGAGTTGCTCGGCACCAAGCGCATCCATACCGGATGGGTTGTTCCCGGCGGCGTCACCGAACCGCTCGCCTCCGCTCACCGCGACGAGATTCTGGCTATGC
>Ga0255353_1001727_pt1 | contig 11769 bp, 10 predicted proteins | sample HBST25metaG_FD_189941 | JGI IMG/M metagenome (GOLD analysis project Ga0255353, IMG submission 189941) | Peat soil microbial communities from Stordalen Mire, Sweden - H.B.S.T25 | ecosystem: Environmental > Terrestrial > Soil > Wetlands > Peat | place: Sweden: Norrbotten County, Stordalen Mire...
AGGCACGCACCAAAGAAGCTCTCGACCAAGCTATTTCGGAACTACTGCCTGAGATCACACCAGAAAACGCCGTCGCATGGTTCAGACTCGGACAGGGTACATCACACTAACTGTGAAAATGCTCTAGAGGACAAATCCACTTGAGTGTGGTGTTTTCGACCTACATCAATTCCTAAGATGCGAAGGATGGGATTCATTTTAATGTCTGGAACAGGCTGGCAAAAAGAGCGGGCATCCATTCGAAAGCTCCGAACATACCCCTTTTATTGCCGGAAACGCTCTCGTCCGCAATGAGTATCTACTGCTTGGGTCGCGCTAAGATGGAATTGGACAAACCATGCGGATAGCGATCATTGGCGGTGGAATCGCGGGCTTGGCGGCTGCTTATGAGCTGGAGCAGGCGCGCCAGAACGGCGCCCAGGCCGAATACACGCTCTTTGAGGCGAGTGACCGTCTTGGCGGCTGCCTGGCGTCGGAGATTGTGGAGGGCGCTGTCCTCGAGCGCGGCCCGGATTCCTTTATTACCGAGAAGCCGGCCGCCGCCGAACTCTGCCGCGAGCTGGGCCTGGACGCCGAACTGACGCCCTCGAACGACGCCGACCGCAAGACCTGCATTCTGGTTCGCAATCGTCTCGTTCCCCTGCCCGACGGCCTGATGTTTCTGGTGCCCACCAAGCTGATTCCTACCGCGCTGACGCCTCTGTTCAGTCTGCCCACGAAGCTGCGCATGGGTCTCGAACTGCTGCTGCCCCCGCGCCCCACCGGGCTGCCGGACGAGTCGGTGGCCGCGCTGATCGAGCGCCACTTCGGACGCGAAACCGTCGACCGGCTCGCCGATCCGCTGCTGAGCGGCATCTATGGCGGCGACGCCACGCAGTTGAGCGCGCGCACCGTACTGCCGAGCATGGTGGAGATGGAGCACAAATACGGCTCGCTGACCCGCGGCATGTTGGCCGCGCATCGCCAGATGCTCGCCCGCGCCAAAAAGGCCGCCAAAGATGGAAGCCGCCGCGAAAGCGTCGCCATCTTCACCGCGATGCGCGGCGGAATGCAGCAGTTGGTCGAAGCGGTCACTGCGCGGCTTGACCCTGCCTCGGTGCGCCTCTCCACGCCCGTCAGCAGTATCGAGAAGACCGCCCACGCCTGGAACGTTGGAGCCAATGGCAAGACTGAGTTCTACGATGCGATCATCATGGCCTCGCCAGCCTGGGCCGCCGCCGCGTTGCTCGGCCCGGTGGACGCCGTGCTCGCCGAGCAACTGAGCGGCATTCCTTACTCCTCGTCGATCACCATCAATCTGATTTACGACGAGACCCAACTGGGCCATCTACCCGATGGATTCGGCTTCCTGGTACCCGCCAGCGAAGGCCGCGCGATGCTGGCCTGCACCTTTGTCCATCGCAAGTTTCTGGGCCGCACGCCGCCCGGCAAGGCGGTCCTTCGCGCCTTCCTGGGCGGAATGAAAAACGAGGCTCTGCTCGACGAATCGGACGATGCTCTCGTGGCCATCGTTCGCCGCGAACTGAGCGAGATTCTCGGCGACAGGATTCTTCCGCTCAGCGCCGAACCGGAGCACGCTCAGATTTCGCGCTGGCGGCGCGCCATGGCTCAGTACGCCGTCGGCCACCAGGAACGCAAGCGGCGCATCGTCGAGCGTGTGGTGGCCCTACCCGGCTTGCGGCTGGCCGGCAATGCCTACAGCGGCATCGGCGTCCCGGACTGCATCCGCCTGGGGCGACTGGCGGCGAAAGAGCTGATCGCGGATAACTGCCAGAGCGAAACCAGCGTTGGTGTGCCTTCGTAAGTTCCGTGCCCCACCCTTGTTTCTGGCGCAAGGGTGGGAAACCGCGAATCCTACCGCGGCGTCACCGGCAGCATCAGCGCCGAAGGATGCGCGGCATCGTGATAAATGGTGTTGGTAGCCTTCACGAAAGCCGCGTCCGTGCTCGCGGACTTGCCCGTATTCAGGTTGCGGTCGAAGCGCGGAAAGTTGCTGCTGCTCACTTCCAGCCGGATTCTGTGGCCCTTCAAAAAAACGTTGCTCGTTGCCCACATGTCGATCTTGTATTCGTAGATCTTGCCGGGAACGATTGGCTTGGCCGCGTCCCTTGAGTCGCGGTAACGCGCGCGCAGGATGCCTTCCGTCAGGTTCTGCGCCAGGCCGCTCGGCGACACGTCCACCAGCTTGGCGGTAAAGTCCGTATCCGCCGCCGAAGAGCTGGCGTAGAGCTCCAGCGTCACCGGCCCGGTCACCTCCGTGTCGCGATCCAGAGGCGGCGTCGAATAGACCAGCACATCCGCGCGCGCTTCCACTGCTTTCTGGTCGAACGGACCTCCGGGCAGACGCGCGTTGTCGCAGCAAAGCGGTCCTCCAACCGTGGGCACGGGGTTGGCCGGATCGTAGACGTAGCTGTCCCGCCGCTCGGCGCGGAATTCCATGGGGCCAAGATAGAGGAATCCGTCGCCGGAGGCGCTGTTGGCCTTGCCCGCCGAGTGCAGAAAGTAACGCGTTTCCTTCGCCCGTTCCAGCGGCCAGGCCGCCTCATCGCGCCACTTGTTCTCGCCCATGACGAAGATTCTCACTGGCTTGTCGCTGGCAAACTCGTTCTTCTTGCCTTTGAAAAGATAGTCGTACCAATCGAGAGTGATGTCGTTCTCGTCAAAGGGAGCGTCGGGGCCGAAATCAACCTCGCCGATCGTGCGCCCCCAGCCGGAGTGGCCGCCGATGGCGACGATAAGGCGTTGGCCCTTGCGAGCCGCCTCCGTGCCGCCGTGCGCCTTCAGCCCCAGGTAATTGCGCATCGATCCGCCCAGAAAAATGTCGTACCAGGCGGTAATCGTCAGCGCGGGCACATCGATCTTCTGGTAGTTCTCTTCGATGGACCACTGCTTCCAGTAGCTGTCATACGTCGGATGGTCCAGCCAATCCTGGAAGTAGGGCGCCAGTGTGTGTGTCAATTCCACGCCGTCCTGAACATTCTTGATGTTGAAGACCGGGTACCGGCTCAAGGGCAGAACCGTGCTGCCAACCACGGCGTTCGTCTTTTGCTGGATGGCGTGATTCAAGGTGTCCTGAGCCAAGCCGGAGGTCCATGACTCGTTGAACCACTGCTCGAAGGCTCCGCCCTGGTAAGTCCAGTTCTCATGGTAGTTACTGGCAGTAACTACCGGGCAGATTCCCGCCAGATGCGGCGGACGGCTGATCGCCGCGAGCATCTGCGTTGCGCCAACGTAAGAGCCGCTGGCCATGCCCACTTTGCCGTTGGAGTGGGGCAGCAATGCCGCCCACTCGACGGCGTCATAGCCATCGTCTTTCTCGTGCTTGAAGGGGTACCACTCGCCCTCTGAGGCATACCGTCCGCGCACATCCTGCGCAACAAACAGATAGCCACGCTCTGCGGCCTTGCGCGCCAAAACAACCGACGAGTCCTTGCTGTAAGGCGTCCGCTGCAGCAGGACTGGAAACACTCCGTCACCGGCCGGCCGGTAGATGTCAGCCATGAGCGTCACGCCGTCGCGGGTTTTCATGGCGACATTGCGTTCGATGACGATGCTCGGCGCGGCAGCGGATGCCTCCTGCCCGCAGGCAAAAATGCCCGGCAGCAAGCTGGCGGTAAGCAAAAACAGACACACAGATTTTTTTTGTATCATCGGATTAGCCTTGTAGTGGTTTTCTATTGAACTGTTTGCAGTTCTCTCTGGAAGTACCCTTCTGCATTTGCTTGAAAATCAGAGAGTGAAGTAAATTGCTTATCGGCAACGCTCGTAATTCTAGATTGGTCCTTCTTGGAAAGGCCGTTCTCGAAGTCTTCATGAACGATGACGCTTCTAAATGGGATTCCTGTCATCTGAAATTGCAGACATGAAAGTCCTGCCAAGCGGGCTTTTGCGTTATCTTTGACGCCAAACATAAACACTTGACGCGGCAAGCTCAACTTCCAGTCAACTTCAAGATCGTCTCTGTCGGGCAGCGGGAGGTATCCCTCGATGGGGTGAAATCGAGAAAGAGAGCTCTTCACGAAGTCGCCGAGCATTTCGTAAAACAGGCTCTGGACCACCTCGCGCTTGAACGCCTGCATATTGCTTACTTTGGCAGCCGTCTGCGCAAACTGAAGCAGCGCGGGGTAAACATGCTCCGGAGTCGTTTCCACATAAAGGCGCCCGCGCTCTTCTGTAATTCCGTTTTCGGACAAGATGCGATCCAGGATGCGCCGCTTGGTGGGGGTGTCAACATCGTAGGAGTATGACAGCCGCATCAAGGTCATGCCATAGTCCGAGATGCGAATCGAATCGCTTGGCGGCTTGGGAAGGTCGAGAAAAATATCAACCATGTCGCCATCCTCATGGAAAAGCGGAGCGAGAACCTGCAACACTCCCGGACGCTTCTCGCGGAAGACAACGTGGTGATTAAGGTCGGATTTTAGATTCTCAAGAAAGTCCATGGCAATCACTCGTTAAAGCTGAACGGAATTTGAGTCCCGGCCGGAAAATATTTCTGCGCATCCTTCGCGTTCAGGTTAACTGCTTTCACGAAAAACTGAAGTGCTTCCTCAAAAGACGCATATTCCATTGTTTTGACAGCAGATTTCTCCGCAGCATACCCGGCCTCAATCGCATCCCCACTTGCCTGATGAATATGGTAGTCGAAGTGCGGATGCGCCAGCGCAAAGTCACTGTTATAGCATCCGTGCGGCCCGTTGCTCCGGAGCAGCGTGATTCCATCCCGCCCGTCTTGAGAGAGATAAGTGAGCCCGATGGAGAAGTTTTCAGGAAACTCCTCATTCCTGCGCATGAACATCGTGAACTCACCTTTCAAATCGTTTGATGCGACCAGCGTTGCGTCGTTGCGCCAATGCGCCCCGGAAAGTCTCATTTCTCTTTTCGGGGCCTCGAAGATCTCTTTCGGGCAGGAGATCAAGGCATCAAGCTCGTCTTGGCGAAAGGTGTCCACAAGGCAAGATCATAAACCAGTTGGCAATCGATGGCCGAATATATTCTTACGCATGTACTTGATTGTGAACTACATTCCCCCCTTGCCGAGCAAGAAGCCGATGCCGTAGGTAACTGCGCCTTCCAGAGCGCCGACGATGGTCATTTCCAATCCCGACGACCACCAGGAGCGAACCGTAATCAGCGACTTGGATGCGCCCACGGCGAAGTGCGCGGCCAGCGAAATGATGGCGGCAACAATGACAGCCTCAATGCCGTGCATGAAGAAGAACGGAATGATGGGAATGAATGCGCCAACGGCGGTCGAGAGCGCGCCTGAGCCGGCCGAAACCAGCGGGTTCGCCAGCGCCTCTTCGCTGGTGCCGAGCCGCTCGTTGGCCAGCACGCGGAGCATCTGCTCTGGGTCGCGGGCAAGGTGGTCCACCACGCCGTCGGCGTCGGCCTCGGGCAGTCCTTTCACCTGGTAGTAGAGCGAGAGCAGTTCGTGGGCCTCGGGGCCGTTCATCTGGATGGCCTCCCGCTCGCGGGCAATCTCGGCCACGTAAATCTCTCGTTCGCTCTTGGCCGCCAGATACGCGCCGGAGCCCATCGAAAGCGCGCTGGCGATCAGGCCGGAAATGCCGGCCAGCAGCACGTACTTGCTGTCGCCTGCGGTGGCACCGCTGACTCCAGAGACAATGCCGAAGATGGCGCCCAGACCGTCGTTGACGCCATAAATGGCGTCGCCAATCCAGCTTCCCGGCTGCTTGCGCCCCTCGTTGCGCTTGGCCAGCAACTCCTCCAGCACCGCCTTGGGATCGAGCCGGGGCGCGCCGGCAGGGGCGGAATAGTGGCCGCGCAAGAGCGCTCCCAGATCGCGATAATGCTCCTTTTCGTCTGTGAGAACCTGATTGAGAATGGCGATGGAATCCTCATCGCCCAGCTCCTTCAACTGGGTTCCGTACTTGGCGATGTCGCGGCTTTCGTCGATTTCCAGGCGGCGCAGGACATTATGGATGCCGCCCGCCCGGTTGGCCAGCGAGTTGGCCTCGCCGGCGGGGTTTCCACGATAGACCGGCTCCGGCCCGCCCAGTTGCGCGATGCGGCCCTGCCACAACGCGGCGTGTTTCAGTTCGGCCTGGGCCAGTTGGCGAAGCACCTGAGCGCGAACCGGGTCCGTGTCCCGGTCCGCTACGGTCTGATACGTGTAGTGGCCCTCCATCTCGGCCTGCCAGTTGCCTTCGAGAGCCGCCAGCACCTTTTTCAGCTTGGCGCCGCTCAATGTTTCATTGGCCATCGTTTTTCCTCGCTTTTTATTGAGAATACGGCATTCTCGCCGCGGCCAGTGCTCCTCTGGGCCGCTGACTGCCCTTTCAGTCCGCCGTTGCCGCCGTCACTTCCACAGCGCGGGGTTGCCGGTATAGTGTTGAGTGCAGCAAAATACCGGGATTCCCGGACAAGTGTGAACCCACCGGCCCATAGGCCGTCCGGGCACTGTTCCGTGTGCTTTTTCTACCCGGAATGTGCGAAATGGCCCGAACAGGGCAAATTTTGAGGAAGCGGAGAATTACCTTTATGGCAACACAATCCAAGCAGCCGGCGGCCCTCACGTCGCCCGGATACCTTGTCCCCTTTGTCACGGTGACCGCGCTCTACTTCATCTTCGGGTTCATTACCAACCTGAACATGCAGTTGGTGCCCCATCTCAGATCGGTTTTCGATCTTCCGTGGCTCCAGGCAGCGCTGGCCAACGGAGCTTTTTTTACCGCCTATTTTGTAGTCGCCGCGCCGACGTCGCGCCTTATCGAATCCATCGGCTACAAGAAGACCATGGTGGTTTCGCTCTTCGTGCAGGTCGCCGGAGCGCTCTTGTTCCTTCCGGCCGCTAGCCTGCCCAATTTCTGGCTCTTCCTGACCGCGGTCTTCATCGTGGGTTCCGGCGTGGCCATGCTTCAGACCTCGGCGAATCCCTACGTTTCCGCCCTCGGCCCGGAGCCGTCTGCTCCCATACGGCAGAATCTGGCGCAGGCCTTCAATTCCATCGGCGGAATGATTGCTCCGGTGGTGGCCGGCGCGCTCATCCTCAAGCACAAGGTCGTGCTGGATGCGGCGACCCTGGCGACCAAAACCGTGCAAGAGCAGTTGGACTACAAGATCAGCATTGCCAGCACGGTGCGGATGCCTTATCTGGCAATTGCAGCGGCCCTGGTGCTGCTGGGCGTAGCGGTTTCCTTTGCCCGTTTGCCTGCCATCCAGGCAACTCAGGAATTTCGTCCCACCAAGGCCGGGGTGGCGCTGCTGGAGCAGAGCATCTGGAGTTACCGGCACACGGTTCTGGCCACCATCGGCATCTTCTTCTACGTTGGCGTTGAAGTCGGCCTCGCTCAGTTCATGGTGGGCTACTTCGGTTTGCCGGAACTGGGCGGCATGGTCGCGGCGGCCGCGGCGGCCTTCACCTTCTACTATTGGTTCGGCGCGCTGGTCGGCAGGCTGCTGGGCTCCTGGATGCTGACCAAGATCGACGCCGGCAAGCTGCTGGGCATCTTCGCCCTGCTCAACGTCACCTGCGTCCTGGTCTCGATCAGCACCACGGGACGGGTTGCGGTCGTGACCCTGCTTCTGTGCGGATTCTTCAACTCCATCATGTTCCCGAACATCTTTGCGCTGGGCATCACCGGACTGGGACCGATGACCAGCAAGGGATCGGGCCTGATCATGACCGCCGTGGTCGGAGGAGCGGTCATCCCGGTGATTCTGGGCGGCCTGGTTGACCACTTCGGCTTCCGCCTGGCGGCGATTCTGCCCATCATCTGCTACCTCTACATCGCCTTCTACGGCTTTGTGGGCCACAAGCCCACGCACACTGCGGCTGCGTAGAACGAATAGTTGTTTTTTGTTGATTGAAGACCCTTTGACATGAAGTCAAAGGGCCTTCGTCTTCTGTGGGAAGCCGTCCCGACCACTGTTCGGGGACCTGTTTTCCACGACTTCATCAATCTCCACACACGCAGCCAGTCGCCCATCCGGCCTACACTCGAATGCATGGCCACCCTTCCCAACCTGGCGTTCGATTCCGGCCTTCCGGCCAATGTCGACGCCGAAAAAACCATTCTCGGCGCCATTCTTCTCGACAATGCTTCTCACGCCGAAGCCGCCGAAAAGCTCGAGCCGGACGATTTCTTCCTCGACTCCCACCGCCTCATCTTCCATCGCATGAGCGAGTTGATGAACGCCAACCGGGCCGTGGACATTGTCACGCTCGCCGAGGAGCTGGGCCGCAACAAGGAGATCGAAACCGTCGGCGGCGTCGCCTACCTGGCTTCGCTCACTGAGGGTTTGCCGCGCCGTCCGGTCATCGAAGAGTACATCCGCATCGTCAAGGACAAGAGCCTGCTGCGCAAGCTCATGCTCATCTGCTCGACCGCCATCGCCCGCGCCGCCGACCAGGGCGAGAGCGCGCTCGGCGTGCTGGACGAAACCGAGGGCAAGCTGCTGGAAGTCAGCGAGAAAGGCCTCACCCATGGCCTTGAGTCGCTCGACCATATCGTCCAGAACTCCTTCGGCACCATCGACAATCTCTATAAGCAGAGCCGCGAGATCACCGGCCTGGCCACCGGTTTCACCGAGTTCGACCACATGACCAGCGGCCTGCAAAAAGGCGAGCTGATCATCATCGCCGCCCGCCCTTCGATGGGCAAAACCGCCTGGGCCATCAACATCGCCCAGAACGCCGCCATCGGCGGGCAGGCGAAAGTCGCCGTCTTCAGCCTGGAAATGAACAAGGAGTCGCTCTTGCGCCGCATGTTGGCCAGCGAGGCCTGGGTGGATCAGCAGAAGATTCAGAAGGGCTTTGTGGGCCGCGAGGACCACGACAAACTGCAGGATGCCTTGAACAGGCTGATTGAAACGCATCTTTTCATCGACGACACGGCCGGCATCTCGCTGGCCGAGATGCGCGCCAAGGCCCGCCGCCTCAAGCAGAACGAAAAAGGCCTCGACCTGATCGTGGTCGATTACCTGCAGTTGATGACGGCGACCGTGCCCTCTTCCGGCAAGCGAAACTATGAAAACCGCACCCAGGAGGTTTCGGCCGTCTCCCGCGGCCTCAAGGCCCTGGCCAAGGAGCTGGAAGTGCCGGTCGTGGCCCTCTCGCAGCTCTCCCGCGCCGGCGTGCAGCGCAAGGACGACCACCGCCCCATGCTCAGCGACCTGCGTGAGTCCGGCTCCATCGAGCAGGACGCCGACGTCGTCGCCTTCATCCATCGCGAGTCCTACTACAGCCACGACGAGGAGATGAGCGAGGCCGACAAGGCCAAATCCGAAATCATCATTGCCAAGCAGCGCAATGGCCCCACCGGCACCCTCTATCTGAATTTCATTGGCCGGTTCACGCGCTTCGACAATCCCGACTCCGGGCACGAGGTTTAGGGCATTTTCACTGTTCCCGTAGGGTTGAATTCGTGATTTCCCACCCATTTCACAAAGAACGTGAAATGGATGGGGCACGGAGCTTCTTCACACCATCCGTGAAAATGCTAACGTGCAACCTCACGGCTCGTTCAGAATCAGCGCGATCCGGCCCACAATCAGCTCGTTCGGCGTTTCTCCTGGATTGATTTCGAGCAGGTCCACGGGGAAACCGATATTGTGCGGCCGCAGAACGAGCCGGTTCGACACAAAGTCCACATACCGCAGCGTCAGATGCGATCCGTGCCGCACCGCGTACAGGTTGGGCCGGTTCGGCCGGTAGGGCGTCAGCGAAATGTAGTGCCGGTCGATCAGCGTAATGGCCTCGGGCAGCACCAGCGGCTCCATCGGCAGCGCATCGGCGGCCGGAATCCGCACGGCCACAAACCGCTGCCAGGCCCGCCGCTGGTTCGAAACCCTGGCCCGAAGCGACTGCGGCAGTCCGGCGGGCAGGCGCAGCACGCTCTGCGTGACCGAGGGCCGGATGAACGGCTCATACAGCGCCGCCGCATGAGAGACAACCGGGACCACGCTGCTTTCCCCGTCCTCCGGCAACCTCTCGCTCTGGTAAGTCGCGGGCAGAAGATCCCCGGCCGTCATGTGCTGCGCCGTCAGAATCCGGTCCAGCGCCTCCAGCGAGAGCTGACGCCGGCTATGCAGGAAATTCGACAGATGGGATTGCCCAAAGCCGGTCTGGCGCGCCAGCAGCGAGACGCTCAGCGTGCCCCGCTGTATCCTGCGCAGCAGTTCCAGGCGCAGCCGCTCATGCATTTGGGTAAAGTTCATCTGTGGATAATCCGCCACCGGCAATGGCGGCGAACCGTCTTTGTTTTCCCCCTGAAAATCTGGAAGGGCTGATTGGCCTTCATTTTCGGCGCTTGGACAAGGATTGAAAAGCGCGAAAGCGGAAAGCCCTCGGGAAGGATTGACGCCAGAGAACCATCTCTCTAGATTTGCTTTACTTAATCCGCTACTGGCTGTGGGAATTCCATGGGAAGAACTTCATCGCCGGAGAGTGAAATCTCTCCGGCTTTCTCATCCCACCCTCCAAGCGCTCACCAGAAGCGCCGAGGAACAGCCAGCCTCGGAAATTCCAGAATCTGCGCGATGTACATGACAACAAACGAGAGAATTCGGGCGGCTATCCCCCATCAGGACGCGAGAAACCTGAGAAGCCATTCCCGGTTCTTTCTACCCCGCGGAAACAAGATTTTAAAACAAAGCCGTCGGGAAACAACGAGAATACGGAGAATTCGTCATGGAATTGCGCGTGCACTTGAAAATTTGCGAAGGGTGCGGTTGTCTTTGGTACCGCGCTCAGACCCAGGGGAGTGTTTACTGCAAGGAATGTGAAGTCAGGCTGAAAGACTTTCCATCGCCAGAAAGCCGCAAACGGCGCGGGCGTCCACCCCGCAAATCGCTGGTTAAAGTGTGGACCATGGCTGAAGCGTTCGGGGGTGCCGAATGAGCGCAGCACTCGCAGCACTTCAGTTGCCGGTGATTTGGGGAGTGAGCAGTCCACAGCCGGCATGGCAGGAGGACAGGAGGAATTGGAAGAAACCGCCGGCGTCGGAGACGGTTGCGATACCCGTCGAAAAAGCGCCTGCTCCAGAGCCGTTCGTCAGCCTCGGCTTCTACCGGAAGCACACCGAGAGCCTGCTGCGGCGGTACCTCTACGCCTCAATGCAGGTGGGCCGTGCGCCGTCCATTCTGGGCGACCCGATTGCCAGGGGGTGGTGTTCCAGCCGCCCCATCCGCACCTTCGAGGACGCGGTCATCTTCGTCCTCGACGTGGAAAAGTGCCTGGACCAGCTCGACTCTCTGGACCGCATGATGCTGAGCCGGGTCGTTCTTCAGGAGTACACCCAGGCTGAAGCAGCCACCTTGCTGGGGATGAGCGTTCGCACCATCTCCTACAAGTTTCCCAAGGCCCTCGACCGGCTGACGGAAAAGCTGCTCGAATCCGGACTCCTGGTTCTACCGCAATAATCGAACAATACAAGCCGGTCAATGAAGAGGAGGGCTCTCGTCAGCCCTCCTCCTTCTTTCTTGCGGCCTGATGGAAGCAAAATGCCGTAAAATCGATTTTCCGAGGAACCTCCGATGAATCTCATGCCCCGTTCCGCCGCTCTCCTGCTTCTGCTGGCCTCTGCCGCGCTGACCGCCCAGCAGTCTGCTGTTCATCCCACAGCCGCGGCTGAGGCGCCCACCCGCGACACCAGCTACATCGATGCCCAGGGCGCGGCCCACGTCACCCGCGTCGTTCCCGTCCCGGCTACCATCAGCGCTCAGGCGCAACAGATACTGAGCCGCGCCGAGCCCGACCAGGGGCCGCCCGAGCCGCTGGCCCTGCGCCGCAGCCGCACCGATACC
>Ga0255353_1001728_pt1 | contig 11764 bp, 14 predicted proteins | sample HBST25metaG_FD_189941 | JGI IMG/M metagenome (GOLD analysis project Ga0255353, IMG submission 189941) | Peat soil microbial communities from Stordalen Mire, Sweden - H.B.S.T25 | ecosystem: Environmental > Terrestrial > Soil > Wetlands > Peat | place: Sweden: Norrbotten County, Stordalen Mire...
TCGCCCTGATCGTCGCGGCGCTGACGATGGCCTCGATTCCGTTGCTGTCACCCCTCGGCGACCGGCTGGCGCCGCGCATCGGACGCAAGAAGCCAGTTGATCCGGCGGTGCTTGTGCCGGTGCCGCCCAGCGCGGGGCCGCGCGTGATCATCGCCGGGTTCGGCCGCGTCGGGCAGACCATCGCCGCGATGCTTGACATGCACAAGGTGGCCTACGTCGCGATCGACAAGAATCCGGACCGCGTGGCGCAACTGCGGGCTGCCGGCAAGCCGGTCTATTACGGCGACATCACCCAGATCGCCCTGCTCCGGCGCCTGGAACTGGGCACTGCGCAGGCGCTGGTGGTGAGCATCGACGAGGATCGCGCCGTGGATGAGCTGGTGGTCGCGGCGCGCGCGGAACGGCCCGATCTGCTGATCGTCTCACGTGCCCGCCACGCCATGCACGCCGCCCATCTCTACCGCATCGGCGCCTCGGACGCCGTACCGGACACCCTGGAGGCCAGCCTGCAACTGTCGGAGGCCGTGCTCGTGGATGTCGGCATTCCCATGGGGCCGGTGATCGCCTCGATCCACGAGAAGCGGGCGGAGATGCAGGCACGCATCAAGGCGATGGCGCCAGAGGCCGAGATCCGCTCGCTCGGGCGCCGCCGGCTGCGTGACGCGACGCCGCCGCCGCGGGCGCCGCAGGCCGGACGCGGCACGCTGCCGTCCTGAGGGCGGGGGCGGCTTGTAGGTAGATGCGAGCGGCCCGGGAGAGAGGCGTCCGGGCCGCAAGCGTGTCGTGACAGGCGAAGTTCAGGCGGCGGGGCGCACCGTCTCGGCCGCCTCGCTCACGCGCGCGGTGATCGGCGCGGTGCTCTGCTCGACGAGCTTCAGCGACGCCTCGGTCAGGCTCAGCGTCTCGGCAACCGTTTTCTCGACCGCGCTGCGCGCCAGCTTCGATTGCAGCTTCACCGCCTCGCCGAAGGACTTGGTGCCTGTCAGCGCCTTGAAGCCGGCGATACCCGCCTCGAACCGGGCCTGGGTGAGGCTCAGCATCTGCTTGGACAGGTCCTGCGTGCCGGCTGCCAGGATTTGACCGGAGCGCAGCATTGCCTCGACGTTGCCACGTCCGAACGCCAGCGCCTGCTCCGCCGCTTTCACGAAAGTCTCCACAGTCTGCGTCATGGTAAGGGTCTCCCTTGACCCGCAGCCGCCGCACTCGCCCCGACCATCGGCGACGCCATGCTGCGCTGCAGCAAAGATGATCTACGCCTCCGCCAAGTTACGTGCAAGGGAGTTTTGTGCAGCGCACAAAAAATCTCGGCTCTTTTCGGGTTTCGGGGTGGTGGCTCACGCCACGAGATCTCCCACGAGGGCGCCGAGCAGGGCCTTGCCGCGGCGGCGAGCGTTATGCACGAACTGGAAGAAGCCGAGATAGAGCGGTAGCTTGTTCTGCGAGATGCCACGGTGCGGACGAAGCCAGGAACGCAGCAGAGACCAGAAACCCTCGATGGTGTTGACGTGGACTTCGCAGAAGCCATCGTGATCTTCGTCGCGCGCATACTCGCCGCGGGCATGGCAGACCGTCTTGTGGGAGTAGCCCCAAGCCGGCAGTCTGGCGTCGATGTCGTAGTCATCGGTATGGATCAGCGTGCCGGGTGCGACCGCATCCGTGATGATCGGCTTGATCGTCGCCTGCTGCACGTTCGCCAGCATGTGCAAAACGACCTGTCCGCCACGCTGGATCAGGCCGAGGATCGGCGGCTTGTCCTTCTCCAGCGTGCCGCGGCCCGGTGCGCCTGCCAAGAGCGCCGACGCCGCCCTAGCCGCCCCTTTGGGCGACCTCGGCCGGCTGGCCCTTGTGCCCGGCGACGACATAGACTTCGTCAATCTCGACTTCGCCTTCCAGTTTGGCGGGCGGTGTCCGAGCCGCCAGGCCGTGGCGCAGATGCTCGGTCATGGCCTGCACGTTCGAGCCGCCCAGACCAAGTTCCCCAGCTACAGGCTCCACGGGCAAATCGGCTGATGTCTTCGCCCATCAAATCAGATGGCCTTCGGCCGTCGCTACCCCCTCCAGGGTCACCGCCCCGAAACCACAAGAGCCACTAACAAGAGCTGCGTCGATGACGTTCATGCGCGTGACCCTGCCGCGGGACGGAGCATCGGGCGGCCAGGCCGACGCTCAGCCCAGGAACGCTTCCAGCAAGCCGACGAACCCCTCGGCGTTCTCCGCGTGCAGCCAGTGGCCCGCGTCCTTCAGGGTGACGAACCGCGCAACCGGGAACAGCGCCTGGATCAACGGCCGGTACTCGGGGCGGATATAGTTTGAACGGGCGCCGGATACGAACAGCGCCGGCCCCTGATAGGGCGGACCCTCCGGCGGCGGCCAGCCTTCCAGATCCGGCAACGCCGCGCGCAGCGCCGGCAGGTTGATGCGCCAGGACGGCGCCAACCCGAGTCGCAGGTTCTGCAGCAGGAAAGCGCGCACCTCGGGCTCGGGCACCACGTCCACCAACGCCGCGTCCGCCGCCGCCCGCGTCAGCCCCGGATGCAGCGGCAGTGCCGCCATGGCGTCGACGGTGCGGCGGAACCTTGGCGGGTAGCGCACCGGCGCGATGTCCGCCACCACCAGCCGGTCGATGGCGGTGGGAGCGGCCAGCGCCGCCCGCATCGCCACCTTGCCGCCCAGCGAGTGCCCGACCAGCGCGCACGGCAGCGCCTGCCGCTCACGCAGCGTCTCCAGCACGTCCTCGGCCATGTCCGCGAACGACATGGTGGGCGCGTGCGGGCTCGATCCGTGGTTGCGCAGATCGAGCGCGATCACTCGGTAGCGCCGGGCCAGCCATTTCTGCACCGTGCCGAAATTCGCGGCGTGCCCGAACAGGCCGTGCAGCAGCACCAACGCCCGTCCGGCGCCACGCTCGTCCGCGTGCAGGATCATGTCCGGCACCTCATGCGCCCACCTGCAGCACGATCTTGCCGATATTCGTGCCGCTCTCCAGCAACGTGTGCGCGGCGGCGGCTTCAGCCAGCGGGAACACTCGGTGGATCACCGGACCACAGCGTCCCTGGTCCAGCATCGGCCACACCTGCTCGCGCAGCGCGCGGGCGATCACGCCCTTCTCCGCCGTGCTGCGCGGCCGCATGGTCGAGCCGGTAACGGTCAGCCGACGCAGCATGATCGGCGTCAGATCGAACGACTCTACCGTGGCGCCGTGCAGGAAAGCGATCTGCACCAGCCGGCCGTCCTTGGCCAGAACGCGCAGGTTGCGCGGGAAATACGGTGCGCCGACCATGTCCAGCACCACGTCCACGCCGCGTCCGTCGGTCAGCCGCAGCACCTCCGCCGCGAAATCCTGCGTGCGGTAGGTGATCGCCGCGGCGGCGCCGAGACGGCGGCAGGCGTCCGCCTTGGCCTCGCTGCCGACGGTGGTGAACACGGTCGCGCCGAACGCGCCGGCGAGCTGGATCGCGGTGACGCCGATGCCGGAGGTGCCCCCGTGCACCAGCAGGCTCTCGCCCCGGCTGAGGCGGCCAAGCATGAACACGTTGGCCCAGACGGTGAAATAGGTCTCGGGCAGGGCGGCGGCGCGGATGGCGTCGTAGCCGTTCGGCCAGGGCAGACACTGCGCCACTGGGGCCACGCAGAATTCGCCGTAGCCGCCGCCGTTCACCAGTGCCGTCACGCGCGCACCGGGCGTCAGCCCGCCCGCCTCGGCGCCCGCTTGGACCACCTCGCCGGCAACCTCCAGGCCGAGGATCGGGCTGGCGCCCGGCGGCGGCGGGTAGAGGCCCTGGCGCTGCGCCACGTCGGGGCGGTTCACGCCGGCGGCGAGCACGCGGATCAGCACTTCGTCCGGCCGCGGCGACGGCACCGGGCCGGCGACGGGCCGTAACACCTCGGGTCCGCCGGCGCCGTCGGCGATAATGGTGGTCATGCTGGCCGGCTGAACCATCGTGTCCGCGTCCTCGCTGCAACGCCTTGTAACAGTCATCAGTTCGTCGCCAATTGCATCAGCGTCAAGCCGGTCGCCGAAGCATCATCAGAAAACGGGTTGCGCGCGGAGCGGGCGCGGCCGACACTTGTTTGCATAGCGGACGGAACCGGAGGGTGGAGGGTGCAGACAAGGCGCGGCCTGCTCATGGGCACTGGCCTTGCGACAGTTCTCGCAGCACTCGCGGCTCGCATGGCGATGGCGGCGGATGCGGAAGCGGTGACGTTCGGTGCCCTGTTCCCGTTCTCCGGCAGCCTCGCTCTGCTCGGCGACGAGAGCTTCCGCGGCCTTGATCTGGCCACCGAGGAGCGCAATGCGGCCGGCGGCTTGCTGGGCAGGCAGGTGCGGCTGGTGCGCGGCGACGTCAGCGAACAGGCACAGGCTGACCGGCGAGGGGAAGGCGGTGGCGCTGTTCGGTACCCTGGCCTCGGCGCTTGCTTTCGCCGCTTCGGCCGTGGCCGAGCTGGCGGGGGTGCCGTATTTTGAGCTGAATGCCTCCGCCGATCCGATCACCCAGCGCGGATTCAAGTATCTGTTCCGCAGTTGCCCGCTGGCTTCCGCCTGCGCCGCGCTGAGCCTGGACGCGCTGAGCGACGTGCTGGCGCCGCTGTGGCAGGTGGACCCGGCGACGCCGAAGCTGGCAATTCTGCACGAGGAGACGCTGTTCGGCACCACCATGGCGGCGCTGCAGGAGGCGCTCTGCCACGAGCGCCGGCTGAACCTGCTGGAGACGCTGACCTACGCCACCAATACGCTGGATTTCGGCTCCATCGTGCAACGCCTGCGCGGTTCCGGCATCGACATCGTGCTGCACACCGGCTACGCCAACGACATCCTGCTGTTCCACCGCGCCATGAAGCAGGCGGATTGGCGGCCGCGCATGGTGATCGGCGCCGGCGCTGGCTATGCGCTGAACGATACGGCGGTGGCGCTGGGGCCGGATTTCGACGGCGTGATGAACGCGGACAGCACGCAGTATCGCGTCGCCGAGGCATTCGCGCCCGGTGTGGACGCGGTCGCCGCCGCCTATCAGCGCAAGTACGGTGCGCCGCCGCGTTCTGGCCACAGCCTGGCCGCCTATGCCGGGGCGAAGCTGTTCTATGACGTGGTGCAGCGCGCCGGGACGACGGACAAGGACAAGGTGCGCGCCGCCGTGCTCGCCACCGACGTGCCGGCCGGTGCGCTGGTCACCGGCTGGGGCGCGAAGTTCGACGACAAAGGCCAGAACCAGCGCGCGCAACCGCTGCTGATGCAGTGGCAGAACGGGATCGCGGCCACGGTGTGGCCAGCGGCGGCGGCGGCGGCCACGCCGATCGGTGCGCTGGGCCACTGACGCCGGGCTGTGCCTGCCCTCGCTGCCCACAGGCCCATTACGCCGTACTCTGGACTTTGAACTCGCCCACGGTGGATTTTACTATATCTACTTGCAGTTGCAACAAATTGGTGTCCAGGGAAATCGGCGGTAGTTCAGCATCAATTTTCCGCGTGACCCTCTTCTAGTGTCAGGCGCAGGGAACCAAGTATTGGAGCATTGGAAGCGAAGTGGTTGCTGCCCAAATCATAAGGATTCTATCCCATGCGTACTTTGGCTCTTACCGTTTTCGCTTTCTCGTTGCTGGGTGGTAGCGCCGCCTTCGCCGCCGACGTGCAGACCGGCACCGCTTCCGCCGCGCCCGTGTTCACGCAGGATAACGATGACGCAGGGCGCGTGGTCTCGACCGGTACTGCCAAGCAGGCGCCGACCTACACCGCGACTCCGAGCGATGATAGCCAGGAAGCCACCAAGACCGGCACTGCCAAGCAGGCGCCGGTGTTCGTGCCGACCGACGCTCAGTGACGCATTTTTACCGACTTCTTCCTACCGTCTGACGGGTGAGGTGGTCCCCGTTCCCCGGACAGCCGGGTCAAGCTTATCCAAGCCGCCGAACTGTCCGGGGAACCAGGACCTCCTCGCTGCCCACCGGCCCATCAGCCACACTCTCGGCTTTGAACTCGCTCATGCTGGACTTCACCATAATCTGCTTCCTGTCGAACAAATTGGTGTCCAGGAAATCAGCGGCAGCTCAGTATCAATTCTCCGCGTGCTCCCTTCTAGTGTCGGGTGCCTGCAACCAAGTGTTGCAGCATTGGCAGCGAAGTGGTCGCTGCCCATATTATCAAGGGATTACCTCCCATGCGTACCCTCGCTCTTACCGTCTTCGCTTTCTCCCTGCTGGGCAGCAGCGTCGCCTTTGCCGCCGAGACGACGACCGGCGACGCTAACACCGCGCCCACGTTTGCGCCGGATGCCAACAGTGCTGCGGTCGTGGTCGCCCCCGGCGACGCCAGCACTCCCCCGACCATTGTGGTGCCTGACACCAATGGTCAGGATGTCGTCAAGACCGGCACTGCTTCGAAGGCGCCGGTGTTTGTGCCCGCCCAGTGACGCATTCCACCGACTTCTTCCTGAACGCCTGACGATTGAGGGGGCCTCGTTCCCCGGACAGCCGGATGAGTCACTGTCTGGAAGAAGCAGGCGATCGAGGGCATAGCCGGAGTGTTCTCCGGTCGGGCAGGGGTGGTACGCAGCTTCTTGCGCAACGCCTCCGCCCGACGGGTACAGGCGGCAGATGATACGGCGCTGGCTGGGCTATGCGCGCACGGCGCTTTTCAGTAAACTATAACGATGAATGCTTACAAAAACGACACTTTCAGCGACCGACTGACCACGGCGGCAAAGGCAAGGAGCGCTGCGCTGGAGAAGTTCCGCGCCAGGCCGGGGCCCGATGATGCCGCCGTGCTCGAACGGCAGGCCGCCCAGAAGGCGATCAGCGTCGCCCGTGCCGCCCGCATCGCCGAGCGCAAGGCAGCCCGCGAGGCGGAGGCGGTCAGACAGGCCGCCGAGCAGGCCGCCCACGAGGCGGAGCTGAAAGCGGCGGCCGCCGAGCAGGCAACGCGCGCGATCGAGGCATCGGAGCGCGCCGCCGCCCTGGCGATCGCGCAGAAGGCGGCCCGCGACGCGCGCTACGCCGCCCGCAATGCGCGCCGCCGCTGAACGGGGAGCGATCCGTTAGGATTTTGGCGTCCCCGTCATACTGGCGAAGACCATACGGTCCTTGTTCTCTCGCATCAGCATCGTGAAGCCTGGAATGGTGTCGAGGCCGAGGCCCAGGGGCAGACCCGTCTCGGAGTCGGGCTGGACCCTGGCGTAGCTCTGGCCCGACACCTTCTCCCACTTCCCGGCGGGCTTCTTGACTTCGAGGTTCACGACCGTCGCCCTGAGCACCAGCCGGACGATCGCCTCCTTCGGCGAGGACGGCTTCGTCAGGCTCGGATAGCCGGCGATCATCTGCCAGCCGTTCGCCAGCGCCCAGGTGATCAGCGCGTCCTTGTCCATAGCGGCGTCCTCCCCATCATGAGGCCCGTCGTACGAGCCGGCACCGCGCATGGCAACGCTTCCCCGCGCACCGCCTGAGACGAACCGAAACACCCAACGATTTCAGATGGTTTCTGGCGCACCCGGAGGGACTCGAACCCCCAGCCCCCAGATTCGTAGTCTGATGCTCTATCCAATTGAGCTACGGGTGCAACCGAGGCGGCGGTGTAACCGAACCGCCGCCGGGCGGCAAGAGCAGAAACTAGCCGGCGAGCTTGTCCAACTCGCGCAGCACCGCTTCGCCCATCACATGCGTGCTGACCTTCGCGCAGCCTGGCGCCATCACGTCCGGCGTGCGCAAGCCGTTCGCCAGTACCCGCGTGGCCGCCGTCTCGATCATTCGCGCCTCCGCTTCCAGGTCGAAGGAGTAGCGCAGCAACATGGCGAAGCTCAGGATTTGCGCCAACGGGTTGGCGATGCCCTTGCCGGCGATGTCGGGGGCGCTGCCGTGGATCGGCTCGTACAAGGCCAGCCGCCGTCCGTTCGAATCCAGCGCTCCCAGCGTCGCCGAAGGCAGCATGCCCAGGCTGCCGGTGAGCATGGAAGCAAGATCCGACAGCAGGTCGCCGAACAGATTGGTGGTCACGATCACGTCGAACTGGCGGGGGTTTCGCACCAACTGCATGGCGCAGTTGTCAGCGTACATGTTGACCAGCTCGACGTCGCCGTAATCCCGTGCGTGCAAGGTGGCGACCGTCTGCCGCCACAACAGCCCGCTTTCCATGACGTTCGACTTTTCCACGCTGCAAACGCGCCGCCGCCGCTTGCGCGCCAGTTCGAACGCGACGCGGGCGACCCGCTCGATCTCCGCCGTGGTGTAAACCTCGGTGTTGACGCCGCGCTTGCTGCCGTCGGGCAGGGTCTCGATGCCGCGCGGCTCGCCGAAATAGGCGCCACCGGTGCTCTCGCGCACGATCATGAGGTCGAGGCCGCGCACCACCTCCGGCTTCAGCGTGCTCGCATCGACCAGCGGGTCGAGCACAGTCGCTGGGCGGAGGTTCGCGAACAGGCCCAGTTCGCGCCGCAGCCCGAGAATGGCGATTTCCGGGCGCTTGTCGAAGCCGAGCGACTCCCACTTTGCGCCACCGACCGCGCCGAACAGCACGGCATCCGACGTCTTCGCCAGCTCGATCGTGGAGTCGGCCAGCGGCACGCCGCGCGCATCGTTGGAGGCACCGCCGACCAGGTCCTCGGTGATGTCGAACGTCACCGCGCGGTGGCGGTCCATCCAGTCGATCACGCGACGGGCTTCGCGCATCACTTCGGGTCCGATGCCGTCGCCCGGCAGCAGCAGAAGCGTCTTGTTCGCAGCCATCATGTCCCCGTTTCGTTGCCGTCCGGTCAGCCGACGGAAAGCGCCGGCAGCCAGGATTGTTTCTCGCGTTGCCGCTGCTCGTAGGCGTCGATCTGCGGCGCGTGCTGCAAGGTCTGGCCGATATCATCCAGCCCGTTCAGCAGCAGATGCCGACGGAACGGGTCGATCTCGAAGTGGATCTCCTCGCCGTTCGGCCGCACCACCACCTGACGTGCCAAGTCGATGGTCAGGCGCGCATTCCCGCCCAGGCGCGCATCCTGCATCAGCAGGTCACAGACCTCCCGCGGCAGGCGAACGGGGAGAACACCGTTCTTGAAGCAGTTGTTGTGGAAGATGTCGGCGAAGTCCGGCGCGATCACGCAGCGGATGCCGAAATCCAGCAACGCCCACGGAGCGTGTTCGCGCGACGAGCCGCAGCCGAAGTTCTCGTGCGCCACCAGGATTTGCGCCTGGCGGTACGGTACGCGGTTGAGCACGAAGTCCGGCCGCTCGCGGCCCGCGTCATCGTAACGCAGGGTGTCGAACAGATGCACACCCAGCCCGGTGCGCTTGATGGTCTTGAGGAAGCGCGCCGGGATGATCTTGTCGGTGTCGACATTGGCCATCGGCAGCGGCGCGGCGATGGCCGTCAGGGTCGTGAACTTTTCCACGTCTCACTCCAGCCCGCGCACGTCGGCCAAATGTCCGGTCACGGCGGCGGCGGCGGCCATCGCCGGCGAGACCAAGTGCGTGCGTCCGCCCGGTCCCTGGCGCCCCTCGAAATTGCGGTTCGACGTGCTGGCGCAACGCTGGCCCGGCACCAGCTTGTCCGGGTTCATCGCCAGGCACATCGAGCAGCCTGGCTCGCGCCACTCGAAGCCGGCCTCGGCGAAGATGCGGTCCAGCCCTTCGGCCTCGGCCTGCTGCTTCACCAGGCCCGAACCGGGCACCACCAGGGCACGCACGCCCCCCGCCACCTTGCGTCCGCGCGCCACGTTGGCCGCCGCGCGCAGATCCTCGATGCGTCCGTTGGTGCAACTGCCGATGAACACCACGTCCACCGGTACCTCGGCGAGCTTCTGGCCCGGTCGCAGCGCCATGTAGTCCAGCATGCGCTGCATCTGCTCGCGCTTGGCGCCGTCGGCCTCGTCGGCGGGATCGGGCACCGCGCCGGTGATCGGCAGCACCGCCTCGGGGTTAGTGCCCCAGGTGACCATGGGCGCGATTTCGGCTGCGTCCAGCACCACTGTGCGGTCGTACTCAGCGCCAGGATCGGAGGGCAGGGTGCGCCAGAACGCCACCGCTCGGTCGAACGCTTCGCCCTGCGGCGCGAAAGGCTTGCCGCGCACATAGGCGAACGTGGTCTCGTCCGGCGCGATCATGCCGGCCCGCGCACCGGCCTCGATGGTCATGTTGCACACGGTCATCCGCCCGGCCATGTCGAGCGCACGGATTGCCTCGCCGGCGTACTCGATCACGTGGCCGGTGCCACCGGCGGTGCCGATGCGGCCGATGATCGCCAGCACGAGGTCCTTCGCCGCGCAGCCGAACGGAAGCCGGCCGTCCACCCGCACCAGCATGTTCTTCGCCCGCTTCTGCAACATCGTCTGCGTCGCCAGCACGTGCTCGACCTCGGAGGTGCCGACGCCGAACGCCAGCGCGCCGAGCGCGCCGTGCGTCGAGGTGTGGCTGTCGCCGCAGATGAGGGTGGTGCCGGGCAGGCTGATGCCCTGCTCCGGGCCGATGATGTGCACGATGCCTTGGCGCGCATCCAGCAGCGGGAAATACGGCACGCCAAACTCGGCGACGTTGCGTTCCAGCGTCTCCACCTGCAACCGGCTCTCCGGCTCGTCGATGCCGCCCCGCCGGTCGGAGGTCGGCACGTTGTGGTCGGCCACCGCGATGGTGGCGTCGGGCCGGCGCACGCGCCGGCCGGCTAGGCGAAGCCCCTCGAACGCCTGCGGGCTGGTCACCTCATGGACCAGGTGACGGTCGATGTAGAGCACGCAGGTGCCATCGGGAAACTGGTCGACGACGTGGCTTTCCCACACCTTGTCGAACAGCGTTCGTGGCTTCGTCTCGGCCATTGCCTTGTTCTCCCGGCGGCAGGTCTCAGGCGGCGGTGTCCGGCGCCGTCGGCGCCTCGGTGGTGCTGGCGGTGGCCTCGCTCGTCTCGCGGCCGCGTTCGGCGATGCGCGCGGACTTGCCGCGGCGGCCACGCAGATAATACAGCTTGGCCCGGCGCACATCGCCGCGGCGCACCACCTGGATCTCGGCGATGGCCGGCGAATACAGCGCGAACACGCGCTCGACACCCTCGCCGTAGCTGATCTTGCGCACGGTGAAGTTGCTGTTCAGGCTTTTGTTCGAGCGGGCGATGCACATGCCCTCGAACGCCTGCAGACGGGTGCGCTCGCCTTCGACCACCTTCACCGCAACGCGCAGCGTGTCGCCCGGGCTGAAGTCCGGCACCGCGCGGGCGGCAGTGAGGCGCGCAATCTCGCCGGCCTCGTAGGTCTGGATAATGTCCATGGCAGTCGTGGTCCTTTCGTCCTGATCCGATTAGGGCGCGGCCGTGCTCGTGGCAACCGGCCGGTCCTGCATTGCTGACGCATGGGCCGCCCACAGATCGGGCCGGCGCTCGCGGGTGATCCGCTCGGCCTCGGCCCGCCGCCAGGCGGCGACGGCGGCGTGGTGGCCGGACAGCAGCACGTCCGGCACGCGCCTTCCCTGCCATTCGGCAGGGCGGGTGTAGTGGGGGTATTCCAGCAGGCCGTCGGCGAAGCTCTCCTGCTCGGCGCTCTCGGCGGCGCCCATCACTCCCGGCAGCAGCCGCACGCAGGCATCGAGCAGCAGTATCGCCGCCGGTTCGCCGCCGGAGAGCACGTAGTCGCCGACCGAGACCTCCTGCAGTCCGCGGGCCTCGATCACGCGCTGGTCGATACCCTCGAAGCGGCCGCACAGCAACACCACGCCGGGTCCGTCGGCGAGGCGGTGCACCGTTCGCTGCGTGAGCGGCGCACCGCGCGGGGTGAGCACGATGGCGGGGCGCTCGTCGGCGACCGCGGCGAGCGCC
>Ga0255353_1001733_pt1 | contig 11736 bp, 3 predicted proteins | sample HBST25metaG_FD_189941 | JGI IMG/M metagenome (GOLD analysis project Ga0255353, IMG submission 189941) | Peat soil microbial communities from Stordalen Mire, Sweden - H.B.S.T25 | ecosystem: Environmental > Terrestrial > Soil > Wetlands > Peat | place: Sweden: Norrbotten County, Stordalen Mire...
GCCGCCACCAGACGGCGGCACATAGGCGGTGACGGTCAGAGAAATAGTGGCCGAAGAAGTAAGGCCTCCCCCGGAACCGGCGATCCCGATCTGGTAGGTTCCGGTCGCCGCACTTGAGGCCACGGCTATAGTCATTGTGGATGTGCCGGAACTCGGTGCCGCGATGGGGTTAGGGCTGAAGCTGACGGTGACGCCTGTCGGCTGGCCAGTCGCGCTCAACGAAACCGGCGAGCTAAAGCCGCCGAGGACAGTGGTGGTGATCGTCGAAGTGCCGCTGTACTCCTGCTCCACAGAAACGGTAGTGGGCGAGGCAGAGATCGTAAAGTTTGGCACATTCAGCGTCACAGTTGCTGTTTGCGTGATTCCCCCACCCGTGCCAGTTACCGTGATCGGGTAGGCGCCAGCCGCCGTACCTGAGCCCACAATCAAGGTCATCGCGGATGTGCCGGAACCCGGCGCTGCGATGGTGCTGGGGCTGAAGTTGACTGTGACGTCCGTTGGCTGGCCAGTCGCACTCAATGAAACTGCCGAGTTAAAGTTGATGCCGGCGGTCGTGATCGTGGAATTGCCGCTGCTGCCCGCCGCCACGGAGACGGAAGCGGACGAGGCAGAGAGTGTGAAGTTAGGGTCCGGAGCCACGGTAAGCACTACGGTCGCGGTTTGCGTGACCCCGCCGCCGGTGGCCGTGATCGTAACCGGGTAGGCGCCAACCGGCGTGGTTGAGGCTACGGTCAAGTTCATCGTGGACGCGCCGGAACCCGGAGCGGCGATTGTGCCAGGGCTGAAGCTTACGGTGACACCTGCCGGTTGACCGCTCGCGGTCAAGGCCACTGCCGAGCTGAAGCCGCTGACGACGCCAGATGAGATTGTGGAAGTTCCGCTGCTGCCCGGCGCAACGGTGACGGAATTGGGCGATCCCCAAATGGAAAATGTTGGCGCGATGGTCGTGCAGGTAGAGCCGGAGTTAGGAACTTCCTGGAACACGAACGTGTGGTAGATAGTGTCCTCAAAAATCGGAACGTCCTCATCGCAGCCAGCGGTTCCGGAGTTTAGAGTGAGGCTTTGGGAAACTCCTGAGCCGCTCGCTGTTCCAAAGCTTTGGCTGTCAGTCCACGTCATCGTACTGCCTAATCCGAATGTCCCAGAGCCAGAGCCGCTGTAACAGGGTGGTTCACTGTCGTCCTGGTTGCATTCAGAAGCAGCACTAGAACCAGTTTGAGCGCCAATGGTTATGCCGAAGCTTTGGCTTACTGTTGTCTGGTTCTGTCCACCGAGTGTGTAGGTCGACTGGGTGTTGTCGCCTTGCATGAACGTGCCTGGGCCACCGTCGCCGCCAGAGCTCCCTGGACCGTACAGTTCCGGCTGTGCTTGGAACGAGCTTCCTTTAGTCTGCGGGACCGGGACGTAGCGGCAATCGGCGGCCGTCAGGTTAGGAGTTGGAAGTGTGCCGCACAACTGGTCGTAGTTGGGATTGTTTACCTGCATCGGACTTACGCTGCCCGGATAGGGACTGACCGGATTTGTCAAGCCATTATAAAAAAGGAGTGGATCCGTCTGCAGAATGGGCAGGAAGTCCGCAGGAGTGCATCCACATTGATCCGCGAGGGTGCAGGTCGATGGAGGCCCGGAAGGAGGATTGTATTCCGCCACGATCAGATTTTTGCAGATAGAAGCCAAGCCGGGCACGTATACCGTTGAGCCGCCTACAACTTTAATTTGCTGACCCAATGCCGCAACCGGGACAGTCGTGACTCCGTACGAGTTTGCCTCCATCGTGTCAGCCCAAACTTGCACAACATCAGGAGGGACCGCAGTCCCGTTGGCCAAGGGCTGAACGCTTACATCGTAGCTCACAGGAGCTGACTCGTTGCCAAAGACAATAATCTCTGGATTGAGCCAGATCAGGAATTCGTCCTGATTGTGATTGATGGCATCTGGAGCGGCGTTGTTCGATGCGTTCGAAACGCCTGTTGCGTCCGTAAATGTTTCCTGGAATGCGGCGGTACTACTAGATGTCTGTACGGAATTGATGCTTTGACTCGCGCTGATGCCGATGCCGTCAAAAGATAGTCCGAAGGACATGGAGACTGAGTGCCCCTGGCCGAAGCTGCTTCCGATCGTTGTTGTCGTGGCATTCGTCGTGGTGTCGATGAATCCCGACTGGCTCTTGTTGCCGGGCGGTGCATAGATGATGGAAGTAACACGATATGCTGGTAGCATAAAAGCTACCGTGACCGGGTAAGAATACAGCTCTGCAGCAGAAAGGAACGAGGAGGCGTAGATATCCATATCCTCGCCCCCGACAATCAGGATATCGCCATTATAGACCATGGTAGCTGAATGATATGCGCGCGGCACAGTCATGTTCCCCGTTACCGTGAATCTGCGCGAAGATGGAGTATAAATCTCCGCTGTGTTCACGGGATAGAACGTAGAAGATGAGGGGTAGCCCCCTGCGACTAAGACCGTGCCGTCGGCTATCGGAGTGGCTGTATGGTCAAGTCGTGGGGAGCTCATAGAGCCGGTCGCCGCAAAGGTGGCAGTAGTGGGCGTGTAAATTTCCGCGGAGGATAGAAAAGTGCCGGAGGTATTTTGTCCTCCTGCGAGGAGGACGGTCCCATCAGTCAACAAGGTTGCCGTGTGCTGGCACCGTGTAGTTGTCAAATTTCCGACGAGTGCGAATGTCCTTGACGACGGAGTGTAGATCTCCGCAGTGTTCAGCGCAACCTGTCCGGAATAATTGTCCTGGCCCCCGGCAATGAGTACCGTTCCGCCCGGGAGGAGCGTAGCCGTCTGCGTAGTCCTCCGAGTGCTCATGCTTCCCGTAGCGGTAAAGGTTCCTGTCGCTGGATTGTAAATCTCCGCAGATGTCAATCCGGCCCAATCCCCTATATCACCACCTGCGATGAGAACCGTGCCATCCGGGAGCAGGGTTGCAGTTGCGTTCATTCGCACCGCAGTCATGGGCCCGATCTTTATGCCGTTCGGATTCTGCGGATAGAGAGGGGACGGCGGTGTGTTGAGGCTAAAGGTTCCACTTGAGGGGATATAGATCTCTGCTGTTGTATTCCCTGACCCGCCCGCAATCAGCACCGTGCCGTCATTAAGCAGGGTTGCAGTGCTCCCGCAGCTTCTGGCAACATTCAATGATCCAGTCGGCGAAAACGATTGTGCGCCTGTGTTTGGGTTGTAAAGTTCCGCAGCCGTTGTTGCTCCATTGGCGTTGACTCCGCCAGCGATAAGAATCATGCCGTTTTGCAGCGGGGTGGCTGTTTGGCAGATTAGGGGCGTCTCCATGCCGCCTGTCGTGGCAAAGGTTTGAGAATAAAGAGGACTGAGCGTGAGTGGAGTGGTCAAGAGGAGGAAGAACGTAGACAATACTGCAACTCGGGGGAGAGTCTTCATGGCGATTCCTTCCAGAACGCAAAAATTTGGTTCGAAATTTCGCGAGAAGTGTAGCTGGACGGCACAAGGTCGTCAAGTGATTTTTTGTAAACCGCAGACAATGGAATCTTCATCAGGATTCGCGCCCTGGGCGCGACCGATGTATTCTCACCCCATGCCCGAGGATATTTTCCCCACTTCCGCTGAATCTGCAGCCAGCCACGGTAACCTGCTGGAACACTCAGCCAGTTCCTATCTGCGTTCGGCGCGCCACCAACCGGTCCAATGGCATCCATGGGGCGAGGACGCCTTCGCACTCGCCCAGGCCGAAGACAAGCCCATCCTGCTCGACATTGGCGCCGTCTGGTGCCACTGGTGCCACGTGATGGACCGGGAGTCGTATGAAAACCCTGAGATCGCAGCGCTGATCAACGAGCATTTTGTGGCTGTGAAGGTGGACCGCGACGAGCGGCCCGACGTGGATGCACGTTATCAGGCCGCGGTTTCGGCCATCAGCGGGCAGGGTGGTTGGCCGCTGACGGCCTTTCTCACTCCCGATGGACGGCCTTACTTTGGTGGTACCTATATTCCGCCTGACGATCGCTATGGGCGGCCAGGATTTGGGCGCGTGCTCACAGCTCTTTCCCAGGTGTGGCGGGAGCGGCGCGACGAGGCGTTGGAAACAGCCGCCAGCGTCATGGCCGCCATCGAGCACAACGAGTCTTTCTCCGGCCGTGGCGGAGAGCTGACGCTGGCGCTGGTGGACAAGATTGCCGGCTCGATTTTGGCGCAGTTCGATTCGCGCAATGGCGGCTTTGGCTCCCAGCCCAAGTTTCCTCACCCGGCAGCCCTCGACCTGCTGCTGGAAGTGGGCATCAATCGCGCCAACCAGCAAGCCGTTGATGCTTTCTCCACAACGATGGAAAAGATGGCGCGGGGCGGCGTCTACGATCATCTGGCCGGCGGCTTTCACCGCTACAGCGTGGATGAACACTGGCGCGTTCCGCACTTCGAGAAGATGCTCTACGACAACACCGAACTGCTGCGCAACTATCTGCATGGCTACCAAAGCCTGGGACGCGAGGATTTTCTTCTCACCGCCAGAGAGATTGTGGGTTGGCTGGAAGAAACGATGAGCGAACGCGAGCGCGGCGGCTTCTATGCCTCGCAGGACGCGGACATCAACCTGGACGACGACGGCGACTACTTCACCTGGACGCTGGCCGAGGCACGCGACGCGTTGCAGGCAGCGGAATTCTCCCCGGACGACTCGAAGATTGCCCTGCGCTACTGGGGCGTCAGAGAAGTGGGCGATATGCACCACAACCCCGCCAAGAACGTGCTCCACATTGACCATACTCTGGAGGAAATGGCTGCTGAAACGGGCCGTAGCTTGAACGATTTGCGCCCGCTGGCGGATGCTGCCCGGCGTACACTGCTTGCGGCACGCGCAGAACGGCCCACGCCGTTCATCGACCGCACGCTCTACACGGGCTGGAACGCGATGGCGGTGACGGCCTGTCTGGAGACGGCGCGGGTACTCGGCAGAGATTCGACGCGTGAGCTGGCCTTACTCACTTTGAACCGTTTGCTCGCCGAAGCCTGGGATGGCGACCAGAGTTTGAGCCACGTCATTGCCTATGGCGATGAGCAGAGCCAGGAACCGCGGCCGCCTGCCACGCTCGACGACTATGCCTTCACAGTTCATGCCTGCGTTGACGCGTGGTTTTCGACTGGCGAGATGAGCTACTACCATGCCGCTGTCAAGCTGGCCGATGCGATGATCGCCCGTTTCAACGACCGGCAAGCGGGAGCGTTTTTTGACGCCGCCGCGCCTGCGGACGGGGTTGCGCCGCTGGGCGCACTGGCCGCGCGACGCAAGCCGTTGCAGGACACGCCCACTCCGGCGGGCAATCCCACAGCCGCTTCCGCCCTGCTGCGCCTTGAAGCGTTGAGCGGACGCAGGGAGTATCGCGAAATCGCCGAGGAGACGCTCGCCTCTTTTGCCGGGATTGTGGAGCATTTCGGCCTCTATGCCGGCTCTTATGGGCTGGCTCTGGAGCGGTTATTGCTCGATCCTGTGCAGGTTGTGGTAATCGGTTCAGGCCCTCACGCCGAACGCCTCGAAGCGCGAGGACTCGCCCGCTTTGCCGTCAGCAAGGCCGTGATGCGCGTCGATCCGGAACGGCTGGTTCCCGGAGGCATTCCCGAAGTGCTGGCTGAAGTCCTGCTGGAAGTTCCAAAGCCGAGCGGAGCAGCAGCCTGGGCAATCGTTTGCCGCGGACGCACGTGCCTTCCGCCTGTCACCGATGCCGAGGCGCTCGAAGAGGCGCTGAATAGCCCTGTTTAGTGAATGGAATCCGGCGCGCTGATGCCCGGACAAGCCTTCCGTGGCCGGCAAGGGAGCGGATAGAGCCTTCGCGCTCCAACTAGCCCTTTCATTCCAAAGGGCCGATAATACCTGTGTCGAACTCATCTCCGAGGGTTGTATCGTAAAAGGAACTCATGAGGCGGGTTAGTTTAGTCCGGGTTCTGGCATGTTTGTTGGCTTTTTCAGCAACCATGCAGGCGCAGCAGTATGTCTTTCGCGCTTTTCGTCAGGCCGAAGGACTCAAGAACCTTTCAATCAGCTCGCTGGCGACCGACCGTTCCGGCTTTCTGTGGATGGGTACTGAGAGTGGTGTTTACCGCTTTCTGGGCACCGGATTTGAGCGATTCGGCGCGGGACAGGGGATTGCTGAACTTGATGTCCGGGACGTAGTTTCGGATCCGAACGGCACCATCTGGGTTGCCACCGACTGGAATCTTTACCACTGGGACGGTCAACGGTTTATTTCCGCCGGACGAGATCCAATCGTGGTCGCGGGCGCGCGGCGCATTGTTGTAGAGGATACGCGTCACCTCTTGGTCGTGGAAAATGGGCAGCCCTACCGGTTGGAGCATGATGCCGAAGGGAAGATGCTCTCTTTTCTGCCGCTGTTTTCGGGCCGTGTGCTGGCTTCTCTGCCGGATCTGGCTCATGTGACCAGCCTGAGTATAGTACGGGAATCCGGAGGTGACATTCGCCTCTGGGCCGGCTGCGGCAAGGGCCTCTGTTCCTGGCTGGAACACGAGACCGGCGCTGCTGGCGAGTGGTCTATATTGCAAGGGTCGGCGACCGGCGCGCCTGTTCAACTGCGCGAGAGCCCGGTGACCGAATGGGGCACGGACAAGGGCCTTGCCGCCGATCATTGGGGCGGGGTTCTCCTGGATAGCGCTGGTACACTCTGGGCTGCGGGCGCGGCTCACGTGGCTGTCCTGCTGCCTCGGTCTACGCGCTTTGCCGATCGCTCCATCCCTGGCTCCGCCTTGGAAAACCCATACAGCCACGCACCCCTGATCCAGGATCGGCAAGGCCGAATACTGGCTCCCACAGAAGAGGGAATCGCCCGCTGGAATGGGAACGAATGGCAGATTATTGGCCGGGCAAATGGGTTAGAGCGCGCCAGTCACATTATGAGGCTTGCCTTCGACTCGGCCGGCGACCTGTGGATTGCCTGCCGGGGAGATGGACTTTACGAGTGGGTTGGTTATGGGAACTGGGAAGGTTGGGAAGACCAGCAGGGCTTGCCTTCCAGATCTATCTGGGCCATCACCCCGGCAAACGCTGACCGGGTCTTCCTGGGAACGGACCGCGGACCTGCATGGATCGACCCGCGCAGTGGTTTGGCCGGTTCGCTGTCAAACCAGCGGCGATGGACCCTGGGCCAGACGAACGGAATGCTTACCGAGCGTGACGGCTCTTTGTTGGCGGGGACAGCTTCAGGCGTCATCCTGCGCATCGATCCCAAGACGGGCCGCGTCGAGCAAAAGGGCAAAGTCCCAGCGCGTATTGTCGGTGCGGTTGAGGATTTCGCCGGTCGCGTATTCCTTGAAACATTTGAGGGTGTCTATCTCCGCGACCCAGGGACTCCTTCGACCACCTTCTCCAAGGTTACGGCAGTGGATTCGCTGCTGGGCAATTCCAGCAAGGTCTTAGGCGCCTGCATTTCACCCGACGGCGCTGCCTGGTTTCTGGGTAATAATCGGCTGGTGCGCTTCAAGGACGGAGCGTGGACCGCGCCGCCGATCGATGGACTGCCCGTGCTGCGGGGTGAATTGCTGGCCGTTTCCTGCGCGCGGGATGGCGCGATCTGGATTACCGGCGATCAGACCGGTACATGGCGTCTGGCGGCAGACGGAGTACGGATGCAAGCCTCGCAACTGGAACTCCCTTCGGAACTGCGCACCCTTGCTCCACTATCTATCCTGGTGGACCATCGTGGATGGGTCTGGTTGGGGACCGATATGGGGCTGGTGGTATGGAACGGCCAGAACTGGCGCCACCTCACGCAGGAGAGCGGGTTGATCTGGAACGATGTCGATGAAGGGATGCTGCGGGAAGTCGCCGACGGATCGCTATGGATTGGAACCAGCAGTGGTGTCAGTCACCTGCTGCATCCCGAGCGGGTCTTCGACACGATCCCACTGACCATTTCGCTGACGGAGTTTAATCGCGGCGAAACGAATTACCTCGGTGTTCAGCAGCCTACTATGCCATGGGGTGGTTCGCCGCTTCACTTTCGTATCTCTTCGCCCACGATGCGCAACCTGAGCGAGCTGGTTTTGAAGATACGCATGGTTGGGTATCAGCCGGAGTGGATGGAAACCCAGACCGGCAAAGCAACTTTCGCCAGCCTTCCACCAGGGAAGTTTACGTTTATGGCGATGGCCTGCAATCCGAGCCTGAATGCCTGTTCCGATCCGTTGAAGGTTGACTTCGAGGTTCTTCCGCCCTGGTGGAGAACCTACTGGTTTTATGGGTTATGTGCGCTGGCTCTTCTGCTTTTGCTGGCCGCCTCCATTCATCTTTACTCCCGGCAGTTGCGCGCAAGAAGCCTTCGTCTGGAGACGCTGGTCAGCGAGCGCACCAGGGAGTTGGAGGCCAGCCGTGAACAGTTGCGCATTCAGGCGACCCACGACGGGCTCACCGGAATGTTGAATCGCGTGGCCATTTTGCGCGCTCTGACGGCGGAGACAGACCGCGCTCTGCGGGAGAACCGTACTATCGTTGTGGCGCTGGTTGATCTGGACCATTTCAAGCGCATCAACGATCGCTACGGGCACTTGGCCGGCGATGAGGCGCTGCGCTGGTTCGCCGCGGCGGTCGGAGCCGCCATCCGCGCCTATGATAACGCGGGCCGGTACGGCGGCGAGGAGTTCCTGCTCACCCTGGCAGAGGTTCCGCGGGAAGCTGTCGAGCAGAGATTGGTCAGCCTCCAGAATTCGATCTCCAACCTGAAAATCTGCGCTCGCGGTTCCGAGTTCACACTCAACTGCAGTATGGGCGCCACCGTATTTGACCCATCCGATGGAACCGCGACCGTCGAGTCGCTGCTCTCGATCGCCGACGATGCTTTATATGCCGCCAAAGCCGCGGGACGCAATCGCGTCGTCTTGCGCCTTGCCGGCTCCTCAGGCTCCGGCGAGAACTCCCAGTTTACGGTCAAGGAGCAAGCCTCAGGAATCGGCCCCAATCAAGATAATGATTATTGATCCGGCAATTAAATACCAACAATGCACAACCACTAAAGACGGGGTGCCCCAGGTGCCTCGCATTTGGGCACCTGGGAATGGATTTCAATCTCACACCGGGTGCCCACCCTCGCCACGTCTTTGTTTTTGTGGCTAGGGTGGGATAGCACGAAAACAGTACTAATTTGCCGAATGATTAGCTCGCGCGAAGTCAGTTAACTTGCCGACCCCTCGCTCCTTCACTCACTGCTGAATGGATTGCCCTCTTTTGGTTTGAGCGTGGTTGGATCGTGTTCCGGCGCGGCCTCCGCGGCTGGCAGGTTGCGGCCACGCGTCGCTTTATCCAGAAATGTGTTGAAGACCCGGTTAGGGTCGCCGGGCAACAGTCCTTGTTCTTCGAGCGCCAGCCGAACGCGCCGGCGAAACTCCCGCACAGGAGCGTACTGCTGCGTGGCCAGCGTCTTGAAGACCACCGGGAAGATCAGCTCCGAGCCTTTGATGGCATCCACGCCAAGAATCTGCGGGTCATCCACAAAGACCTCTCGGAACTCGGCGCTGTTGCGGATCTCCATGGCAATGCCCTTCAACAGTTCCAGCACCTTGTCCGGGTTGGCAGAAAAATCCACGCTCACGTTGACGGTGGCCACCGAGTAGCCCACGCTCAGGTTGGCCACCGTGGTGATTTGCGAATTGGGAATAATGTACAGCGTCCCATCGCTGTCGCGGACCGTGGTCTTGCGCAGGGTCATCGCCTCCACAGTTCCCGCCAGGCCCGCCAGACGCACCGTGTCTCCCACGCTGAACTGGTCTTCTATGAGGATCAGCATACCGTTGAGCATGTCGCGAACAATGTTCTGCGCCGCCAGGCCAATCGCCACTCCGGCCACTCCGGCTGAGGCCAGCAGCGGCGCGAGATTGACCCCAAAGGCGTCCAGAATCTGTAATCCGGCGATCAGTCCGATGATTGCCAGACCCGTGGCGTGGATCACTCCTGAGAGAGTCTTCACCTGCGAGACACGGCCCGGCTCAGCCGCGTGCTGCTCAGCGACGTGAATCATCCGTGCCGTCAACAGACGAAGCAAGCGGCTGAGAATATAAGCGATTAGTGCAATGACGAGCAGGTGCGGCAGCTTGATGCGGATGAATTCCTGAGCGTCCACAGCCCATTCGTCCAGCACTTTGCCCAAAAATCGCTCTTCCGCGAAAATGCCCGTCCTCATTGCCAACAAAACTGGATGCATCGCAGAACTCCTCGCTCTAGATTAGATTGCCAGAGGCGTTTGGGTTGGTACAATCAAGGAAGTAAGTTGAAAATCCCAGCAACCGAAAAAACAGACTATTTTGAGGAGTCAAGGAAATGGAACTGCTAGCTTCCAGCGTCCGTGAGTCTGTGTCGGCCGGCTCCGGCAGCCTGAGTTCCCGGCAATTGGTCGATATCTACCGGTGGATGGTCCTTTCCCGCCGCGTGGATGACCGCGAGATCTTGCTCAAGCGCCAGCAGAAAATCTACTTCCAGATCTCCGGCGCGGGCCACGAGGCGCTGGGCGTGGGCGCGGCCCTGGCCATGCGTCCCGGTTATGACTGGTTCTTCCCCTACTATCGTGATCGCGCGCTCTGCCTGGCGCTGGGCGTTACGCCGACCGAGATGCTGCTGCAAGCCGTGGGCGCGGCCACTGATCCGGCCAGCGGCGGACGCCAGATGCCCACGCACTATGGCAGCAGCGAACTGAATATCGTCAGCCTCTCGGCTGCCACCAGCACCCAAATGCTTCATGCCGTTGGCTGTGCCGAGGCCGGCCGCTACTTCAGCAGAAATCCAGAAGCCGCCGCGAAAGCTGAGGGCGACTACCGAGCCTTCCGCGAGGTGAAATTTCACGGCGATGAAGTGGTCTACGCCTCGTTGGGCGAGGGTTCCACTTCTCAGGGAGAGTTCTGGGAGGCATTGAATACCGCCTCGAACAGGAAACTGCCCGTGATCTTCTGCGTGGAAGACAACGGCTACGCCATCAGCACGCCGGTCGAGGTGAATACGCCCGGTGGCAACATCTCCCGCCTCGTGGCCAACTTCCCCAATTTCTACTTCGCTGAAGTGGATGGTACCGATGCGGAAGCCAGCTTCCTTGCCTTTCAAGCAGCCGTGGCACACTGCCGCGCCGGACTGGGGCCTGCGTTTGTGCATGGCCACTGCGTGCGGCCTTATTCCCACGCCTTTTCCGACGACGACCAGCTCTATCGCACTCAGGCCGAACTCGAGGCCGACGCCTTGCGCGATCCGCTCGTCCTGATGCGGGCGCGCCTGTTGCGCGAGGGCATTCTGACCGCCGAAGAAATCGCAGCATTGGAGCAGTCGCTGGACCAGCAAGTCGCCGAGGCCGCCGAACTCGCCCTTCAAGCGCCCCTGCCCGTAGTCGAAGAAATTACCCGGCACGTTTACTCCGAGGATCTGGACCCCACCAGCTCCGCCTTTGCCACCGAACAGGCAGCCGCGCCGGGAACAGTGGCCGGAGGCAAGGCGGGCCGCGCCCCAAGCGCCGAGCCGCGCACCATGGCCGACCTGATCAACGGCTGTCTCCACGATGAGATGCGCCGCGATCCCCGCATCGTTGTCTACGGCCAGGATGTGGCCGATGCCAGCCGCGAAGAGGTTTTGGCTGAGGTCAAGGGCAAGGGCGGCGTCTTCAAGCTCACCGCCGGCCTGCAATCCGAATTCGGCTCCGAGCGCGTCTTCAACTCGCCGCTGGCTGAGGCAAACATTGTTGGCCGCGCCATCGGCTACGCAGTGCGCGGCATGAAGCCGGT
>Ga0255353_1001743_pt1 | contig 11662 bp, 10 predicted proteins | sample HBST25metaG_FD_189941 | JGI IMG/M metagenome (GOLD analysis project Ga0255353, IMG submission 189941) | Peat soil microbial communities from Stordalen Mire, Sweden - H.B.S.T25 | ecosystem: Environmental > Terrestrial > Soil > Wetlands > Peat | place: Sweden: Norrbotten County, Stordalen Mire...
GTTTAAGAATGCGGCGAACATAACGGCTCTTCATCGCCCAACTCTACTTCATCCAACTTGGGATGGATGAGCACTCTTGTACGCTCTGAGTTGGTTTAAGTCAGGCGTTTCATGAAGAGGAGGTCGTGGGCTGCGATAGCGCATAAAGGGGTGCTGCCTTCATTGGCATACAGCCATATGGCCCGGCATCGCTGTGGCCTTTTTTCCGCGAGGCACCTGCAAGCAGGTGTGCGGTTGTCGCGCAATAAATGCTGTGCAGTTTTGCTCAGTGATCTTCAGGCGGTAAGTAGCCAAGGGCGATTATCGCCAGTCCAAAGGCCAGGTAAACTCTGCATAAGTCGATGTTTTGAAAGGGCGTGGCTTTAGACGCGCCGTCAATGCAGCAAAAGGCTCGAGGGCTTTACCAGCTGCGGAAAACTCGTAAAGCGTCTTTCAAAAGGCCGCCTTGTAACAGGGGCACGACTTTAGAGCATTTTTGCTTTTGCTGTAGACTTCCGTGCCCCATCCTTTCCGCTTTTTTCTGCGGAAAGGGTGGGATACCAATGAAATTTGGGTCTACACCATTTCCGAAAATGCTCTAGTCGTGCCGTAAGTACCGCAAAATCAACGAGGGCTTCAGCCCCTGCTGAACTTTCTTTTCCCCGGAAGTTCGCGCTGTGCCTTTTTCCGCAGCCTGTTCAGCCCCCGGGGGAATGCTGGATTCATCAGAAGAGCTTGTTCAGTGCTTCCATAGATAGATTGAAGCCAAAACGAGGTGAGCAACATTGAGCAGTCCGTGCTACGCTGATCGCATCAACATGTTCTCAGCTTACTGAAGGTGCAAGAGCAAGCTTGATGACATAGGTGATTGAGATGACTGATCCTCGATGCAAGATTGCGGCAATTGAGATAGATGACCCTCGCGGCAATGGCGTGTTCAGGGGGGTGACGATTGAGATGGAAGATCTTCGCTGCAAGAGCCTGATCAATCGCGTGGTGATTGATGTGCAGGATCATCGCTGTAACCGCACGGCGATTAAGATGGTAGATCCTCGCTGCAAGGACCTGTTCAGGGCTTGGTAATTGTAAAGTCAAATGGCGGCTGGCGTCAGCCCAGCCTGTCGAACAGGCTAGCCACGCCCTTCATGCTGCAAGCTGGCATGGTTCGGACAAATGTTTTACCCACACCTTTCTCAACTTGAATCCAGTCGCCCGCGCACACAACTCAGCGAGCAATTCCGACCAGCTTTTACAACCCGATCATTAAATACTGACAGATAGAAGGTTCTATCTTCGGCAAGATAACTTCTCGAAGATGCCCTTGCCAGGTCGCAGACACTCAAGGCTTTGTCGGCAAGATTGAAACGGCCATCGGGAAGTAAGCAAATCAACATCAAACTCGGAAACGAGAGAGGTCAGGGAATCATGACTCAGTCAATTTTTGAACAAACGGGCGAGCAGATTAACGATACGGCGCACAAGGCTTCTCGGGCGGCATCTGCTGTTGCGGAAGCACTTGAGGACGGCGTTGGAGAAGCACGGCGTGCCGCGAAACATGGCTGTTATGCCGCCGCAGAGCTTTATGACGATACAAAAAGACGCGTCCAGCTGCATCCGGTTGAAACCGTCTTTGCGACATTGGCGGCAGGCATTGCGGTCGGAACTACGATCAGTTGGATATTAAGGCGAAAGCAGTCATGCTGCAAGACAGATGCGCACGAAAAAGGGAAGGAATCTTGTTCCTGTTAGTAGAATGTCTCTGAATAGCAGGGCCATTCTTTAGCTATAACTCCCACAATGTTCCAGCCATAGTACCATGTGCTTTTACTTCCACCCCTGCGAGCAAAGGCCGCTCGCCGGGGATTCCGGGCAGGAAAAATTCATACGTCGGCGGTGCTTTCCCTTTACGCCAATTCAAGCGCCACCATAGACGGCGGCCTCCTCCCGCGTTCAGCACAGGCAGCGAATCATGTGTGCAATTGTGCACCGCACGCATATATATGTGTCGTTTAATATTCAGCGGTGATTAGTCCAGTTATTAAAGCCGACATTCCTGCCTGCCGCTTCGGTGTGTTTACGGCGGTTGACTCGCTGCCCCCAACGGCTAATTCCGTTAAGGCTTTCGTCCTGCTTGGCTCTCGCGCCGACATGCTCGCCATGCGCTTGCAGCCTTCCTCGTGCGCGGCGCGGGCGCGCGGCGTCTCCATCACCACTCAGCCGGTCGAGATTCACCGCGCCCTCGGCGATCAAAATAAATGACAACACCTGATCCGAGTCACGCAGAAACGAAGCCCCCATTAGAAGCAAGTTCCAGCGCAGTAACCACGCCTGCGCCTGCCGAAGCATCTCCAATTCCTGCAAAAGCAAAGCAGCATAACATTCGCGTTTCTCCTGCCGTCCTCGATGCGGCCGGGAAGCAAGGCGATGAACTGCTTCAGTTCTTGCACACGGCTCCCGCGGGTCTGACTCAGTCCGAGGCAGAAGACCGTGCGCGCACGTCAGGGCCGAATGAGGTGGCGCAGGAACGGCAGCGCGGCTGGTTCATCCGCCTCTTGATCATCCTGCGTAACCCGCTGGTCATTTTGCTGGCAACACTCTCGACGATTTCTTTTGCCACCGGCGATGCGCGCGCCGGAACCGTCATGGCAGGCATGGTGGTGCTCAGCGCAGCGCTCCGATTCGTACAGGAAGCGCGTGCGAACTCAGCAGCGGCAAAGCTTAAAGCCATGATCCACGTAACCGCCACGGTGGTCCGGGATGGCAAGGCCCTGGAGCTTCCGCTGCGCGACCTGGTACCGGGAGACATCATCAATCTCTCCGCCGGTGACATGATTCCCGGCGACGTGCGCGTAATCGCGGCCAAGGATTTATTCGTCAGCCAGGGAACGCTCACCGGGGAGTCGCTTCCCGTAGAGAAGTTTCACGACCCCGACCCCAAAGCTGCCGACTCGCCAGCGGAGCTCAAGAACATCTGCTTCATGGGCACCAGCGTTCAAAGCGGCACGGCGACCGCCGTAGTAGTCGTGACGGGAGTCCACACCTATCTCGGCACAATGGCCAGTTCCATCACGGAGGAGGAACCGCCGACAAGTTTCGACAAGGGCCTCAGCCGTTTCACGTGGCTCATGATTCAGCTCATGGCCATCATGGTGCCTCTGGTTTTCTTGATCAACGGGTTCACCAAGCACGATTGGAGAGCCGCCTTTTTCTTCGCGATGGCCGTGGCCGTCGGACTGACGCCGGAGATGCTGCCCATGATTGTTTCCGTCTGCCTCTCCAAGGGCGCGCTTGCCATGAGCCGCAAAAAAGTAATCGTCAAGCGTCTCAATTCCATTCAGAACTTCGGTGGCATGGACGTGCTCTGCGCCGACAAGACCGGCACGCTGACTGAAGACCGGGTAGTTATTCAGCGGCATTGCAACGTCGCCGGACGCGAGACGGATGAAGTGCTTCTGGACGGCTATCTTATTAGTCACTTCCAGACCGGCCTTAAAAACCTGCTGGACACGGCGATTCTGAATAGTACGGATTTCCATCAGAAAGATCTGGTTGAGAAGTTCAAAAAGCTGGACGAGATTCCCTTCGACTTCACGCGGCGCATGATGTCCGTCCTCGTTGAAAGTTCGGAAGGCAAGGCGATTCTGCTGACCAAAGGCGCACCGGAAGAGATTTTTCATCAGTGCTCTCAATTTGAGTTGGATGGGAAACTGTCGCCCATGGACCCCGCCCTGATGAAAGGTCTGAAGGACGAGTATGCAAGCCTCAGCAACGATGGATTTCGGGTATTGGCCGTGGCCGTCAAAGAACTTCCCGGGAAACAGGCCTGCTCCAAGGACGACGAACGCGACCTCGTTCTGAAAGGATACGTCGCATTTCTTGACCCGCCCAAACGCACCGCCGCCGCTGCAATTGAAGCGCTGCACAAACATGGTGTAGCCGTGAAGATTCTCACCGGCGACAACGACCTGATCAGCCGCAAGGTGTGCAGCGAAGTGGGACTCGTCGCCGACCCGATTCTGCTGGGCGACGACGTGGAAAAAATGTCCGACGCCGAACTGGCCGAGGCATCTGAAAAAACGACTCTCTTCGCGCGTCTCTCTCCCGCTCACAAGCAGCGAATTGTCCGCGCATTGCGCAAGGCGCACGTCGTCGGATTCATGGGAGACGGCATCAACGATTCACCCGCGTTGCGCGCTGCGGACATTGGCATCTCCGTCGACACCGCAGCCGACATCGCCAAGGAATCTGCGGATCTGATCCTGTTGCAGAAGGACCTCATGGTGCTCGATGGGGGCGTCATCGAGGGCCGAAAGGTTTTCGCCAACATTATCAAGTACATTCGGATGGGAGCCAGTTCCAACTTCGGAAACATGTTCAGCGTGTTGGGAGCGAGCGCGTTTCTCCCCTTCCTTCCCATGGCCCCCATTCAAATTTTGACAAACAATATGCTCTACGATTTCTCCCAGGTGCCAATTCCCAGTGACGCCGTGGACGAAGAACAAGTGGCGCGCCCTCGGCCCTGGAACATCGGCGAAATCAGGCGGTTCATTCTCTGTGTTGGACCCATCAGCTCAATCTTCGACTACTCGACTTTCTTTGTAATGCTCTGGGTCTTCAATTGCTGGAATCCAGCGCGGGTCTCCGTATTCCAGACGGGCTGGTTCGTCGAGTCGCTCATGACGCAGACAATCATCATTCACGTCATTCGCACGAATAAGATTCCCTTCTTTCAAAGCCGCGCAAGTTGGCCGCTGATCTTCACGACGCTGTCCATCATGGCCTTTGGCGCGTGGCTACCGTATTCGCCCCTGGCATCTTCGCTGGGCCTTACGCATCTGCCGGGTTTGTACTGGCCAATTTTGCTGGCAACCATCCTCGCTTATGCTGGACTTACGCAAGTTGTTAAAGTCTGGTTGCTGCGGATGAAGTGGATATAACTTGCCGCCATGGCTTTCTGAATCGAGGCTGTATGAGAATGCATTTCGGAAGCAGGGAACGGCATCACACGGAACGTTTTGGATGGCTTCGCGCGGCGGTTCTGGGCGCGAACGACGGCATCCTGTCAACCTCCAGTCTGGTGTTGGGTGTTGCAGCGGCGCACGGAACTCATAGCAGCGTTCTGGTCGCGGGAACCGCCGGCCTGGTGGCAGGAGCCATGTCGATGGCCGCCGGTGAATTTGTTTCCGTTCATTCCCAGGCAGACACTGAAGAGGCTGAACTGGTGCGTGAGCGTACGGAACTCAAAACAGACAACAAGGGAGAGCGTCAGGAACTGGCGGCAATTTACGAGGCTCGCGGACTTGATCACGCGCTCGCCAAACAGGTGGCCAAGCAACTGATGGTTCACGATGAATTGGGTGCGCACGCGCTCGACGAACTCGGTATCTCAGATACATCCCGCGCGCGTCCCATTCAGGCCGCACTGGCCTCAGCCGCCAGCTTCGCTGTCGGAGCATTGATGCCGCTCATGATTACAGCCATAGCGCCAGCGACTGAATTGATTCCATTTGTCTCGGCATCTTCGCTGGCGCTGCTCGCGCTTCTGGGCGCGGTGTCCGCGCGTGTGGGCGGAGCAGGAGTCATGGTAGCCACACTGCGCGTAACGTTCTGGGGAGGCCTTGCCATGGCCGTAACCGCCGGTATCGGATGGCTATTTGGAGCAGTTGTGTAAATCATGTCTAAATGTCGATACGACCTAAGAAAACTCTGCACAAGTCGAGGTTTTGAAAGGGCGCGTCTTTAGACGCGCCGTAAATGCGGCAAAAAGCTCGAGGGCTTTAGCCTCCGAGGGAATGTCGGCTTCATAAGAAGAACTTGTTCAGAGCTTCCATAGGTTTCTGACCGCTTGTTTATGTACCATCTTCCGTGCCCCATCCTTTCGCCTCTTTCCTGGCGAAAGGATGGGATACCACGAACCTGAAGACACAAAATCATGCAGTCAGTGACCGGGCTTTCGCAGCCATAGGCCATGGAATCCAGCGCTGTGCGCATCTTCCATCCGTCTGAAGCATCTTAAGTAGAAGGACTTTTGTCCTTGAGGACTCACGCTATGGCTTCTCTGCTAGACCCCATCCAGATCGGAGACATTCGCCTCCCGAATCGAGTAATCATGTCCCCTCTCACGCGTCTGCGCGGCACGCCGGACCACATTCCCACGCAGATCATAGCCGAGTACTACACGCAGCGTGCCAGCGCCGGACTGATCATCTCCGAGGGCATCCCGGTTGTGCCGCAGGGCGTTGGCTACGCGAATGTGCCGGGAATTTGGTCGTCGCAGCAAGTCGAGGCTTGGAAGCCTGTGACCAGTTCTGTGCACAATGCCGGTGGCCGCATCTTTGCACAGATATGGCATGTGGGCCGCATCTCTGACCCGCGCTTTTTACAGGGAGAACTTCCTGTGGCTCCCAGCGCCATCCGGCCTGCCGGCCACATAAGTCTGGTCCGCCCCTTCACGGACTATGTAACGCCGCGCGCACTGGATAAGTCAGAAATTCCCGGCATCGTCGAGGGGTTCCGCAAGGGCGCCGAGAACGCAAAACTGGCTGGCTTTGACGGCGTCGAGATACACGGAGCCAATGGTTACCTGCTCGACCAGTTCCTTCAAGATGGCTCCAACCATCGCACCGACGAATATGGCGGATCGCTTGAGAACCGCGCCCGGCTCATGCTTGAAGTTACCGATGCTGTGATCTCCGTTTGGGGCGCCAAGCGCGTTGGTATGCATCTGGCGCCGCGCGGCGACAGTCAGGACATGCACGATTCCAATCCGGCAGTGACCTTTGGTTACGTCGCGCATGAGTTGGGCAGGCGCGGGCTCGGCTTTTTGTGCGCACGCGAGTTCTTCGGGCCCGACCGGCTGGGTCCGCAACTCAAGAAGCTGTTTGGCGGTGTCTACATCGCAAATGAAAAATATACGCAAGCACTGGCTGAGCAGGTCATCCAGGATGGCGAGGCTGATGCCGTGGCTTTTGGCCAGCTCTTTATCGCCAATCCCGATCTGCCGGCACGCTTCGCGAGCAATGCGCCACTCGCCCAGTCAGACCCCAACACCTTCTTCACGCCCGGACCGCATGGCTACACCGACTATCCAGCACTGAGCGTGTAGAGCGGTTCTCCTGTTGCTGTAGAGGGCGCAGCTTTAGCCGAACAGACGAGCGCCAGAAAAAAGCAGCTGGGTGCCCAGGTCTGGATTTTCAGACCTGGGATAGCACGAACGTCGGATGTCCTCACTCGACCCACTGGGAGCCTTGGGGCAATCGCCCTCCTCAAAAAGATTGACGCCCGACGCCCTGAGCATCTTCTGAATGTAGATGAAGTGATTTTCTTTGGTGGTCTTGGTCGTGTCTGCGCCTGTCCGCTTCTTCAACGTCGCGATGTAGGTGATGGCTGATTCGCGGGTCACAGCCGTCAGCGGAGTTTCCTCTCCGGTGGCCGCTTTGAACGCTACAAGGATGTTTTCAATCGCGTCGTACGTGCGAGGCTAGCGTCCACCTGACAGAATCTTGAGCCGGTACGATTTCAAGAAATTTCTAATTGCATCTCCGACCGTGAGGGCTTTGGGCATTTCTTCTTGCACGACCGCCTTTTGCCCGGTTGCGAGTTGTTGCCTGAGTTGTTGAGATTTCACTTCAAGTTGAGACTTCCGCCCCTCATTGCGGAAAAGCTTAAACAGCATCCACGCCTCATTCGGGTCTGGACTCAGAGAGTGCCATTTGCCGCCGTCGCTGGCAACGTACTTGCCGCCCTCAACAATGGTTGGGGTGTTCGTTTTGGGCAGGAACACAGAGTGAGGCTTCAAGCCAAATGTTTCGCTGTAGTCGGCACGGAGGTGTTTCCAGCCGCTCGGAAGACGGACGTACTTGTACAGCCGTGCATCCTGACTGAGAGTAAGGTTTTGTACTGTATTTTGGGTTGCCACTGGTATCAAAGTTCTCCTCTCGGTTAATACCGAAAAAGCAGGAAAACTGAGCTTTCCGCTGGCTTTTCTTAGGAAGCTAACCTAGCCTATTGATTCTAAACGGCTGGTGCCGAGGGGGGGACTCGAACCCCCACACCCTTGCGAGTACATGGACCTGAACCATGCGCGTCTGCCAATTCCGCCACTTCGGCACTGTACCCATGTTCAGCGTGTTGGGCTGAACATGCAGCACTTTGAGTCTCGCAAATGCTGGACCCTGTGTCAAATTTCAGTCTGCTGTGACCGGCCGAAGCATTGCGCTCCGGCCGTGGGAAATCGTACCTGAATCCTGCTTGCGCCAGCATGTCTGGCGCTTTTCTTACACCAGCTTTGCGTCCAGCACAATCTGGGTGTTGTTGGCGAAGAGCTTGGAAATGGGGCAGCCGGCTTTGGCTTCGGCAGCGGCTTTGTCAAAGGCTGCCTGGGTGGCGCCTGGGACATGCGCTGTGGCTGTCAGAGCGATCTTCGTGATGCCAAAGACCGCGCCGGTCTTGGCCAGTGTGACGGCTGCATGGGTTTCAATCTTCTCCGGTTTCAGACCCGCTTCGCCCAACTGCGCACCCAGCGCCATCGAGAAGCAACTGGCGTGAGCCGCCGCGATCAGCTCCTCTGGGGTTGTGCCGGAGTTGGCGCCTTCAAACCGCGTGGCGAAGGAGTAATTCGCGTTGTTCAACACGCCTGTTGCCGTGGAGATGGAGCCCTTGCCTTCCGTCAGTGAACCTGTCCAAACCGCACTTGCCTTACTTGCCATTGTCTCTCCTTGAGGGATTTTGAAATCCCATGGTTCTATCTGTTGTCCGGCGCACCGCCGGTAAGAAATTGGTGTCTAAATAATTGATGCACCAAGTGCCTGTCTGGATGCTGCTATCGGGGCATTACTTCTTCTGGTGATCTGCCGGTTGTGACGCAGCAGTGTCAAAGCTGGTTTGCACCGGGGAGTGGCGCGATGGTGTTCAGAAGCGCAGAGGGCAGCAGACGGGCGCGGGTCAGCACCTTGCGGGTCAGGCCTGTCAGCGCCATTCCGGCAGCCTCAGCGAGCGGCACCCAGCGCCGTTCGCCGCCGGGTACTGTCAGCGCGGGCACATCGTCCTCAAAAACCGTGCGGATGCGCACATAGTAGTTCACCTGCATGATGGCGTGACGGACAGTCATGCGAAGTTCATCCTCGGGCACAGTCGAGTCGCGCAACAGCGGCAACTCCCACAGGCTGGGCATCACGCTGAGCGCCTCGGAGCGCTGTTCCAGCAGCACCTCGCGGTCGCCATGGCTGGAGCCCTTGCCCGGTTTCATAGTGGTGCGGACCGAGAGTGCGTGGGCAACTTCGCGGCTCAGCATGCGTGCCCGCGGCGCGGTCTTGTGCTCGCCGCGGGTCTTGCAGTCTTCCGAGATGGGGCACACCAGGCACTGCGGATTGCGCGGCAGGCAGACGGTGGCGCCCAGTTCCATCATCGCCTGATTGAAGTCGCCGGGGTGGCTTGGATCAAGAAGCTTTGCGGCCATCGCTTCCACCTTGTGGCGAAGAACTGATCCGCCGGAGCGTCCGCTGGCTCCCCATCCTGCCACACGGCAGAGCACACGCTCCACATTGCCGTCCACAACGGCCACCGGCTCGCCGTGAGCTATGCTGGCGATGGCTGCGGCCGTGTACGCGCCAATGCCGGGCAGAAGGAGAAGCTGCTTCGCTGTGTTGGGCAGGTTGCCCTGGTTTTGGTCGGCGACAAACTGCGCGGCCTTGTGGAGCATCCGCGCGCGGCGGTAATAGCCCAGGCCGCTCCACAGAGCCAGCACTTCCTGCTCAGACGCCAGCGCCAGTGAGACAAGCGTGGGAAAGCGCGCCATGAATGCCCGGTAGCGCTCGACGACCACGGCCACGCGCGTCTGCTGAAGCATGATTTCAGAAACCCATATGGAGTAGGGCTTCCGGTTGTTGCGCCAAGGCAGGTCGCGGCGATTGCGCTCATACCACTCGAGCAGGCGGCGTTGCATTCGGGCTATCTTTGCGGATTCCAGTTCCTGCTTGACCATGAGATCAACTTGTATCGGTTCGACGATTGCCACGTCCGGAGCCATTTTCATGCTTTAAGGGTGTGTGAATTGTAGAGCCGCTCTACGCATTGTATTCGGGTCCGGGGGTGGCGAGGGCGGTACCGAGTGTTGCGCCGCATATTGCGCATGGATATGGCCGCTGATAGCATTTTGTTTCAATTCCCAGCATCATGTGGCGACGCACCTGTGGGTTCTCTGGCTCAATTGCGCGCCGAATCCCTGCTCATTCCGTCAGAGGATCGGTTGATTAGAACTATAAGACCTAACAACATCAACAATGAGGAAATCCGGAGGCTATATTTTGAAACACATTTCTTTCTGCCCGGCACCTGTCCTGTTGGGCTTTGCGCTCGCCGTGTTCACGACTCCATCGATGCTGATGGCACAAACCACGAGCGCTCCGACGGATATATCCGGACCGAATTCGGCCTACAACAAGGCCGGTAGCCTCAGGCCCTCCAAGACGGCGACGGATGCGAAGAAGGCGAAAAAGGCCGTAAAAGCGCCCAAGCCATTTTCCCGGCTTGCCTTGGGCGGCGGTGTTTCAATGATGGGCGTGAACATGCAGGCGGCGGTCAACGCCAACCGCTACATCAACCTGCGCGGAACCGGCAACTTTCTCAATTACACGGTGAACGACATCGGTGTTGACGGCTTCAACATAACCGGCAAGCTGAACTATGCCACGGGTGGAGCCTCCGTGGATTTCTATCCGTTTCCGAATCACGGTTTTCGCCTGAGCCCAGGAGCCTTGTTCTATAACCAGAACTACGTGACAGCCGACGTCACGGCTGTGGGCGGAACCTCGTTCACGCTGAACGACGTGACCTATTACTCATCGGCGACGCAACCAGTGAAGGGAACTGGAAGCGTCGGACTGCACGCGAACAATCCTACCTTCACCATGACAACCGGATGGGGCAATATGATCTCCCGCAAGGGCGGACATTGGTCGTTCCCGTTTGAACTGGGTGCTGCCATGATCGGAGCTCCCACCGTGGACCTCAAACTGACTTCCGGGCAGGTATGCGCCGACTCCGCCGGTACCCTCGGCTGTGTGGATGTGGTGGGCAATACGGAACTGAACACCGACTTGCAGGCCCAGATTGCCAAGTACAAAAACGATCTCGACCCGCTCCGGTTTTATCCGATCGTTTCTTTCGGCGTGTCTTACAACTTTGCCATCCGGTAATTTCACAAATGATGTGTGGAATTCGAGAACCGCTCTGACATCCGGCAGTTCACAGTTTCACAGTTACACGGGAAAAAGGGGGGGGCTTTTTTCTCGGAGCATCCAAGCTGGCAGCGCGAAACGCTGGCGCGATTTGAGTCATGTTCTTCATGGATTCTCCTCTCTTTCTTTCTATTCCAATTGTGCGACGTGGGCGGGTAATTATCTGTAGTGTGTCACGAACAAAAGCGAAGGCTTTTGATGCTGTACCGAAGATGGGAGACGGCCTCCCGAAGCCGGCTTGCAGGAGTTGGCTTCAAACCGCCCGGTGCTGCTGCGCTCAAAAGGCGTGGTGGTGAACGACCGAGGAAAAGGCATCGGTAAAGATGTCAGGTGAGTATCGAGGAGATGAGCGCAAGCAAACCGTCCGATGACGCATCGTTAATTACTCAAGGCGCTGTCAGAACTGGAGCCGTGCAGATGTTCCAGGATGAGCCGGGAAGATACCT
>Ga0255353_1001749_pt1 | contig 11640 bp, 25 predicted proteins | sample HBST25metaG_FD_189941 | JGI IMG/M metagenome (GOLD analysis project Ga0255353, IMG submission 189941) | Peat soil microbial communities from Stordalen Mire, Sweden - H.B.S.T25 | ecosystem: Environmental > Terrestrial > Soil > Wetlands > Peat | place: Sweden: Norrbotten County, Stordalen Mire...
CTCCTTGGGCCTTTAACGCACGAATCTGTGCGAGGACTATGGCTTCTCCAGGTTTTTCTCCAAAGGCGTGCCGGCCGTCTCCACGTTCTCCTCTAGCCTTCTTGCGCTGGCGCGCACCGCGTAGCTTCATCACGATCATGGCGCGTTCCCACTGAGCCAATGCACCGAAGATTTGCCGAATCAAAACGCGGCTGGGATCTTGTGAGCATAGATCGGGCTCGGCTGTTGATAGCAGTGTGTAGCCGTGTTTTTGCATGTCGGCCATGATGGTTTCTTGCACCATCAAATCGCGCGCGATACGATCGATCTTTTCCACGACCACGGTCTTGATGCCGTTCTCTTCGAGCGCCGCGAAAAGCTCAGAGAGCGCAGGCCTATCATCCAGCTCTTTTGTTCCGGATACGCCCTCTTCCCGAAAAACTTCTATGATCTCGATGCCGTTGGCGGCGGCGTATTGTGTGCAGGCAAGCAATTGCCTATCAAAGCCGTCCCCTTCCACTTGGCCACGGCCTGATACGCGAAGATAGACAAAAGCCTTAATCATCGGGGAACCTTTTTGGATCGGCAAGCCACGTCAGCATGTCGACAGGTTCGGCAGGGCCATCGGGGCCGGGCAGATCGATGTGGTACTCGAAGTTTGGATTGATGCGCGCGGCTTCCAGGTAGAACCGCTCGCGTGAGCTTTTGCAGGCCTTCAGCATCTTTCCGAAGTCGTCGGTGTCGAGTTGCCGCAAGATGATTTGCATGTTCATGACTGCCTCAAAATTTATCCTTGAAAAAATGTTCGCAGAAAGTTTCGTTAAGTTCGGCGAGCTGGGCGGCGATCTCGGCTAGGATCATGGTTTGTACGGCTGCGCCGCTGGGACATGCTCCACTTTCATGATGGTTGATTTCGCTGATCGATTCATTGGCAAGCGTTCTGATTTCTTCCGGCGTCATTCCGGGTTCCTCACTCTCTTGGGTTTGGGCAGCGCAATGGCATGAGCGGGTTTTTTGGCGCGCTTCATTCGGCACAGCGTGCAGGTGCAGCCAGGTGCATGAGCGGATTTCGCGCAATGCACGCAGACCGATTCTCCTGCTTCATCCATGGCCCATTCCGTTCCGCCGCAGGTGGGGCATAGCCGAACGCGCACCCAGCTCGTCGTTTGAGATTTCAGGCGCAGGTCTTCTCCATTCCAGGTGGTGCGTGTGCACCAGTGGCAGCGCTTGGGGATCTTCTCATCCTTGGAATACCAGGGCTTGCCCTTTCCGGGGCATCCCGACCACTCGCACACGCATCGGTTGACGATTTTTTCCACGCGTATCGCGTGCTTGGGTTGCATGTTACTGGGGCCAAGACGTAGATCAACGCCGTACCATCTGCCGCGGTGACACTTATAGCAGCGTTCGGGAAGCGTCTCATCCTTGGAATACCAGGGCTTGCCCTTGCTAGGGCAATCGGGTCGCTCGCAAATGCACTCCAGAACAACTTTTTTAACTTTTTCAACGCTCATGCGTTCTCGCTTTCGTTAGTTCTCGCTTTCGTTAACCGACCAGGATGCCAAGGCGCGCAAGGTCAACGCCGGTTACTAGCTTGATTTGGTCTTCGGGGATGCTTGCAATGATGTTGGCTGCGGTTGTCAGATCGCACAGGCTGTTATAGCGGCAGTTGCCCAACAGCGCCTTTTCGGCTACATTGCGGTGGGCATCCGTGGGCCACTTGACTTCTGTCAGATTGAGCATGTCAGGAAACAAATACATTCTTGCGCCTCGGTTCTCCGAATTGCCGGAGTATTCAAAGAAATTTGGTCCCCTATCAAATAGGGCCTATCCAATACTTTGCGCCTATCGTATCGACGCGTCAACTTGTATCCGCACCGTTGATCCGCTTCTAGAGTCCGGAATCCGGACTACGCGCCTGAAGGGTAACGGCGGCGGTGATGGCGTTCAAGATCATAAGGATTGCCAGCCCTGCCAAGCTGAGCCAGAGGATGCTGCAGAACGTCATGGTGCCTTCAAGCAGCACCACAAAGCCGAGGGCCTTGAGCCGGTAATGAAAGGCCTCGACGGCCCAGGTGTAAACGCTGATCGCGGAGTAGGCGAGCGCTCCGGCCACGAGAAACCAGAGCTGCGGATGATGACCCACTTCAAAGTGGATCTCCATGTAGCTGGCCAGGGGAACGAATGCTCCCAGGCCAAAGCCCAACAGTGCGCGGGCGCGCTGGCCTAGCGCAAAGTAGACGCGTGGTGGCGCTGGTGGCGGGATAGGCTGGGGTTCTTCCAGCTCCACGGCAGGCGGCGGCGGTTCTACGACAACGTGTGAGGCTTGGCGCTGCTCACGGCGTGCCTTGTTCCGTGCGAGCCGCCGTTCTTCGCGCTCTGCATCTGTGAGGGCTGGTCGGCCTCTGTGGCGTTCTGGTTCCGGTATGCTGATCGGCGTGGGAGGAGTAGGAACAGTAGCCAAAAGAGGCATAAGGCAAAAGCCTTTCTGGGGCTGTGCCCCCGTTAAAATGCGTTTCTGTTATGGAAAAAGTGTTCCCTATCAAATACGGCGAACTGGTAAGGAATCCTTACCAGTTGGAAAGCGCCGTGAGAATTACTGCTCGTCTACTCGTAATCTCCGCGCGTCTTCAATGTTCGGGGCGGTTCCGGCCAGATCCAAAAGTCTGTGACCGGCTTCCTCCGCCGTCGAAGAGCTTATGAACTTGCGAGCGCGCCACGAGGAACCCTCTTGATAGAGTTCCCAGCCGTAGGGACACGCGGCCTCACACTCTTCGCGGGTTGGACCGGGGAAAATGGCACTGTGAGAATGCTCGACATTGGCGGCCACAAAAGAAAGGTTGCCGTCTCCAGCGGCGTACGAATGGATAACGGCGATGCGGTCTCCGTCTTCGTTGCGGCGAGATACTTCAGGCTTGCTCATGGTGCTGGCTCCTTGTTTGATTCGTTCAATGGTTGAAAAAGTGTCCCCTATCAAATGGGGTGCGCTAGCTGTCTTCGTCGTCGTCGCTGTCTTCGTCCTCTTCTTCGTAGGCGTCGGGCGTAATGCCTGCGTCTAGCGAAAATGCGTCGACTGCATCCTGCCATGCGTCGTCCGGGTTGTCGCCTTTGCCTTTCAATGTCACAGAAAAAACATAGGTGAGCATGCTGCCCTCGATTCTGCCGGTATCCGGCCGTTAGCGGTTGCGGTTGAACTGTCAAGGATTCCTTGACAGTTGCGGCGGGTTACTTGCTCCAGAAAGGATCATCGGGGGCTGGTGGCGGGTTGCCTTGCTTTTTGCGGCGGTCGCATTCGGCGAGGAATGCGGCAGCGCTGCGCGGGGGAGCGGTGGGAGCGGTGGGCTCGGGTTCAGATTTCACCATGCGCCGGATAAAAGCTTCGTCGACACATGCGCAATTGCTACGCGAGTTGAACGCTTTTGTATCTTCGAAAAAGGCGGTCTGGAGCTTCTCTAGTGCGTCGGCATCGGCCTGAATGGCTTCCTCTATCTCTGCTTTCGTCTCGACTGATTCCCATGCGGCGGCGCGCTTTACTGCGCCTGCGTCGAATATCTTGAGTGCAGCGCGCGAGTTTGAAAATGTGGTTTCCATGGTGTGCTCAATTCTCCGGAAATTCCGGATAGTTGGAAAAAGTTGGTCGCCTATCAAAAACTAGAAAGTTTGCGCTGGATAATCTCCCGGACGCGAGCCGCGTTTATCATTTTCATGGCTCCGTGCTCTTTCGTCGCCGCAACCGGCCACGCCCAGCCCTCTAGCTCTGCAATAATCTCTTGTGCTAGATGCGGCCTTGGCTCTGCCTTGGCAGGCGCGGCGACTGGTGCGCCGCAATTCAGATCCACACAAAGCGCGTCAATGTCATCGGTGCTGAGCGGCTCAATGGTGCTGCCGTCGGCGGCCGTGAAGTGGTCCGGGAACGCATCATAGATGTGCTTTGCGGCGTAGCCGTCATAGGTGCGCTGAAATAGGCGCAATGCCGCTAGAACGGTTGCCAGGTTGCTTGGATCTTCGAGCGGATTGGACGCGGGCGCGTGCTCGACCATTTTCCACCCGCCCACAGTGTTCCCGTTTACGTCGCGGATAGGCGCATTGTCCCCAGCTTCGGGCAGCTCGCCGGAGCGCCAATTCTTGAGATACTTGGCCACGTCCTTTACGGCTGCGCGAATGTCGTCAGCCGTCTGTATGGTGTCATTGCCTAATTCGATTTTCAATTGAAATTCCATGGTGCTCCTCGATTCTGCCGGGGAAAAACCCGACTGTTACGCGTGAATTGGTCGCCTATCAAATATGCCTAGATTTCCCACTTGGCGCTTTTGTAGCCGGGCAGCGCCATAATCAAGAGGTTAATCAACTTTTCACAAGTGCGCTTTGCCTGCGAGGTTTCCCAACCGTTATGTTCGCAGCTCTGATACTGATAGGAATGAATCAGCTTGAATGCCTCAACAACGGTAGGGATGCGCTTCGGGCTGTGGAAGACGTACGGGACCAGCCAATAAGGCTCACACGGGCCGGGTACGCGCTCGGGGTGGTTAACCGTATCGGGATAGCGCGCATTGATGCTGGCCAGATTCTCGCGGATGAGCGTATTTCCCAACTCGCCAAGCGGATCTGAAGAGTCCGGGAGAATACCGTATTTCATGGAATCTTCCCACTGCTGCCGGTCTTGTTCCGACTGTGCCGGACCCTGTGCCACTACGGCAATAATTGCGTCAATGTGTTCTTTGCTGACCATAAATACAGACATACTCTTTTCTCCTTGCGGCTGTGCCGCCGTTAAAAATCTGTTGCCTATCAAAGTCTGGAATCTGGACTCTGTTAGATTACGCTTTCCGGCTTTCCTTGAGTTGCTTTTCCAGCTCGTCCAAGCGTTCGAGAATGCTTTCTTTTGTCGTGTGCAGATGCTCGTCCAGTCGCCAGCACCAAAAACCCACAACGCCTAGAGCTAGAAGAAAAACCGTGTCGTTGTACATTGCAGATCCTTGCCCGCGTACTAGCCCACGGGCGGGCAGCGTGCTAGTGCTGGAGAAAATGCCGGACTAGGACATAGCCTAGCGCGTACAGCGCAATGGAAAGAGGCAAGCCAAAGCGCAAGGCTCGAATTTTCACTTTTTCCTCTTTTCCGCGTAAAAGGCGAGCGCTTCCGTTTTTAGCGCGTCGATGGCTGCAGGCGTGAACACGCTGGCGTGTTGCGTGTTCAGATTCTTCTGCGTTGCGCGGGCAAGGGTGCGCAATAACACCTTACGAAAATCGCCGTACACTCTAAACGTGAGTGAGCCATCTTTCACAAAATGCAGGTGAGCGGCGGAAACAAGGCGGCCGTCGTCATACTTTTCGGTGCTGATTTCCATCTGTGCCGCGCCTGCTTCGCTGTCGAGTTCCGGAATTGCGATAATCTGTTTCGGCTCCTGTGCCATGGTGAAAACTCCATTCTTGCGGCTGTGCCGCCGTTAAAGGGTAAAAGTTTGGACGCCTATCAAAAAAGTGACCGCTATCATAAGCGAGTCCGGAATCTGGACTATGCGCCTACTCTTCGCTTCCTTGCGTTACCTGTTCAAAGTCGAATCCATCCGGGCAGCTCGGGCCGGACGCATCGCAGACAGACCACTGCGCGCCGCTCGGCAAATGCGTAATCCACCACTGACCATGCTCGAAAACTGCGCTGAATTCCACGTAGGAGCGGGCCGGGTTCACCAATTGCGTATTCACTGCGCGCAAAATGCGCGCTTCCATCGCTGGCGTGTTGGTTTCCGTGTTCAACAACAACTTAAAGGACGATATACAATTAAATCCCTGTCCTATTCCGGGACCGGTGCTCTGATAGGCTGCAGGCCAATTGCAAATAGACTTGACCAGATAAGAAGCGCAATCAATTTCGGTTTTCCCGGTAAAGACGGTTTGACCGTCCAAAATTACAGAATGCTTGCCGGGAGTGCTGCACACTTGAATCAGTTTCGGCGCTAGTTGCGGAATTTTTTTGAGTGTCATGGCGATTTTTCTTTCCTTGCCCGCGTACTCTATGCCCACGGGCGGGCCGGTTATCTCGTTGCCCAACGGTGCGCCCATTCGGGCACCGTATCCAATACGCAAGGATCAAAGGTGCTTAGGCCGTCCGGTGCCACTCCGACAGATATAACTTTGCCCACTAGAGACGCTAGACTCTGGTAATCCTCAATCTCTAGCAGTATCGGCGTGCCATCCTTGCGCCTGCACCAAACCATACCGTTGAAAAAACCGTCAACATGATCGACGTAAACAATCATCGCCCTTGTATCTCGCCTCTAGCTCTGTGCGGCTGGTAAAGGTCACGGGATAAGAATCAAAATTTTCGAAGCCATGATTCTGCGCTAAGTCCAGATAGGCGAGCGCGCGGGTGCGCGCATCTTCGGAGCAAAGGGCGGCCCGAAAATCTTCCACGGTGCGGTCGGCAAAAGATGCCGCGCTTTCCAAGTTGCTGTTAAACCATTCGTCATAGTCTGCGAGCGGGTGCGGAAGATCCGTCCGAGTGGGAAAGCCAAACGGAACGAGCAACGTTTTACCGTCCGCCGTTACCGTTTCGCAGCGGTCCAACGGCCAACGAAAGACTTTCCACGAGTCTTTTGCTGTGCGCGCAATGTATTCCAGCTCGGCGGGATAGACGCCGGTTTCGTCCTGATAGATAAGGCCGCCGTCATGATCGAGCGGGTTCACGTCGCCAACGGTGCCGATTTTCTTCCATACAGGCTGTTTCGTTTCCATGGTCGTTTTCTTCCTGCCCGCGTACTGTATGCCCACGGGCGGGCGAAAGGTTTAGTTTCCGCGTTCGTACGTGTCGGAACTGGCGTTATACGTCCAAGCCGATTGACTGATAGTAATGTTCTGATAGATCCGGTTTGCGTACATGACGGCCAACTGTCCAATCGTCGCGTGCGCCATATCAGGATTCGACTGTGCTAGCTCGTCCCGATACGTATTTAATTCATGATAATCAATTAAGTTGAGAATAATCGGCTTTTCGGCGTGCTCATGCAGCTCCATTGCCACGCCGACCTGATTCACTACAGCTCGAATGTGCTCCATCTAGAGCCCCTTTCCGGCGAGAATCGCCGCGCGCGCATGCTTCTTGAATCCATCCGTGAACCATTCCGGGTTATCCCATCCCACTTGCCCGTTACCATAGTTGAGCGGATAATCGGTGCGATAGCCGTCTTTCGTTGCGGCAACATACTCGCGCTTGCCGTTGATCGTTGCCGTTACCAGCGCTTCACCGTTCGCGGCAACGTATACCGCGCGCTCATCTTCAAAAGTTGTGTACATAGCCGTTACTCTCCGATCAAACGGAAGACGCGAAAATCGGCCTTCTGATAAACGCTGTTATGCGCGCGCACGTCATTCTCGCTGAAAAACCAAACAAGCGCCGCGCGCTTTTCTTCCGTGGGCTGCAGGCGGTCGAGCTGGACGGGCTCGTCTAGGCTACCGCTATAGGAAATAGCGCCGCCCAAGTAAAAGCCTTGATTCTCTTCGGCCGTGTACATGGTGGGCTGGACTGCATCCGTCATACGGTACGCAATCCTGAATTGCCCCTTGGGAGTGTCCAGCCAATCGCCAACGCGCGGCCCTTGAATCGCGTCATAGGCGCGCATACGTTCCGCAAGAATAATCGCGTTTTTGATGCTGGCAGAGACGGCAGAGTTAAACCACGGCTCGACCTGAAAGCGGTTTTGTTCCATGCTCCTATCAAAGTAAATAGGGCGCGGAACCGGGCGCATGGGCGCGGGTTCGCCCCAGTCGGCAAGACCATACTTTTCGACTTTGAGCGCGTAATCGGCCATATAATCGGCGCGCATGCGGTACAGCTCGCCCACGAAAAGCGCGTACGCTTCCGGCGTCCAACGATAGGGATAACTTTCGTGGTCACCGTAAACAGCGCGAATCACCGCGCCACCTTGACGGCTCAAAATGTTGCGCTCGAATGCCGTTGCATCCCCGTTATGGTTGAACGTGGTGCGCATGTAATCGAGCGTATGCTGTGGGGCGGAGTATGCCTCAATCTGCCTAATTGTGTCGTGGCCTAAAACGTCGTAGCAAACTTCGTCTTGATAGCTAAGATGGAATTCAATCCTGAACATGGGCGCATCCTTTGAATGTTGTGGCTGTGATCGATAAAGAAAATGGGCAGGCATTGCGCCTGCCCGATACGTGCGAGCTAGGCAGCTACAGCCGCGCCCTTCAGCTCCGCCATGCGTTCCGCCAGCATCCAGAGCGCGCGATTCAACTTTACGTCTTGATCGATACCGCGAACCTCGCGCGTCGTGACGCGGCGCATGGTGCGGCGGCCGGTCTGCGGATCTGTGCCGTGCTGCATGCCGTGCAATCCGCCGCGTACGACGTTTTCCTGTACCACGTTCAACGTGTGCCAAAGATCCGGCTTCGGAGCGGCAGGGGTGCGCCAGTTGATAATGCCTGTTGCATCTGCCTCACGACGCGGGCGCAAAAGCTGCTCGGCGGTGATCGGCGATGTAATTTTTCCCTCTACATCGGCAAAGCGTAACTGGCGCGCTGCATCGGCGAATGCGCCTTGCTCGCCTGCCGTGAGCTGCAACTGATTCCATTCATCGGCGCGCGCGAGCGCTTTTTCAGACTGGCCGACAATCTGAAAACTGCCTTCGATCACATCGCGAACAATGTCGCCTTTGTGCTGGATGGAGAGCATTTCCACCGTGGAATCCGAAACCATGAGCCCATTCGAGCAAACGAGCCGAAACAATCCGGCCGAAAGCTTATACGCGCTCGTGCCATCGTGGGAATTGACGAGAACGACCTCCGGGACGGAATCGCCCACTTTTTGAATTGCGCTGAAAGAATCAGGATGGCGGAAACGGATAAGGTGTTTTGTGTATTCGGCCTTGCCCGCAACACGCGAGCGGCCCTGTGTGGCTTTAAACGGCTGGAATCCCTCGCGCATAAGGCCGCTGATCACATCGGAAGTAGGGATATAGGTATAACGCGCAGAGCGCGATTCATGCGCGGACGTGGCGAACGCGCTAGGCGCGTAATGGCGAAGTTCATCCATGGAAAGCGGATTCTGCAGGCGAAGAGCTACGCTAGGATTGATCGATGCGCCGATAGAAAAGTTATGTGCAAAGTTGTTCATTCTGTCCCCCTATAGGACTCGGAACTATGTTCCCGCTGTGCGCGATACACTGGCCGCGCCCTTCCAGATTCGAGCCCGTTCGCCCGACTTCCTTACCCTAGCAGAACCGTAATGCTATTGCAACTATAAAACGACATTATGTTACGGTTTAAAGAATCGCTGCTAGGTCGGCAAGGATGGCGCGCACGCGATAGAGCGGAATGCCCGTCTCCGTCGCAATGTCCTGTGAGGTGCGGCCCTTGCGCCATAAGGCAACCACGGTTTTTTCTGTATCGCTCATGCTCTACTCTCCGCTGCGTTGATCATGTATTTTGCCCGGTTAATCGCTTGCCGCGCATCCTCCGTCTGTCCGAGCCGTATCAGCTCTTGCGCATCCGACAGCACAGAGAGCGCAATAGACAAGCGCGGATGCTGCGCATCTACGATGGTTTCCAGCTCTTCGGACGTACAGCCAAACATGCGCTTTTGCACTTGCACGCGCTCTGCATCTGTATAAGGCATTGTGTAATCCTCCGGTCTGAGCCCCGGCTATGCGCTTAGAGCGCGTTGAGATAATCGGTACGATGCGCAATGTATTCTTGCGCCGTTTCTTGCGGTACGGCATGAGCGATGAAAAACAGACCCAGCTCATAGTCTGTTGAGCGCGTATCCTCAGCGAGTATGGACTCCATCCATTTCACGCGGGCAGGATCTACCGGCGCGGGCGCAAGGTGAAACGACACATACGAGCACGAGAGCATTGCACGCGTCTCGGATGTGCCGGACCCGCTTTCCGCGCGAAAATGAATCTCGCGTGGATAAACGTCTTCCACTGTGTACAACTTGTGAGCGCTCAAGTATGAGCCATTCGGCACGCATTCGAAGATTACTTTATCGCCAAGCTTCAGCTCGTCTACAGTCATTGCTTTGTATCCTTGAGGCTTTGCCTCTGTTAGCCGTGCGTGATAGGTTGCGCCGGGTGCGTTATGCAGCTAGGCGTAAACGTCTGAGCAAACGTCAATCCCGTGTGCGTCACGCTGTGCCTTGACGAAAGCCTTGGCGCTCTTCGCCGTCGAAAACTTGCACTCGCCCGCACGCTGCAAGAAAGTGGTAGGCGCGGCAATCGGCGTTTTGCTCCCGTCCATGCCCATAACGACCAGATGCCCCACTTCCGTTTCAACGTCGCGATTCAACCGTACAAAATACTTTGTCATTGCGCTTTTCCTTTTCTGTTATCTTGCGTGATAGTTTGCGCCGTGTGCCTAGCCGTTATAGGCCGTGTGAAATTCCGCTTGAGCTTCTGCGAGTGTGCGCTTAGACGTAACAATTCCGTTCAAGCCGTGCGTCGTGTGGTGAGTCAAAATCTGTGAGCGGGTGAACGATATGGCATAGACGATGTATTCGCTTTGCCCTTCGACGGCAAAAAGCCAGCCGCCATGCTTGTACCGATAATCGAATGCATCCGAAGCGATTGAAAACGCGATATACAAAGGCGTTACTTGACTGCTCATTGTGTCTTTCTCCCGTGTGCCGTGTGTGATTCTTGCTCGCGTACCATGCCCACGAGCGGGCGCATTGGTTAAAGGTTTCCGCGAGTAACGCCGCTCACAATGCGGATAGCGTCATACAGTGATTGGTCACGCGACGTGCGGTTGGTGAGGATGCGAACCTCTTTCTTCAGGTATTCCAAGATTCGTACGTTCTGCATGATTCCCTGTGCCGTCATTGTGTGTCGTCTCCCGTGCTGTTATTACTATGGCATAACCGTAACGCCATTGCAACTATAAATCGTATCGTTGTGCCGATTCGTTTCGATTTAGGTCGCACGCGTACCAGCGTGATGCAGGCGCAAGAGCGCGCAAGATCAACGTCTATGCAGGTTTAAGGCGATACTCTGCGCTATTGGCAAAGCGGCAAAGTGTCTGCCCGCTGTGCGTGGCGGTACAGGCGTATAGGGGCATAAGGCACAAAGCGGCATGGGAGAGACAAAGCCTTTGCTCGCCTATCCAAGATTCATGGGTCCCTATCAAACGCGTAAACAGGCGCAATGTACGCGCTGTATGGCCTGCCACGGGTGCGCGCATAGGCTGGCGCGGCAATGGCCCTACCGGGCGCACCTAGCGCGTCTAGCAGCGCTCTACGGCTCAAGTAATGCCCGTGTAGGCTGTCCAATGCGTAACTTGCTTGTCTCGGATGGTAGTCTGCCGCCAATTCTACAGATTTAGCGGCGGTGGCCTGCCGGCCGGTCTGCGCAATGCTGCCGACGGTGGTAGATCCTAGTCAATTGTCGCGTCTATAGTCGCGCGCGTTTCCTTAGTTGTCCGGGCTGGGGGGGTGGCCCGACGTCTATGACGCCTTAGCCCTCACCCGGAAAAAATATAGAAATTCCGAAGCTAGAAGCGCAACGGAAGCGCAAAGGAAAATCTATGAAAATTTAGGTAGCGTAGTGGATAGAGCGCAACGGAAGCGCAAAGTTGATATGCTTGAGCGTTGCGTATGTGGCAGGATAGGAGTTGTCAGTTTATGCGCTGCGGTGTTAGGAGGGGTGGGGAAGT
>Ga0255353_1001752_pt1 | contig 11632 bp, 10 predicted proteins | sample HBST25metaG_FD_189941 | JGI IMG/M metagenome (GOLD analysis project Ga0255353, IMG submission 189941) | Peat soil microbial communities from Stordalen Mire, Sweden - H.B.S.T25 | ecosystem: Environmental > Terrestrial > Soil > Wetlands > Peat | place: Sweden: Norrbotten County, Stordalen Mire...
AAGCCGATGTGTGATTTCTGCGTGGACGTCGTGCCATCGTTGCTCCTCTTTTCTGCCATCTTAATGGCTGGCTGAGGAACAATCCTTCCACTCATCCCGCTGTCTGAATTCCCGAAACCGGCTTAGGGCTCTGACAGCTTGAAGTTGTACCAACGATGGGTGCCCTAGAACCTCAACCCAAACATGCGTTTTCCTGACCGCTGCGGAAGTCGCACCCGGTTTGCAGAAAATTATCCCCCGCCGGCGCACAATGCCAATTGGAGATGCGAGATGGGCAGGATAGCGCAAACAGTTAATGTGTCGAACGGGCTCAGAGTGAACCAACAAAGCGCCACTCCCCCCGGCGGGGAGTGGCGCTTTGTGCTGCGGCTTGATTCGACGATAGAGAAGGACAGAAAGGACAAAACTACAAACTGGCAATCAGCTTGTAGTTTTGCGCCACAGGCTCGACGACTTTCAATCGGCCGTGACCAGGGTTGGATCGGTAGCTTGTGCGCAGCAACCCGGCTTTTTCCAGCAAAGATACATCCCGGCTGACCGCACGAACATCCCGCTTCAATCCTGAGGCCAATACGGAAATCTGCTGTGATTCCGCCTTCACATGACGCAGCAGACGGACTCGTTCCGAGGTAATAACCTTCAGCAAGTCAATTGGATCGTCAAAGGTGATGGTGATTCCCGGAGGCAGAGTCTCGCCCCGGTCCAGTTTCTTCGCGCGTTCCCGGAGGCGGTTGAAGAAGTCTTCCGTGCTGCCTGTCCTGAGGTTAATCCTGGTCTTGCGCATCTTCGATCCCCAAGAGCCCGTGTACTTCCCTTAGGAAACGTTCTAAAAGTGCCTTTTACGACCGGAACTTGATGGTCTCAACCTTGCCCATGAAATGCCTATGGTGGAAGCCATGGCTATTGTCGTATCCAAGAACCCGGCCGTAGTCCACCCCGCACCGCTTTAGGTTGATGTAGGCCAGGTTGTAAGCGGCAACTTCTCCGTCCGCGTACCAAACTTCATCTTCGACGATTGCCCCACTGCGCTTCTCTTTGAGGGGATTAACTTCCACCGGCGCAGTTTCAGCCGGCGCGTTCTCTTACTCACAGAAATATCCTATCGCAGAAGGGACTTTTAATGTCCGTTCTGCCTCGGGTTTTCAGATTCAATTCCCGGTATCATCCTACCGCTTACTTCGCCGCCAACTGCCGCAGCACATACTGCAAAATGCCGCCGTGCTCGAAGTACTCGATCTCCTGCGGCGTGTCGATGCGGACTACTACTCCAAAGCTCACACCATGCAAAACATACTTGCTGTCCGGCGTTGACTTCGCATGCACACGAAGAATCTTACCGCTGGCAAACCTAGAGTTGAGCATTTCGACGAGTCCGGGGAAATAGAAATACTCCTCTCCAGTCAGTCCCAGCGATTCAACGTTCTGCCCAGCCTCAAACTGCAAAGGCAAAATCCCCATCCCCACAAGATTCGACCGGTGAATGCGTTCGTAGCTTTCTGCAATCACAGCGCGCACTCCCAGCAGCTTCGGTCCCTTGGCCGCCCAATCGCGCGACGAGCCGGAGCCGTATTCCTTGCCCGCCAAAATAATTAGCGGAACATTTCTCTCCGTGTAGCGAACGCTCGCGTCGAAGATGGACATCTGCTCACCCTCGGGCAGCAGGCGCGTGACACCGCCCTCGGTGCCAGGCGCAAGTTTGTTCCTCAGCCGCACGTTGGCAAACGTGCCGCGCACCATCACTTCATGATTCCCGCGCCGCGATCCGTAGCTGTTGAACTCCGCCGGATTCACGCCGTGCTCGGCAAGATACCGCCCCGCCGGACCGTTGGCTTTGATGTTGCCCGCAGGCGAAATGTGGTCGGTGGTCACCGAGTCGCCCAGCATGGCTAGCACCCTCGCACCTAGAATATCGGTCACCGGCGCGGGCGTCTTCGTAATCCCGTCAAAGTACGGCGCACGGCGGATATAAGTCGAATCCGGCTCCCACTGGTATACGTCGCCCGTAGGGAACTTCAACCCCCGCCAGTTGGCGTCGCCACTCGAAACCGTCGCATACTCCCGGCGAAATCCCTCGCTGCTGACTCCGCGTTCGATTGCCTCGGCGACCTCGGCTTGCGTCGGCCAAATGTCTTTGAGGTAAACCGGCTTTCCTGCCCCATCCTCGCCCAGCGCATCCGTCTCGAAGTTGTGACCGATGCGCCCGGCCAGCGCGTAAGCCACCACGAGCGGCGGACTCATCAGATAATTTGCCCGCACGTCCACGTTCACTCGGCCCTCGAAGTTACGGTTGCCGCTCAGTACGCTGACGGCCACCAGCCCATGGTCTTCAATGCTCTTCGATACATCGGCAAGCAGCGGCCCTGAATTACCAATGCAAGTGGTGCAGCCGTAACCCACCACGTTGAAGCGCAGCTTTTCGAGATACGGCAGCAGGCCCGCCTTGGCATAGTAATCGGTGACCACGCGCGAGCCCGGCGCCAGCGAAGTCTTCACCCACGGCGGCACGGTCAAGCCCTTTTCGACAGCCTTTTTCGCCAGTATCCCCGCAGCCATCATTACCGACGGATTCGACGTGTTGGTGCAACTGGTAATGGCCGCAATCACCACTGAGCCGTGATCGAGATACTGATCAGGATCGACGCCAAAACGGCCCTTAACCGCATTGGCAACGTGGATTGTGGTCTTCGCGGCGACGGCTTCATCTGTGACCGCCTCCCGCTCCCATGCAGCCACCATGCGCGTCCCCAGTGGCTTGGCCGTCGGCGAAAGCAGCCCTGGCAGTTGCTCAGCAAAGCTGGCTGCCGCATCCTTGAGCAGCACGCGATCTTGCGGCCGCCTCGGCCCGGCCACGCTCGGCTCTACGGTAGCCAGATCAAGCTCCAGCGTTTGCGTGTACTCGGCCTCCGGCGAGCTGGCCGTGTGAAACAGTCCCTGCTCCTTGTAATAAGCCTCGACCAGCGCAATCTGCTCCTCGCTGCGGCCTGTAAGCCGCAAATAACGCAGCGTCTCCTCGTCCACGGGGAAGATGCCGCAGGTAGCCCCGTACTCCGGCGCCATGTTGCTGATCGTCGCCCGGTCGGCCAGCGGCAGCGCGGCCACACCGGGGCCGAAGAACTCCACAAACTTGCCCACCACGCCCAGCTTGCGCAGCGCCTGGGTCACTGTCAGCACCAGATCAGTCGCCGTCGCGCCCTCTTTCAATTTGCCGGTCAGCCTGTAGCCCACCACCTGCGGCACCAGCATGGAGACCGCCTGGCCCAGCATGGCCGCTTCCGCCTCGATGCCGCCCACGCCCCAGCCCAGCACGCCCAGGCCATTAATCATTGTGGTGTGCGAGTCGGTGCCCACCAGCGTGTCAGGGTACGCCGTCAACTCGCCGCCAATTTCCGCCGTAAAGACCACCCGCGCCAGGTACTCCAAGTTCACCTGGTGGCAGATGCCCATCCCCGGCGGAACAGCCGAAAAGTTCCTGAAGGCCGTCTGCCCCCACTTCAAAAACGCATAGCGCTCGCGGTTCCTCTGGAACTCCAGCAACGTGTTGGCCGCAAGAGCGCCAGCTGCGCCGTACTCGTCCACCTGCACCGAGTGGTCTATCACCAGCTCAGCCGGAACCAGCGGATTGACCCGCTCTGGATCGCCGCCCAGCGCATGAATCGCGTCACGCATCGCGGCCAGATCCACCACAGCTGGCACGCCCGTAAAATCCTGCATCAGCACCCGCGCCGGCATATAGGCGATCTCGCGGCTGGGCCCGGCCTTCGCATCCCACTTGGCCAGAAACTCGATCTCCGCCGCCGTCACGTTCACGCCATCCTCGCGCCGCAGCAGGTTTTCTAGAAGTATCTTCAGGCTGAAGGGCAACCGGCTCAGGTTGAAGCCGCGCTTGTCGAGAGCCGGCAAGCGATAGATCGTATAGGACTTATTGCCGGATTCGAGCGTAGCCCGGCTCGCGAAACTGTTCATCTTGGGAAGCCTTTCTTGTCCGCGCACAGGCGGATGCACTTAGAAAAATAGGAGTGCCCCAGGTCCCCATCGTCGGGACCCGGGAGTGTGCGATTCATCGTCAATAGATTACTCAGCGGGAGGGGCGGCGTCCACGGTCGGGCCGGCCGCGGCGGAAGCGTCTCAGCAGAGACATCCCTTTTGCCGGGTTGGCGGTGCGGCTGCGCATCGGATACGCCTCAATTTTATCGCGGAGCAACGGCAGCATAAAATGAGTGCGAACCTGGGCGAGTAGTTCCGTCCCCGAACTGCTACCGGCCTTCCATTTCCGGAGCGCGCTTTGGATAATCCTTATATGCGCCTTTTCATCGGGATACCTTTGTCGGCAGTGGTAATCGACGAGCTAAAGGCAGCCTCGGCGCGGCTTCATTCCAGTGCGGACGGGCTTCGCTGGACAGCACCCGAGTCCTGGCACATCACCCTGCAATTCCTGGGCAATACCACCGCGGAACAACGCACATGTGTCGTCACGAGCTTGCGCGCCCTCCATTCGCCGCCTGTCCCCATTTGCCTTGAGGGACTGGGCTGCTTTGATCGCGCAGGAATTCTTTTTGCGGGCATCCACCTCACGCCTGAGCTGCTTTTGCTTCAGGAGCACGTCACCATGGCAACCCAGCCTTATGGTTTCGTCGCAGAGACTCGTCCCTACCAACCTCACATCACTCTGGCACGAGCCAAAGGCCAACGCCACGACCTGGGCGAACTCAAGATCAAAATCCACCATCAGCCTCACTTCACGCGGTTCGTCGCCTACGAATTTCTTCTCTACGAAAGCTTTCTCTCTTCTGCTGGCGCCCGCTACGAAGTCCGTGATCGCTTTCCGCTCGACCGAAGCTAGAATCCAAGCGGACCCTGGGTGTTCGCTCGAGGTTCTCGTCAGCAAGTTCCCGCCAAAATCTGCTACGCTCAAAAGTTGCGGAATACCACTCCAGAATCACCGGCGCCACAGCGCCCCGAGGGTAATCGTCTTCATGCCTGATTCGCTTGGTCGTCCACCCGCTTTCGATATTGATATTCCTGAATCATTGGGATTTTTCCATCCATCGAAGCGCCCTTACCGCTTCACCATCCTGATGTTCATCAGCTTGATAGTGCTGGGAAGCTATTTCGCCTATGACAGCATCGGCGCCCTCGCGCCCACACTCATCGATGCGTTGCATCTGGACCGCAGCACTATCGGAAACCTCTACACGGCATACTCCGTGGCCGCAGTCATCGTCGTGTTCTTCGGCGGCATGCTTTACGACAAACTGGGTCCACGCCGGTCCAGCATGCTGCTCTGCAGTCTCGTCCTCCTGGGCGCCATTATTGTGGCCGCCGCCCACTCCAAGTGGGAACTCTTCACCGGACGGCTCATCTTCGGCGCGGGTTCCGAGTCCCTGATCGCTGTGCAGAGCGCTATTATCAGCCACTGGTTCAAGGGCAAGGAGATGGCCCTGGCTTTCGGCATCGCTCTCACCGTCAGCCGGGTCGGCACCCTTTTCAGCTTCAATACCGAGGAACTCATCTCTCGCTATTTCGGCAGCTACCGCATAGCTCTCTGGGCCGCGGCAGGTTTCTGCCTCTTCTCCTTGCTGTGCAACTTGGTCTACATTGCCTTGGACCAACACGGGGAGAAAGTGCTCGCGCTTCCGAAACCGGAAGCGGGCGACAAAATCGTCTTCTCGGATATCAAGAAATTCTCGTCCTCCTTCTGGTTCGTAGTCCTTCTCTGCGTCACCTTCTACAGCGCCATCTTCCCCTTCACGGCTCTCGCCACTGACATGTTTCACGACAAGTGGGGCATCCCGCTCGTGAGTTCAAGCACTGGTGGCTTCCTATCCCAGGTATTCGACAACTTCATTCACATGTTCTCGACGGCGCCGGGAATCACCAGCATCGTGATCTTCGCATCCATGATCTTCGCGCCCTTCGCCGGCGACCTGGTGGACCGCATTGGGAAGCGCGCCACGGTGATGGTGGTGGGCTCCCTTATTCTGATTCCCGCCCACCTCATCATGGGCATCACCCACTGGAATCCCATCCCCAGCATGATCGCGCTCGGCGCCGCCTTTGTACTGGTGCCCGCGGCAATGTGGCCCTCCGTTCCCCTCGTGGTCGAGGAGAAACGCGTGGGCACAGCCTTCGGCCTGATGACGGCCATCCAGAATTTGGGCCTCGGGCTGTTCCCCGCCCTGAATGGCAAGCTCCGCGACGTCACCGGAACTTATACCGCGACCCAGATCATGTTCGCGGGCCTCGGCGTTGTGGGCCTCATCTTCGCCTTCCTATTGCTGCGGTCGGATAGGCGGCACGGCAACACCCTGGAGCAAGGAAAAAACCGGAAGATGGACCTGCCCCGGATCGAAGAGGGCTTGGAGCAACGCTAGGCTGAGGAACAGCCAACGGTCCGAATAACAACAGCCGGGTCTTTGACCGGGTACAGCCTTTCCCCGCTTCTTGCGGAAAGGAAAGGCCATGCATTTTGGACTTGTCCCCATTTTTGCCACAACCGGTTAAGACTCAAAATCCAATGAATGGAGAATTGAGTCATGGGATTGTCACGCAGGCAGTTCACCAGGGAGTTCAAGCTGGCCGCTGTGCGGCGGCTGGAAGCAGGCGTTTCATTAGCCGAGGTGGCACGAGGGTTGGAAGTGAGCCCCAACGTGTTGGATCGCTGGCGGCGTGAGTTCCGGCAAGCGCCAGGCAACGCATTTCCGGGCCAGGGGCAGCGTCGCTGGTCCGAGGGCCGGGTCGCCGAGCTGGAACGTAAGATCGGCCAGCAAGCGGTGGAGATCGATTTTTTGAAGGGGTGCTTGCAGCGCATCGAAGAGCAGCGGATGTTGCAGGCATCGACTGGAAATCCGCAGTCTACCGGAAGGTCGCGGAAGAAGTGACCGCCGGGCAGAGACTGAGCATTGAGCGGATGGTGGAACTGGGCCGGGTGAGCCGGTCCGGCTTCTACCGCTTCGACGGGGGCGCCAGGCCTGACCGGGATATGGATCTATCACCCCAGCGACGAAGACCTGTCGCCGGGGACCCCGACCTGCGCGACGCCATCCAGCGCATCGCGTTGGAGTGGCCCAGCTACGGCCGGTCACGCATCACGGCGGAGTTGCGGCGACGTGGATGGACAGTCAACGCGAAGCGGGTCCATCGCCTGCTGCGCGAGGACAACCTGCTGTGCGTCCGCAAGCGCAAGTTCGTCGTGACCACCGGCTCGAACCATGGGCGGAAGGTCTACCCTAACTTGGCACGCAACCTGGTGCTGACTGGTGTGGATCAACTCTGGCGGGCCGATATCACATATATCCGGCTGCGCGATGAGTTCGTCTTTTTAGCAGTGATCCTGGACGCCTTTTCGCGGCGTGTAATTGGCTGGGCTCTGGATCGCAACATGGAGGATGAACTAACTCTGACGGCGCTGCGGATGGCACTGTCTTGCCGCAGTATTCGACCTGGCCTCGTGCATCACTCCGATCGCGGCAGCCAGTACGCGAGCAAGGATTACACAGACCTGCTGAAGGCAAGCCAGATCGATATCAGCATGAGCCGCAAGGGCAACCCGTGGGACAACGCGGCCTGCGAGTCGTTCATGAAGACGCTGAAGTACGAAGAGGTTCTGCGCAACGAATATCGCGACCTGGCCGAGGCCTTCGCCTCGATCCCCGAGTTCCTGGAAATGGTCTACAACCAAAAGCGGCTGCACTCGGCTCTTGGCTATCTGCCGCCGGTCGAGTTCGAGGTCCAACTGGCAGCGAAGAATTTGGAGGCCGCTGCGCGGCAGCTTATTGCATGAGTTTCTGAAGGCATGGGGAAATCTATCGATCCGATGTTGAACGCCAAAGCCGGGAGCAGCGTCCGCCGCCAACTCCCGGCGCTCATCGGCTTCGATGAGTCTCCAGCCGGCTATTCCTTGGCGGGTTGCTCTCCAGCATCGCCCGCCTCCGCTTCCCCAACCAGCATCAGAATGCGCTAAAGCAGTCTTGCCGGTCGAGAAATTTGCAGCGAACGGCGAACATGGTCTTAACCGTTTGTGTCAGCCCAGGGGACAACCGCACTAAGCCACTCCGTATGGGAGTGCAAATATCATGTAGCATTCATCCCCAAATGTCGCCGCCGAGTGCTGTACGAAGGCCTTCGGCAGCATATGGGCGAGGTCTTCCGCCGGTTGGCGGAGCAGAAGGAAAGCCGTGTGCTGGAAGGCCACCTGATGCCCGATCATGTCCACATGCTGCTTTCGATTCCGCCCAAGTATGCGGTGTCGGAGGTGGTGGTTTTCATGAAGGGCAAGAGTGCGATCTACCTGGCCCGGACGTACGGCGAGCACAAGCAGAATTTTGCGGGTCAGCATTTCTGGGCGCGCGGGTATTTTGTGTCGACCGTGGGGCGCGACGAGACAGCGATACGCGAATACATTCGCAACCAGGAAGTCGAGGACAAACGGCTAGACCAGCTGCGGATGTGGAAATAGCCGCCGAAAGGCGGCCCCAATGAACATCGGGGCCGCGTTAGCGACCCCGCTCAAGCCGCTTTGAGCGGCTCACACCGTAAAGCCCCCGGCTCTGCCGGGGGATATTTACAGAAAATCGTCAGCGCTTCGATCTTGTCGCGGTGTTCCTCAAGATACGCCGCGAAGTCTTTAGTCAGGTTCTGCGCGTTTTCTTTCGCGTCGCCAGCCCAGTCCGCGATCAACACCGTGTCGAGGTTTTCATGATCGATGGTCTGCTCTTTCTCGCGGCGGATGCTGTCGATGAGATTAATGAGCGGGCCAGTGAAGACATTGGCGGCCTGACCTACGAGCTTGTCGCGCGTTTGGGTACGTTGTTCGTCCGTCGGCTCTTCGATTCTGAAGGCCAGCTTTGCGGCTTCCTCGATTCGGTCGGGGTCGATGGCGTTCAGCAACCCACTGACAATATCGGAGAGCTTCTGACCGTCTGCAAGTTCGCTGATGCGCGCGCGGTCTCCATCCTCAAGTTCCCTATCTAGGCGCGCGAGGCGTCCAGCGAGAGAGCTGACGGTATCTTCATCCCGCACGCCCATCATGACACCAGTGGCAAGGTCTTTGAGCGGAACATTCGGCTTCGTAATGAGCGGCTGGCTTGCCGTCTTGAGCGACTTGGTGACTCCTACGGCGTCCACAATGACATAGTGCGTTTTGGCGATTGCCGAGGGTGTAACTTTCTTGAGGTTGTCGGCATTCAGCACGCGGGTGCCACGTCCCTTCATCTGCTCAAAGTAATTGCGGCTCCTCACGTCGCGCATGAAGAGCAGGTATTCGAGCGGCTTGACGTCCGTGCCGGTGGCGATCATATCAACAGTCACGACAATGCGTGGATAGTAATTGTTGCGGAATTGCGCGAGGACGGATTTCGGGTCGTCGGCCTGGTACGTGACCTTCTTGCAGAAGTCGTTCCCCTCGCCGAACTCCTCGCGGACGATCTGGATGATGTCGTTGGCGTGGTTGTCGGTCTTCGCGAATACAAGCGTCTAGGGCACTTCGCTGCGACCGGGGAATATCTCGGGCAATTTGTCGCGGAAGGTGCGGATGACAGTACGAATTTGGTCGAGGTTGACGACGTCACGGTCAAACTGGCTGGCTAAGTATCGCTCGTCCGCGTCCTGGTTCTCCCAACGCTTTTTGCGGGTCAAGCGCTCGCGCTTTTCGATCTGTTGTTAGGCTATTAGCCGTGCGCCCTGCTTCGTCACCTGAGTTTCGATGGTGTAGATCTCGTTGCCAACGTTCACGCCGTCGGCCACCGCTTTTTCGTGGCTGCATTCGCTCACCACGTTTTTCTTGAAGAAGCCGAACGTGCGCGCGTCCGGCGTGGCAGTGAGGCCGATGAGATAGGCATCGAAGTACTCTATGACCTGCCGCCAGACGTTGTAAATCGAGCGGTGGCACTCGTCGATGATGATGAAGTCGAAGAATTCGGGCGGAACCTTCCCGTTGTAGACGACAGGAAGCGGCTCTTTTGGGCGCACCATTTCCTCTGGGCTGACTTCCTCGGCGGCTTCGTCAAGGGGCTCGTCCTTGAGGATCGAATACATCCTCTGGATCGTGCTGATGCAGACCTGGTTGCTGGACGCAAGGAAGGGCGACTTAAGCCGCTGGACGTTGTAAAGCTCGGTGAATTTGCGGTTGTCGTCGTTCGGCAGGTAAGACATGAATTCCTGCTCCGCCTGCTCGCCAAGGTTCTTCGTGTCGACCAAAAACAAGATTCGTTTCGAGTCGGCAAACTTGAGAAGGCGGTACGCGGAAGTAATCGCCGTAAAGGTCTTGCCCGCGCCAGTGGCCATTTGGATCAGGGCGCGGGGCTTGTCGGCCTTGAAGGACTTTTCGAGGTTTTCGATAGCCCTAACCTGGCAATCGCGGAAACCCTCGGGATTGAGAGACGGGATGTCATGCAGGCGCGCGCGGAGCGATTTGGGATTGGACAGCCATTCGACCATTGTCTCGGGCCGGTGAAACGTGAACACCTCACGCGAGCGGGGTTTGGGGTCCCGCCCATCCGTGAAGCGCGTGATGACGCCGGTGCTCTCGTAAACGAAGGGCAGAGGCTCACTGTTCTTGACCCATTTGAGCTTGGCGGCGGCATACCCACCCGATTGCTCCTCAACGGTCGTAATCTTGTGACCCCAATCCTCGGGCTTCGCTTCAATGACTCCGACGGCAATGTGATCCACGAAGAGCGCACAGTCGACGGGCCGATGTCGGTCTGGTACTCGCGCACAGCGATACCCCGCCCGGCATTGAAGTTGATCTTATCTTTGCTCTGCACGCACCAACCCGCTTCGGTCAGCTTTGCGTCGATCTGATCGCGGGCGATTTGTTCGGGATTCTGGTTCTGCGTTGCCGTGGGCATTGCTATGATGTCAATTCCGTCCGGGGTGAATCTAGAGGGACGCAATCTATTATGCACGGTCAACTGATTGATTCCAGAATTATTATCGGCTGGGTCGCCCGAAAGCACCTTTTCGAGGTGGAGGGTTCAGCCTTGAGGCGGCCGTCCGGCATCTTGCGCTCTGCTTGATTGAAGCAGAATTCACAAGCTTGCCACTCCTCGGAAACTGTAATGAACCTTGCAAACAGAAGGCCTGCAAAAAACGGAGACGTCTGAAGAGATTTTGTTGCCGCTGGGAGGTGGCCAGGGCTCCCACGGCGTCACCTCAGAATTTGCTCCAAGGGGACCCAATCGAGGAGCAATGGAAGAAAGGAGCACTGTCGCAAGTTAGATTGAGCGAGGCCAGCGTCAATATGCCACTCTAGGCAGTCGCATTACTTCTGGGACCGGATTCTCTGCGGCGACAACCAGGACCAAAGCTGAGCAGTTACGCACTCAAAACACAGAAGCAAAGTGCTCTAGTGCTGGCCTTATGCTGGTAATAGTGATGGTATCGCTAAAAACGCTTCGCACGTAAATGCTTTAATATAAGTAATTTAGATGCAATAAACTGGCTCCTCAGGTAGGACTCGAACCTACAACCCTTCGGTTAACAGCCGAATGCTCTGCCATTGAGCTACTCAGGATCGCCTGATGGAGCACGTTTTGAGGGACGCGCTTCGTTAATCCTTTCATAACAAAGACAGTTGAATCGGTCAATTAAACGCTGAAAAATGAAGGACTTTTGGCATCGCCCACGATCTGCA
>Ga0255353_1001753_pt1 | contig 11632 bp, 11 predicted proteins | sample HBST25metaG_FD_189941 | JGI IMG/M metagenome (GOLD analysis project Ga0255353, IMG submission 189941) | Peat soil microbial communities from Stordalen Mire, Sweden - H.B.S.T25 | ecosystem: Environmental > Terrestrial > Soil > Wetlands > Peat | place: Sweden: Norrbotten County, Stordalen Mire...
GGCCGGACGAAGGCCGCGTGGTGTTCGGCCGCGACACCGATCTGACGCGGCTGGACGAGCCGGACATCGCCGCGCTGGGCATCGGACGGAAGTTCCAGAAGCCCACCGTGTTCGAGCCGCTTTCGGTGTGGGACAACCTGCTGCTGGCGCTGGCCGGCGACCGCCGCCCGCGCTTCACGTTGTGGGCGCGCGAGACCGACGAGGAACGCGACGCCATCGAAAGCATCCTGCGCACCATCCGGCTGCAGGAGCAGCGCGACCGGCGGGCGGGCGACCTTTCGCACGGGCAGAAGCAATGGCTGGAGATCGGCATGCTGCTGGCGCAGGAGCCGCAGTTGCTGCTGGTGGACGAGCCGGTGGCCGGCATGACCGACGCCGAGTCCGAGCAGACGGCGGAGTTGCTGCGCGAGATCAACCGCACGCGCAGCGTGGTGGTGGTGGAGCACGACATGGCATTCGTGCGCGCGCTCGGGGTGAAGGTAACGGTGCTGCACGAAGGATCCGTGCTGGCCGAGGGCAGCATCGACGATGTCAGCGCCGACCCGCGTGTGATCGAAGTGTACCTGGGGCGCTGAGCATGCTGGAAGTGACGGGAGTGGATCTGCACTACGGCGCGGCGATCGCGCTGCGGCAGGTGTCGTTGCAGGCGCGCATCGGCGAGGTGACCTGCCTGCTCGGGCGCAACGGCGTGGGCAAGACCAGCCTGTTGCGCGCCATCACCGGTGCGCACCCGGTTTCCGCCGGAACGATCACCTGGAACGGCGCCGACATCACCCGTCTGCCGACCTACGAGCGGGCGCGGCGCGGCATCGCCTGGGTACCGCAGGGGCGCGACATTTTTCCCCTCCTCACCGTACGCGAGAATCTGGAAACGGGGTTCGCCGTGCTGCCGCGACGGCAGCGGCGCATCCCCGACGATGTGTTCGACCTGTTCCCGGTGTTGAAGACCATGCTGCGCCGGCGTGGCGGCGACCTCTCCGGCGGCCAGCAGCAGCAACTAGCGATCGCCCGGGCGCTGGTGATGAAGCCGCGGCTGATCGTGCTGGACGAGCCGACCGAAGGCATCCAGCCGAGCATCATCAAGGACATCGGCCGGGTGATTTCGCTGCTGCGCGACCGGGGAGAGATGGCCATTCTGCTGGTGGAGCAGTATTTCGACTTCGCGCGGGACCTGGCGCAGCGCATCGTGGTGATGGATCGTGGCGACATCGTGCTGTCGGGTCGGCGCGAGGAGCTTGATGAGCAGGATGTCCGCCGTCGTCTCTCTGTCTAATGCGTCGATTCCATGAAACCTTTCGTATCCCCCGGGCGTACCGTCGTGAAAAAGCGGTGGACTTCGTCCACCCTACGAAGCAACTCGTAGGGTGGACGAAGTCCACCTCTTCGACTCCCCGATAGGAGTCGTTCCTTGGGAACGCTGTACTAGGCATCAGCGCGCGACGGGGATGTTGCGGGTGGCGATGAAGCGGCGCGGCGCGGCGACGGTGCTGGCCGATCTGCGCCAGGAGGGCTGCCTGAAGGCGCGCTTCCCGCGTGCCGTGGCGTGGCCGGATGTGGTGACGCTGAACACCTCGGGCGGCATCGCCGGCGGCGACCGGCTGCAAACCGAAATCGTGCTCGCGGCCGGCACGCGCACGAGCATCACGGCGCAGGCGGCGGAGCGGTTCTACCGCGTGTTGCCCGACGAATCCCCGGCGCATTTGCGCACCCACATCACCGTGGCGGACGGTGCCGCGGCCGAATGGCTGCCGCAGGAGACCATCCTGTTCGACGGTTGCGCGCTGGATCGGGCGCTCGACGTCGATGTGGCCGAGGGCGCTGCTTTTCTCGGCGTCGAATCCCTGGTGTTCGGGCGCGCGGCGATGGGCGAGCAGGTGCGGCAAGCCGTGGTGCATGACGTGATCCGAGTGCGTCGCGGCGGCGAACTTCTTCTCCACGACGCGATCCGGCTGCACGGCGACGTAGCGGCGCTGCTGCAACGCCCCGCCGTGGCCAACGGCGGACGCGCGGTGGCGACGCTGCTGTATGTCGCGCCGGATGCACCGCAGCGCCTAGACACGCTGCGCGCCGCTTTTGCTTCGGCGCCCGCCGAGGCCGGGGCGAGCGCCTGGAACGGCATGTTGGTCGCCCGCTTGGTGGCCGCGAACGGGGCGTCGCTGCGCGCGACCATCGTGGCGGGATTGACCTGCCTGCGCGGCGGGCGTCCGCTGCCGCGCATGTGGTTGTGTTGAGCATCTGTCCGGAATGAACTCACGTTTTTTCAACAGGATAGCGTCACCCCCGCGCAAGCGGGGGTCCAGGCAAGGCCGAGATGGTGCCGCGGCCCTGGATTCCCGCTTGCGCGGGAATGACGGAAGACACTGAGGGGAAACCGATGATCCTGACACCACGGGAAAAAGACAAACTCTTGATCGCCATGGCCGCGCAGGTGGCGCGGCGAAGGCTGGAGCGGGGGGTGAAGCTGAACCATCCCGAGGCGGTGGCGCTGATCGCCGATTTCGTGGTCGAGGGCGCGCGCGACGGGCGCAGCGTCGCCGACCTGATGCAGCATGGCGCGCACGTGCTGACCCGCGAGCAGGTCATGCAGGGCGTGCCCGAGATGATCCCCGACGTGCAGGTGGAAGCCACCTTCCCCGACGGCACCAAGCTCGTCACTGTCCACGAACCGATTCGATAGGATGGCACCGATGATCCCTGGAGAAATCGAAACCCTCGCGGGCGACATCGAGCTGAACGCGGGGCTGGAACGCACCACGCTCACCGTCGCCAACACCGGCGACCGCCCGATTCAGGTCGGCAGCCACTACCATTTCGCCGAAACCAACCCGGCGCTGTCGTTCGACCGTGCCGCCGCGCGCGGTCAGCGGCTGGACATCGCCGCCGGTACCGCGGTGCGCTTCGAGCCGGGACAGACGCGCGAAGTGACCCTGGTGCCGTACCGCGGCAAGCGCGCAGTGTACGGCTTCCGCGGCGCGGTCATGGGAGCACTCGACTGATGGCCCGTATCACGCGGCGTGCCTACGCCGACATGTTCGGCCCCACCACCGGCGACAAAGTCCGCCTCGCCGACACCGAACTGTGGATCGAGGTCGAGAAGGACCTCACCGTCTACGGCGAGGAAGTGAAGTTCGGCGGGGGAAAAGTGATCCGCGACGGCATGGGCCAGTCGCAGGCGACGCAGGCCGAGGGCGCCGCCGACACCGTCATCACCAACGCGCTCATCATCGACCACTGGGGCATCGTCAAGGCCGATATCGGGCTCACCAACGGGCGCATCAGCGGCATCGGCAAGGCCGGCAACCCCGACGTGCAGCCGGGCGTGGACATCATCATCGGCCCCGGCACCGAAATCATCGCCGGCGAAGGGAAGATCGTCACCGCCGGCGGCATCGACAGCCACATCCACTTCATCAGCCCGCAGCAGGTGGAGGAGGCGCTGACCTCCGGCGTCACCACCATGATCGGCGGCGGCACGGGACCCGCTACCGGCACGGCGGCCACCACCTGCACGCCCGGACCGTGGCACATGGAGCGCATGCTGCAAGCCGCCGAGGGACTGCCGGTGAACCTCGGCTTCGCCGGCAAGGGCAACGCCGCCACGCCGGCCGCGCTGGAGGAAGTGATCCGCGCCGGCGCCTGCAGCCTGAAGCTGCACGAGGACTGGGGCACCACGCCGGCGGCGATCGACGCCTGTCTGGCCGTCGCCGACCGCTTCGACGTGCAGGTGATGATTCATACCGACACGCTCAACGAAAGCGGCTTCGTCGAGGACACCATCGCGGCGTTCAAGGGCCGTACCATCCACGCCTTCCATACCGAAGGCGCGGGCGGCGGGCACGCGCCCGACATCATCCGCGTCGCCGGCCTGGCCAACGTGCTGCCCAGCTCGACCAACCCAACGCGGCCCTACACCGCCAACACGCTGGACGAGCACCTCGACATGCTGATGGTGTGCCATCACCTCGACCCGTCCATCCCGGAGGACGTGGCGTTCGCCGAAAGCCGCATCCGCAAGGAAACGATCGCGGCCGAGGATATCCTGCACGACCTCGGCGCGCTCTCCATGCTGTCCTCGGACAGCCAGGCGATGGGGCGGGTGGGCGAAGTCATCATCCGCACCTGGCAGACGGCGCACAAGATGAAGGTGCAGCGCGGCAGCCTGCCGGGCGACGGGGACAAGCACGACAACGCGCGGGTGAAGCGCTACATCGCTAAATACACGATCAACCCGGCCATCGCGCAGGGCATGGCGACGGAGATCGGCTCGCTGGAAGTGGGCAAGCTGGCCGATATAGTTGTCTGGTCGCCGGCGTTCTTCGGCGTCAAGCCGGAACTGGTGATCAAGGGCGGCAGCATCGCCAGCGCGCCGATGGGCGACCCGAACGCCTCCATCCCGACGCCGCAGCCGGTGCACTACCGGCCGATGTTCGGCAGCTTCGGCCGGGCGCTGACGGAAAGCTGCCTGACCTTCGTCTCCGCCGCGTCGCTGGAGGCGGAGATCGGCCGCAAGTTCGGGCTGGCGCGCCGGCTGGTCGCGGTGCGCGACACGCGCGGCGGCATCGGCAAGCGGAGTATGATCCATAACGATGCCACGCCGGTGATCGAGGTGGACCCGGAGACCTACGAAGTGCGCGCCGACGGCGTGCTGCTCACCTGCGCGCCGGCCGACGTGCTGCCGATGGCGCAACGCTACTTCCTGTTCTGATGCGGAGCGAAACCATACTGCCGGCCGGCACCTGGGAGGCCGTGCGCGCGGTGGACCGGGTGCTGATCGACTACGACCACCGGCACCGGCGGCGCATCGTGCTGCGCACCGAGGGCGGGCAGGACGTGCTGCTCGACCTGCCGGAGGCGGTGCGGCTGCGCGACGGCGACGGGCTGCTGCTGGAGGCCGGTGGCGTGGTGCGGGTGGTGGCGCGGCCGGAGGCGCTGGCCGAGATCCATGCCCATGACGCGGACGATCTGGTGCGCATCGCCTGGCACCTGGGCAACCGGCACCTGCCGGTGCAGTTGCTCGCCGGGCACCTGCGCATCCGCGCCGACCATGTGATCGAGGCCATGGTCGAGGGGCTGGGCGGGCACGTGGAGCGCATCGAGGTGCCGTTCGACCCGGAAGGCGGGGCCTACGCGGGCGGACATCAGCACCATCATCATGACGATGACGAGTCCTGACGGGACGCCGCTGCTGCGCCTGCTGGCGTGGCTGTCGCCGGCGTTCCCGACCGGGGCCTATGCCTACTCGCACGGGCTGGAATGGGCGGTCGAGGCGCGCGAGGTGCGCGACGGTCCGACGCTGCAAGCGTGGCTGGAGGATGTGCTGACCCATGGCGCCGGACGCCACGACGCTATTCTATTGCGCCACGCCCACCGCGCCGCGGCGGACCCCGGTGCGCTGGCCGCGATCGCCCGGCTGGGGCTGGCCGCCCAGCCCAGCCGCGAGCGGCGCAGCGAGACCACCGGCCAGGGCAACGCCTTCGCCTTGGCCGCCGCCGCCTGGCAGCCGGGCGTGCTGACGGCGCTGGCGGAGGCGGTCGGCGACCTGCCCTACCCCGTCGCCGTCGGGGCGCTGGCCGCGACCAAGGGCATCGACGCGGACGCGGCGGTGCTGGGCCTGGTACAGACGCTGGCCGCCAACCTGATTTCGGCGGCGGTGCGGCTGGTGCCGCTCGGGCAGTCCACCGGGCTCGCCGTGCTGGCGGCGCTGGAAGGCTGCATCGCCGGGGTGGCGGAGGCCAGTCGGACGGCCGGGCTGGATGAGCTTGGCGGCGCCTGCTTCCGCGCCGACATTGCCAGCATGCAACACGAAACCCAGTACACGAGGCTGTTTAGATCATGACATCCGTGCATGGACCCCTGCGCGTCGGCGTCGGCGGCCCGGTGGGAAGCGGCAAGACGGCGCTGATGGACGCGCTGTGCAAGCATCTGCGCGACCATTACGACATCGCCGCCATCACCAACGACATCTATACCAAGGAGGACGCCGAGTTCCTGACCCGCGCCGGCTCGCTGCCGCCGGAGCGCATTCTCGGCATCGAGACCGGCGGCTGCCCGCATACCGCCATCCGCGAGGACGCCTCCATCAACCTCGCCGGGGTGGCGGAGATGCGCCGACGCTTTCCGCGGCTCGACGTGATCCTGATCGAAAGCGGCGGCGATAACCTGGCGGCGACGTTCAGCCCGGACCTGGCCGATATCACGATTTACGTGATCGACGTGGCCGCCGGCGACAAGATTCCCCGCAAGGGCGGCCCCGGCATCACCCGCAGCGACCTGCTGGTGATCAACAAGATCGACCTGGCGCCGTATGTCGGCGCCAGCCTGGAGGTGATGGAACGGGACGCGCGGCGGATGCGCGGCGATCGGCCGTTCGTGTTCGCCGCCATCCGCGCCGGCAAGGGCGTGGCGGAAATCGCCGCGTTCGTGGAGCGCGAAGGCGGGCTGCGTGCAGACAAGGACGGCGGCAGTTGGGGATTGCCAACCGGTGGGGCGAGTTAGAAAAACGGGGTGCGGACCTTATATCCTCAGAGTCGCATGAGGTCCTTGACGCTTGCCACCGAGTACGAAAAAAATGGCGACGCAAAAGCGCCGCCAAGTTTAGGGAGGAAACGTCCAAGAAAGCAGGGCGGGGTCAACCGCCGTGCTGAGGCGTAAGTTGCACGTTTCACGGGGGGTGTGCAAGCCTTTCGGGAGAGCCGCATGTGAGCGATGCACGCACGGCATGGACTTTGGCTCTCCTGTCTCGCCACCCGTTTTCATGACCGCGTCGCCTGACACCCGGCTGGGAGGGGCAGCCCACTCAGCCGGCGTTGTTTTGCGGATGCGCGCGCTCAGGCGGTGGAACGGGGCGCGCCGGCATGGACCGGCACCACGTAGGGACCTTCGGGGATCACCGCCACGGCCGGGTCGGCGTGATGCTCGATGCTCTCGCGCACCGCCGCGTCCACCTGATCGACCAGTTCCACGCCGGTGAGCCGCCGCTCCTCGGCATCCAGGCCGGTGGTGTAGAGCTGCACGCGCCCGAGGCGCATCGGCTTCAACTGCATCTCGGTCTGCCACTCGTCGATTTCCGCCAGCGACTTCGCCGCGAGCGTGGCCAGGAACCGCTCCGGGCCGAGGTGCACCAGCCGCGCCTGCGAAGCGCGGAATTCCGCCGAGCCGAGCCCCTCCGAGCACGCCGAGGCGATGATCAGCGTGCCGCCGGGCGCGAGGATGTCGAGCGGCGTGACCATGCCCTTGACGGTCTGGTAGTAGGTCTTGTCGAGTGGATAGCCGGCCGAGGAGGTCACGACAGTGTTGAAGCGGCGCGGCATAGGCACGGCGGCGGACGCGGCGACGAAGTCGACGGCGGCCTGGTGGCTGGCGATGATCTCGCCGAACGTGACGTGCGCGAGATCGCGGTCCTCGTCGATGACCGTGTTCAGCGCATAAATTTCGCCGAGCATGCGGACGATTTCCAACTGCTCCTCGTGCAGCGGGTTGCCGGCCAGGTTGCACTGCACCGCCAGCGGGTTCTCCATGAACCGCGCCGAGTGGAAGGTGCGGATGGTGCGATGACCGGCGACGCCGGGCGCCACGACCTTGCGCCCGCCCGACCAGCCGGCCATGAAATGCGGTTCCACCAGCCCGGTGGCGATGCGCAGATCGGCCTCGGCGAAACGGCGGTCGATGGCGACCGGCGTGCCGCGGGTGCGCGTCGGCCCCAGATCGACATGGGCGGCATCGTCGCGGGCAAAATGGTTCACCACGCGCACGGTCTGCTGCACCCAGGGATCGCCGATCAGCTCGGCCAGTTCGGCGCCCTCGTTCGGCCGGTGCAGGCCGGTGGCGACGAGCACGCTGATGCGCTCGGCCGGCACCCCGCCGGCCAGCAGGTCCTCGATCATGGGCCGCAGGAACAGGTGGTTCGGCACCGGGCGGGTGATGTCGCACACCAGGATGCAGGCGCTGTGCCGGCCGCGCGCCAGTTCGCGCAACGGCGGCGCTGCCAGCGGGCGATCCAGCGCCGCCCGCACCGCGCCCTGCGCATCGGGCAGTTTCGGCAGCTTGCGCTTGCGGATGACCGTTGGTTGCGCGGCTGGCGGCAGGCGCACCGACAGGTGGCCACGGCCGAAAGCGATGTCCACGACCGATTCCGACATGTCCGTTCTCCGTCCCCGCTTCACCATGCCACGGAGCCGGGCGGGGCACACAGCGATCTGCCATCGGCAGGGTTGAGGAAGCGGATGAATTCCTCTCCCGATCCGAGGAATTCAGGACAATGCATACTGTCCGGGCCATCAGGCCAAACTTTAACTATTCCCATTCCATGTGAATCCTAAGAATGTGCCAGTGCATTGGCATTCGTGGTCTAGTCACCCGATAGTGACCGCAATCTTGGCAGTCACTCTACCCTTTTCTTTCGACATTCAGCGTGCCCAGTCGTAAGGGATGTCCGGGAGCGACTTAACCGGCGGAGTGAGTCTACTGTATAGGGGTTGCTCCGGGTGAGGGATCGACAAGCGCGGCCTCTTGTCGGATGGGTTGCTTGTTTCATCCGTCACCATCGACCGGGCTGGTCCCGTCAACGATCCTGAACGACCGAGCTGGCATATCCGCCATGCTCTCGCGGAGCTGACGGTTTTCGACGCCGCCTTATGTCAGGAGAACGAAATTGCCCTATCAAAGCGTCAATCCCTACGACGGCAAGGTTCTGCAGACCTTTCCGGAACTCACCGACAAACAGCTTGAAGCGGCGCTCGAAACCGCCGCGACATGCTTCGAGACTTGGCGGACATTGAGCTTCGCCAAACGCGCGATCATCGCCAGCAAGGCGGCCGCCGTTATGCGGTCACGCGTGGATGCGTTTGCCTGCCTGGTGACGCTCGAGATGGGCAAGCTCCTCAACGAGGCGCGCGGCGAGGTCATGCTCAGCGCCGACATCATCGACTATTACGCCCAGAATGCGGAGCGTTTCCTCGCGCCGGAACAGCTCACCCCCCGCTCGGGCGAAGCACAGGTCGAAAACGCCCCGTTCGGCATGCTCTTCGGCGTCCAGCCCTGGAACTTCCCCTATTACCAGCTCGCGCGCTTTGCCGTGCCCAACCTGATGGCCGGCAACGTCGTCATGGTGAAGCACGCGGGATGCGTGCCGCAATGCGCCATCGCCTTCGAGAAGCTGTGGCTGGAAGCGGGCGCGCCGGCGGGCGCCTACACCAACCTGTTCATCTCCTATGACCAGGTGAATCGCGTGATCGACGATCCCCGCATCAAGGGCGTGGCGCTGACCGGCAGCACCGGCGCCGGCAAGAGCGTCGCCGCCCGGGCGGGACAGAACCTCAAGAAGTCGACGATGGAACTCGGCGGCAGCGACGCCTTCATCGTGCTGGAGGACGCGGACCTCGACAAGACGGTCGAGTGGGCGGTCTGGGGCAAGATGAACAACATGGGCCAGTGCTGCGTCGCGGCCAAGCGCCTCATCGTTGTCGAAGATCTGGCCGACCGTTTCCTCGACAAGTTCCGCAAGGCGCTGGCGGCACTCAAGCCTGGCAATCCGATGGACGAGACGACGACGCTTGGACCTCTGTCCACGGAGTCGGCGCTCGCGACTCTGCTCGCTCAGGTCAAGCGTGCCATCGCCAAGGGTGCCACGACGGTGCTCGGCGGCAAACGGATCGAGCGGCCTGGCTTCTTCATGGAGCCGACGATCCTGACCGATATCGGCAAGGACAACCCCGCCTATAGGGAGGAGTTTTTCGGGCCGGTCGCCTTGTTTTTCCGGGTCAAGAACGAAGATGCGGCGGTGGCGCTCGCCAACGACTCGGAATTTGGCCTGGGCGGCTCGGTCTTCACCCGGGATATTGCACGCGGCAAACGCATCGCGAGCCGCATCGACACGGGGATGGTGTTTGTCAATCATCCCACCTGGACGACGCCGGACCTGCCGTTCGGCGGCATCAAGAACTCCGGCTACGGACGCGAACTCTCCAGCATGGGCATCCAGGAGTTCGTGAACAAGAAGCTGGTCCGCGTCGATTCGATCGACGCTCCTGCCTGAGGTGCCCCCCAGCTCGTCCGGGGCATGACCGGCGTACCATGAATGGAGCCACTGCAAAGAGGTCGCCCCTCTCTCATCGGCTCCCGGTTTGAGAAAGGACCAAGCTTATGAGTATCGCAGGAAAAGTGGCGCTCGTTACGGGTGCCGGTCAGGGGATCGGCCGTGGCATCGCCTTGCGTCTGGCCAAGGATGGCGCGGACATCGCGATCGTCGACGTGAACGCAGACAAGCTCGCCGTCGTCGCCAAGGAGATCGAAGCGCTCGGACGCAAGGCGACGACCTTCGTTGCCGACGTCAGCGATCGCGCCCAGGTCCATGCTGCTGTTGACCATGCCGAAAAAGCGCTCGGCGGCTTCGACATCATGGTGAACAACGCCGGCATCGCGCAGGTGCAGATGATTGTCGACATCACCCCCGAGGAATTCGAGCGCATCCTCAGGATCAATGTCGAGGGGACGCTCTGGGGCATCCAGGCAGCAGCGAAGAAGTTCAAGGCCTTGCGGCGCAAGGGCAAGATCATCAGCGCCTCCTCGATCGCCGGCCATGATGGCTTCGCGCTGCTCGGCGCCTATTCGGCAACCAAGTTCGCCGTACGCGCGCTGACCCAGGCCGCAGCCAAGGAACTTGCGTCCGATGGCATCACCGTCAATGCTTATTGCCCGGGTGTCGTGGGTACCGACATGTGGGTTGAGATCGACAAGCGCATGGCCGCGGTGACGGGCGCGAAAATCGGCCGACCTACAAGAAATATGTCGACGGCATCGCCCTCGGGCGCGCCGAGACGCCGGAGGACGTCGCCGGCCTCGTCTCCTATCTCGCCGGGCCAGACTCCGATTACATGACGGGTCAGGCCCTCCTCATCGATGGCGGGCTCGTCTATCGCTGAGGCGATCGGGCGGCGGCGGTCCTGTCCGTGGTTGCGCCCGAATGCCGGAGCCCTTTACGCGCCGTAGCGTGAACGGCTCCGGCGGCGGCGAGCAGCCGTGACGACGGATAGCGGAACGCGCTGCGAGACTGGGCAAGTATGATGATTCCCAGGCGATGGGCGCGGGAAAAACCGAATGTTTCCAATACCCATTCCGTTTCTGTGCCGTCTCAAAAGCGGATTCTTGCCCAGCCTCTGCGCGCATCCGCCCTACGCGCGCTGGACCTTCGCCAAACTGCCGGCGCAGCGCGCGCACGCCTCTCGCCCGCGTTGTAGTGCGGCCGGCACCTTGCGCACGACGCCGGCCGAGACGCTGGCGCAGGCAGCAGCATCAAGGCCGTCATCAGCAAGGTTCTGGATGACCGCCTGGCGTCACGACCCTCCAGCCTGCCCCCGCTCTACGTCCCTATGCTCCGTCATGCGGACGGCCGCTGCTCACTCGGGTGCGGCGGTTTTTTTGCGTGCGCCGTTGTGGCGCAGCAGGAACTCGCGGCCCACCTTCACCATCGGCACGCCGTCATACTCGACGATGTCGGCGGTGGCGTTGGTCTCGGCCCAGATCTCGGGGATGAAGCTGCCGGTACCCACCACGTCGATCGGCGCGTTGGCATCGGCCATTACCCGGCACTTGGCCACCGAGAAACCCGACGAACAGATGATGCGCACCTTCGGGT
>Ga0255353_1001760_pt1 | contig 11596 bp, 6 predicted proteins | sample HBST25metaG_FD_189941 | JGI IMG/M metagenome (GOLD analysis project Ga0255353, IMG submission 189941) | Peat soil microbial communities from Stordalen Mire, Sweden - H.B.S.T25 | ecosystem: Environmental > Terrestrial > Soil > Wetlands > Peat | place: Sweden: Norrbotten County, Stordalen Mire...
GGCCGTCGAGTTGCGGCGCTATCGGCGCAATCAGGTCTTCGGGCTTGTTCTGGTGGCCCTGGCCATTCTGATAGTGGCTCTGTTGCGCACCAATCCCAAGTGGATTTTTCCGCCGGGCTGGTGGCGTCCGTGAGTCCTGCGCGTACGGCGAATGGCGGCTTCGCTGCGAAAACTGACCCACTCGTTGTGCTGCTCCTTGGGCCCACAGGCAGCGGCAAAACAGCTCTCTCGCTCGAATTGGGCGAGCGCTTCGGCGGCGAGATTGTCAGTTGCGACTCGGTAGCCGTCTATCGCGGCATGGACCTTGGCACGGCCAAACCAACAAAGGAAGAACGGTCGCGGCTGCTGCATCACTTGATTGATGTGACTGACCCCAACCAGCCTTTCACCGCTGGTGAATATAGCCGCCAAGCGCGTGCGGCTTTGCGGGAGATTGCCAGCCGCGGCCATCTGCCCATCGTGACCGGCGGAACGGGACTCTATCTGCGCGCGTTGACCGAGGGGCTCTTTGCCGGACCAGAGCGGCAACACGAACTGCGTGTACGCCTCCAACGCAGCCGCGAAAAACACGGCGGGAATTGGCTGCATCGCGTACTTTTGCGACTCGATCCGGCATCAGCCGCGCGCATCCATGCTAACGACGCCGCAAAGCTGATTCGCGCCATCGAGGTTTGCCTGGCGGCGCGAAAACCGCTCTCGCAAGTGATGGCGCGCGACCCGCTCACAGGCTTCCGGTTGCTGCGCATCGGCCTCAACCCTCCGCGGCAAGAGCTTTACGCCCATCTCAACCAGCGTGCGGCAGAAATGTTTGCGGCTGGATTGCTAGAGGAAACGCGTGGCCTGCTCGACCGCTTCGGGCCGGTGAAGGCGCTCGACTCGCTTGGCTACCGGCAAGCTCTGGCCGTGCTGGCTGGGACTTTGAGTGCGCAGGCTGCCATAGAAGCGGCCCAGCAAGGCCATCGCAACTACGCCAAGCGGCAAATGACGTGGTTCCGCCGCGAGCCAGAGGTGCATTGGATTGAGGGCTTCGGTGACCAGCCGGATACGCTGCGCATGGCAGACGAACTGGTGCAGACGAGCTTGTAAGAATCCGTGGCCCCAAAAAGAGGGACCTGGATAACCGGCCTAAAGGTCTTCTTCTCGCAGCACGGAACACGTGGGGTCGCGCGGGTCTACGTGGACCTTGACGGTTTCGCCCTTGTAGGAATTTGCCCAGGCATAGGCATTTTCCTTACTGCCAAAATCACGGCTGAAGTCCCCCATCTGCTCCTCTGGATAGTGGTATTTGTAAGTCAATGTGGCCTTGTAGTAGCGGTTGTAAGAACTGGCTTTGAGAGGCGGAAGCAGACTGTCAGGCTCGCAGTATGCGACACTCGCAATATCGACAACAGCAGAGACTGTCGGCCAGTCGCGGCAACGAGTGCGTTCAATCCACTCTCCCACGATTACCCGGCAGATGACCACGAGCACACCAACCCCGGTCACCAGCATGACCAGGATGAACGAGTAGATGGTGGCTGGGCCGACGACGCCGGGCATGAGGATACTGGCGATTAACGCAGTCATTGTCAGGCTCGCTTGCATTTGAATCTCATTGTACAAGTCCTGTATGGACAGCTATGAAGTTGCCCCTAGGCGCATCCATTAGACTGGACGATGGAATGAGGCGCTGCGGAAACACGGCGCGCCCCGGAATGGAGTTCCCCTTGGCTGAAACAACGGCGGCAGAGACAATTTACGATGTGACGATTATCGGTGGCGGACCGGCCGGTTACACGGCGGCGATTCGTGGCGCGGAATATGGGCTGAAAGTCGCGCTGATCGAGCAGTCCGACAAACTGGGCGGCACCTGCCTGCACGTGGGCTGCATCCCCACCAAAGCCCTGCTCTTCAACGCCGAGATTTGGGACCACCTGCAGCACGCCGCTGAATTTGGCATTGGGGGCATCGGCACGCCCACGCTCGACTGGGCCGCGGTGCTCCAGCGCAAAGACGCCATCATCACCAAGCACACCAAGGGCCTCGACTTCTTGATGAAGAAGCACAAGATCGCGCGCATGGAGGGCTACGGTCGACTGACCGGCCCGGCGGGCGACGGCGTGCACACGGTCGAAGTCACGCCGGCGAGCGGAGAAGTTAGCCCGGTGAAGGCGAAAAACGTAATTCTGGCCACCGGCTCCGAAGCCAAGATGCTGCCGGGACTCAAAGCGGACGACCGCATTCTGACCAACATCGAAATCCTCGCCATGACCCAGGTTCCCAAGTCGCTGATCGTCATTGGCGCGGGTGCGGTGGGCATGGAGTTCGGCTCGCTCTTCCGCACCTTCGGCTCTGAAGTCACCATCCTCGAATTCCTGCCGCGCGTGGTTCCGGTCGAGGACGAAGAGGTATCCAAAGAAATCACGCGCCTCTTCAAGAAGCGCGGCATCGACGTGAACACCGGCGCCAAAGTCGAGAAGGTGGAAAGAACCGAAACTGGCGTAAAAGTGACCCTCACCGACGCCAACGGCAAACCGCAGGTGAAAGAAGCCGAAAAGGTTCTGGTGGCCGTGGGCCGCGCCGGGCGAACCGCCAACATCGGCGTGGAGAAAACAAAAATCGAACTCGATCGCGGCCTGGTCAAGGTCAGCGAGGCCCAGGAGACAGCGGAGCCAGGCGTCTTTGCCATCGGCGACATTGTTGCCGGGCTTCCGCAATTGGCGCATGTGGGAGCGATGAGCGGCATGATCGCCGTGGCGAAGATTGCTGGCCGCACCTTCCGCCCCATTCGCCGCGACCGCATCCCCGGCTGCACCTATACCGAGCCGCAGATAGGGTCAGCGGGCTTAACGGAAACGCAGGCCAAAGAAAAAGGGTATGAAGTGAAGGTGGGCAAATTCCCCTTCGCCGGTAACTCGAAGGCGACTATTCTGGGCAGCCACGACGGCTTTGTAAAAATTATCGCCGACGCCAAGTACGGCGAGATTCTCGGCGTTCACATTCTGGGCCCGCAAGCCACGGAGCTAGTCGCCGAGGCGGTCGCGGTGATGGAACTGGAAGGTACAGTAGAGGAACTCATGTTCACCATCCACGCGCATCCCACGCTAGCCGAGTCGCTGCTCGACGCGTATGGCGCTGTCGAGGGCATGGCGATTAACGCGTAGGAATCGAGCTAGAATCAGTCTCCCGAATTTGTTGCTGACTTTTGACTGGGTCAGCGTAAACCTCAAAGGAGCCTTCAGCAATTTTTTCGCCTTCTACAGAGAGTTCTACGCGGTACGTGCCCGGAGTAAAGATGCCACCTTTGGAACTTCCATACCCATGATAGTGATTGGAAATTTTCCATTCCGGATGAATTTGCGCTTTCCGTGTGTTTTCGTGTACTTGTTTCCCGTCTGGTCCGTACCAAACAGACTTGAGTGCGAATTCTACTGCATTTTGCAGGAATGGATGGGCGAGATCTAGTTCGTAGTTGACGTACCGGGTCTTTTCAGAATTAAACCGCGTTGCGTAATGTCGTTCCGATAAAGGAGGCGCGTCGAAGTCGCTTTCAAAAAATCGCACTCGTTCCACGGTCCCGATCTTCTTTTGAATCTCTGGAGTCTGATCAATCGGGACGGCCTTCGTATCTTTGGGCGCGATAGCTGGCGTAATGTTCTTAGTTGCAATATGGACGGCTGTGGGCAAAAGTAAATAAGCGTCGCAGCCGCCTCCATACGATGAGCACATAAGGCGAACCTCTCGCAAAAGGCGCGCCTTTGAGCCGGTCGGCATGGGAACCGGAAAATGGTGAGCCTGGAGCGTAGATTCCATGGATGGAAACCCCTTGTCGCCTTGCAGTATGTAGGCCTTCACTGGCTTTTCCTGCTCGTAGGCCAAGATAAAATACGCGTCGCAGTTGAATTTGCTGGATCGCGTGAAGCCTTTAATCTCGTTTTCTTTATCTAATTCAGCGCTCAAGCTGCCATTGTATCGGCCATGCTTCAGCGCGGTAGCCGTCAAGGGCTTGCCCGTCAGCATCTCGTAACTCGCGACAATCTGGTCACCAACCTTGTAGTTGGAGTAGAAAATCCTGTCGACTAAGTCGTTCATTCCAGCGGCGCTCACACGAGCCAGTTTGAAAATATGCATCGCGCCGTCCCTGTCGCCTTTAGCCTCCAGCAGCCGGCCAAATTGGTACCCGATCACTTGGTCCTGGCTCAGTTGCCAGGCGGCGCGCAGGTAATTCTCGGCGGTCGGCAAATCTTTGACTTCCAGTGCTGCCCATCCCCTGGTAGACCAGGCATGGGCCAGTAATTGCATCCAGTAGAGCGACTCTGCATCATCGGGAGAGAGCCGCAGAGTCTTTGCTTCGATTGCTTCCACAGCCTGCCGGGAAAGACCTACGGCCTTAGCGAGGTCCGCGGAGCTGGCAGAAGGGTCGGCTACAAGAATCGCCAATGCATCGCGCAGGGGCTGAGTGACTTCCGAAGCGGAAACGAAGCGGAAAACGATCTGGTTCTCGTTCATCCGCGCTCCTTCGAGTGGAGTCATTTCGTTGATCTTGTTCGGCGAGTTATGCACGATGGCTTGGCCGGGTGGGGAGATTAAGGATTGCCGGTTCAAGTCTTCAAACATTCCGCGACGGAAAGCGAGGTATCTGTCCCACTGTTCAAGTGGAACTTTTGTCTTCTTCACATGAGCGGCCCGGTCTGCCGTGAAGATTCCGTTCTTGAAGCTATATCTCGCGTGGTACTCGAGCCAGTCTTCTTTGAGATCAAAATCTTTTGGCGCGACCATGGACCAGCCGGTTGGCAACTCTATAGTGGCGTGATAGACAGTCTCTCCGGTGGAACCGAGATCAGGATCGTCGGCCGGTTTCTTTTCCTTCACGCCCGGAGCCAATTCTCCGCCTGTCGCCGGGAGAGGAGGCGAAATCCAATGGGAGGTTTTCCGGTCATCCCACTGGAAATACTTCTCTCGCGTGTAATCAAAGGACAATTCAAAGGGCTGGCCGATCTTCTCAACGTCGGAGACCTTGGGATTCGAAACCTCTCCGTCGTATCCCTCTGAGTGGGCAACTCCCTCCGTTAACTCCTTCCATTTCGACTGTGGAACCCGGCGGAAACCCGCGCGAAACAACATTCCAACGTCCCCATCGATATTCTCGGCAATGTGTCCGGTGAAAAGTCCCTGGTCAGAAAGTTTTCCATCGACCTGGATGTGAATCGTTCTTGGAGTGGGCGCGTCCTCAGGGGTTTTCTCAAGATATGCGGGTCTGCCATCAGGAATGGCTAGGGCCTGCTTGTCGCGCAGAACACCCATCAACAAACCCACTGGCGCGACCTCTTCAGTGGAGTCCATCCACACCATCTTGCCGCTAAGAGGAACGAGCGAAATGACGTGGTTGAATTGCGCGGGCGAGGGTGTTGCGGAATCCAGTTCGCGACTGGCGGCGGAGATTAGCACTGGCCAGGCTTCGATGCCGGTCGCTTTGAGCAGCGCAGCCAACAGTGTGTGCTTGTCCTTGCAATCGCCATACTCATTGGAAAGAACATCGTCAGCCGGATGCGGCTGGTAACGGCCAATGCCAAAATCAAGGCCAACATAATGAATGTGCAGCGCAACGTCGTTGAAGATGGCGCGCAGCTTGTCGTCGTTGGAAGTGAGCCCCTTGGTGAGCGCGTCTGCCTTGGCCTGAATGGCTGGGGTAACAATGAGGGAATCGCGCTGCAGAGAGTTGTACCAGGCGCCGACCTGTTCCCAACTGGTAAAGGTAGTTATCTGGACTGACGGCTTCCAACGCTTAACGGACTTGGGCGGCGCGTCAGGATCGGGCCGCGCCAGATTGGAGCTGGCCCAGTGGTAGAGCTTGCGGCCACCGGCGCTGCTAACAGTGGGTTGAAGATCGGCGCTCGCCACAGTTACAGCCTTGTCTGCTGGCAGGTCGAAATCGAGTTGTTCATCGAGAGCAATAAGGTCTTTCTGAAAGGAGTACTCGAGCCAAAATTGGCCCGGGACCTCAGGTTTGAGAGTGCGCAGCGTGATCTGGTATTCGAGCGTGTCGCCCACTCCCAGTCCTTTGACGGCCACATGCTTCTGGTGAATGTCAGAGTACATGGGCGCCTCGCGGGTTACATCGGCCGGCATATCCTGAACGTTGTAATCAGGCGTGACGACCACGCTGCCATCTGGCTTGATAACGCGGACATAGCCGATCTCGACCTGCTGGTTCGAGGCCGTGTACGTAAAGGTGAGCACGGCCATTGCCTTTACGCCAGAGTCAGCCAGGATGCTTACCCGGGCAGTGGTTTTTCGCGCGCCGGTACCGTCCGCATTCATCCGAACACTGGTGACGAGCTTGTTCCAAACCAAGGCTTCCTTGGAGACGTCAGGCAGCTTGGCTGCGGAAGACAGCGGGGGTGGAGCGGATGGGGTTTGGGTTGGCTTGTCCTGCGCTATTGCCGAGAGGGTGGCGCAAAGACAAACAGCTAAAACACGCGTTATCAAGCCATGGCTAGGAAGCAAGACACAAAAAGAGCGCAACAGTGGAACTTTCGTACGGCGCATAGCAAGTGTCACCTGATTACTGGAACGATACCAGATTCCAGCACGACCATGACGCTGCCTCAAACATTTTGTGTCGGTCCGGCACCTCTTCCCAAGAAGGTGCCGGACTGTGCAAGTCTAAAGTTCCATCGACTGGCTTGCCACCAACGCCTTGGCCTTAGCGATAAACTCGGCCAGCGGCATGGAGCCCTGGTCGCCTTTGCCGCGGGTGCGAACGCTGACCGCGCCGGCTTCCTGCTCCTTGTCGCCGAAGACGAGAATGTACGGCGTCTTCTGGTTGGCGAAGTCGCGAATCTTGCCGTTCATCTTCTCGTTGCGGTCGTCCACTTCCACTCGCAATCCCGCGGCCTTGAGTTCAGCTTCGACCTTCTTCGCGTATTCATGGTGGCGCTCGCTGATGGGAACAAGGCCCGCCTGAACAGGCGCAAGCCACAGCGGAAATGCTCCGGCATAATGTTCAATGAGCACGCCGAAGAAGCGCTCCACCGATCCGAACAGGGCACGATGGATCATGACGGGCTGATGACGCTCGCCGTCTTCGCCGACATACTCCAGCTCGAAGCGGGCGGGAAGATTGAAGTCAACTTGGACCGTGCAGAGTTGCCAGAGACGGCCGAGGGCATCGATAAGTTTGATGTCGATCTTGGGGCCGTAGAACGCGGCTTCGCCGGGGATGGTCTTGTACTCAATCCCCATGCGGCCGAGAGCGTGTTGCAAGCCGTTATTAGCAAGAGCCCAATTCTCATCCGAGCCGGTGTAGTGGGCGCGGTCGTTGGGATCCCAGGTGGATAACTCCACCTTGAACTCGTTAAAGCCGAAAGTCGTCAGCACCGCTTTGGCAAACTCGATGCAGGCGACGACCTCATCTTCAATCTGGCCGGGAGTGCAGAAGATGTGCGCATCGTCCTGCGTAAAGCCGCGCACGCGCAGCAATCCGTGCATGGTTCCCGAGCGCTCGTAGCGATAAACATTGCCTAACTCGGCGAGACGGACAGGTAAGTCGCGGTAACTCCTCGGTGTATTTTTGTAAATCAGAATGTGGCCGGGGCAATTCATCGGCTTCAGCCGATACTCGGCGTCGTCCAACTCCATCGGCGCATACATATTTTCGGAGTAGTAGCCCTCATGGCCGCTGACCTTCCATAGTTCGCGGCGCATGACGTGTGGCGTAAAGACCAGCGAGTAGCCGCGCCGCAGGCACTCTTCGCGCATCCAGTCTTCCATGATCTTGCGGACGATGCCGCCTTTGGGATGCCAGAAGATGAGTCCCGCGCCAGCCAGTTCCTGAATGCTGAAAAGGTCCAGTTGCTTGCCCAGCAGGCGATGGTCGCGCTTGGCTGCTTCTTCCAGGCGCGCAAAGTGCTCGTCCATGGCTTTCTGCGAGAAAAAAGCAGTTCCATACACGCGCTGAAGCTGCGGATTCTTTTCGTCGCCCAGCCAATAAGCCCCGGCCAGGCTGGTAATTTTGACGGCCTTGACGCGGCCGGTCGAGGGCACGTGAGGCCCGCGGCAAAAGTCCATAAACTTGCCGTTGCGATAAAAGCTGACCTGGGAGCCAGGCTCGGTGAACTTGGTCACGAAGTGAGTCTTCATGAAGTCGCCGTCGCGGTCGAACTCCGCCAGTGCCTGCTCACGGGGTTCCTGTTCGCGGACAAACTTATCGTCGCGCGCAACCACTTCCGCCATTTTGGTCTCGATCAGCGCCAGGTCCTCCGGCGTGAAGGGCTTCGAGCGATGGAAATCGTAAAAGAAGCCGGAGTCGGTGGCCGGACCGTGGCCCAGCTTGGTCTCGGGAAAGAGTTCTAGCACGGCAGTGGCCAGCACGTGCGCGGCGGAGTGGCGCACCACCTTGAGCGCCTCCGGATCCTTTTCGGTGACCAGTTCCAGCTTCGTGTCCGCGGTCAGCGGCGTGGTCAGGTCAACCAGCCGCGGTGCGGCCGCGTCCTCGGTGCCATACATAGCGGCCTCGGACGCGTGTTCGTCCGCGGAAGCAAGCTTTTTCGCACCGCTGAGCGGCGTCAACCGCGCCACCACGGAGGCAGCAGCCAGCCGCGGTGAGATGGAGTTGGCGATTTCAAGGGGCGTCGTGCCGGCGGGCACTTCACGAATGGCCCCGTCAGGCAGGTGTACGGCGATGGTCTGTGCGTTCATGGGCGTAGGGTTCCTGGGATTTCCTGTCGCGGGTTGTGTTGTTTCGCGACAACATTCCAGAATATACCGAAGCGAGCCGGAACCGCTCGCATCCGCAGCGCGTAACTGCTTTTCAGGGCTTATCTTGTACCGAGAGGCCTTTGCGCCTTCCCAACGCGGGACATCAGAAATAATCTTTTGAAGGAGGAATTCACCCATGAACTGGCGTTTGCGGAGCCTTGCGCTCCTCGTCTTGTTTGCGGCCTTCGGTCTCGGCTCAGCCCAGGCTCAGCCCGCCGTTCAACCCACGGTAGACATCACCCAGGTTCCGGTCGCAGCCCAACCCTCGGCGCACTTTGACGCCGAAGCGGCCACGGAAGCCTATATGGCGATGATTCCGCCCGCTTCCACTGCCCGATCCAATGCTTATTTCGAGGGAGGCTATTGGCTGATTCTCTGGGGTTTTCTGTATTCCACGGTCGCTGCCATTCTGCTGCTGAACCTGCGCTGGTCGGCCCGGATGCGCGATCTGGCCGAGCGCATGACGCGCTTCACGTTGCTGCAAGACGCGCTTTATTGGGGGCAGTATCTTCTGGTGACCACTGTGCTGGGCTTCCCGCTCGAGTTCTATGAGGGTTACATCCGCGAGCACAAGTACGGTTTGGCCACGCAGAGCTTCTGGCCTTGGATGGGCGATGAGGGCAAGAGTCTGCTGATTGGGTTCATTCTGGGCACCATTGCCGTAGTTGGACTGTTTAGGCTTGTGCGCCGGTTGCACAACACCTGGTGGATCTGGGGCGCAGTGGCCACGCTGGCGTTCATGGTGGTAGTGGTCATGCTCGGGCCGGTCTATATCCAGCCGCTCTTCAACAAGGTTACGCGGCTGAACGACCCGAAGATTACGACTCCGATTCTGCGTATGGCGCACGCCAACGGGATTCCCACCAACGATGTGTACCAGATCGACGCCAGTCGCCAGACCACGCGCATGAGCGCCAATGTGAGCGGCTTTGCCAACACTATGCGCATCACGCTCAACGACAACCTGCTCAAGCGCGGCTCGCCCGAAGAGATTCAGGCTGTAATGGGCCACGAGATGGGCCACTACGTGATGAACCATATTCCCAAGTCCATCTTTTTTCTCGCGGTCGTGATCGTGCTCTTTTTTGCCTTTTTGCGCTGGTCGCTGGGCTGGACGCTGGCGCGCTGGGGAGAGCGGTGGCAGATTCGCGGAGTTGGCGACCCGGCCGTGCTGCCGCTGGTCTTCCTGCTTGCAGGCATCTTCTTCTTCGTGCTTACTCCGGTGATGAACACAGAAACTCGCACGCAGGAGAAAGAGGCCGACATGTTCGGCCTGAACGCCGCCCGCCAGCCGGACGGATTTGCCCAGGCCGCGATTCACCTCTCGGAATATCGCAAAATGCGGCCCGGCTCACTGGAGGAGCGGATCTTCTTCGATCATCCCAGCGGCTACGACCGCATCCACTCAGCCATGGTGTGGAAGGGTGAAAACCTGGAACTGTTTGAGAAGGCACCGGCGCAGCCAGCCGCGCACTGAGAGGCTGCCGATTATCAATGATAGAAAGCCTCATGTCCCAGGGTAATCGCATGAATCCGGGTTGTTGACCAATTTCTATCGCGCCGGAGGCGCAATGGTGGCTAGCCCCGCGCTTCAGCGTGGGGAAAGGAGCCAAGGATAGCGAGTTAGCCCTGTAGGGGCGGTGCAAAACTGTGAATAGGCCATCAAGACAACGTTCATGCGATTGCACTGCCTCATATCCCATCCTTGCGCCTCATGTTTTGGCGCAAGGGTGGGACGCTCTAAGGAATCTCTGGTTAAGTCGAGGTTTTGAAAGGGCACGGCTTCACAGGCTGCGGAAAAACTCGTAGAACGTGTCTCAATGGGCCGCTTTGTGTCAGGGCACGACTTCAGTCGTGCCGTAAACGCCGCAAAATCAACGTGGCCTTTAGGCCATGAGGATGGACTTAATCAGAGCTTTTCTGAGACTCACAGTATCGCAACTACAAAAATAATTTATCAAGAATTATGAGATCTTTGAATGTTTACTTCTCCTCGTGATACTCCATCTCAGTGTTAATAGCCCAGATGTTGTCCTTGGCGGTAACTCCGTTGACAATATTCTCGACAGCCGTCATAGCAGTCAGCATGGAGTGGTCCTGATTGTTGTACTTATGCATGCCGTTGCGGCCCACTAGAAATAGGTTCTTAAAGCCATCAAGGTAATTGCGTATAACATCGAAACGGTCATAACTGCCGAAGTAAGCTGGATAAGTCTTGGGAACGCGCACGACATGAGAGTCTTCGACGTCTTCTGCTTTGAGTATCCCGATCTTTGCAATTTCCGCAATTGCAAATTTGGCCATCTCTTCGTCGGAGAGCATCCATAGCGGGTCGGTGTCATTGCAGAAATATTCCAGACCAATCCAAACCTTATCCTCGTCTGCGACCAGCCACGGGCTCCAGTTATTGAAGATTTGCAGCCGGCCGACTACCACGTCGGGCTCCTGGATATAGATCCAATTATCCTTGAGCAGCGAGCCGTCCTTTTCTGTAACCGACAACTTAGATGCAAGAAGTCCGACAGTGATAAAGTCGCGATACATCAGGCCTTCGCTGACTTCTGTCACCTCGGCGGGAACCTTTTCGGGGGCAGTCGCGGAGATCGCGCGAATCAGATCACGGACCGGCATGGTCGAAAAGAAATAGCTGCCGGCGAAGGACTCTCGCTTACCGGCCAAGTCGACGCCTTCGACAGAGACAACGCGGTTGCCTTCCACGCAGATTTTGTCGATCTGGACGCCGAAGTGGATCTCGCCGCCGGTGCCGCTAACCAGGTCGGCCGCGTGTTCCCAAAGCTGACCTGGCCCAAATTTCGGATAGAGAAACTTCTCGATCAGCGAGGTTTCCGTCTTCTTC
>Ga0255353_1001766_pt1 | contig 11583 bp, 14 predicted proteins | sample HBST25metaG_FD_189941 | JGI IMG/M metagenome (GOLD analysis project Ga0255353, IMG submission 189941) | Peat soil microbial communities from Stordalen Mire, Sweden - H.B.S.T25 | ecosystem: Environmental > Terrestrial > Soil > Wetlands > Peat | place: Sweden: Norrbotten County, Stordalen Mire...
ATCGGGGACAGACGGCAATCGGTGCGCGATTCCAGCCGATTGCGCCGGCCAGCGGCTGTGGATGAAAAGCCGCGGCGAGCGACCGGACAGGGGTACCCCGTTATCCACCGCCCATCCGCCACTCCAACCCCTTATTTCATCGTTATCTCTGTTATGAAGGGGGGCATTCATCGAACGGAACCGCGATGACGAAACTCCTGCTGCGGGCGCTCGCTGGCGAAGCGGTCTGGCCGCCGCCGGTCTGGCTGATGCGCCAGGCGGGCCGCTACTTGCCGGAATACCGGGCGGTGCGGGCGCAAGCGGGCGACTTCGTCAGCCTGTGCACGAACCCGGAGCTGGCGACCGAGGTCACGCTACAGCCGCTGCGCCGCTTCGGTATGGACGCGGCAATCCTGTTCAGCGACATCCTGATGCTGCCTTGGGCACTCGGCCAGGACCTGCGTTTCAAGGCAGGCGAAGGCCCGGTGCTGTCCCCGTTGCATGGCTGGGCGGACCTTGAGAGGCTCGCCCAGCGGCGTCTGCCGCAGGCGATCGCGCCGATCCTGGAGACGGTCGGTCGTGTGCGGGCCGCAATGGAAGGCGCCATGGGAGACGCGGCGCTGATCGGCTTCGCCGGCGGCCCGTTCACCGTCGCCTGCTACATGGTGGAAGGCGGCGGCTCGAAGGATTTCGCCGCCGTGCGTGGCATGGCGTTCCAGCAGCCGGTTCTGTTCCGCCGGCTGATGGACCTGCTGACCGAGTCCACCATCGCCTTCCTCGCGGCCCAAATCGCCGCGGGAGTCGAAGCCGTGATGCTGTTCGACAGTTGGGCTGGAATCCTGTCGCCGTCGCTGTTCCGGGCGCACGTGATCGCGCCGACGCGGCGCATCGTCACCGATCTGCGGGCACGCCATCCGAAGCTGCCGGTGATTGGCTTTCCCCGGCTGGCCGGCCTGTTGCTCGGCGAATACGCCCGCGATACCGGCGTGCAGGCGGTGGGGCTCGACACCGCGGCGGACCCCTCTGTAGCCCGGGCGATGTTGGCTGACGGCATCGCGCTGCAGGGCAACCTCGATCCGCTGGCACTGCTCGTCGGCGGCGCGGCCCTACGCGAGGAGACGGCGGGCATCCTGTCCGCCATGCGCGGGCGGCCATTCATCTTCAACCTGGGGCACGGCATCATGCCGGGTACGCCGCCGGAGCATGTCGCCGAGCTGGTGCGCATGGTGCGTGCCGCTTGAAGGCTGTGCTGGTTCTCCAACCTGAGGGACATGACCCGACCAAAGATCGCTATCGTGCTGTTCAACCTGGGTGGCCCCGACTCTCCCGCGGCGATCCGGCCGTTCCTGCTCAACCTGTTCAGCGATCCCGCCATTCTGCGGGTGCCGTGGTTGTTGCGCCTGGTGCTGGCCCGCATCATCGTCGGCGTCAGGGTCAAACCGGCCACCGCCAACTACGCGCTGCTCGGCGGCCGGTCGCCGCTGCTGGAGCTGACGCAGCTTCAGGCCACGGCGCTGAGTACGGCTCTGCCGGAGCTGAACGCGCGCTGCTTCATTGCCATGCGCTACTGGCATCCATTCAGCTGCGCCACGGTGCGCGCGGTGCAGGCGTGGCAGCCGGACGAGGTGCTGTTGATGCCGCTTTACCCGCAGTATTCCAGCACCACCACCGCCAGCAGCCTGACCGCCTGGCGCGAGGCGGCGGCGGCGGCCGGGCTGGTCGTGCCGGTGCGCACGCTGTGCTGCTTCTATGACGAACCTGCCTATATCGCCGCCACCGCGGCGCTGGTGCAGCGTGGCTACGAACAGGCCCGCGCCGCCCTGCCCGACGCGGTCGGCCTACGCGTGCTGTTTTCGGCGCATGGTCTGCCCGAGAGGATCATTGCCAGCGGCGACCCGTACCAGTTCCAGGTGGAGCGGACGGTCGCGGCGGTGCGGCGCCAGCTTGCTCTGCCGGAGCTGGACGCCGTCGTTTGCTACCAGTCCCGCGCCACGCCGCAACGCTGGATCGGCCCCGGCACCGACGCCGAGGTGGCCCGCGCCGGCCGCGACGGCGTGGCGGTGCTGGTGGTGCCCATCGCCTTCGTCTGCGAGCACGTCGAGACGCTGGTGGAGCTGGACATCGAGTACCGCGACTTGGCCAAGCGTCTGGGCTTGCCCGGCTACTTCCGGGTGCCGACGCAGGGCACCGATCCTGCATTCATCGCGGCGTTGGCCGGGTTGGTACGCCGGCTGCTGGAACGGCCGCCAGGATTGACCAGTTGCGCCGAGACGAACGCCTGTCCGCCGGCGCATCATAACTGTCCGCTCCTCCGTGCCGGCGTGCCCGCCACGGGGGCAACTGGGAGCTCGAGGGCCGCATGACACCGTTGCAACTGATGACCTGTCGCCAGGCGCCGCTTCGTCTGGTGATCTTCGATTGCGACGGGGTTCTGGTCGACAGCGAGCCGGTGTCCAACCGCGTTCTCGCCGAGGACCTGACCCTGCACGGCTGGCCGATGGACACGCAGGAAGCGACCGACCGCTTCATCGGCACGGGACTGGTGTTCATACGCGAGGTGGTCGAGACCAAGCTGGGTCACGCTCTGCCGGCCGACTGGGAGGCTGGGCTGACCCGCCGGATCGTCGCGGCGATGCGCCAGGAGGCGGTGCCCATCCCCGGCAGCATCGAGGCGCTGGATGCGGTGAACGCCCTCGGCCTGCCCTGGCGCGTCGCCTCCAACTCGTCGCACGCCGAAATGCGGGCCAAGTTCGGCCGCCTCGGCATCGGTGACCTGGTGGCGGGACGACTGCATAGCTACCAGGACGTGCCGCACGGCAAGCCAGCGCCGGACTTGTTCCTGGCGGCGGCGGCGGCGGAAGGTGTGACGCCGGTGGAATGCGTGGTGGTCGAGGACTCGGTGGCGGGCGCACGCGGGGCCCACGCGGCCGGCATGGACTGCCTCGGCTACGCCCCGCACTCCGACGGCGCTGCGCTGCGCGGCGTCGGCGCGGTGCCGTTCCACTCCATGTTCGACCTGCCCGGTCTGCTGCGGGCGGCGCGGCGAGAGGCGGCATGACACTGGCCTTCCTCGGCCCGTTCTACGCATGGACGAAAGCGCTGCACGTGGTTGCGGTGATCGCCTGGATGGCGGCTTTGTTCTATCTGCCGCGACTCTACGTCTACCACTGCGCGACGGCGCCCGGCTCAGCCGGGAGCGAGCGGTTCAAGGTGATGGAGCGGCGGCTACTCAGGCAGATCGCCACCCCGGCGATGCTGGCCACCTGGATGTTCGGTCTGCTGCTGGTGGCAACCTCCGGCGTCATCGACTGGCAGCAGGGATGGTGGCACCTGAAACTGACGGCCGTGTTGCTGCTGACCGGCTTTCACTTCGCCCTGTCCCGCTGGCGGCGCGACTTCCTTGAGGATCGCAACACCCGTTCGCACGTGTTCTACCGTGTCGCCAATGAGCTGCCGACCTTGCTGATGCTGGTGATCGTCATCATGGTGATCGTGAAGCCGTTCTGATGGAGATGGAATTCGTCAGCGGCTTCATGGTGCAGGACCAACCGGAGACGCGCATGGCGCGGCGGGAAGCGAGCGATGATGAGCCATGCCCCTTGAATGTGCCGGGGGCTGTCATAAGTAGCGGTTGACGCGGCGTGGCGCGCTGCCTAGGTTGAACACCATAACGCCGGTGGCCATTCATGGCTGCCCGATCGTAATCCTTCTAACCCCACTCCTCCGGGACAGGGCCCGCCTTCTCGATCGACGTTGATCGTGTCGGACGGGTGTGCGAGCACCGAGCTTTCGGCTCCGTTTCCGGCGCCGGGCGGTTCCCTTTCCCTTCCCTGTCCTCTCCCAAAGTGACACCTTCCCGAGGCGACCCGATGCATCTCGCTGAACTCAAAGCGAAATCCCCGGCGGACCTGCTCAGCTACGCCGAATCGCTGCAGATCGAGAACGCGTCCAGCCTGCGCAAGCAGGACATGATGTTCGCGATCCTCAAGAACCTGGCCGAGAACGAGCAGGCCATCCAGGGCGACGGCACGCTGGAGATCCTGCCCGACGGCTTCGGTTTCCTGCGCAGCGCCGAGAGCAACTACCTGCCTGGTCCGGATGACATCTACATCAGTCCGAGCCAGGTCCGCCGTTTCGGCCTGCGCACCGGCGATACGGTGGAAGGCCAGATCCGCGCCCCCAAGGACGGCGAGCGGTATTTCGCGCTGCTCAAGGTCAACACCATCAACTTCGAGCAGCCGGAGGCGGTGCGTCATCGCATCAACTTCGACAACCTCACGCCGCTCTACCCGGACCGGCGGCTGAAGATGGAGATGGAGAACTTCGTGTCGGTGGCGAAGGGGCCGCAGAAGGATCTGACGCCCCGCGTGATCGACCTGATCTCCCCGATCGGCATGGGCCAGCGGGCCCTGATCGTGGCGCCGCCGCGCACCGGCAAAACGGTGATGTTGCAGAACATTGCCACTGCCATCTCCTCGAACCACCCGGACGTGTTCCTGATCGTGCTGCTGATCGACGAGCGGCCCGAGGAAGTGACCGACATGGCGCGCACCGTGAAGGGCGAGGTGATCGCCTCGACCTTCGACGAGCCGGCGACGCGGCACGTGCAGGTCACCGAGATGGTGCTGGAGAAGGCCAAGCGACTGGTCGAGCACAAGCGCGACGTGGTCATTCTGCTCGATTCCATCACGCGGCTGGCCCGGGCCTACAACACCGTGGTGCCGTCGTCGGGCAAGGTGCTGACCGGTGGCGTGGACGCCAACGCCCTGCAACGGCCGAAGCGGTTTTTCGGCGCCGCCCGCAACATCGAGGAAGGCGGCAGCCTGACCATCATCGCCACCGCGCTGATCGACACCGGCAGTCGCATGGACGAGGTGATCTTCGAGGAGTTCAAGGGCACCGGCAACTCCGAGATCATCCTGGACCGTAAGCTCTCCGACAAGCGCACCTTCCCGGCGATCGACATCACCAAGTCGGGCACCCGCAAGGAAGAGTTGCTGGTCGAGCGCGGTACGCTGTCCAAGATGTGGGTGCTGCGCCGCATCCTGAACCCGATGGGCACCATGGACGCGATGGACTTCCTGCTGGACAAGCTGAAGTACAGCAAGACCAACCAGGACTTCTTCGACGCGATGAACACATAACTGTTCGTTTCCTCTCCTCATGTTGACCCTGGCCGCGGTGCGGACCAAGTCATGAGGAGGGGATCGTTCAGGCCGGAGCTTTGTCGCGCCCTGGCCAGGCCCTCGCCCGCGCGGGGCGAGGCGCCGCTACTTCTGTACTGCGTCTTCCTCCTTCTCGTGCAACAGGTCCTTCACCTCGCTCTTTGACTTCAGACCCATCGCCGCGGCGATTTCGCCCTTCTTGTAGCCGCGCTCGCGCAACTCTTGCGCCTTCTGGGCCTTCACCTCGGCTTCCGTCCGTATCGCCGGCTTGAAACTCGCCATCGTCACCTCCGCCTTCTGCTGCGCAGATGCTAACGCATCTCGATGCCGCGCTGTAAGAATTCTGCCACACGGGCGGCCGTCACGTGCATTGCGCATATCAAGATATCCTTATATACAGTGGGTTCTCAATCCAAGGAGCCCCGGATGGCTGACGTGGCAAGCACCGACTACAAGGTAAAGGACATCTCCCTGGCCGAATGGGGCCGCAAGGAGATCTCGATGGCCGAGGACGAGATGCCCGGCCTGATGGCGCTGCGGGCGGAATACGGCGAAACCAAGCCGCTCAAGGGTGCGCGCATCGCCGGCTGCCTGCATATGACCATCCAGACGGCGGTGCTGATCCAGACGCTGGAACACCTCGGCGCCAGCGTGCGCTGGTCCTCCTGCAACATCTTCTCCACCCAGGACCATGCCGCCGCCGCTATCGCCGCCGCCGGAACCCCCGTGTTCGCCTGGAAGGGCATGGACGACGAGTCGTTCTGGTGGGCCATCGAGCAGACCATCCACGGCCCCGGCGGCTGGACGCCGAACATGATCCTCGACGACGGCGGCGACCTCACGCAGGTGATGCACACGAAGCACCCCGACATGCTGGCCGACGTGCGCGGCCTGTCGGAGGAGACCACCACCGGCGTGCACCGGTTGTGGGAGATGGCCCGTACTGGCAAGCTGCTGGTGCCGGCGTTCAACGTGAACGACAGCGTCACCAAGTCGAAGTTCGACAACCTCTACGGCTGCCGTGAGTCGCTGGTGGACGCCATCCGCCGCGGCACCGACGTGATGATGGCCGGCAAGGTGGCCGTGGTGAACGGCTTCGGCGATGTCGGCAAGGGTTCGGCCGCCAGCCTGCGCAACGCCGGCTGCCGCGTGCTGGTCACCGAAATCGACCCGATCTGCGCCCTGCAGGCGGCCATGGAGGGCTACGAGGTCACCACCATGGACGAGGCAGCACCGCGCGGCGACATCTTCGTCACCTGCACCGGCAACCTCGACATCATCACGCTGGACCATATGCGGCGGATGAAGAACCGTGCGATCGTCTGCAACATCGGCCACTTCGATTGCGAGATCCAGATCGAAGCGCTGCGCAACTACCGCTGGGAGAACGTCAAGCCGCAGGTGGACGAGGTGGTGTTCCCCGACGACAAGCGGCTGATCGTGTTGTCCGAGGGCAGGCTGGTGAACCTGGGCAACGCCACCGGCCATCCCAGTTTCGTGATGAGCGCCAGCTTCACCAACCAGGTGCTGGCGCAGATCGAGCTGTGGAACGCGCCGAAAGGCAAGTACGAGCGCAAGGTGTATGTGCTGCCCAAGCACCTGGACGAGAAGGTGGCGGCGCTGCATCTGGCCAAGGTCGGCGCCGTGCTGAGCAAGCTGACCCAACAGCAGGCCGACTACATCGGCGTGCCACTGCAGGGCCCGTTCAAGCACGAGACCTACCGCTACTGAGGCAAGGCTGGCGGGGGGTCGGCATGCCTCCCGCCGCCGCAGCAGCGGCCAGACAGAAATTGTCTGACGATTTGGTTGCAAATCGTTAATGTGTCTGTGAGTTCATGGAGGAATCACGTAGACGGCAGCGCGCTGTCACCCTATCTGCGTGACAACAGCGCCGGCCGAAAATGCACGCCGCAGGTTTTTGCGGTGCAGTAGCGATGATTGGCCTCGGCTGCGTTGCGCCTGTGTTCCGTAATTGTTCAAGAGAAGCCGCATGTTCCAACAGAGCGTCGCTGCTTTCGACCAACCCCGGACTGCCGCCGTGCAACGCGTCCTGGCGTCCGACCACGACCACACCATGGTCTCTGACCTGCTGTTCCTGGAACAATGGGAGATGTACCCGCTGTCCGGTTCCGCGGCCGCCCTGCGCATCAACCAGATCCGCCGCGCCAACCCCGAACTGGCCGCCGAGGTGCGCGCCGAGGTGTTGTGCGGTCGGCCACTGACGCCAACCGAGCGGCAAGCCCTGCGGCGTTGACCCGGCCGGCCGGGCCGTCGCACGGGCGCATTGCCATTCCGTGTCACGCCGGGCGGCGGACCAGTCGTGCCCGCTCGGCGGCGGCGAGGGCCGCGTAATCGGGCGCGGCATCGAGCGGCAGGATGACGGTGGCACCCGCCAGCAGCCCGCCCAGCGACCAGGGATCGGAGGGGTCGCCTTGCCACAGCAGCCGGTCGGTCGGCCGCGTGTCAGCGTCGATCAGCGTGGCGGCGGCCAGCGCCAGCAACTCCGGCCAGGTGGCGGTGGCCAGCCGCGCGGTCAGCGCCGGCGGCAGGCAGTGCGCCGGTGCCGCGCGCAGCGCCGCGCGCGACCAGGCGGTCCGTTGGCCGCTCCGCCACAGCACCAGGGCCGCCTGGCCGTCGCCGTGCAGCAGGTTGCCGTGCCAGCCCAATTCCGGCCGCAGTCCGGCGAAGGCGCCTACGGCGGCGCGGAAGGTGCTTGGGTCGGTCTGCTGCCAGGTTCGCACCAGGTCGGGGGAAGCGTTCTCCCAGCCCCGTGTCGCGCGCAGCCACTCGACCAAGTACGCCATGTTGCTGGTGGCGTCCGCTTCTCTTGCAGGGAACCATCGCGACGGGTTCATGGGTGGAGGGATATTTCCGATCTTGATCGCATGGGCGTGAGGAGGCTATATGCGCGCCTCCCCGTTGGATGCACAGGCGGGTGAAGACGAGTGATCGTGGGGCCATAGCTCAGTTGGGAGAGCGCCTGAATGGCATTCAGGAGGTCGTCGGTTCGATCCCGATTGGCTCCACCATCTTTCCAAAGAGTTAGCCGAGACTCGTTTCGTATCGGCATAGTGTGCTCAACCTCCCGGACTCATCAGGTCACCGAGTCGCGGCGATCGTTGCCGTGAACGCACTCGGGACACCGACAATCGGCACCCGCAAGTGGTTCTGGGCGGCGCCATTCGAGCAGAACGGAGAGTTCGGCGGCCTCGGATGGCCGGATGCGTTCCTCGCTTCCGATCTCTCGCTCGTCGTCAAAGGCTCCGCGACCATCGCCAGCACGACGATCGGACTGGTCGCCACCGATGCCGCCCTGACGAAAGCGCAGGCGTACCGGCTGGCGATCATGGCGCATGACGGCCTCGCCCGCGCTGTGCTGCCGGCGCACGCGCCGATGGACGGCGACACCATCTTCGCCGCCGCCACGGGCGCCCGTCCGCTCCTGGAGCCGGCCCTGGAGCTGACGGAACTGGGACACGCGGCCACCATGGTCATGGCACGCGACGGCGCTTCCGGTTCCCGGCGCGCAGCCGTCGTGGCACGACCGGTTCGGCCGGCCACACGGAACGACTGGGACTCGAGTGGATGACACCGCTGGATGATACCGATCGCAGGCTGATCGCGGCTCTCAGGGCCGACGCCCGCCGGCCGACCTCCAGCCTCGCCGCCGAACTCGGCCTGTCACGGGCAACGGTGAAGGCCCGCATTGATCGCCTGATCGCCCAGGGCGTCATCACCGGCTTCACCGTGCTGCTGCGCAGCGAGGCGGAGACGGCGCCGATCCGGGCGGTGACGCTGATCGAGATCGCAGGTCAGTGGTCCGAGAAGGTCGCTCGCCGGCTGCAAGGTCTGCCGCAGATCCGGACCATCCACACCACCAACGGCCGCTGGGACCTAGTCGTCGAGATCGAGGCGGCGAGCCTGGAGGAATTCGACGCGGTGCTGCACGAAATCCGCCTGATCGAAGGCATCACCAACAGCGAAAGCAACCTGCTGCTGTCGCGGCGCAAGGGATAGGTGCACGCGAGACCCGCAACGAACCGCCAAAGTGGCGATCCATCCTTGCCACTCTGCCAAGATTCGCCGCCATTTTGATCATATTTGTGCCTTTCTGCCAACACCGTGCCTGTGACACTGCAGTTCAGACCTTCCTCGCGCGCCGGGGTGGACGGGGTCCGATCGGACGGAGGATGGATGTCGGTACGGGGCTTGGATGAAGCGGGGCGGAGCAGCCGCGTGGCGGTGTTCGGGGCGCCGCTCGATGCCGGCGCAGGCCGGCGCGGTGCGATGATGGGACCCGCGGCGCTGCGCATCGCCGGGCTCATGCCCGAACTCACCTCCCTCGGGCATGAGGTGGTGGACCGGGGCGACATCGACCCCGATGGCAGCGACCCCGCCTCGCGGGGCGCCGATGCGCCACGCTTCGCGCACAACTTCGAAGAGATCGCCGGCTGGGTCGGGGCAATCCGGCGCACCACCGCCGGCATCCTCGCCGACGGTTTCCTTCCCGTGCTGCTCGGCGGCGACCATTCCGTTGCCATCGGCTCGGTCGAGGCGGCCCGCGCGCGCGCCGAAGCGCTCGGCCGCTCCTTCTTCGTGCTCTGGATCGACGCCCATGCCGACTTCAACACGCCGGAGACTTCGCCTTCGGGCAACGTGCACGGCATGGCGCTTGCCGCCCTGTGCGGCGAAGCGGGCCTCGAACGCCTCTACGGCGCTAGCGACCGCGACGCCGTGTCGCCGGACCATGTGCATCTGTTCGGCGTCCGCCAGATCGACGCCGGCGAGCGCCGCCTGCTGCGGGACCGCGGCGTCGACGTGGTTGACATGACGCGCATCGACGCGGAAGGCGTGGCCAGGCCCCTGCAGCGGATCCTGCAGCGCGTGGCCGCGGCCGACGGGCTGCTGCATGTCGGCCTCGACGTCGATGCGCTCGACCCGGCGATCGCTCCCGGTGTCGGCACGCGCGTGCCGGGCGGCCTCAACGATCGCGAGGCGCACCTCATGATGGAAATGCTGCACGAGAGCGGCCGGTTGTTCTCGCTCGACGTGGTGGAACTCAACCCGTTCCTCGATGACCAGGGCTGCAGTGCCCGCCTGCTTGTCGACCTTGTCGGCAGCCTGTTCGGCCGCCGCATCTTCGAGCGGCGTTCTCTCGCCGGCTCCGCCGGCTGAGCCACCTTCCGGAGACGACGATGTCCTTCGCCACACTCGACCTGATCCGTACCGAACTGACCCTCGGCGCACACAACTACAAGCCGCTCGATGTCATCCTGACGCGCGGCGAGGGCGTCTATGTCTGGGACGTCGACGGCAAGCGCTACATGGACTGCCTGTCGGCCTATTCGGCGGTAAACCAGGGCCACTGCCACCCGAAAATATTCGCCGCGATGGTCGAGCAGGCGAAGCGGTTGACCCTCACCTCGCGCGCCTTCCGCAACGACCAGTTGGCGCTTTTCTACGACGATGTCGCGCGCCTCACCGGTTCGCACAAGGTGCTGCCGATGAACAGCGGCGCCGAGGCGGTGGAGACCGCGGTGAAGTCGGTGCGCAAGTGGGGCTACGAGGTGAAGGGCGTACCCGAAGGCGCGGCCGAGATCATCGTCTGTGAGAACAACTTCCATGGCCGCACGCTCGGCATCGTCGGCTTTTCCACCGATCCTTCGGCGCGCGATGGCTTCGGCCCGTTCGCGCCCGGATTCCGTATTGTTCCATTCGGCGACGCCACGGCACTCGAACGGGTGATGAATGCCAACACCGTGGCGGTACTGATCGAACCGATCCAGGGCGAAGCCGGTGTCATCATTCCGCCCGCCGGCTATTTCCGCCGGGTCCGAGACCTCTGCACCGCCCGCGACGTGACGCTGATCCTCGACGAAATCCAGACCGGGCTCGGACGGACCGGGAAGATGCTCGCCGAGGAGCACGAGGGCATCGAGGCGGACATGACGCTGATCGGCAAGGCGCTCTCCGGCGGCTTCTATCCCGTTTCGGCGGTGCTCTCGAATTCCGAGGTGCTGGGCGTCCTGAAGCCCGGTCAGCACGGCTCGACGTTCGGCGGCAATCCGCTGGCCTGTGCGGTGGCGCGTGCCGCGCTGAAAGTTCTCGTCGAGGAGGGCATGATCGAGAACGCCGCCGCGCAGGGCGCGCGCTTCCTGGCGGGGCTGGCGTCGATTCGTGCCGATGCGGTGCGCGAGGTGCGCGGGCGCGGCTTGATGCTGGCCGTCGAACTGCACCCGGAAGCGGGGCCGGCGCGCACGTTCTGCGAGGCGTTACGCGAGCGCGGCATCCTCGCCAAGGACACGCACGATCGCACCATCCGCGTCGCGCCGCCGCTCGTCATCACGCGCGATCAGGTCGATTGGGCGGTGGAGCAGTTCGAAGTCGTGCTCACCCGGCGCAACTGAAGGCATGGCCGCCCGCGACGAGATCCCTACGA
>Ga0255353_1001768_pt1 | contig 11562 bp, 9 predicted proteins | sample HBST25metaG_FD_189941 | JGI IMG/M metagenome (GOLD analysis project Ga0255353, IMG submission 189941) | Peat soil microbial communities from Stordalen Mire, Sweden - H.B.S.T25 | ecosystem: Environmental > Terrestrial > Soil > Wetlands > Peat | place: Sweden: Norrbotten County, Stordalen Mire...
GTATGGAGCGGTCGGTCAGGGTCCAGCAAAACAAAAAAGGCGGCCGATTAAGGCCACCCCCCGTAACACAGCGGAAGATGATTTGTGACGATCAAGTAGCCGTCCCGTGACGCCGTTGCAAGAGGAACCGGACCATGACGGCGTCGCGGCAGGGCACGCAAGCGTGATGCGCGGCGGTCAGCGGCGACGCAAGGCCCAATAGAGCGGCGCCCGACCGGCCGCCAGGGCCTTCGCCTCGTAGCGCGTCGGCGGCCAGCCAACCGGGCGCACGCGCCCCGGGGGCGGCACTTCGAACAGATCCTGACCGGCCAGCACCTCGGCCACCCACCCCTGATAGGTCGGATCGTCACTGGCGATGCGCCACTGGGCGCCGGGCTTCAGCACCCGCGCCAGAACGGGCAGCAGTGCCGGATGCACGAAGCGGCGCTTCACGTGCCGGGCCTTCGGCCAGGGATCGGGGAACAGCAGGAACAGCAGGTCCAGCGCGCCCTCCGGCAGCGCCTTCAGCAGCACGCGGGCGTCCTCGTCCCACAGGCGCAGATTACCCGGCAGCGGCGCGTCGGCCTCGCCGCCCTCCGGCACCACGCGCGACAGCAATGAGCAGATGCCGTTCTCGAACACCTCGCAGGCGATCAGCCCGGCCTCGGGATGCGCCGCCGCCTGCGCCAGAGCATGCTCGCCGCCGCCGAAACCCACCTCCAGCCAGAGCTGGGTCACCGGCATGGCGAACGCCGCCCGCGGATCGGACAGCGCGCCAGCGGGGAAACGCAGCCGGGGCAGCGTCTCCTCCAGCAGCCGAAGCTGGCGCGCCCGCAACGGATGGCCACGCTGGCGGCCATAGAGCCGCTCGGGTGGCGGCCGCAGCCGGCGTGCGTCAGCCAGCGCGGTCAGCGCCCGAACACCGCCTTCAGCGCCGGCACCAGATCGGTACGCTCCCAGGAGAACGCGCCCGTGACGTCGTCGGGCTCGCGACCGAAATGGCCGTACGCCGAGGCAACGGCGTAGATCGGGCGGTTGAGCTTCAGGTGCTCGCGGATGCCACGCGGCGACAGGTTCACCAGCTCGCGCAACGTTCGCTCCAGCTTGACCTCGTCCACGTCGTACGGGTTGCCGTGCAGCTCGACGTAGAGCGAAAGCGGCCGGGAGACGCCGATGGCGTAGCTCACCTGCAGGGTGCAGCGGTCGGCGAGTCCGGCCGCCACCACGTTCTTGGCCAGGTAGCGGCAGGCATAGGCGGCGGAGCGATCCACCTTGGTCGGGTCCTTGCCGCTGAACGCGCCGCCGCCGTGCGGGGCCGCACCGCCGTAGGTGTCCACGATGATCTTGCGCCCGGTCAGGCCGCAATCGCCGTCCGGGCCGCCGATCACGAACTTGCCGGTGGGGTTGATGTGGACCTCGTCTTCCGCCGGCATCCAGCCCGGCGGCAGCGTGCTCTCGATCAACGGCAACAGCAGAGTCTTGATCTGCTTCTGCTCAAGATACTCCTCGTGCTGGGTCGATAGCACGATGCTGGTAGCGGCCACCGGCCTGCCGTCCAGGTAGCGCAGCGTGACCTGGCTCTTGGCGTCGGGCAGCAGCCCGGCCACCGACGCGTCGTGCGCGTGCCGCAGCTCGTTGATGCGGCGCAGCAGCAGGTGCGCGTAGTAGAGCGGCGCCGGCATCAGCGTGGGCGTCTCGCTGCAGGCGTAGCCGAACATGATGCCCTGGTCGCCGGCGCCCTCGTCCTTCTTGTCGCCGTCGCCATCCACCCCCTGGGCGATGTCGGAGGACTGCCCGTGCAGATACACGGCCACGTCCACGGTGCGCCAGCTGAACCCGGCTTGGTCGTAGCCGATCTCGCGCACCGCCTGGCGTGCTTGCTCGGCGAGGCGTTCGTGCGTCACCGTGTCGGGGCCGCGCGTCTCGCCGGCCAGTACGATCCGATTGGTCGTCACCAAGGTCTCGCACGCAACGCGCGAATAGGGATCGGCCGCCAGGAACGTATCGAGCACGGTGTCACTGATACGATCCGCGACCTTGTCGGGATGGCCCTCCGAGACCGATTCGGAGGTGAACAGGAATTCGCCCTTGTCGCGCATGTATGTTCCCTGAGCCAGAGAAATGGCGGCGGACAGCTTTCGCCCACCGAAGCGGAGCCGAATTCACGCTGTGTGGCAAAAAGGACGGGAATGGTCAAGCCTTTCACGTATCAGAGCCGTGATTGACACCCCATCCACAGAACCATTTCACGAAGTCCTGACGGGCGGCTAGCGCATGCCCAACACGTCCATCATGGTGTAGAGGCCGGCTGGCCGGCCCTGCACCCAGAGCGCGGCACGGATCGCCCCGCTGGCGAAGACGCGGCGATCGAAGGCGCGGTGCGTCAGCGCGATGTGCTCGCTGGCGCCGGCGAACAGCAGGGTGTGCTCGCCCACCACCTGGCCGCCGCGCAGCGCGGCGAAGCCGATGGCGCCGGTTCGGCGTGCCCCGGTATGGCCGTCGCGACCGCTCTCCCGCACCGCCGCCAGATCCACGCCGCGGGCACGTGCCACGGCGCGGCCCAGGCCGATGGCGGTGCCGGAGGGGGCATCCACCTTCTGCCGGTGGTGCATCTCGACGATCTCGACGTCGTAGCCCTCCGCCGGCAGCACGGCGCCCATGCGCTCGGCCAGCGCCAGCATGAGGTTCACGCCGGGCGAGAAATTGGGGGCATAGACCACGGCGATGCGCTCGGCCGCCTCGTGCACCGCCGCCTCGTCGGTGGCGGAGAGGCCTGTGGTGCCGAGCACCCAGGCGGTACCGGCGGCGGCGAGCGCCGCGGCGTGGGCGGGCACCGCCGAGGCGTGGGTGAAATCCACCACCACGTCGGCGGCGGCGGCCAGCGCGGCGATGTCGGGCAGCAAGATTGCGCCGGGGGCCGGCGTGGCGCCGGGCCGATCGATGCCGCCGACCAGTGTCGCTCCGGCCGCCGCGACCTCTTCCGCGAGCAACCGCCCCATCCGGCCGGCAATGCCGGCAATTCCGATACCCTTGGTCATCGTGGGATTGTGCGACCGCCATGCTGGCGCGTCCAGAGGCCAAGGCAGGTTGGGCGCCGCCCAAACCCGCCAGGGCCCGAGGCCTTGGACCTCATCAGGTCCCAGTTCGCGAAATGGTACCGCGCCTCTGGATTCCCACTTCCGCGGGAATGACGAGAGTGGCCAGTTCTTCTCTTCTGATCACTGGAGACTGATCGCTGCCGAGCCGGTCAACTATTCCGCAGGGAAGCCATATCGATCACGAAGCGATAGCGGACATCGCTCTTGAGCATGCGGTCGTACGCATGGTTGATGTTTTTGATATCGAGCATCTCGACGTCGCAGGCCACGTTGTGAGCGGCGCAAAAGTCCAGCATCTCCTGGGTTTCCGGGATGCCACCGATCGCGGAACCGGCAACCGATCGCCGCCCCATGACCATCGGCATGCTATTGACCGCCGGCTCCATTGGCCCCAGCAGGCCGACCAGCACCAGGGTGCCGTTCAGTTTCAGCGTCGCCACATAGGGGTTGAGGTCGTGAGCGTTGGGTACCGTGTCGAGGATGAAGTCGAACCGGCTGGCCACGGCCTTCATCTGGGCCGGGTCGGTGGAAAGCACCACGCTGTGGGCACCGAGACGGCGGGCTTCGCTCTCCTTGCTGGGCGAGCGAGTGAACAGCGTGACCTCGGCACCGAACGCCCTGGCGAATTTCAGCCCCATGTGGCCGAGGCCGCCCAGCCCGACGACGGCGACCTTGCTTCCCGTGCCGATCTTCCAGTGGCGCAGCGGCGAGTAGGTGGTAATGCCGGCGCACAGCAAGGGCGCCGCCGCCTTCGGGTCGAGCGCCGCGGGCACGTGCAGGACGAATTTCTCGCAGACCACGATCTGTTCCGAGTAGCCGCCAAAGGTGGGCTGCCCGTTCCGCCGGTCGACCCCGTTATAGGTAAGGGTGGCACCTTCCTCGCAATACTGCTCAAGCCCCTCGGTACAGGGCTCGCAGTGCTGGCAGGAATCCACCATGCAGCCGACGCCCACTAGGTCGCCCGTCTTGAACCGGCTGACGCCGGCGCCGACTCGGCTCACCCGGCCGATGATCTCGTGGCCGGGCACCACCGGATAGATACTGTTGTGCCATTCGTCGCGCGCCTGGTGGATGTCGGAATGGCAGACGCCACAGTAAAGAATATCAATGACCACGTCGTCCAAACGTGGATCCCGGCGGGCAAAATGCCAGGGCGCCAGGGCGGACGTGGCGGTTTGAGCCGCGTATCCACGGATATCTGAAGCCATCGGATTCTCCTGTCTGTCACGCTCGCTGACCGGGGGCGCTATCAGGAGTATGGCTGCCGTCGAGGTGGGGGCGGTAGAGTGATCCTGCGAATTTTTTGCACGATCCTGCATAGTTTTTCCGAACAATCGGACAGAGCTGCAGCAATGAGTAATCTGAGAAATGACGTCAGATGGCTCGCAACCAAGATACCACAATGAAAAATCTATCCTTATCCACCCCTATGCTCATGTCCGACATGGGCCGTCCCCTGCAGGAGCTGGCATCGATCATTGATCGATTCACCGAATCCGATGGCCTGGTTCGAACCGCCATCCCGGCCCTGTCGCTGTATCGGTGGACATTTCCGAGCGATTTGGTCTGTGGACTCTACGAACCGGCCCTCACCGTGGTGGCGCAGGGGGCGAAATGCGCCGTTCTTGCCGGGGAAACCTATGAATACGATCCGGCCCATTATCTGGTCACGTCGATTGATCTGCCGGTGGTCTCGCAGGTGACGCGCGCCACGCCCGAAAGGCCGTTTCTTTGCCTCTCCATCGGCCTCGATGCGCGCCGCATCGGGACCCTGATGGCCAAGACCGACCTGCCCGAACCCCCGGCGATGCCGGTGCAGCGGGCCATGTCGGTCAGTCGGCTTGCCGCGCCGCTCCTTGATGCCGTGCTGCGCCTGGTGCGCCTGCTGGAGGCCCCGGCGGACATCCCCATTCTCGCGCCTCTGATCGAACGCGAAATTCTCTATCGCCTGCTGACCGGCGAACAGGGAATGCGCCTGCGGCACATCGCCATGGCCGGCAGTCAGGCCCATCAGGTCGCTCGCGTGACCGACTGGCTCAAGGCGAATTACGCGCAGCCTGTCCGCATCGAGGCCCTGGCGAAGATGGCCAATATGAGCGTGTCTTCGCTGCACCATCATTTCAAGGCGATCACCGCCATGAGTCCTTTGCGGTATCAGAAGCAGCTCCGCTTGCAGGAGGCGCGTCGCCTCATGCTGGCCGAGAAGCTGGACGCCGCTTCGGCTGGCCATCAGGTCGGCTACGAGAGTCCGTCGCAGTTCAGCCGGGAATACAGCCGGCTCTACGGCGTTCCGCCGCGACAGGATGTCGCCCAGCTTCGGTACCGTGCATTGGAAGAAAGCCACCCGAGCCTTTCACCCGGACCGCCGCCCCAGAGTGCGCCATCGTCGCCGTCAGACGTGGGCACCAAGCGTTAAGATTTCAGCCGCCGTCGTTGCCCTCGAAGAACTCCCGCACCTTGGCGAAGAACCCTTCGGTCTCCGGGCTGCCCTTGGCGTGTGCCGGTGCCTCGGTCTCGAACTCCTCTAGCAGCTCCCGCTGCCGGCGGGTCAGGCTCTGCGGCGTCTCCACCGCCACCTCGATGAACATGTCACCGCGCTGGGCGCTGCGCAGCACCGCAAATCCCTTGCCGCGCAGGCGGAAGCGCGCGCCGGTCTGCGTGCCGGGCGGAATCTTCACCGGCGTCTTGCTGCCGTCGATCACCGGCACCTCGATCTCGCCGCCCAGCGCCGCCTGCGTCATGCGCAGCGGCACCCGGCAGAACACGTTGGCGCCCTCGCGCTGGAAGATCGAGTGCGGACGGATCGAGACATGCACATAGAGGTCGCCCGGCGACACGCCGGCTCCGCCCGACTCGCCCTCGCCGGCCAGACGGATGCGGGTGCCGTCCTCCACGCCCGCCGGGATCTGCACCGCCAACGTGCGCTCGCGCTGCACCGTGCCAGCGCCGCGGCAGATGCGGCAGGGATTGCGGATCACCCGGCCCTGGCCACCGCAGGTCGGGCAGGTGCGCTCGATGAGGAAGAAACCCTGCTGGGCCCGCACCTTGCCGGCGCCGCCGCAGGTGGAACAAGTTTCACTGCCGCGTTCCTTGCTCTCCGAGCCGGTGCCGTGGCACGCCTCGCACACCACGCGCGTCGGCACGCGTAGCGAGACCTTGGCGCCGGCGAACGCCTCGGTAAGGTCGATCTCGGCGCCGGCGCGGATGTCGGCGCCACTGCGCGGACCCCGTCCGCCCCGCCGTCCGCCGCCCATGAACTCGCCGAACATCTGGTCGAAGATGTCGCCGATGCCGCCGCCGCCAAAGTCGAAGCCCTGCGCCCCGGCGCCGCCCCCCATGCTGCCGTCGAAGGCGGCGTGGCCGAAGCGGTCATAGGCCGCGCGCTTCTGCTCGTCCCGGAGAACCTCGTAGGCCTCGTTGATGTCTTTGAAGCGCGTCTCCGCCTTCTTGTCACCCTGGTTGCGGTCGGGGTGGTACTGCATGGCCAGTTTGCGATAGGCCTTCTTCAGCTCCTCCGCACCCGCCTCACGCCCGACGCCCAACGTCGCATAGTAGTCCTGCTTCGCCATCCTCAGCCCTCAGTACGGCGCTGAACGCGCGATGCGCCCGCCTTCCGAGGAAGCACGAGCGCACCCTTCACCTGTCACCCTTGTCCGCACGGCCCGCGCTTACGTGGACCGCTTCTTCTTTTCGTCGACTTCCTCGAACTCGGCATCGACCACCTTGTCGTCGCCCGCCGGCTGAGGCCCGGCCTGGCCGCCGCCAGCCGGACCCTGGCCCTGGCCGGCCTCGGCCGCGCCCTTGTACATGGCCTCGCCGATCTTCATGGCCGCCTGGCTCAGCCGCTCGGTCGCCTTCTTCAGCGCGTCGATATCGGTGCCTTCCATGGCCGAGCGGGCGGCCGCGATGGCCGATTCGGCCTCGCCCTTGTCTTGCGCCGAAATCCTGGCTTCGTGTTCCTTCAGGCTGCGCTCGACCTGATGCGCCAGCCCGTCGGCGTGGTTCTTCGCCTCGATGAAGTCGCGCCGCTTCTTGTCCGCCTCGGCGTTTGCCTCGGCCTCCTTCACCATGGTCTGGATGTCGGCGTCCGACAGCCCGCCGCTGGCCTGGATGCGGATCTGCTGTTCCTTGCCGGTGGCCTTGTCCTTCGCCTGCACCGAGACGATGCCGTTGGCGTCGATGTCGAACGTCACTTCGATTTGCGGCACGCCGCGCGGGGCAGGCGGAAGGCCGGCGAGGTCGAAGTTGCCGAGCACCTTGTTATCGGCCGCCATCTCGCGCTCGCCCTGGTAGACCTTGATGGTCACCGCGGTCTGGTTGTCGTCGGCGGTCGAGAAGATCTGGCTCTTCTTGGTCGGGATGGTCGTATTGCGGTCGATCAATCGGGTGAACACGCCGCCCAACGTCTCGATGCCCAGGCTCAACGGGGTGACGTCAAGCAGCAGCACGTCCTTCACGTCGCCCTTGAGCACCGCCCCCTGCACCGCCGCGCCGATCGCCACCACCTCGTCGGGGTTGACGTTGCGCGCCGGTTCCTGGCCGAAGAACTGCTTCACCAACTCGATGACCTTGGGCATGCGGGTCATGCCGCCGACCAGGATCACCTCGTTGATCTCGCTCGGCTTCACGCCGGCGTCCTTGAGCGCGGCACGGCATGGGTCGAGCGTGCGGGTGATCAGATCCTCGACGAGGCTCTCCAGCTTCGCCCGGGTCAGCTTCATGACCAGGTGCTTCGGCCCGGTGGCGTCGGCGGTAATGAAGGGCAGGTTGACTTCGGTTTCCTTGGACGAGGAGAGTTCGATCTTGGCCTTCTCCGCGGCCTCCTTCAGGCGCTGCAGGGCGAGACGGTCCTTGCGCAGGTCGATGCCCTGGTCGCGTTTGAACTCGTCGGCCAGGTAGTCCATGACGCGGGCGTCGAAATCCTCACCGCCGAGGAACGTGTCGCCGTTGGTGGACTTCACCTCGAACACGCCGTCACCGAGTTCAAGCACGGAGATGTCGAAGGTGCCGCCGCCGAGGTCGTAGACCGCGACGGTGCCGGTCTTCTTCTTGTCCATGCCGTAGGCGAGCGCGGCGGCCGTGGGCTCGTTGATGATGCGCAGCACTTCCAGGCCGGCAATTCTGCCGGCGTCCTTGGTGGCCTGGCGCTGGCTGTCGTTGAAGTAGGCCGGAACGGTGATGACCGCCTGCTTCACCGGCTCGCCGAGATAGGCTTCGGCGGTCTCCTTCATCTTGCCGAGGATGAAAGCGCTGATCTGGCTCGGCGCATACCGCTCGCCGCGAGCCTCCACCCAGGCGTCGCCGTTCTCGCCGCGCACGATGGTGTAGGGCACCATGCCCTTGTCCTTGGCGACCATCGGGTCTTCATAGCGTCGGCCGATCAGGCGCTTGACGGCATAAACGGTGTTGGTGGGGTTGGTGACCGCCTGACGCTTGGCCGACTGGCCGACGAGGCGTTCGCCACTGTCGCTGAAGGCGACGATGCTGGGCGTGGTACGACCGCCCTCGCTGTTCTCGATCACGCGGACATCCTTGCCCTCCATGATCGCGACGCAGGAATTGGTCGTGCCGAGGTCGATACCGATGACCTTATTACTACTCATTCAGGAACTCCTTTGCAGCGGACCAGGGCGGCCCCACGAGGCACCACCCGCGTCCCCAAGGTGTAGACATCATGCGGATGTATTGATCGCGCCCCTCCCGGGCAAGGGGGCGTGCGGTTGTGTTGTGACAGGTCTGCCACATTGCGGTTAAGCGGTGGTATTCACGCGCCCGCCGGCAGGGCCGCCGCGGCCGTCGGCCGGGGCCTTCGCGACCACCACCATGGCCGGGCGCAGCAGGCGGCCGTTCAGCGTCCAGGCGGGGCTCCAAGCTTGCACCACCGTGCCCGGCGGGTGCTCGACGCTCTCCTGCTCGGCCATGGCCTGGTGCAGGTTGGGGTCGAACAGCGCGCCGGTGGGGTCCTCGCAGCGGATGCCGTTGCGTTCCAGCACCGCCAGCAGGGCGCGCTCGACGCCGGCGAAGCCGTCGCGCAGACGGCCGACCAACTCCGGCTCGCCGTCGCCCGCGGCGGGGATCGAGTCGAGGCCACGGCGCAGGTTCTCGGCCGCCTCGGCGACGTCACTGGCGAATTTCTGCACCGCATACTGGCGGGTTTCGTCCACCTCGCGCTTGGCCCGGGCGCGCACGTTGGCGATCTCGGCCTCGGCGCGCATCCAGCGTTCCTTCATCTCGGCCAGCTCCGCCTGAAGTTCGGCGATCCCGGCATCGGCGGGCTGGCTCGGCTGCTCAGGGTCCTCTGGCGGCGCCGACTCGGTCGCCGCAGGCGCAACGCCCAACGCGGCGGTCTCAGGTTGGGTGATTTCGTGTCTGCTCATGCTTGCTTCTAGTTGGTTAGCTGGCGGGTCTGGCACAAGCCGTGCCGCCAGGAACCGGCTCCGGCTCCGGTGCGCGGATATAGGACGCCCGGGCCGTCCCCTGCCAGAGGGACGGACGCATGTCGGGACAGCGAGACCGCGCCCTGGTATCAGTCGATCACGGCCGCGTGCTCCGCCTCGCCCTTCGGCACCGCGCCGGCATGGCGGGGTCCGCGCATGACGAGCAGCAGCAGCAGCGTGGACAGCGCCACCACCATCATCATCTTGTAATCGTCGACGTAGGCGATGATCTGCGCCTGCTGGTTGATGATGCCGTCCAGCATTTGCGCGCCGTGGGCGGTGCGCGGATCGAGCAGATGCCCCGCCGCCCCACCGCCCTGCAGCGCCCGCTCGAAGGGGGTGATGAAGGCGCCCAGCTCCGCGTGCAGCACCTGCTGGTTGTGCGCCAGCATGGCCGAGCAGACCGAGATGCCGATGGAGCTGCCGACATTGCGCAGCAGGCTGAACAGCGCCGTGCCATCGCCGCGCAGCGCCGGGTCCAGCGTGGCGAAGCCGAGCACGTTCAGCGGGGTGAACACGAAGCCGATCCCGGCGCCCTGCATCATGATGGTGATGATCAACTGCCGCTCGCTCACGTCGGGAGTCCAGCCGGTCATGGCGTACAGCGACCAGACAAGCAGGCCGATGCCCAGCCCCATCAACAGCCGGGCATCGACGCGGTTGCTCAGCCGGCCGGCGATCATCATGGCGAACATGGTGCCGATGCCGCGCGGCGCCATCACCAGCCCGGCGGTCGCCACCGGATAGTTGGAAAGGGTCTGCAGATACGGCGCCAGCAGCGCCGTAGTGGCCAGAAGCACGCTGCCGACCAAGAACATCATGACCAGCGCGGCGGAGAAGTTGACGTCACGGAAGATACGCCGGGGGATGAATGGCCGCTTGGCCAGAAACAGGTGCACCAGGAACAGGTAGAACCCCAGCCCCGCCAGCACCGCCTCCGTGATGATCTCGCCCGAGCTGAGCCAGTCCTGGTCCTGGCCGCGGTCCAACATGATCTGCAGCGCGCCGATGCCGAGCGCCAGCACGGCAAAGCCGGTCCAGTCGAACTTCAGGGCGGCGTTCACCGGCACCTTGGGCAGGAACAGCATCAGTCCGACGATCGCCGCGATCCCGAACGGCAGGTTGACGTAGAATACCCAGCGCCAGCTGTAGTAGTCGGTCAGATAGCCACCCAGCGTCGGCCCCAGGATCGGTCCGACCATCACCCCCATGCCCCAGATCGCCATCGCCGCGCCGCGCTGCTCGGGGGGGTAGATGTCCAGCATGAAGGCCTGCGACAGCGGCACCAGGGCGGCGCCGAACATCCCCTGCAGCAGCCGGAACAGCACCATCTGCTCCAGCGACTGGGCGGCGCCGCACATCATGGAGGTGATGGTGAAGCCGAACAGGCAGAGCAGGGCCAGGTTCTTCCGCCCGAAGCGCTGCGACAGCCAGCCCACCGGGGCGGTCATGATCGCCGCCGCGGTGATGTAGGAGGTCAGCACCCAGGTGATCTCGTCGGAGCTGGCCGACAGGCTGCCCTGCATGTAAGGCAGCGCGACGTTAGCGATGGTGGAATCGAGCGCCTGCATCAGCGTCGCGATCATGGCGCAGACGGTGATGATGGCCCGGTGCGGCACCTTCTCCGTGGGGGCGTGCAATGGGACGCTCCGGCTGGCTATGGCAGCAGGTCGGCGAGATGGCGCACGTGGCCGGTGTCGATGGCCAGCTCGACGCTCGCGCCGGTGCGCAGTTCGGGGTCGCCGGGATGGCGTTCCACCCGCACCCGCAACGGAATGCGCTGTACCACCTTCACCCAGTTGCCGGATGCGTTCTGCGCCGGCAGCACCGAGAACTCCGAGCCGCTGTTGGGGGCGATGCTCTCCACCACGCCCGACCAGGCGCGAGAGGGATAGGTGTCCACCGACACCGTCACGGCATCGCCCGGCTTCACGTAGGTCAGGTCGGTCTCCTTGGGGTTGCCCTCCATCCAGACGTTCTGCTCGGAGACCAAGCCGAACGCGGCCGTGGCGGCGGCCAGGTACATACCCGGCTGGGTGGTGTCCACA
>Ga0255353_1001770_pt1 | contig 11549 bp, 12 predicted proteins | sample HBST25metaG_FD_189941 | JGI IMG/M metagenome (GOLD analysis project Ga0255353, IMG submission 189941) | Peat soil microbial communities from Stordalen Mire, Sweden - H.B.S.T25 | ecosystem: Environmental > Terrestrial > Soil > Wetlands > Peat | place: Sweden: Norrbotten County, Stordalen Mire...
CCAACGCAGCGGAAGAAGTGCTGGTCTTGCTCATGCTTATCAAGGTGAGATTTCTTTCCCCGCCCTACAGTAATTGTTGAGGGGCTACTTGTCTCACTGATGTTGGCACAGAGGGGAGCGCTCAAATCTTGAAGATGAAGTTCCTTATGATAGGCAAGTGGATCATCCGTAGAAAAGGCGACATAGATCGGATGCTCTGCGACTGTTAGAAGATTTAGTTTGGGAGTATCAGGGACTGCAGCAATCAATGCCATGCTCAATTTCCCTGCAATGACTTCACGGGCGAGTTCGTGCGAATAATTGCTCCACAGCTTTATCCGAAGGCCGGGATATAGTGGCAGTCGAACCGACTGGAGAGTGGTGACCAGGTAGGGATCGGTGTAGGCTGACTTTCCGACATTGAGAATCTCGTCCGCTCCGCGAAATACTGCGGAGGCATTCAAAACCGCGCGTTCAGCGTGCAGAACTGCATCTCGCGCCTCTTCCACGAAGTGGCGACCGGCATCCGTCAATTCGACGATCTGGTGATTGCGCTTGAAGAGCCGGAAACCAAGCTGGCTCTCCAACTCAAGAATTCGTCTGCTGAGAGTCGATTGGTCAATTCGCAGCCGTTCGGCAGCCCGCGAAAAGTTTAACTCTTCAGCCAGCGCAATCGCCGCCTGTAGTAATCGGATCTCTGGTAGCACCATAGCCATCCTCCGAACCCAAAACCAAGGCAGGACAGCAACCACAACAAAGACAATGTGCCCGCAGCATTGTAGCGGCGGGGCATATTATGCCGTTTCGATGCTCTTCAAATCGACGCGGTTGCATAAATATCGCGCCAGAATGCTCGTTATTCCATTTGCGCATAACGCTCTCCCTACTTTTCATTGGACGTATTCACGCGGCCGTACCCATGATTGGGAATATTTTGGCGTCCGTTCCGGGCAGAATTATCGGACCCAAATCCAAAACGGTCAGTCATCGCGCAGAATCGCAGGCATGGAGATCTTATGGCACATCATCTACTCGATGCGGATGAAGCAGCGCAGGTTCTCAAGATGGATAGCAGAACTCTGGTTCGCTGGGCGCGCCTGGGGCATGTCCCAGCGCACCCTATGGGGGAAGGAAAGCGCAAGCTCTGGCGCTTTCTGGAACATGAGCTACTGGAGTGGCTGGAGGCGCGAAAGCCGGATAAAAAGAGGCCGATGGCGAGTACGATGGAGATAGCCATCAGTGCTCATGCAAGGAGATCAGCATGAGCCGTTTACAACAAGGAAGCCTCTTGAGACTGAAGCGCAAAGCCGGTCCGGACGTGTGGGTGTTTCGCTGGTATGACGAAACCGACGGAACACGCACGTACCGGAAACGAACCATCGGCTCGGTGGTTCGTTTTCCGCATCAACAGGATGCAGAAAGAGCAGTAGAAGCGCTTCGCAACAATATCAACTCTGAGTTCAGAGTGCCGGAAACGGTCTCCGAACTTGTCACCCACTACCGCAAGCACGAGCTGACCGAGGAGAAAAAAGCCTACGCAACTATCGAGGCGAATTCTCTTTACCTTGCAAATCATATCGTCCCCAAGTGGGGGACGGAGTATTTGCAGGATGTCCGCACCGTGGACGTGGAATTGTGGCTGAACTCTCTCACTTTTGCTCCAGGAACGCGGAGCAAGATACGCAACATCCTGTCCGCAGTCTTCAATCACGCCATCCGGCAGGAGTGGATGGATCGGAACCCGATTACGAAGGTCAGAACTTCGGCCAAACGGCTACGGGAACCTGACGTGCTCTCACCAGCCGAGCTGGCAGCTCTTCTGGCCCAGTTGGATCTTCGGGAAAGGGCCATGGTGATGCTGGCAGGGAGCACCGGACTCAGGAGGTCCGAGCTGGTCGCGCTGACCTGGTGCGATATAGATCTCGAACTCCTACAGGTGAACGTCCGCCGTTCCTGCGTGCGCAATCATTTCGGAGACACCAAAACCGAGGCGAGCCGCAAACCGGTCCCATTACACTCGTCTGTCATTGAATGCCTCGAAGTCTGGCGGAAGGAATCGCCATACAACAGCGACGATGACTTCCTTTTCCCGTCGATCCGGCTTGGAGGTAAGCAACCGCTGTCGCCGGACACGTTGCTCAAGAAGGTTATCCGGCCCGCACTATTGCGGGCCGGGATCAAGGGCAAGGCAATCGGCTGGCATAGTTTTCGCCATTCGCTTGCCACGAATCTTCGTGCGGCGGGAGTGGACCTCAAAACGGCACAGGAGCTTCTGCGCCATGCCAATTCGCGGATCACGCTCGACGTTTATACGCGAGCCATCTCCGCGACGAAGCGGGAGGCGAACAATCGGGTCATGGAAATGGTATTTGAGGCAGGAAAGAAGGCGCTTTCAGCACCCTCGTCCGCACCCTCGCGGGGTGCGCAACCACAAAAGAAAAAAGGTGCGGATCGCTCCGGCACCCTCGTCAGCACCCTCAAAGGTGCCCCTTAATCTTGCCACTTGCCATAAAACCTTTGTTTTCTTAGGTTTTATGGCGGGGACGACGGGGCTCGAACCCGCGACCTCTGCCGTGACAGTAAGGAACTAACGCGTAACTTATTGAAAACAGGGGCAATGGACGACACCAATAGCGCCCTGAGGAACCCATGGAAACCCTTATTGCACCCTTAACGAACCCACGACCTCTGTCAATTCGACCTCTGCCTTTTTACCCAGATTGCCTTTCTACAGCGCTTTCCGAGGAGGCGCAATCCCACGAGCCTCCCTCGACTTCTTCCCATTTCGACCTCTGCCTTTTTACCCACGTTCTTGCTCTCTGACACATACGCAATTTGCGTCGGTTTATACGCATTTCTCGTGGATGAATGACGACAAGATTGCCGGCTCCCTACGCTAATATAACTAGCTGCGTTATATTTTAAGTGTGACTGGAGCGGAACTCAAAAACGCCCGCAAGGCATCCGCATGGACGCAGGTCCAGGCTGCGGTGCGGTTCGGGGTGACGCAGGCTTATCTGTCTATGGTCGAGCGCGGAGAGCGTGCTGTTTCCTTCGAACTCGCTTCGCGGGCTGCGGAAGTCTTCGAGGTTCCCGCCACTGCGCTCCCTCTTGCGGAGTACCAGACGCGCGCCCACGATGCCGGATTCTTCCAGGCGATGCTGGGAAGTCTTGGCTATCCGGGATTTGCCTACCTTCGCGGTTCAGCTCGCCAGAATCCAACAGAACTGCTGATGGAGGCGCTGGACTCGGACGATCTGGATTCGCGGGTCACAGAGGCGATGGCATGGCTGCCCCTTGCCTATCCGCATCTGAACTGGGATTGGCTGACTGCGAATGCAAAATTGAGGGATCGCCAGAACCGGCTTGGGTTTGTGGTCGCGCTGGCGCGGCAGGCCGCGGAGAGAGATGGAAGCTCCCAGTTGGAACAAGAGTTGGGCACCCGCGTCGCCAAGTTGGAGCCCTCCCGCCTGGCCAAGGAAGATACTCTATGCAGAGAATCAATGACACGCGCCGAGCCGAGCGGGCCTGGCTGCGCGAGCGTCGGCCTAAACTGGCAGAACACTGGAATCTATTGACGGACCTTACCGTGGAGCATCTCAATCATGTCGCCGTCTAGCCGACCGCGCGAACCGTGGGACTCTTTCTTCAAAGATCTTGACGAGGCGGTGGGTAGCGACAGATTTACGGGATGAGACGATCCGTTCTCATTCTCTCGAAGAGTTCAAAGAAGCTGTCGTCGGTTGTCTGGTAAGCGGTGAAGCCAGCCTTCCGGCTCTTGGACATGTCTGTGACAACCTCTACTGGACGCCCGAGATCGGCATCTGTGTGCCAAGGGGAGGCAAGGACGTTGATATCTGCTTCCTTGAGGCCGTGCTTCTCGGCGATACCTTTCCAGATCGGGGCCGCATCGGCAAGCTGCTTTTCCAGCGTTGTGCCTTCGCCTTGCAATTCCGCCGCTTCCACGCCAAACCATGCGGCGATGCGCTTCCACATCCAGTTCCAGCGGAAGATGTCGCCGTTGACCACGTTGAATGCCTGATTGCGCGCGGCAGGGGGCGTGGCGGCCCAGAGAAGCTGTTGGGCCAGCACGCGCGCATCGGTCACATCGGTAAGACTGTTCCACTGCACGGAAGATCCGGGAAAGAGCATGGGCTTTCCAATCTCTTTGCAGATGCTGGCATAGATCGCCAATGTGGAGCCCATGTTCATGGCATTGCCGACGGCATAGCCGATCAGCGTGTGGGGACGATGAACGCTCCATCCGTAGCCATCGCGTTTGGCCGCTGCGAAGAGCTCGTCCTCTTGCGCGTAGTAGAAGTTCTCCACGTTCAGGCGCGGCTGTTCCTCGCGGAAGGGCGTCGCGGGCAAATGACCCTTGCCATAGTTTTCGAACGGCCCAAGGTAGTGTTTGAGGCCAGTGACGAGAGCGACGTGTTGCACAGTTCCGGCTTGGGAGACGGCGTCGAGTACATTGCGCACCATGCCGGCATTGACGCGGATGTTTTCTGTCTCCGTTGGCTGGCGCAGCCATGTTGTCAGGAAAATGTGGGTCGGCTTCACATTCTTGAGCGCGGACCGAACGGCAACCGCATCCTGTAGGTCGACTGCAACGGCGATCACTCCATCACGCTGACCCGGGTGCCGGGCCATGCCGTAGATCGTCCAATTCTTTTCAGCGATGAGCAGGTCAGCCAGGTTGCGCCCTGCCATGCCGGAAACGCCAACAATCAATGCTGTCTGTTCCATTACGAATCTCTCTTCCAGAAGCTCATCTGTTCCGGTGGCGTCTACTACATGATGACATTCAGGGCAGGCGACTTGTTGGGCCGCCAGCCTTTCAGGAGACTTCCATTATCCCCCTGTGTGGATTTTTTATGCGACCGGAGAACTGCCTCATCGAGGGACTGAGTCTATCGCGTGTGCCCAATATCGCAGATTGGCTCCGGGTCCGCGTCTCTGAACTGGTAGTCTTGCAGCGTATGGCATGGCGATTCCGCAAGAGCATCAAACTGGGACCACTCAGGCTGAACTTGTCGAAGTCCGGCATAGGTACCTCCATCGGTGTACCCGGCTTCCGCATCGGCAGGGATGCAAAGGGAAGATCTTACACGGCGGCCTCGATCCCTGGCACGGGCCTTTACGAGCGGAAATACTCCAAGCAAGGTGAGAGCGCTGCCCCTGCAGGGGTTCCTGCTGAGGACACGCCTGAACGGCGAGGCAACGGCGCTGGTTTTGCCTTGGGGATTCTATTGTTGGTGTTTATGACCGGCGGGTTGGTGGTCTTCATTTTGATGCCTCACTCGATCACGCCACCTGTGACGCCACCAGCGACAGTGAGTGTCCCTCAATCGCCGGCACCGCCGGCCGCTGTGAAGCGGAGGCGTGCCCATCGGTCTGTTGACGCTGCAAAGAGTGCAAGGGCTTCGCATGTACTGAACCGGCCAGCATCCACGGGACAGCAAGAGTCACCTGCGCCGACTACTGATGCGGTTCCGCAAACAAACTAGCAATTGTGCCGTGTCACTGCAATGAGTCCAGCAGCCGTATGAGCTGGAGCAGCCTTCAGTTCATACGGCTGCTGGAAGTGTACCGACACTCGGCAGCGCTTTTGACGGGCGCCAATGGGCGCGAGAAGGTGAACATATGGGCGATGCTTCTCAAGTGCCTTTCATATCGCAGGGACGTGAGTTGTTATAACTTCTTCTCACTATCTCCAGCGAAGCCCGGCGCGATTTCGAGACTCTTGGTACCAATAATCGCTTTCAGATTCTTCAAGCACAGCCGATGAATCATCGGATCAAGTCGCCTATCCGGGCTGCAATCTACGTTCCACAACTGGAGGACGTATCCGGCTATTGCCGCACGAACAGTAACGTGCAGTTCCCCTCGCCGCATTCCGAAATCCTTCTGGACGATTTCCGGGCGAACGACAGCAGGGTGAACCATCAGCACCAAATCGATCTGTCTGTTCCATTCCTCGTCTGCATTTGCCATTTCGTGCGGAAGGATCTCTTCATCTGGCACCGGCGAGGCCGCCTCAATTCGCGATATCACCAGGTCCCTGAACTCTCCGGTCTCCCGATCAAAGACCCGCGTATGCCAGCGCAACCCACTGTCCACGAGAGCATGAGGAATAACCTCACGCTTGGCGGTGCCGCGTTTCAGCGAATGGTATTTCACGAGCAATACCTGCTGCTGATGTATGGCTCTTGTGACAATCGCGACTTCCTGCAAGGTGGGACGATTCAGTCTTAGCGGAAGTTCGCAGGGCAGGTAGCCACCGCCTTGGCGATCATCTCCATCTCCGAACCCTTTGGAAATGGCTGAAAGTACGCGCTCTGGTTCGTGCTCGAAGACAGGCATGAACTGTTCGCTCGGAATGTATACCTTGCGACTTCCATCAAAATCGATGTTCTCAGGCGCTAATTCCCTGTACGCGGTGAAGTCCCGCGTCGCCACGGCGGGGGCGATCCCGAATCGCTCCATGAGGTCCCGCCGGGAGGCATCGCCCAGGAACCATAGCCGGAATTCGATATAGGCCAGCCGATCCCGTTGCTTCTGGCTGTGTTGGTTAATGGTCTGCTGCGCCAATTTGCTGGTTCCCTCCAATCAAAGTATAGACGAAAAATATTTTTCACATCATCAGTTTGATGATGTATTATCACATCATCAAAACGATTACATACCGATGCGAGGTATGCGATGAGCAAGCCAATCCGCGAATGCGCCGTCACCGATCACTCCGACTCGACAAGCATCTATTTCCTGGAAACTGTAAATTCGTCGCCCGTGATTTTGAATACAGAATAGGGCATTCTAGGCGGCTACAATGATCGGCGCAGCGTAATGAGGCTGAGTCGCGTGCGGTGCTATTCCACCAAAGCAAGAAAGGGTTCGCCCAAATTGGGCGTCAATGAAAGTCACCATTCTTAAAGGCAGTCACGAAATTGGCGGAACTTCTATTCAGCTCTCATCCGGAAAAACCAGCATCCTTCTCGATGCCGGACTTCCCCTCAGCGCCGACAGTCAACCCGTAGACCTCTCACGCCTTGACGTAGACGCACTTCTGGTAAGCCATCCACATCAGGACCACTTCGGACTGATGGCTTCACTGCCGGCTGGCACTCCGGTGTACATCGGCGCTCTGGCCCGCAGCCTGATCGATGCTACGCAGGTGTTCCTCGGAAACGAGAGATATGCGCTCGACTTCCACGACTTCAAGGCCTGGCAGCCGTTTACCATCGGCGACTTCACAATCACTCCGTACCTCGTTGATCACTCCGCCACCGATGCCTACGCCTTCCTCATCGAAGCTGAAGGCAAGCGCCTTTTCTATAGCGGCGATCTTCGCTCGCATGGCCGGAAGGGAGTGCTCTTCGAGAATCTCGTGAAGCGCCCGATTCGCGACATCGATGTCCTCTTCCTCGAAGGCACCATGATGCATCGCAACAACGACCTCTTCCCTGACGAGATGGCGGTCGAAGACTCAATCTTCCAGACAATCCAGCAGCAGGAAGACATTTCGTTCCTGCTGTCGTCCTCGCAGAACATCGACCGCATCGTCTCCGCCTATCGGGCCTGCAAACGTGCCGGCAAATTCCTCGTAATCGACATCTATACCGCATGGGTGCTCGAACAACTCCGGCAGATCACCCAAAATACCCCGGCCATGGACTGGGACGAGATAAGAGTTTTCGCCAAATACAGTCAGGACGAAAGACTCAAGGCCAACCCCGACTACTTCGGAGATTTCAGAAAGCGACTCTATCGCCACAGGGTCAAGCGTGAGGAACTGCACGCAACTCCCGAATCGTTCCTCTACTTCGGCAAGATGTCCAGCTTCCACCTTATTGATGAATTCAAGGACGCCGCGGCTCCCGTCAATGTCATGTACTCCCAGTGGCTAGGTTATCTCGACGGTACCCACGCCGACTATTTCGGCAGCGACCAAATCGCCGCTTATAGCCCTTGGCCGTCTTTTCGCGGTCGAAGCGCTTGACCAGCAGAACATCTTTTCCGCCCACCGTCTCGATCCGGCTGTCGGCAACGCTGATTCCGCACTGCCGAGCCAGTTGCAGCATGGCGTGTTCAACGCGCGTGTTGTTCCAGCGATCATCCGGGCGATTGAACTTTGCCAGCCAGAGTCCATCGCGATCCTGCACAACAGCCTTGGGACGAGCTCCGCCCATCGAGGTTCCAAGCAGCAACAGATCCTGAACCTGTGGGGCTGCTGGATCGTTGGGGAATTCATCGCGAACAAGCGCCTCAGCCATCTCCTGCAACTTTTCGAGATCAAGCGTCTTATTGAATTTGCGCAAAGGCGCGGGAGGAACCTTGTTCAGACCGAAGCCGAGCGCACCGGCCCGATCATCCGGAGACTCCAGCAGGTATTCAAGTTCGCTCAGCTTCGCTTTGCCGGCGTGCTTCTCAATGATGCGCCGCCCCCAGAAGTCCGGCCCGGCATCGCGCAAAGCGCCAAAGACGCCGTCTAGCCGAACCGTCTCGTAGGTGCTTCCGCTCAGCTTGAGTTCGATTGGATCGATGGGAACGGCGCGCGGATTATCCAGGTAAGACTTGCCGTAGACAAACCGCCCAAGCGGATCGCCCTGGCGGGTCTCTTCCAGCACAAACTTGCCCGCCGTAACGGCCGACACATCCCCCGGCAGCGTGATGTAGACGAAGCACTCCGCTGGATTAGAAGTCATTGTCGAGCCCTCCGCTCTTGCGCGCACGCACGCGCTCCTTCATCCTCGCCAGCACAAGGCCCTGCTCGTCCTTGAGCGGGTCGGCAACGTCCTCGAAGGGCTGAAGCAGGTCGTAGAGCCACAGCAGGGCGGCTGAAACGGCAATGCCCGTCGAGGCCTTCCCGTTTTCCGCATCCCTGACGGCGCGCGGCCCAGTGCCGATCTTCTCGGCGACCTCCTGAATCGTTAGATTACGACGCAACCGTGCGGTCCGGAGGTTCTGTCCAAGCCGCTTGAGGGCCTGTTCCACCGGGTAGGGTTGAGCTTCCAGCAATCGATTTCGCGCTGCCATATTCCCTCAAGAGCAGATTATAAAGCACAATGTGCTCCTGAGAGGATACATCCTGTGTTTGAGAATTTGCAATAAAAACAGCTTTCAAGGGAATATTAAGCGGCAATATTATCTCTTGAGGACGTATGCAGTTCAACTGCCCTCGATTTTTCTTATCGGACCAAATCTGAGCCGTAACCGTTCATATCGCATTCATTGAGCGCATTGGTTGTTAACCGTAAGCCGAGAATACCGTGTAGGCAGATTCAGGAACACTGAGCGACCTTTTATTCCTGATCCTCGCGGTCTCCCGAGGTAAGCGGAATAGCATAATCGCAGAGGGTGAAACAAATGGCCCAAGAGTCCGACGATTCCGAACTGCTCGTCCAATTTGAGCGCGATAATATCAAAGACGATTACCGCCTCTTCTACTCGATCAAGCGCAATAACCTGTTTTCCACGATTCAGGGATTCCCGGAGCACTGGAAGTTTTTCAACCTGCTCGACGAAATTTGGCGGCGTGAGATAGGCGACCTTGAGGTCGCTATTGATCCGGATCGCGTGTTGCCAGCTGTCCTATACATGAATGCACATGCGAAGCTACGCATTAGTATGGAATTGGCATTCTCGAACTGCATGCAGGAGGCGCGTTCAATCCTGCGTGATGCGGTGGAGACGGTGGCGTACGCTCATCACATGCTACGCGACCCAGCCAATCAATTGATCTGGATGAAGAAGGATGAGCAGTCCGGAGAGAAGGCATTCAAAAAAGCTTTCGAAGAGAAAAAAAGGACTGGTCTATTCTCCGGCCTTGCTGAATTGCACGAGAAATACGGCGAGCTTTCCGAGGCTGGATCGCATCCCACAATGTTGTCATTTGTCAACCGAGTGACAATAGATGATCGCGATGGCCAGCGGCACATGATCGTGAATTACAGCGGAGCGCCTGATCGGCGTTTATTCGCCATGGAGCTTTTCAGCCGTCTCTTAACCGGCTTCGTGATGGAACGCACGTTTTTTGAGGATTACTCCGCCCGCTTCCAACTCGATGTAAAGCTGATGCAGATGCGTCATGAATTCGAGAGATTCAAAGAAAACTTCCGCCGGACAATAATTGCTAGGTATAAGGTCCAGCCTCCGGCTCAAAAACCGTCTCATCCATGAAGCGCTGCTAGTGGCAAATGATTGATCCAATGTCCTCTGACCGATTTGTGCTTCGCGCCGCCCATCGTATTATGCCTGTTGGTGATTGACAAACAGGGCGGATATCATTGCGAAAACCAAGGAGCATGTATGAAACGAGTCCTTCAGGTTTTTCTCGGTATTGTTGCGATCGTGTCTGGAATAACGCTGTACAACGTGCTCAGAGACGCACAGTGGGCACACTCGTGGCTAAAGAGCATTCTCGTAATGTTGCCAGAGCTTGGCACAGTCATAGCGGTGTTTGAGTTGCACCATTCCGCAAAGGCGAACGAACTTCGCAGCGAGCGGAACGAACTCGCCAAAGCCAATAATGAACTGGAAGACTTGCGCAACACGCTCGCAGGAGAGAACAACACACTAGCTGCAGCAAACAACAAATTGGCTGAAGAGTATAACGACTTGCAGCGGCAGCTTCAGACGGAACGTAACGAACACCTGGCGGAGATTGCAAGGCATATGCAACGTCCTCCGACAATGGCCGAGAAAAATGCTACTAAGCTCCGCGATTATCTCGGAAGTCCGGTAGTTGTTCTCAACAATGACAACAGCTATTGGGGAGATGGATCCCATATTGCCGAGGTCTCCGATAACAATATTGTCGCTATTTTTCATCCGGCCCAACCGGGATCTCAGGCTTTTGTTAACTACGCTGACTGCGAAAATGTAGAAGTAATTGAAATTCCACAGGGAGCATGCCCGATCCAAATCAAGGTGAACAAGAGATATGGCAATTCCATTCAATTAGGAGAGATAAAAAGATGGGAAGACCGAAAAATGTCTTCCGCCACGCCAACGTTTGAGCGTGGTGGCACTGCGTACAATGCCCAATTTAGGAAGCCAGGGTCTCCCGAAACGAGAATGCTGTCAGTCTACGCGTCTAAAGATGGGACCAATTCGTTCCTGCTTGAAGCCTCGACCGGCGCACACTTCGTCGGAAACAATAAAGCTGTCTCGATTCGATTCCTGTCGCAACAAGTCGAATACCTTTCTGACGGATTTCAGCGTAGCTCAGCGGGAACCGGTGAGAGCCGCTACCCGCTATTCATATGTTAGCTGCTCTTCTTTTAAGGGGAAATCGGCTGTACTGATTTCGACTCAGAAAGCTTATGCGCCGTTTTCGGTGCACTGAGGCCGGAATACAATTCTGACTTTACTGGGAAAAAACGATTACTCCAGAATCGATTCTGGAGTAATGCAAAATCTCCAATGGCTCAACAAAATGCTTACAGGCCATCGACATCGTCTATTTCGGCGAGAATAAAGAAATGAAGCGCTCAGGCACAGCCGATCTCCCTCTCCATGGTGGGCGCGTTCCGCCGTGGCTGGCCGAGCGCATGACGCTGCTTGGA
>Ga0255353_1001771_pt1 | contig 11546 bp, 9 predicted proteins | sample HBST25metaG_FD_189941 | JGI IMG/M metagenome (GOLD analysis project Ga0255353, IMG submission 189941) | Peat soil microbial communities from Stordalen Mire, Sweden - H.B.S.T25 | ecosystem: Environmental > Terrestrial > Soil > Wetlands > Peat | place: Sweden: Norrbotten County, Stordalen Mire...
TTTGAAGCGGAAAAGCGCGCTGCTTCCTTGTGTTCGCCCATGACGTGAAGGCGCAGGAAGTTGGTCGAGCCGGATTTGGTGCGCGTGCCGGCCACCACGGCGATGACCTCGCGGTTGCGGACGTGGCCGCCATGTTCGAGCATCGTCTCGGCCGTTTCCACCATGGCTTCGGTGGTGTTGACTTTGTCGCAACGAATGGGCGTGACTCCCCAGAGCAGGTTGATGCGGTTGATGGTGATGTCGTTGGCGCTGAAGGCGTATATGGGCGCGCCGGGATGATACTTCGAAATGTGGCAGGCAGTGGAACCGGACTCGGTGAAGAGCGCAATGGCGCGCAGGTTCAGGTCGCCGGCTGCGTGGGCCGCGGCCTCGCAAATGGTCTCTGCAATGGAGAGATGGCTTCCCCGCTGCTTGCGGCGCTCGGTGAATTCGCCTTCCTTGATGTGCAACTCGGCATCGATGACAATGCGCGCCATCATGGCGACGGTCTCGACCGGATACTTGCCCACCGCTGACTCGCCGGAGAGCATGACGGCGTCGGTGCCGTCGTAGACCGCGTTGGCCACGTCGGAGACTTCAGCGCGGGTGGGCCGCGGGTTTTCGATCATCGACTCCAACATCTGCGTAGCGGTGATGACAGGCTTGCGAAGCTCTGCGGCGCGGCGAATGATGTGCTTCTGAATGGCGGGGACCGTCTCCGGAGGCACCTCGACGCCCAGATCGCCGCGGGCCACCATGATGGCGTCGGCTGCTGAGAGAATGTGGTCCAGGTCTTCGATGGCCTGGGGTTTTTCCAGCTTGGCAATGAGCCAGGTTTCAAAGCCCAGGGCAGCGACGCGGTTGCGCACCATTTTAATATCTTCGGCAGTGCGCACAAAGGAGACGGCGATGGCGTCCACGCCGTTCTTGAGCGCGAATTCAAGGTCGCCGGCATCCTTTTCGGTGAGCGAGGGGACGCGCACCGGAATACCGGGCAGGTTGATGCCTTTGTGTTCACCCAGCAGGCCGCCGTTGACGATCTCGCAGACCACGTCGCCACCTTCCACCTCGCGGACGCGCAGCTCGATAAGGCCGTCGGAGAGCAGAATGCGCGAACCCTGCTCGACGTTTTCCGCCAGGGTCTTGAAGGTGGTGCCCACCAGAGCTGCTGTGCCGGAAACTTCGCGCGGCGTAATCACGAGCCGCTCGCCTGTCTTGAGGAGCACGGCCTGATGGTCCTTTAGCCAAGAGGTGCGAATCTTGGGCCCCTGCAGGTCACCCAGGATGCAGAGCGGTTTGCGCTCTTCGAGACTGACTTTGCGGATCATCTGGATCAGCGCCAACTTTTCCTCTTGAGTGCCGTGGGAAAAGTTCAGGCGCGCCACATCTACCCCCGCGCGAACCAGCTCGCGAAAGACCGGCTCGGTGTTGGATGCCGGACCAAGCGTGGCGACAATCTTGGCGCGGCGCTGGGTCGAGACTTCGGACAGGTTCAATGGTGCGAATGACATACGGTTTGCTCCAGGAGAAGATTTTTTGGGGGGCCAAAGCCGAATTTATGCGGGTTCGCTTCACGCTGCGCGGCGGATGGGACCACACCACCCCTTCTTCTATTATGCGGCAAGCGAAGCACAATGGTCGGTGGGGGTGGTCACAGACTTACGGGGTCCGGTTCAGGGCTTGCGGGAGCAGAGTCTGCCTGCTGGCGTTCCCTGAAAAGAACGCCGTTGAGTTCCGCGCCCAGCAGCGCGCTGAAAGAGGTGATGTAAAGCCAGACCAGCGTGGCGATGCCTGCGCCAAAGGAGCCGTAGAACATGGAGTAATCGGCAATGCGCGTGACATACAATCCAAAGGCCAGCGTGGAGGGAAACCAGACCAGCGTGGCGGCCACGGCGCCAGGCGCAACGCAGGCCCAATGCTCCTTGCGCCGCGTGCCGAAGTGGTAAAGTGCGCCGAGGACACTGATGCTGGTGAGCAGCGCGACCGCCCAACGGACCATGCGCCAGAAGAACAGCACGACGTGGCGCAGTTCGTGGCCTGCGTTGTCGATCATCCACGCCTCAAACTGGCGGCCGAAGACCAGCACCAGGGTTGCCAGCGCCAGCGGAACCAGCACAATAGGCACCAGCAGCAGCGCCCTGATGCGCCGCTGCCAGAAGCCCCAACTGTCGCGCGGTTCACGGTAAGCGCGGCGAAAACCATCCATCAAGGACAACATCAGGCCCAGGCCGGCAAAGACCGCAAGTGCGCCGGCGGAGAAGAGCAACTGCGCGGAATAGAACCGGCGAGTTTCCAGCGCGGCTTTCAGCAGAGTCATGGAGTCGTCGGGCAAAAACTGCTCGAATGCGCCGCGAATCTCGCCCACCAGCGTGGTGCCCTCCGGAACCTGAGCCAGCAGCGCGGTGAGAACCACCAGAGCCGGAAAGAGCGTCAGCATTCCGGAATAAGCGACGGCCTTGGCCGAGTTGAGCACATCGTGCTCCAGCGCCAGCCAGACAGCCTTGCGAAATTGGCGAACAAAAGGGGCCATAGTCGTCATTGGCAAGATTAGTGCATTGGGCCGGTTTTCGGCGACAGAACTTTGTCGATGCGACGGACAGCGCTGCCGGAGAGCACAAATACACAGGAAATCAGACGGTATGGAGCCAAAGACTAGCTGGCAAAACTGCAAGGCAGGGGGGCCTGGACGCACTTCATAGCACTTTCACAAAAGGAAGATTATTGCTCGACTCTGCACCGGTCTGAGCAGGTACACTGTCCACGAGAAGGAGATCGCGCGATGCAGACCAAGATTCAGGGCACGACCATGCCCGTGCTCGATGTGCAGCTTGAACCGAACGAGAGCGTCTTTTCAGAGAGCGGCGAGCTATCGTGGATGACCGCCTCCATTCAGATGACGACCCACACGCAGATGGGCGGGGGCGGTGGAATCTTCGGCGCGCTCAAACGCGTGGCCGGCGGCGGCAGCTTGTTCATGACCGAATACCGGGCTCTCGGGGCGACAGGCGTGGTCTCGTTTGCCACCAAGGTGCCGGGGCACATTGTTCCGTTGGAGATTTTGCCGGGCAGCGAGTACATGATCCACCGGCACGGCTTTCTGTGCGCCACAGACGGGGTAACCATCGGAGTGGGCTTCCAGCAGTCGCTGGGCGCGGGCGTCTTTGGCGGCGATGGATTTCTGCTGCAGAAGGTGGGCGGGCAGGGAACTGCGTGGCTGGAGCTGAGTGGCGAGCTGATTCTGAAAAACCTGGCGCCGGGCGAGGTGCTGCGGGTGCATCCGGGCCACGTGGGCGCGTTTCAGGCCTCGGTGGGATTTCAGATTACGACGGTGCCGGGCATCAAGAACATGATCTTTGGCGGGGATGGGATTTTTCTGGCCGTGTTGCAAGGGCCGGGGACGGTGTGGTTGCAGACGCTGCCCATCTCGCGGCTGGCGCATCAGATTGCAGAGTATCTGCCTCGAACCGAGAACCGGCAAGTGGGGCCGGCGGCCGGCGGCGCGATTATTGGCGGGATTGTGGGGTCTATTCTGGGTGGAGACAGGTAGGCGGTGCCGGACCGTGCACTTTCTGGTATCGCGACCGCGTAATCTGGTAATTGCTCCGGACAAGTGCGGGCGTGGACGCCCGCACGACAGCCGGTCTGGAGACCGGCGCTACACTCCGGTCGTTGCCGAATCATGCAGCCACGGTACTTGCCGGAAGCCTGATTGATCTCGAATTCACCGAACGCATTGCCGGCGCCGTTTACTCCGGCTTGCAGGAGTCCCGCGCATGACTGAGACCTCCAATAGCCCGCGCACTCTTCGATCTGACATTGTCTTCACCTTCGCGCTTGCCCTGGCCTGCTATTTGGCGTGGCTGATACGCGATGTGCTGGTGCTGCTCTACGTGAGCGCGCTGTTTGCGGTGGTGCTTACTCCGCTGGTGCGCGCCACCTCCGGCATTCGCGTTGGCCGCTTTCAACCATTCAAGGGCACCGCCATTTTTCTTCTATTGCTGATTGCAGCCGGAGCGCTTGCCGCCTTCGGGTTCCTCGCCCTGCCTCCAGTCATCAGCGACCTTCAGGGGTTTGCCAAGGAGATGCCAACACGGCTGCCTGGACTTTTAGTGAAGCTGAAGAACCTTCCCATGACTCAACATCTGGATACAGCGGATCTCAACTCCCGGCTGCAAGGCTTTGTGAGCGAGGCCGCCACCTATCTTCTGTTCTCTATCAGCGATTGGGCGGGTAAGCTATTCGATTTCGTCATGGGCGTCATCCTGACTATCTATTTCATCCTGGAAGGCGATCACGCCTACCGCTGGTTTCTTTCCTTCTTCCCGCAGGAACGCCGCGAGCGTCTCGACAAGGCCCTTCAGCGGGCAGAGATTCGCATGGGCAAATGGCTGCTTGGTCAGGGAAGCCTGATGCTCATCCTTGGAGTGACCAGCACTATTGTCTATCTTTCGCTCCACATTCGCTACGCCTATGCTCTGGGCGTGCTGACGGGGCTGCTCAACATCGTGCCCGTCTTAGGCGCTGCCATCTGCATTGCGCTTGCGTTGCTGGTGGCGGCCATTGACTCATGGGGACGGGTGCTGGGCATTGCCATCTTTTACGTAATCTATTTACAGGTTGAAAACTCTTACCTGACTCCCCGCATTATGAGGAACAGAGTCGATCTGCCGGGCCTTGCTATCCTCGTCGCGCTGGTGCTCGGCTCCGCGCTTGAAGGCGTACTAGGAGCGCTGGTTTCGGTTCCGACGGCCGTGTTGGTAGCCGTGCTTCTTGACGAATACTTCGTGCACAAAGACCCGGCGTGATCGTACGCGGCACTTGATGGCCGGGAAACAGTCGCAGCCTTCCATAGCTTAAAGAAAGTCCTGGAAGGCTCGGCTTCAATCTACGGCTTCAGGGGTGTATCCGCTGCTGCGGCGGCTTTAATCTCCGCGTCAACCGCTGCTTTCATTACGCCACAGTTGGAGAGGAAGTGGATGATATTTTCGGTGAGCGGTTTCAGAGACTCAGTGTTATGAGCGGGTGAACCGAACTGATTGGGGTTCTTGCTTTCCCAGGTCTCAAAATCGAGACCCGGGCCACCCGGCGTGATGGAGTTAGCCATCTTCATCTCGCCGGTTCCTTGCGCGTCGAGGACGAGGGATGTGAGTTTGCGCGCCAGGTCGAGCGGGAAACTCTCGGCGACGAAGACAAGCTTGCCGCGAATGGTGATGACCACTGGGCCTTCGCTGGTGGTGTAGACCTGCTCCTGCGAGAGCTGCTGGGCGGAGAAGGTTTTAACGGATGCGGCGGCATGGGCGGTTTCATCGAGCTTCACGCCGGAGTATTTGCGGCCGAGTTCATTGGCGTATAGCTGGGCGAAGGCCTGGGCGGAGGCCGAGTTCTTCCACGCCGAGAGATAAAAAATTGCGATGGAGTCTGTGCTGGCTTGTTCAACCGGGGTCCCCACGGACGGGCCTTTGTCCGTGGGGTGGTCAGCCGGGGTCCCCACAGACGGGCCTTTGTCCGTGGGGTGGTCAGCCGCAGTTTTGGCGCTGAGCCGCTGGCCGGCCCAGTAAAGGCCGCCATCCCAGGCCGGGGTCAGATCGCGGGAAGTTTGGTCGCCACCGAAAAGCTGGCTGAGAATACGCACGTCGAGTTGCCCCATCTGGCCGATGTCATAAGGCTTGTAGAGCTTGTCCAACAAGGGATGAATATTGGGCAGCAGGGGAACGGCGGGCAGGTGGCGCTTTTCGTACTCGCGCGGGTTGATGATCTCCCAAGTCGATGTGGGCGGGTGGTCGAGTGTCCCGGTAAAGGCCGCTGCCTGGCCCTGGTCCATCCACACGTCCTGCTCGAAGCTGAGGCCTTCGCGATAGGGAAACAGCAGCGATTCAGAGAGCAGGAGCGGCGCGCGCGCCAACACGGGAGAATCCTGCGAGGCCGCCATCTGCTGCTTGACGAAATCCATCACCTCCGGGTCTTTTACGAGGCTCATGCCCTTCGGTTTCAAAATGTAATCCATCATGACGGCCGTGGCCTGGCCCTCGACGACGGCCTCGCGCGCTGTGTCCATCTCGTCCTTGGTCAGGTGGTCGGTGTCGCCGGAGGAGTTGAGCGAGACATCGTCAGGGGTTTGGTCGCTCCACTTTTCCAGGCCGGAGTGCTGGTCCTGCAAGGCGTGGGTCAGCTCGTGGGCGAGCACCGGCTTCTGCTCCTCAATGTCCACCCAATCCAGCATATATACGGTCTTGTCCTTGGAGTCGTAATAGGCCTCGATCTGCTCTTTGAGCAGCGCCAGCAAAAAAGGCTTGAGGGCGAAGTCGCGGTCCAGCAGGCCGAACTTTTTGAGCACGATCTCATCGCGTTGCAAGCGCCGCGCGCTCTGGTCCTCCTCGAACTTCCCCTTGAGGTAATCTTCCACGGATGCGCGGGAAGTGATCTGGCGCTTCACCTGACTCTTGATGGGCAGCCCGGATTCGTCGGAGGAAAACTTGATGAGCGTATCCACCAGGGCAAAGAGCTGGCGCTCCTGCTCGGGGGTGATCTTGCCGGCTACGTGCGATGGAGCCGCCTGCGCCCGCGGCGGGGTTACGGCGGGCGGCTGCTGGGCCTGCAAAACTGTTGCCGCAAGACACAACACCGCCGCTATGGCCCATCCGCGTCCATCTCGTATTACCATCGCGTACCGCTCGCTCATTAGAACTCCCTGTCTTCTTCCAAGGCTATAATCAAGAAGTGGTCTGATGCACAATTTCCAGAGGAAATCTGCGCCGGGACCGGTGAAAAAAACTTCCCTATGACTGAAACGGCCATTCCCCAGGCGACTCCGGCCAACCATTCCACGGACGCGAACCTGTCTACAGTGCCGAGAGCGACTCCGCTTGCCAGGTTGCTGGCTCAGGGCGCCGAGCCGGCGGAACTTGCCGCTTATCGCGGTGTGCTGACGCCTCGGATGTTGGACGCGCCAAGCAGGGAAACAGCGGCGCTGGCTTTTGGAGCTGCGGCGCATGACCTGGGCTGGCTCAGGCGCGTTGCGGTACGCGGCGAGGACCGCTTCCGCTGGCTCAGCGGCATGGTCACCAACACGGTGAACGATCTGCCCGTAAACAGCGGCGCGTGGAACCTGGTGCTGAATGCGCAAGGGCGCATTCAGGGCGATCTGCACGTTTGGCGCGAGGGTGACGCACTAAACCTGACAATTGCAGCCGATCAACACGACCGGCTGCTGGCCCATTTGGACCGCTTCATCATCATGGACAATGTGGAACTGACGCCGGTGAGCCTTGACGCGGATGGTGAGTTGACCGGCGAGACGCCGCTGGGGCTTGCCGGGCCATTGGCTTCTGGTGTGCTTACGCGGCTGGGTCTGCCAGTATTGCCTGAGCCTCTGACCAGCGCGCGCGCGGCATGGAACGGCCACGAGGTGCAGGTGGTTCGTGGTTACGGCGTGCTCGTGCCGCATTACGAGCTTTGGTTGCCAGCAGCACAGATTCCCGCGCTGTGGGAGGCGGTGATCGAGGCAGGCGCGATCCCGGTGGGAGCGGACGCTCTTGAGGCTTTTCGCATCGCCGAGGGGATTCCGGCATACGGCATCGACATTGCAGAGAAAGATCTGGCGCAGGAGACCTCGCAGATGCGAGCGCTGAGTTTTAACAAGGGCTGCTATCTGGGCCAGGAGATCGTGGAGCGCATTCGTTCCCGCGGCAGCGTTCACCGGCATCTGCGGCCGCTTGAGCTTTTTGGACCGCTCCCGGCTGCCGGAGCTGAGCTAACATTGGACGACGGAACGGCCGCCGGACAGATTACCAGCGCGGCTGAATTGCCGCTTCTAAACGGGGTCCGCTGCTTTGCGCTGGGCATGATTCGCGGTGAGGCTGAGTTACACAGCCGGCCTTTGAGTTACTCTGCCGAAATGGCCACGGGCAAGGCTAACATTCTTGTTGCGCCGCCGGGGTTGGGAGCGAGTTAGTAAGTTAACGGAATTATCAATGAAGTAAGTCGTTGAGACGGATTGGAAAACAGGAGATCATGAGCGATACGCCGAAGTTTGAAGTCATTGACCGCCGCAAGATCAAGGCGGAAGAAGAGCAGGAAAACCAGCAGCACCCGGCGCCTCCCGCAGAGGCCCCATCAGAGCCAGAGCCCGCGTCAGGCGGCGGCCCAAGGCTGGTGGTCAACGAATCGAAGCCCGCGCAGGACGCGCCTCCCGAGGCGGCGGCAGAGGCTGAAGGTGAGCTGCCGGCACCGCCGACCGCTGCGGAAAGCCGCGAACAGAAGGCGGCTTACGATGCCTCTGCGCAACGGCTAGAAGACTTGGTGCGAGCGCAGAACCCCGCAGTGGGCGCACAGCCGCCGGTCAGCTTTGAACACCTGGTGCAGCAGTTCTACGTCTCCGCCATGATCCAGATGGGCGCGGGCACGCAAGAGGGCCAGCGTCCGAAGGTGGACATTCTGGGGGCTCGAACCACCATTGATCTGCTGGGCGTACTGGCGGAGAAGACGCGCGGCAATTTGACCGCGGCCGAGGACAAGACGCTGGAAACGGTGCTGTTCGAGGTGCGGATGGCCTTCCTGGAACTGACCAGCATGATCACGTTGCAGGGTGTGCAGCCGCCGCCTCCTCCGCCGGGCCAGCGCTGAAAACGCAGTGATCAGTGATCAGTTGTAGCCGGAGCTTATGGACGGTCTACTTACATTTCTCGGGACGGGAACCTCGATGGGGGTTCCCACGCTGGGCTGTGGCTGCGCGGTTTGCACCTCGACGGACCCGCGCGACCGGCGGCTCAGGCCCTCGGTGCTGTTGCGCTGGCGCGAACCGGGCGAGGAGGGCGGGCGCGAACGTGTGGTGGTCATCGACACCGGCCCGGACTTCCGCGAACAGGCGCTGCGCAACGGCCTCACCCGCGTGGACGCTGTTTTTTACACTCACTCTCACGCCGACCACATTCTGGGCATGGACGACCTGCGCCCACTCAGCTTTACAGTCGCGCGCGAAGGCGGTCCCATTCCGCTCTATGCCTCGGCGCAAACGGCAAGGGTGCTGGAGCGCATCTACGATTACACCTTTTCGGATCAATCCACCTATCCGACACGCGCCCGCGTCCAACTGCGGCCGCTGGCTGAGCGCACCTTGGTTCACGGGGTTGAGGTGCTGCGCGTGCCACTGCTCCATGGAGAGATGGAGATTACCGGCTTCCGCTTTGGCCGGACCGCTTATCTGACCGATGTGAGCGCCATTCCCGAAGCGAGCTTTGCGCTGCTGAAAGGGCTGGACCACCTGATCGTCTCCGCTCTGCGCCACAAACCCCACCCCAGCCACGCCACCGTGGAACAGGCGGTTCAGTGGGCCCAGCGCATCGGCGCGCGGCAGACATGGCTGACGCATATCGCCCACGAGCTGGGCCACGAGGAAACCAACCGCGAATTGCCTGACGGCATTCGGCTGGCCTACGACGGCCTCAGCCTGCCTGTGAGCCTATGAGCAAGCCCAGCGCGATGTCCCTCTTTCACTCGGTCGCGGAGATTCCCTCGGGCTTCGGCCCCAGCGTGGCGGCCATCGGCAACTTCGACGGCGTACACCTAGGCCACCAGGAGATTCTCTCGGCGGCGGTTGCCGAGGCGCAATCGCTGGGTGCGCGCGCCGTGGCCGTCACCTTCGACCCTCACCCGGATCAGTTTCTGCGCCCGGCCGAGGCGCCGCGGCTGCTTACGCCCGTCCGCGAGCGGCTGCGGCTGCTGAGCTCCACGGGCATTGACGCGGCCGTCGTGCTGCCCTTCGATGCGGCGCTTGCTTCGCTGCCGGCGCGGGAGTTTGCCCGCGGCGTGTTGGTGGACGCTCTGGGCGTGCGCGGCGTGCATGAGGGAGGCAACTTCCGCTTTGGCCGTCACGCGGAGGCAGGCGTGGCTGAACTCGAAGCGTTCGGCGCGGAGTTCGGTTTTGCTGTTCACATCCATTCTCCGGTGAAGGCGCACGGGCTGGAGGTTTCCAGCTCCGCGATTCGCGCGTGCGTAGCGGCGGGCGATGTGACCCGCGCGCGCTGGATGCTGGGAAGGCCGTTTGCGGTGCGATCGACGCAGGCGCGAGGGCGCGGCATCGGCACGCGATTGCTAGTGCCTACGGTGAATCTGGCGGCTTATGACGGACTCTTGCCCGCCTTCGGGGTTTATGTCACGCGGCTTAAAGTTGCAGGGCGCAGCTTTCAGGCGGTGACCAACGTGGGAAACCGGCCCACGTTTGGCGAGGCGTCGTTCGCTGTCGAATCGCACATTCTGGACTTTGAGCCGATGGAGCTGGGCGAAGAGACGCCCATTGACCACCCCGCGGACGTGGACCTGTCCGCGGGGACCCCGGTTGAACTCGAATTTCTCGTCCGTCTGCGCGGCGAGATTGAGTGGCCCTCGCCCGAGGCGCTGAAGACGCAGATTATGAGGGATATTGGCGCGGCGAAGCGGTATTTTCGGCTTGTAAAGGGTTAAAATCGAGCGGCATTGATTACTATTTGGTTAATAGGTGAAAATATTAAGCTATTTATTTTTAGATACTTACGGAAGAATCTAAATCGAAAAACGGTCCCCGGAGGGGGGGTAGGGTCATGCGGGTTTTCGCGGTTTAGGCTCGCGCTGGAGGGTTGCGAGCGCAACCTGGGCGGCGTAAAGAAGGCGGCCGCTCTGCTCGGGCGGAATGGCTCCGATGAGGATGCCGTGGGCCGTGCAGGCGATGAAGTCGCGGATTCCTTCGAAGCTGGAAAGCAGGGGCATGGCATTGCGGTAGGCCAACCCCGCCGCGCGGGCCGCAGAGAGTTTGCTGCAGCTCTTCCCAGCGTTAGCTTCCATGTAGGCATTGAAGGCGCGACGATATGCTGCGCCGCATTTGCGGACGGCGGGCCGGGCGTGAGTGGAATCGGGTTCGAGCGCTGGGTCCGGCTCGCTGGCGGGCTCTCGTTCCGGGGTGGATTCGAGCACGCAGAGTTCTGCTGTGGATAGTTCGGTCACAGGTGGAGTCTCCTTATGGATAGTGTGCGCGGGAGGCTAGAAATTATCTGCAACCACCTGCGGTGAGGCAGACGGGACTTGCCGTCCAGGCAGACGCCTTCGGCCTCTTCTATGCCGGGGGCAGCGAGTGGGCGGGGTTTGTTAGTAAGAAGGGAGATTGGTTTCGGGCAAATCTGTGAGCGCTAGGCGACATAACGGGACCTATCTGCCCGTCGATGAACGCCTCGGCGATTTGTCAACAACAGAGATCGTGCGAGGCGACTCTTGGAAAATCGGCGAGCAGGTGTGAACAAAATCCAACGAGCGAGCAAGAACTCGGAACGCTAGCTTCTGTCAGGTTTGGCTTATTCTGCTTCAGTCCGGCCAAATCACCGGGATGCGCCGCCTCTATGGCTGCGGTGGGTTCGGGAGCTGCGATGTATTTTGACCAGCAGCAAACTTCCAGGTACCATCCCCCTGCTGAACGGCTAGAGCATCTCTCCTATTGCTGTAGGGCGGCAAAGGGAAGTCGGAACCATGCTTTTGCGTCCTCGGCGGTGATGAGCGGTAGCAGTTCTGCGATGGCTTGATCGAGTGCTTCTTTGCTGCGAGCC
>Ga0255353_1001773_pt1 | contig 11535 bp, 9 predicted proteins | sample HBST25metaG_FD_189941 | JGI IMG/M metagenome (GOLD analysis project Ga0255353, IMG submission 189941) | Peat soil microbial communities from Stordalen Mire, Sweden - H.B.S.T25 | ecosystem: Environmental > Terrestrial > Soil > Wetlands > Peat | place: Sweden: Norrbotten County, Stordalen Mire...
TGGTGCTTCCATCCCCGGTCCCCAAATGCTAGGGACCGGGGGCACCCCAGCATGTTCTGGAGATCTCAGCGGCGACCGGCACCATCCGCCCGACTTGGCGGGAGTAATCCCTTACGGTAAGCTACCGACACTCGCACCCCCAACCTCGCCAACATCCCCCGTCCCACAAATCCCTTTGTATTGCCCGCTCCTTGTGATCTTCTAGAAACATTCATGCTCGCACGCCTCGAAGCCTATTTTGAATTCTCCCGCCTGGGCACCAATTGGCGAACTGAAATTCTGGCCGGCATCACCACCTTCTTGACCATGGCGTACATCGTCCTGGTCAACCCGGCCATCCTCGCCGACGCCGGCATCCCTCTGCCTGCCGTCACCGCCGCCACCTGCCTGTCCGCGGCCTTCGGCTCCATCCTGATGGGCATCGTCGCCCGCTACCCAATTGCGCTGGCCCCCGGCATGGGGCTCAATGCCTACTTCACTTACACCGTCTGCATCAAGATGCACATCCCCTGGCAGACCGCTCTCGGCGCCGTCTTCATCTCCGGCATCATCTTCCTCGCCCTCACTGGCGCCGGCATCCGTCAGATGATCCTCCACGCCATCCCTCATGAACTTTACGCCGCCGTGGCCAGCGGCATCGGCCTCTTCATCGCCTTCATCGGCTTTCAGCACGCCGGCCTGGTCGTCCGCGATCCCAACACTCTCGTCGGCCTCGGCAACATCAAAAGCCCCACCACCGCCCTTGCCCTCGTCGGCCTGCTGCTTATGGTCGCCCTTGAAATCAAAAAGGTCCGCGGCGCCATCCTCATCGGCGTCCTCACCATCACCGGCCTCGCCTGGGCCCTCGGCCTCGTTCATTGGACACCCGCTGTCGGCGGCTTCGGCTCCCTGGCCGGCACTGCCTTCAAACTCGACATCCGCGGCGCCCTCAGCAAAGGCCTGCTCGAAATCATCTTTGTCTTCTTCTTTGTCGACCTGTTCGACAACCTCGGCACCCTCGTTGCTGTCACTAAGCGCGCCGGCCTCATCTTGCCCAACCACACCATTCCGCGCCTCGATCGCATCCTCTTCGCCGACGCCACGGCCACCGTTTTCGGATCGCTGACCGGCACATCCACTGTCACCAGCTACGTTGAATCCACCGCCGGTGTCGCCGCCGGAGGCCGCACCGGCGTCACCGCCATCGTCACCGGCCTGCTCTTTCTCTGCGCCATCGGTGCAGCCCCGTTCATCGGCATCGTGCCGCCCGCCGCCACCGCGCCCGCGCTAATCCTGGTCGGCTCCCTCATGCTCGCGACCATCACGGAAATCCGCTGGAACGAGCCCGTCGTCGCCGTCCCCGCCTTCCTCACCCTCGTCCTCATCCCCCTTACCTACTCCATCGCCAACGGTCTCGGATTCGGCATCATCTCCTGGGCCATCCTCCACATAGTCACCGGCAAATTTCGCAAGCAGGACTGGCTTCTCTACACCCTCGCCGCCCTCTTCCTCGCCCGCTTTATCTACCTCGGCGCAAGCTAGCCAGCATTTAACCCGTCACCCCCGTCAAACGCCTCAAATCCCACACCGCCAAAGTCAACAAAAAGGCATAAACTTCCTACTACCACTTGCAATAGGAGTTCGCTGACCGCGTGAAAGACACCGCTCCCTTGCCGCAAACCAACATCGCCCCCCACCGGCGAACTTTGACAGCCCTCACGCCCCTGCGCCTGGTCTCAGCCGCCGCAGCCTCTCTCTCTCTGTCCCTCGCGCTCTCTTCCTGCACTAACGTCGCCGGATTCTCCCAGCCCAGCCTGGTTCGCGTAATCGACGCTTCTTATCTCGCCCCAGGCGTCAATATCTACGTAGAAAAGTCGCTTCTCGCCGCCAACACCGGCGAGGGATACATCTCCAACTACGGCACCGTCACTCCCTCCGCAGCTGCCCCCATTCAAATCGCGGCAGCCAACGGCGGAGCCCCTCTCTTCTCCACCACTGGCTCTCTGCTCGCCGGCCAGCAACATTCCGTGTTCCTCACCGATAACGCCGCCTCGCCCATCAGCTACACCGTCACGATCCTCGCCGATCAGCAGACTCCTGCTCCCAGCGGCCACTCCACCTTCCGCTTCCTCAATCAGGCCCCGCGCACCGGCGCCGTCGATGTCTACATGATTCCCGCCGACGTGACCATCGCTAACTCCATCCCGCTCATCACCGACCTCGCCGCCGGAGCAGCCTCGCCCTACACCACCTTCGCCTCCCAAACCGTCACCATGGTCGTCGTTCCCACCGGCCTCGCCACCCCCAAATACACCTCCGCGCCCATCGCCCTCACCGGCGGCGAAGTCCGAACCGTCGTCATGGTCGACAGCCAGCTCACCAGCAATCCCCCCGTCAACGTCGTCATCGCCAACGACGTCAACTAGCGTCTAACCCCGACTTTTCCTCCCAAAAATCACCGTCCAATCCAAGCACACCCCTGCAAGTCCTCATTCCCCTTCCGCAACGATCCCCACAAATATTCGCAATCATCCTGAATCGAATCCCCCGCTCCCCTAATCAATTCGATAGTTGTCGAAATGTCGAACCGATGGCATTTCAAACGGAGCAGCAACATGAGCAATCTTCAAGGTAAAGTCGCACTCGTCACCGGCGCTTCCAAAGGCATCGGCGCAGCCATCGCCCGCGAACTCGCATCCCGCGGCGCAGCCGTAGCCGTCAACTATTCCGGCGGCAAAGCCGGCGCAGACGCCATCGTCTCTGAAATCAAAGCCGCCGGCGGCAAAGCCATCGCCGTCCAGGCCAACCTCGCCGACACCGATTCCATCGCTCCCCTCATCGCCAAAGTGGCAAGCGAACTCGGCCCCATCGACATCCTCGTCAACAACGCCGGCGTCTACGAATTCGCGCCCATCGAAGCCGTCACCGCCGACCACTTCCACAAGCAGTTCAACGTCAACGTGCTCGGCCTCCTGCTCACCACTCAGGCAGCCCTCCAGCACTTCAGCCCCAACGGCGGCAGCATCATCAACATCGGCTCAGTTGCAGCGGCCGGCATCGGCACTGCGTCGGTCTACAGCGCCACCAAGGGCGCACTCGACTCCATCACCGTCGCCCTCTCGCAGGAACTCGGCCCCCGCAAGATCCGCGTCAATTCCCTCAACCCCGGCATGGTAGAAACTGAAGGCGTCCACGCCGCCGGCATCATCGGCACCGATTTCCAAAAGAAGGCTGTCGCCGATACCCCACTCGGCCGCATCGGCCAGCCCCAGGACATCGCCGACGTCGCCGCCTTCCTCGCCTCCGACGACTCCTATTGGGTCACCGGCCAATTCATCAAGGCTTCCGGTGGCGCCCGCGCCTAAGCTTGTCTCTTCGTGAAACGGCGCGTCCCCCTCCGCGCCGCCACACGCCAACCCTGCGGTTATCCAATCAACTTATGAGTGCCCATCTTAGCCGTGTAACCGCATTGAATTAGTACGCGTTATCTGTGTAGCGCATTGCGTGTGGCGCGCAGAGTGAACTCCAGCGATTCTCGCGGAACGCTCTCGACGAATGGTCCAATCACCCAGCCGAGACCACTCGGGATCGATCGCGTAAGTGAAACCGACTCAACCTGGATGTAGAGCCCGCCGTCGCGCTCTTCAAACGTCCAATACGAGTTAAGACGCCACAAAAAGCCGTGCTGATCGGCTGGGCTAAGTACGTGCTCTTTCTTCGTCCCAGCGTTTTCAACCTCGTCAATCTGCGTGCTGCGCGAAATGCTCCAGCCGTGGCCAGCGTCAATCCGGCCGAACTCGATGTCGTAAGCAGTGTCCATCACGACCGTGATCACGTGCTTCTGCTTAACGCGCATAGTCGCTTGATATCGGTCGCCATTCTGCGACAACACTTTGGCCGAAACGACCTCGGGTGCGTAAATGCGCGGATATTCGGCAAAATCGCGAGACAGCCGTTCGAAATCGACCGCTTTCACGCCCGGCAGAAACTCCGTACCACGCCAGTGGTAAAGCGTGGCGCCGGGCAGATCGGCTTTCGCCGGTGACAGGTTCTCGACGATCAGCTCACCTCGGCGGAGGCGGATTTCGGCCTCAGCCGGCACGACCAAGCACCCATTATGCGTGTGCTTTGCCGCGAGCCGCACTTCGAGCGTACCAATATATGTATTGAACCCTGCAACGGCTTTCTCTGACGGCTGTTCAGCCCGAGAAACGCCGCACGCGAGCGCCATCAAAACGCCCGAAATGCCAATCCCTACCAGTCTCAAGGCTGACCACCGCTGCTCCATGCTTCAACTGTGCCCGCTCCGGCCCCTTAAGCGCAATACGTGGGGAGCCCAACAGGCACAAACTGACGTCAACAGGCAAACAATTGCAAATAGATCATTTGCGGAAATTCATCAACTGCGTGCGGGACAGCCAAGTCTCGAGACGATTTGCACGGTGCGCATTTTGGGTGCGGGAATGGAATCTCCGAAATGATCTGCTGGACAGTCGCTGCCAATCTGGTTGCGGACTTCCGGCAAATGGTGGAGAGTTTCGGCCTTGAGGTGCCGATCCACATCGAGGACGCAGGACATGCGCCCCATCGCAGCAAACTCCTCCCGCCGAGGCGACGAAATCACTTGGGCGAATTGCCATACCTCCGCGGCATGCTGACCATGGGGGTCATCACCGCGTGATCCCCGGTCACCTCAACCATCAACTCGCCACGCTCGGGAACCTGCAGTTGCTCTAGCAGTTCCGCAGGAAGCGTAAGCGCCGCTTGGCGCCGATCGAAAATCGATGTTCGTGCAGCCACTCCATGCGGAGATAATACTGGCCAGTGCCGGCTTCGGGCGATCAATTACGACCGCCTCGGTCCCGTTCCGGCAGGCATAAAAACCGACCCACCTGGGAAGGAGAAAACAATGAGCAAGCTCACACTCCAGACTGAAGGCGATACTCACATCGTGGCGGAGAGACGATTCGCAGCCCCACCCGAAGCCGTTTACCGCGCCCATATCGATCCTGAATTGATCCAACAGTGGCTGCTCGGCCCCGACGGCTGGACCATGCCCGTTTGCGTCGTTGATCCCCAACCCGGCGGCACATTCCGCTACGAGTGGACCAACGGAAAGGGCCGTAGCTTTTCGATTACCGGTGAGTATCAGCAACTCGAACCGCACACTCGAATCGAGCATGTCGAGCGCATGCACCTGCCCGATCCCACACCCGAAAACCACGTCGAAACAACCTTCGTTGCCGAAGATGCCGGAACCCTGATGCACATCCGGATGACCTTGCCCGACACCCAAACGCGTGATTCCATGCTCGCGACCGGCATGGAGGGTGGCATGGAAATCAGTTACCAACGGCTCGACACAATCCTCTAGTCCCGCGGACGCCAAGACGTCTTCAGCACGTAAAATGCCCGCATCTCGGAATGAAATGCGGGCCTTTTCGTTGCTTTCGATCGTGTCTTACATCTGTCTTACGCCTTGGCTGTCGTCAGCGCACCCAAGTCGGCAGCCAGTTTCTCTGTCGAGAAGGCTTCCACAATGTCGCCTTCCTTCAGATCGCTGAATCCGCCCAACCCGATACCGCACTCCATGCCATTCGTCACTTCGCGCGCATCGTCCTTGAACCGCTTGAGCGAACCGAGCTTGCCCTTGTACACCTGTTCTTCGCCACGCATCACCTTGACTTCTGCATCGCGTCGGATCACTCCGTCCAAGACTCGGCAGCCGGCAATTGTGCCCACCTTGGGAATGCGGAACACGTTGATGACTTCCGCCCGTCCCACGTAGTTCTCCTTGAACGTTGGTTCGAGAAGACCCATCATGGCCAGATGCATTTCGTCCTGCAACTCATAAATGATTGAGTGCAGTCGGATTTCCACGTTCTCCTGTTGCGCCAGTTCGGCCGCCTTGCGCTCCGGGCGAACGTTGAATCCAATGATGATCGCGTTCGAAGCAGTGGCCAGCAGCACGTCGCTTTCCGTGATGGAACCGACGCCTGAGTGGATGACCTTGACGCGCACCTTTTCGGTCGACATCCGCACCAGCGAATCGGCCAGCACTTCGACAGAGCCAGTCACGTCGCCCTTGATGATCAACGCCAGATCCTTCACGCCGGCTTGGCGAATCTGCTCGGCAAGTCCTTCGAGAGACACGCGGGAACTCTTGGCCAACTGCGCCTCGCGTTCCTTCATCTTGCGGTACTGCGCGATGCCCTTGGCCTTGTCGCGATCAGCTACGACGAGGAAGGTATCGCCTGAGTCCGGCATGGCTTCGAGACCGAGCACTTCGATCGGCGTCGAAGGGCCGGCTTCTTCAAGGGCGCGGCCACGATCGTCAAACATGGCGCGAACCTTGCCGAATGTGTTGCCGACAATGTAGCTGTCGTTCAAGCGCAGAGTTCCGTCTTGGATAAGCACGGTAGCCACGGCACCACGGCCGCGATCGAGCTTGGCTTCGAGGACCGAACCGACTGCCTTGCGTCCGGGGGTTGCCTTGGGGGCTTTGATGTCCGAAACCAGGCAGATCATTTCCAGCAACAGGTCAAGGTTGATCCGCTTTTTGGCAGAAACTTCGACGAACACGGTGCCTTCCTGACCCGCGCCGGCCCATTCTTCGGGAATCAATCCGCGGTCGGCCAACTGCTTCTTGACGCGATCGGGATTGGCTTCAGGCTTATCGATCTTGTTGACCGCAACGATGATCGGAACATCAGCAGCCTTGGCATGATCGATGGCTTCGAGCGTCTGCGGCATGACACCGTCGTCCGCCGCCACCACGATCACTACGATATCTGTCACCTTGGCGCCACGGGCTCTCATGCGGGTAAACGCCTCGTGGCCTGGGGTATCGAGGAATACGATCTCGCGGCCAGATGCCGGTGAACCTTCCTTCGAGAACTTCACCTTGTATGCGCCGATGTGCTGGGTGATGCCGCCGGCTTCGCCTGCTGCTACGTCGGTTTCGCGGATGGCGTCAAGCAGTGACGTCTTGCCGTGATCGACGTGACCCATGACCGTAACCACAGGTGAACGCGGAACTTCGAGCTCACCTGTGTTGTCGGCCTCAAGCACTTCTTCGATAGCCTGGTTGGCAATCTCTTCTTCGTAACTGATGACCGTGGCGCCGGCGCCAAACTTGGCGGCAACGTCTTTGACCATCTCCGCGTCGAGAGACTGGTTCACCGTGACAAACACACCCCGCATAAGCAGCGTGGCAATCAAATCCTTGGCGCGGATTTCCAGCTTCTCTGCCAGATCCTTAACGCTAATGCCCTCAGTTACAGTGATTTCGCGCGTGATCGGCAGTGGTTCCGTGGTGAAGTGGCTGGCACCGCCAAAACGTGGCGGCGGCACAAACCCCTTCATCGGACCTTCCTTGGTCTTCGGATACTGCTGGCGTCCGCCACGGCCCTTAGGCGCGTTATTACGCTGCGGACGAGGCGCTTCTCCAGTCGGCGGTGCGCCGCCAGGGCCGGGACGCGGTCCACCAAAACCACCGGGGCGCGGTGGTCCAAAACCTGGCCGTGCGCCAAATCCCGGACGTGCTCCGGGTGCGCCTGGGCCACCGGCTCCTGCAAATCCACCGGGCGTGGTGCGTGTCGGATGCTTCGGGCGCGGTCCAGCGCCGGGGAACTGACCCTGGCCTGGCACTCCGCCCGGAGTGCGCTGGCTATAACTGCCTGGACCACCACCGGGACCACTGCTCGGCCTGCGATCGAAGATAGGACGCCCACGCTGAATTCCGGCACCAGGCAACGTCGAAGCCCCGGGTGGGGGAGGCGGAGGAGCAACGATAATGGGTGCCTTGTAAACGGGCCTTGGACCGGTTTGCGGCATGACGATGCGACGCGCTGGTGGTGCGGGTGCTACGGGCGTTTCTGGAATGTGGCGCTCCTGGGGACGTGGTGCCGCCTGCGGGGTTGAGGCCGCGATGGGCGCGGACGCTACTGGCGCTGCGGGCTCGATCACCGGCGCGGGCTGAGGCGTCTCCGCCTTAAGCTCAGGAACAACGACCGGCGCAGCTGCTACTGGCTCGACGGCTACCACTGGTACCGCTGCGGGAACTGGAGGCGGAGCAACAACCGGAGCCGCTGGAGCAGCCTGAACAGGCGCTGGCACCACGGCTGGTTGAGGCGGAGCCACTGCTACCACAGGCTTGACCGGCGCGGCCGCAGGCTCGATCGGACGCGGTTGTGCCTCGCGCACGACTGGAGCAACCGGCGGCTTGACGACGACCGCGCTCGGCGGCGCCACCGCAACTGCGGAACGCACTACGCTTGGAGCACCGATAGGCGCCTTGGCAATCACTGGATTCGCCGGCGGCCTTGAGGCAATCGCGGGCTGCGTTGGCGGCACAGAGATAATCTGCGGAGCCTGTCGCACCGGAGGCATAATCCTGCGCGGCTCGGGGCGAACGGCGGCTGGGGGAGGCGCTGCAACATGCACCACCGGAGGAGCCGGCCTGGATGCAACCGGCGGCGGTGTCGCTTGCGGCGGCCGCACCGGAGCGTGACTCCTGCGAGCTTGATCTTCCTCTTCCTGCTTCTTGGCCAAAATGGCCTTCATCACATCGCCGGGCTTGGAAACATGGGAAAGATCAATCTTGGGTTGAATGCCCGCAGAGGCGCGCGATGAAGCGCTGCTCCCGTAGCCTGCAGCACGAGAGCCGCGTTCAAATTGCGCGCGGACTTTGTCCGCCTCGTCTGATTCCAGAGAACTGGAGTGGGTCTTGCCGGCAGCCAGGCCAAGCTCCGCCAATACGTCAAGAATCTGCCGGCTCTTGACTTCCATCTCGCGCGCGAGATCGTTGATTCGAACCTTACTCATCCGCCTCTTTTCAGATTGTGCTACCCAAAGCCCTTAGTCGCTCATAGCTACCTCATGGCAATGGCTGCTGCTTTCAATTCCATTATTACTTGAATGTCCAATAAAAGCGCGGTACATCTACGCGCCGCCCTCACTGGATGCTTCGTCTTTTTCAATTTCGTCTGCTTCAATCTCTTCCGCGTCAGGCGAGTCCAACTCGTCCAATTCGGTCTCATCCGCCAGTGGCACGTTCTCGACGGCTAGCTCTTCCGCAGTCTCGCTTTCGGTTTCAGCCTCGGCTTCGGCCAGGGCCTCTGTGCCGGAAACCGACGCCTCAAGGTCATCGGTTTCCGCTTCGGCGGAGCGACTTTGTTCAGCTTCTTCAAGAACTTCAGCGGAGTTTTCGAGCTCGGCCTCGGCGGTATCTGCCACGGCGTCAGCGGTTTCGACCTCCCGCTCGCCGGTTCCGGCATTCTCCGTATCGGCTGCAGCCGTTTCAGCCGCAGCGCCTTCCGTAGGCTCTTCGGGGATGAATCCTTCCTCACCCTCTTCGAAGTGGCCGAAATAGTGTCGCACAGCTACACTGATCCGCTCCAGCGTCTTTTCGCCGATTCCTGGAATTTCTTCCAACTGTTCCGGCGTCATATCAGCCAGCGTTTCCACCGTTGTGATGCCCGCCGCTACCAACTTCTGGATGATCGTGTCGCCCAGTTCCGCAACCTGCTCGATCGGAGTCGTTGCTCCACCCGCCATCGCCTGCATCTGCTGTTCGACTTCCTGGCGCTTCTCTTCCTCACTCTTGATATCGATCTTCCAGCCCAGGAGTTTAGCCGCCAGACGCACGTTCTGGCCCTTTTTGCCGATCGCCAGCGAAAGCTGCGTGTCGTCCACGATCACTTCAAGCTGCTTTTCGCCCAAGTCCGAAATCGAAACACGGCTAACCTTGGCAGGCTGCAAAGCCTTCTCAGCAAAGGTCGTTATCTCTTCGCTGTATTCGATGATGTCGATCTTTTCGCCGCGCAGCTCGCGAATGATCGACTGCACGCGCATGCCCTTCATACCCACGCAGGCGCCCACCGGATCGACGTCCTTGTCGCGGCTCATGACCGCAATCTTGGTACGCTCTCCGGCTTCGCGCGCAATCGCACGAATCACCACGGTATTGTCGTAAATTTCCGGTACTTCCGATTGGAACAGGTTCGAAACCAGCTCAGGAGCGGCTCTCGAAACAATCACTTGCGGTCCCTTGGCGGCCCGATCCACCTTGAGCAGCACCACGCGAATTCGCTCGCCGATGCTGAACTGCTCCAGCCGCGACTGCTCCCGCTTCGGGCACCGCGCCTCAGCCTTGCCCACGTCAAAAATGATGTCCTGGCCTTCGATGCGCTTCACCGTAGCGTTCAGCACTTCCTTTTCGCGGTGAGCGTATTCCTGGAAGACCGTGTCGCGCTCGGCTTCGCGCACCTTCTGGAAAATGACCTGCTTCGCCAATTGCGCGGCAATGCGGCCCAACGGACTGGTGTCGCGATAGAGACGGATCTCGCTGCCAACCTCAACCCCGGGGGCCAGTTCCGTGGCCTCCGTCAGCGGGATCTGGTTGACCGGATCTTCAATCTCCTCTTCATCACCGACAACTGTCTTGTAAACATAGGCGGTAATCTCGCCCGTTTCCTTATTCAGCTCGCCGCGCATATTCTCTTGTGTCTTGTAGAACTTGCGCGTAGCCAGGGCGATGGCCTCCTCGACGGCCCCGACAACGATCTCGGGCTCGATGCCCTTCTCCCGACTTAACAGCTCGATGCTCTGATATAAAGCGCTGGCCATGCTAACGGACTCTCTCTGGTTTTGTTCGGCTCGACCCGGAATACTGCCCGCAGCCGGTTAAGTTGTTTAATGGTTGGAGGATACGAGCACCAGCCCGTACAGGAGACCAACTAGATCTCCGGAATTAGCTGCGCCTTCTCGATATTTCCCAGCGCAATCTCCACGACGTCCACGCCGGCCTTCCGGCTCTTGCTGTTTTGCTTCACGGCGGCAAGGTCGAGCGTAATCGTCTCGCCGTTCATGCTGGTGAGCCGACCCTGCCAATGCCGGTTATTGCGAATCGCTTCGAAGGTTTGCACCTTCACCAAACTGTCCATAAACCGCTGAAACTCCTCCGGCTTGGTCAACTTGCGATCCAAACCCGGAGAGCTGGCCTCCAAGGTATATTCGGCCCCCGGAACCAGGTCTTCAACGTCGAGCAACACACCGAAATCCCGGCTGAACTCGGCACAATCCTCATGTGTGATGCCGGAAAGCTGTTCGGGACTCAACGTGCCCTCGACCAACGCCTCCGGCAGTCCTTCCGCACCGACTGCCACTGCTGCCTTCAGACGTTCGCGGCCCTCGGCGTTCTTCTCGAGAAACACCCGCAGCACGCGCTCCTTGGCTGGTCCGACGAATTCAATCTCCACAACATCGAGCCCATGGGAGGTCGCCACCCTTTGCGCCGCGCTCCGAATTTCTTCCAGTTTTACTGCCATTTTCTCCAAAAAAGCCGCCTAAAACGCGGCACCAAACCCCGCCTTGAGGCGGTCATTTTGCAGTGAATTTAAGCCAAATAAAAAGTGGGCTGTAAGCCCACTCATCTCTCCGCCAGCCGGCGTACCCACGGCAAACCAGGCGGACAAATTCGTCTGCATCCTTAGCATAGGCGAATTTGCTGAAAACTTCAATGCCAATCCGGTGAATGACGGTCCGGTCCACGAG
>Ga0255353_1001774_pt1 | contig 11531 bp, 11 predicted proteins | sample HBST25metaG_FD_189941 | JGI IMG/M metagenome (GOLD analysis project Ga0255353, IMG submission 189941) | Peat soil microbial communities from Stordalen Mire, Sweden - H.B.S.T25 | ecosystem: Environmental > Terrestrial > Soil > Wetlands > Peat | place: Sweden: Norrbotten County, Stordalen Mire...
GCGTGTGCAGTGGGTCACCCGGCGCTTTTGTTGAAAGGCCGCGTAAAGCCGCAAGGAGAAATGCATTGACCCTCACCGTTCGCCCCATCGTGGGCCGCCGCGCGAAGATTACCGCGCTTGGAGCTTATGTCCCTCCTCAAGTTCTGACCAACAAAGACCTCGAAAAGATGGTGGATACCAGCGACCAGTGGATTATGGAGCGCACGGGAATCCGCGAGCGGCATGTGCTGGCCAAGGGGCTGGGCGTGAGCGACATCTGCACCGAGGCGGCTAAGAAATGCCTGGCGATGCGGGGCATTGAGGCGAGCGAGGTCGAGGTCATCATCGTGGGCACGGTGACGCCGGATATGGCGTATCCCTCGACGGCTTGCCTGGTGCAGTACAAGCTAGGAGCTGCGGGAGCATGGGGATTCGACGTTTCGGCGGGCTGCTCGGGATTTGTTTTTGCGCTGCAGGCGGGCGTGAAGATGATCGAGAGCGGGGCGCATAAAAAGGTTCTGGTTTGCGGGGCGGACGCCAATACCCGCATGACCGACTACACCGACCGGACAACGTGCGTGCTGTTTGGAGACGGGGGCGGCGCGGTGCTGCTGGAGCCGGCAGCGGAGGATGAGGTCGGCTTCATCGACTTCGTGCATGAGATCGACGGATCGGGCGGCCCTGCTCTGTGCAAGCCGGGTGGCGGCAGCCTGAATCCCTCGACCCACGAGACGGTGGACAAGAAGATGCACTACATCCACCAGGACGGGCCGGCGGTGTACAAGTTTGCGGTGCGCAAGATGGCCGAGGTTTCAGCCGCGGTGCTGGAGCGCAACAGCGTGGCCGGCCCGGAGTTGGGCTGCTTCATTCCTCATCAGGCGAATTTGCGAATTATCAAGGCGACCGCGGACCGGCTGGGCATGAGCATGGACCGGGTGATTGTCAACATCGAGAAATACGGTAATTGCTCCGGCGGGTCGATTCCGCTGGCTATGGGGACAGCCTTTGAAGAAGGCAAGCTGAAGAAGGGCGACCTGGTGCTATTGGCCGCGGCTGGTGCGGGATTCACGGCTGGCGCGGTGCTGCTCAGGTGGGAGATATAGAAGCAGCGGAGTTAGCAAGTGCAGCGAAATTGATGAGTCAGCGGGCCGGTTCCTTCGGGAGTCGGCCTTTTTGTTGGCTGAATGTGAGTTGCGGATTAGCTGTCGCTGGACTGCATAAGCAACTGGCTAACGACGTCGCTGAATCCGCAAGCTGCGCCAACCCCGCTAACTCCGCTGATTGGCTAACTCGCTCACAGAAAAACTGTATTCCGGCAGGGCGCCAGTCTGGGCGGCCATGCGGAAGAAGACCTTCATGGCTTCCAGACATTCGTCGTCGAGGATGTAGTGGATGCTGGTGGTCAGGTAAGCGCGGATGGTCTGCTCGGAGAGTGGCATCCGGTGGGACCACTCAGAGACCAGGGCGTCGATGTTCTGGAGGCCGTGGTCGCGGGATTGGATGAAGTCGCCGGCAATGCTCTCGTCGAAAAGGCTGCCGGGCGCGACGCCCCAGACAGCAGAGACAAACGGCAGACCGGTGAGTGTGTGCCACTCCTCGGCGAGGTCGTGGTAAACCAATTCTTCGCCGGTGCGCTCGAAACGGTTGGCGCGCTCTTCGAGAGCCATCAGCGCGGGGTCGCCGATGAGGATGGCGGCGTCGGCCCGCACAAGCATGGAGTCAAGATCAGCGACAGCCGGCAGGAAAGGCACATCCGGATTGCCCCAGTGGCGAAAGAGGATGCGCGCGTGGGCCAGGGTGGTGCGGCTGGCCATGTCGGCGGCCACGGAGCGCAATTCATGGAGCCGCTGGCTGGCGCGGCGAACCAGCAGCAGGGACCGGACTTTGCCTTTCGATGCGATGGTGCAGCCGGGCAGGATGCGCAGACCGGGGGTGGTGGCAAGGGCGGCGATGGGAATGAGGCCGATGTCGGCCGTGCCCGAAGCCAGCCGGGCGGCGCACTCGGAGGGCGACATGCGATCAATCTGATAGCGAAGGGCGAGCTGAGCATCGAACGGCGGATGCTCGAAATCCCACATGAGGGGCGCGGGATTCAGGAAGCCGATGGCGGCAATGCGCAGACGGGCTGGGGAATGGGAGTTCACGTACTCCTAGGATACCGCCATGCGGGAAGCAATGCTTGCGGCGTGTGCGGGATGTATATGGAATGTCAATGGGTTGACAGCACTTCGGCTTGACTTCTTCTAATGCAGGAGGATAAGGTGGGGCAAAATCACCAAAAGTGCAGACTTTGCTTTCCTGTGAGGAAAACTGTTCTGTGCCGTTTTTGGACAGATGGATTAGACGATGAGCACATTGCCCCAAGAGACTATATGCGCGACGGTTCCCGCGCTGGACGAGGAGCGGCTGGCTTGGCTTGCGCTGGTGCTGGCGCCGGGGCTGGGCCCCAAGCGGATTCTGGACGCGGTGGGCCAATTGGACGCGCCGAGCCAGATATTCACATTGCCTCTGACTTCGCTGGAAGGGCTGAAATTTCCCGCCGAGGCCGCGCAGTTCATCTTTGACGGCAAGGCGCGCCAGGCAGCGGAAGCGGAGTGGGCGCGGGTAGCTGCGCAAGGCGCGACGGTGGTCACCTACGGTTGCGCGCAGTATCCAGAGCGGCTGAAGGAGATTTACGATCCGCCGCCGGTGCTGTGGGTGCGCGGGCCGGCTGCATTGTTGAGCAGGCCGGGAATTGCGGTTGTGGGCACGCGGCATCCGACTCCGTACGGCTCGGGGATGGCGGAGATATTGGCGCGAGATCTGGCGGTGCGGCGGCTCCTGATTATCAGCGGAATGGCGCGAGGCGTGGACAGTTGCGCGCACAAGGGCGCTCTGGCGGCGCGTATGCCCACCGTGGCTGTTTGGGGCACGGGCATCGACGTGGTCTACCCCAAGGAGAATAAGAAGCTGGCGGAAGAGATTCTGGCTTTGGGCGGGGCGATTGTAAGCGAGCTGCCCATGGGCACGTTCCCCGCGCCGCAGAATTTCCCTCGCCGCAACCGGATTTTGAGCGGACTGAGCGTGGCCGTGCTGGTGGTGGAGGCTGCGGAGAACTCCGGCACGCGGGTGACGGCTCGCTGCGCCGCCGAGCAGAACCGCGATCTTTTTGCGGTGCCGGGAAATGTAACCAGCAAGGGGTCGTGGACCCCTAACACGCTGATTAAGCAGGGGGCCAAGCTGGTGGCCACGTGGGAAGACGTGTGGGAAGACCTGCCCTCGCAGGTGCGGCTGGAGTTGGAGGATCAAGCGCCGGCTGCATCCAAATCGGAAACCACCGCATCTCTCTTGCCTGAGCAGGTTCTGCGGCCCGAAGAGGCCATCGTGCTGGAGGTTCTGCGCACCGACGAGAGCTTGCAGATCGACGAAATTCTGGAGATGGTGGAGACGCAACTGACGTCTTCTGAGGTTTTTACGGCGCTTTTCGAGCTGGAGATTACGGGACGGGTGCGCTGCTTGCCGGGGAAGAACTACGTGCGGACGATGTGAAAAGGCAGAAAATAGCCCCCCCCAGCGAGCAAAGACTGCTCGCCAGGGATCCCGGCAGGGAATAGACGGCGCACCGGGTGGAGGACGTATGGCAAACACACGAGCGCTAATAGCTCAGGCTTACTCAGCTTTCAACCGGCGGGATGTCGATGGCGCACTCGCGGTGATGAGTGAGAACGTCGATTGGCCCAAGGCTTCGGAGGGAGGTCGAGTAGTCGGGAAAGAGGAGATCCGCGCTTACTGGACGCGCCAATGGGCGGAGTTCAACCCTCACGTGGAACCGCTTGAAGTAACCGACCGTGAGGCGGGCAGAACTGATGTGAAGGTTCATCAACTCGTCAAGAATCTGAAAGGCGACATCCTTTCAGATCAAACGCTTTTGCATGTCTTTACCATCACAAACGGCCTAATCGAACGCATGGAGATCGGCGAGAGCAAACCTGCTTTTGGGCAGGATCACGCAAGTTAGCTTTGTTAGCCCCTGCGTCTCGCAAAGGGTGATATGTGGCCCTTCGATGAGTATGCGAGTGGAAGGACGAATGTCGGGACGTTGCACGCCAAGCCGCGGGTATTCGATAAGGAGTTTAGCCTTTGCCTCGATGGCATTGAGGATACGTTCCGCGGCGGATGGATTGTCGAGACCGATGCAGGCGTAAATGTCGATCAAATCTTCGCGGGCTTGCGGAGTCCAGACAAGGTCAACTGGCAAGGGCCAGGTCCTCGGCGGAGCCCACCCTGTCATGGGGCAATGTTTGCTACTTCTCGCTGAAGAATAGTAAATATCTACCTGTATGGCCTTTCCAAGCGCGTGATTTGATGGGGTTTTATGGAAATTTGTTCTCATTCCGAAGGACCGGAAATGGGACAAAAAGCGAAGAAAAGATTTGTTGTGAGTGGAAATGAAGCGGTGTTCCGTGGTAGTGTCCAACATTTGCGGGCGGGTTTTTCCAGGGTGAGGAAGAGCGCCGGCGGCGCGGGCGGAATTTGAACTGTTTGCGAAGGCAACCAAGCTGGCCTCGACGGAGTCAAAGAGGCCAGACACGATAGAGTGGGATTGGAATCAAGGATGGGAATGAGCAAATCACTGGTGATCGTCGAGTCGCCCGCCAAGGCGAAGACGATTGAGAAATATCTTGGCGCGGGCTTCGAGGTGCTGGCCTCGGTGGGGCACATCATGGACCTGCCCAAGAACGAATTGGGCGTGGAACTGGAGAATCGCACCTTCGAGCCGACGCTGATTGTGTCTCCGGGCAAGGAGAAGGTCGTCGCGCAGTTGAAGAAGGCCGCGGCCAAGGCAGACGAAATCTATCTTGCGCCTGACCCTGACCGCGAGGGCGAGGCGATTGCGTACCATCTGGCGCTGCAATTGGGTACGTCGGCCAAGGAGCGCAAGAAGATTCAGCGGGTCACCTTCAACGAGATTACGAAGAAGGCCGTGCAAGAGGCGTTCAAGCATCCCAGGGACCTGGATCAGAACCTTGTGGACTCGCAGCAGACGCGCCGCGTGCTGGACCGTCTGGTGGGCTACCAGATTTCGCCGCTGCTTTGGGACAAGGTTCGGCGGGGCTTGTCGGCGGGGCGCGTGCAGACCGTGGCCGTGCGGCTGATTGTGGAGCGGGAGCGGGAGATTGGCGCGTTTGGCGCGGTGGAGTACTGGACGCTCGACGCGGATCTCCACCCGGAAAAGCAAGCGGAGAAAAAGCTCAAGGCGCGTTTTGTGGGCATCGACGGCGAGCCGGCTCGGGTGGCCACAGGCAAGGACAAAGAAGGAAAAGATCAGTTTGTCTCCAACGCGCTGCCGGATGAGAAGTCGATGAAGGCGGTGATTGCGGCGCTCGATAAGGCGCAGTGGTCGCTGGCTTCAGTGCAGGCGACAGAGAAGCAGAGACGGCCTCAGGCGCCGTTCATCACCAGCCAGATGCAGAGGGACGCGGCCAGCAAGCTGGGCTTCAATGTGCGCCGTACGATGGGCGTGGCGCAGCGGCTCTATGAGGGCGTTGATATTGGCGCAGAGGGCGCGGTGGGCCTCATTACTTACATGAGAACGGACTCGCCGCGCATAGCGCCGGAAGCAATCGAAGGGGCGCGCGAGTGGATCGGCAAGCAGTTGGGAGCAAAGTACCTGCCTGCGTCGCCGAATGTGTACAAAGGCAAGAAAGCCGCGCAGGATGCGCACGAAGCAATTCGGCCCACGGATGCCTCGCGCACGCCGGAGTCGATTGCGCGTTACCTGACCGAGGAGCAACTGAAGCTTTACCGGCTTATCTGGCAGCGGTTCGTGGCTTCGCAGATGACGCCGGCGATTTTTGATGTGACCACGGCGAAGATTGCCGCCGTCAGCGCGACGACCGGCAAGACATATGACTTCAGGCTCAGTGGCTCGGTGGTGCGCTTCGACGGATTCCTGAAGGTCTACGAAGTTTTGGAAGACAAAAAGGATGACGACGACGAATCGGCCAACAAGCTGCCCAACCTGGACAACGTGAAGCGGCTGGAGCTGGAAAAGCTGGACAGCGAGCAGCACTTCACGCAGCCGCCTCCGCGCTACAACGAAGCTTCGCTGGTGAAGGAACTTGAGGAGCGGGGCATCGGGCGGCCGTCGACTTATGCGTCGATTATCAACACCATTCAGGACCGCGAGTACGCGACCAAGATCAGCGGACGCTTTTATCCCACCGAGATTGGAATGGTGGTTTGTGATCTTTTAGTTGAGAGCTTTCCGTATATCTTCGACATTGCTTACACGGCCAAACTCGAAAGCGAGTTGGACGAGATTGAAGAAGGCACTGAAAAGTGGACCACTCTGCTCAACGGCTTCTATGGCTACTTTGAGGATGAACTCAAGGATGCCGGCAAGAAGATGCGCGACATCAAGCGCATGGAGAAGAAGACAGACGAAAAGTGCGACTTATGCGGATCGCCGCTGCTGCTGAAATGGGGTAAGTTCGGCAGCTTCTTTGCTTGTTCAGCCTATGACAAGAAGGATAAGTCGAGCTGCACATTTACAAAGGAAAACACGGCAGGCAAGCCGGACATGAATACGCCCGAGGGGCAAGAGGCCGTGGAGCAAGAGGAGTATTGCGACAACTGCGGGCGCGTGATGGTGCTCAGGCGCGGGCCGTTCGGGATGTTTATGTCGTGCCCGGGTTTCAACGAAGATCCGCCGTGCAAGACATTTCGCAAGCTGAGCAGCAAGCAGCAGCAGAAGGTGGCCGCGCCCAAGCCTACGGGCGAAGATTGCCCGCTGTGCGGCAAGCCACTGGTGCTACGCCAGGGGAGTTATGGGGAGTTTGTTTCCTGCTCCGGTTATCCCAAGTGCAAGTATGTAAAGCAGAACCTGATTGAAGGGATGAAATGCCCCAAGTGCGGCGAGGGCGACCTGGCCGAGCGCAAGGCGCGGAGGGGCAACATTTTCTGGGGCTGCACGAATTATCCCAAGTGCGACTTTACCTCGAATAACAAGCCGGTGGCGAAGAAGTGTCCAGAGTGCGGCAGCCCATATCTGGTGGAGAAGACGCTGCGCTCTGGCATCTATCTGGAATGCCCGAACAAGAAGAAGGCGGCAGAGGAAGAGGTTGCGCCGAAGAAGCGAGCAAAGAAAGGCGCCGTGGCGCCAGTGGCAAGCGCCGTGGTGTGCAGCTACTCCAAGCGGATTGGCGACGCGCCGCCGCTGCCCACAGCCGAGACGCATGGGCCGGTGGTGGAGGAGAGTGCCGCGAAAAAGGGCGGCAAGAAGGAACTGCAGCCGGCATAGGCCATCGAGGAGCACCCTTGTTGAAGACTCTCGACGAGGGTGCTTTCTACGGCGCTGGTTTCATAGGAGTTCTGATCAGGCACCCTGTCGGCCAAACCTTCCCTCTGGGGCTAAAGCCCGCCATCGTTTTGTTGCGTTTGCGGCACGGCTGAAGCCGTGCCCTTTCAAAACAATGACTTTTTCCGTAGCCTGTAAGGCCGTGTCCTTTCAGAACAATGCATTATTCCGCAGGCTTTCAAGTCATGCTCTTTCAACACGTCGACTTATTCGGGGTTCTCGGCCTGCTCAAAGATAAATTGAGAATCCGTTGAAATTCTTCCCCACAGGTACCGATAGGACGTAAGTCTAGTTCCTGCGACTCTGAAGGGAGCCCTATCATGTCGGTATCTGCCGTCTCATCTTCATCTACTTCACTCTTGGAGAAAGCGCTCGAAGCCCTGGCCAAGAACACAACTAATAAAACCGCGACAACCAGCGCCGCCACCGCTGTCAGTACGGCGACCACTGCCGCAACCAGCACCAGCAGCAGCACCAGCAGTTCGCTCGATACCGTTACGCAGGACATGGTCACGCTGCTCAAGGCCTTGGCTTCTGGAGACGTTTCCGGAGCAAAGTCCGACCTCACCAAGCTCAAGGCAGACTTGGCAGCGCAGCAATCCGCAGCTTCCACCACGGATGACACCACTAGTCTTACCAAAGACGTGACCTCGCTTCTGAAAGACCTGACTTCAGGAAACACCTCCGCGGCAAAGACGGACATCACCAAGGTTGAGAAGGACTTGCAGAGCGAGGAAGCCTCGTCTACTTCCAGCTCCCAGACCACCAATCCGCTCGATACCTTGATCACAAAAATGGCCGCCTCGCTGAGTTCGGGAAGCGTCCAGGGCGCATTGCAGGATTTGGCAAGCTATCTGGTGCAGAACGGGCAGGGTTCGGGAAGTCTGGTCAATACATCCGCTTAGCTCCCTAGAAGTTGTGATTAGGGTGGGCAGGGGAAACGCCGCGGCGAGCGGTTGACGCTCGCGCCGCGGCAGTTGTGCGGCGTGGGAGCCAATTCCAGGAAACAGCCCGCAGCGCGCTCCGGTTGAATCCGTTAGTATGAAGCAGCGGAGAAACCCACTGATGGAACGGATGCTTGCGACGCCGGCGGATGCCGAAATCATTCTCAGGCTTTATGAATTGCGCACTGAGGCAGAGATGCGCAAGGCGCGCGCGTGGATGACGGGCGAGTTCTGGCCGGCCACCGCCGAGGAATTTTTTGCCGTGGCGGAAAATCCCGCCGACCCCCACAATGCATGGTTGCGCCAGGTGCTCACCTATTGGGAGATGGCGGCGGCGATGGTTCTGCATGGTGCTGTTTCGGCAGAGCTGTTTGTGGATTGCAATGGCGAGGGCTTCTTCCTCATGGCCAAGTTTTCGCACATTCTGGAGGGCATCCGGGCGAAGAATCCGGGGTTCCTGATGAAGACGACGGAGCTTGTGAACCGGTTTTCAGCCGCGACTCAGCGTTACGAAATGGCGCTCAAGAACGCTGAAGCCAGGCGCAAGAGCTTGCCTGGGCAGCAGGAGTCGCACGGCCAGTATTCTTACCCGCCCAAGCCCTGACAGAAAGCCCTTGCCGAATTCCGGCGCGCGGGAGCAAGATAAAAGCTGTTCGAGATCCCCAATTCCCCTGGAGGTTTCCATGAACCGTGTTGTTTCCCTGCTCACAATTGTTTTTAGCCTGACCGCGATTGCGGCTGGCGCTTCCGACCCCGCCAAAATCAACGGCTGGGTTTCCGATTCGATGTGCGGCGCCAAGCATACCGGGACAGGAAAGGCCTGCGTGAAAAAATGCATCGAAGGCGGCGCATCGCCGGTGTTTGTGGACGAGGCCAAAAAAGCGGTTTGGACCATTGACAATCCCGATGCGGTGAAGGCTTTCTATGGTGACCACGTGACCGTCACGGCCACCACGGATGCGGACAAGAAGAGCGTCCACATCGACACGATTGCCGAGGCCAAATAGGCCTTTACGGGTTTTCCGGGCACGGGGACTCGCCATGCCGGGGAATCTCTGCTATTGTCATATCCGTTACTCTCGCCGAGCCGCTTTTTGGCCCGATAGAGGGTAGAAACGGACGTGACGGAATAACCCATGGCACGAGCAATCTGGAATGGCAAAGTCATTGCCGAAAGCGAGAAGACGGTGACCGTCGATGGCATCGTCTACTTTCCTGAAGCCAGCCTGAAGCGGGAGTTTTTTCGCCCCAGCACGACGACCTCTCTCGACCCTGCGAAAGGGCAGGCACGCTATATGACGCTGCTGATTGACGGGGAGGATAACCCTGACGCGGCGTGGTATTACCCTGACCCCAAGCCGATCGCGCGCAAGATCAAAGGATATGTGGCCTTCTGGCGGGGCGTGGATGTGTTGACCTAGCGGATGCCGCAAACGTGCAAGCGGCCGCTGGGCGCAGAAATTCCGGAGGGGCATGTGATACATTTGCCCCATGAACCTCAAGGGCTTGGCGATCACTGTGGTGCTGCTGACTCTCATGCAGGCGCCCGCGGCGGTCTGTGCTCAGACAAATGGCCACGCCGGAGCGAATAAGCCGGCTGCGCCCGCTTCCACGAGCGCGCCGCCAGTGACCTCCACCCCCACGCAGAATCCCGATAGCGGAAGCGGCGCCAGCGGTGAACCCGTGCAGCACATCACGGTCGCCAATCCGCCGGCCACGCCGCTGGAATGGGCTTTGCACGACAGAATTGCCTGGGCGGCTACAGTGATACTCGCCATCGTGGGATGGGGTGGCATCCTGCTGGCGCTCTCTCTGCTGAAAAAGATTGACCGCCAGACAGGTTATGCTGAAACCGCTGCCGAGGCTGCTGCGGTAAGCGCCCAGGCTGCCTTGTTAAATGCGCAGGCGCTCATCCACTCAGAAAGGCCATGGATTCTGATGACCGTGGAGCCATCGCGGAGCGCGGAAAACAGCTTTGCGGTGATGGCCACGAACCGCGGCCGCACTCCCGCCAGGATCATCTCAACCATGAGCGGCAGCAAGGTGGCAATCGACGAAAAGCACCTTCCCCGTGTCCCTGAATATAAAGCGCAGAAAACCGATGCGCCGGTATCGCCAATCATTTTGCTCCCCGGTGAATCTACGCCCATCAAGCCCTTCTCCCGGGACGATGTGAGAGGTCTTTGCGACTCGGAGGAAAGGTACAGGCGCATCGAGACCTGGGAAGAGAAGGCCTTTATCTACGGAAAGGTGACTTACAGAGATTTGATTGCGCCGGAGGACAGCCAGGAGCACGAGACAAACTGGTGCTGCTGGTATATTCACGGGCGGCAAAACAGCGGGCTGGTGATTGCCGGGCCGCATGAATATAACTCTCACACTTAAAGCGGCTCTTCGTATGTCATGCCGGCACATCGACGATTCCCCAGTGGCTAAAGCCCACTTTCATTTTGTTGTCTTTGCGGCACGACTGAAGTCGTGCCCTGACACAATTTTGGCTTGTGCAGAGATTCCTCAGAGCGGCGTGGTTCGCACGAAGATCACGGAGCGATTGTCTTCGTAGGCCATCTTCCAGCCGTGCAAGAGCGGCAAGACGTGAGCCATTGGGGATTGGCGATTCAGGAGGCAGAAGCTGATCTTGTACTTCTGGAGAAGCGCGTTGGGATCGCTTTGGAGTGTGGCCCATTTTCCAAATTCGCCGAGGACTCCGGACCACTCGTAGATATCCGTTCGGCCATCGATGAATACCGGGTGCTCCGGCGCCGCCCATATCAGGTAGCCTCCTGAGGGATAGTCATTCAACATGGGCCCTGAGAGGTGGTTGGCTTTGATAAATTCGACCGCTTTTTGAGGGCTCTGATCCTCCACCTGCTCTGCCAGATTCCGGCTTGAGGGGAAGGCCAGGAAAATCGCCAGCAGGGAAGCGCCGATCATGACGGCGTTGGGCCAGATGCGATCGGTCTCGGCGTCGTATCCTTCCCAGCAATCCGCGAGCAGGCGCGAGAGAACGGGCGCGGCCAACATGCCAAACAGGAAGAGCATCCGCATATGGCTGACGGCCATCCATGTGCCAATCGCCAACAACAGCAACTCATCGAAAAACAATTCGGACCGGCGGACGGCCACCAAAAGAAAGATGCAGAACAGAACGGCCAGCAGCGCCACACCGCGCTCGTCGGTCATGTTGAGCGGCGCCCATTCGTCCACGTTGCCCATCAGGATGTGCATATGCAGCATGGTGTCGAAGGGGTATAGAACCTGCTTGATGC
>Ga0255353_1001775_pt1 | contig 11530 bp, 11 predicted proteins | sample HBST25metaG_FD_189941 | JGI IMG/M metagenome (GOLD analysis project Ga0255353, IMG submission 189941) | Peat soil microbial communities from Stordalen Mire, Sweden - H.B.S.T25 | ecosystem: Environmental > Terrestrial > Soil > Wetlands > Peat | place: Sweden: Norrbotten County, Stordalen Mire...
TCCACAGTCCGCTCCCCCGGCCGCTCCGCCGGTATCGTTGCCCATGCCGGCGACGTCGCCGATGCCTTCCATCTTCGTCCCGCCAAGGCACGAGAGCACGGCGGCGGAAAGTCCGATCTTCGCTTTCTCGGGGGGAGGGGGCGTTGCCGAGACCGCGGCATTGCCGTTGCCGGCCGCGCTCACGAACGGGGCTCCAGAAAACCAGCCCGCCGGTCCGCCGTCCGCGCTGGGGAACATGCTCAAGCCCACGGTTCTTACCGGCGCCAAGGCCCGCCTCCTGCCGCATCCCGACATGATGGTGACGATGGGAACGATGATCCCTTGCACCTTGCAGACGGCGATCGACAGCCAACTCGCCGGCTATGTCAAATGCGTTCTGCCGCAGGACGTGCGCAGCACGACGGGGAACGTCGTGCTGCTTGATCGTGGCACAGTGGTTGTCGGTGAAATCGGGCACGGCCTTGTTCAAGGCCAGGATCGGATCTTTGTGCTGTGGGACCGTGCCGAAACCCCGGACCATGCGGTCATCGAGCTGTCGTCGCCGGGCACGGACGAATTGGGCCGCTCTGGTCTGCCCGGCCGCGTCAACAATCGCTGGTGGGAGCGATTCGGCTCCGCGATTCTTCTCTCCGTGATCCAGGGTGGTCTACAGACTGGTACCGCCCTTGCCGCCAACTCGGGATCGGGCGGCGGGACGTTCTTCAATTCGTTCCAGGCGAACGGCACGAACATGTCCGACACCGCCCTGCAGGCGACCATCAACATTCCTCCGACACTCGAAAAGGACCAGGGGGATAACGTGGCGATCTTCGTCGCCAAGGATCTGGACTTTTCGGACGTGTACAACCTGCGCGTGACGAGGGCCGCTCATGATCAGTGAAGCCGCCCCGCAGCTGCGCCATCTGCTCAAGCCGATCCTGCATTGGCTTGACGATCCGGCGACCGAGGAAATCGCCATCAACAAGCCTGGCGAGGTCTTTATCAGGCAGAAGGGGGTTTTCACCCGGTATGACCTGCCGCTCGACTATGACGATCTGGAAGATATCTCAATCCTCGCCGGCGCGCTGCGCAGGCAGGATGTCGGACCGAGAAGCCCGCTCTGCGCCACGGAGCTGCCGGGCGGCGAACGCCTGCAAATCTGCCTTCCGCCCTCGGTCCCCAATGGCACGGTGAGCCTGACGATACGCCGGCCGGGAACATCGGTGTCGGCGCTCACCGATGTGACCAGGCGGTATCACACATCGCGCTGGAACAAGTGGGAGGCGCGCCGCGAGACGGAGAACCGGCAGAACGAGGAGACGCTTGCCCTCTATGACGAAGGGGATATCGAGGGCTTCTTCAAGGCATGCGTGCGCAACTGGTTGACAATGCTGCTGTGTGGCGCGACCGGCAGCGGCAAGACGACGATGAGCAAGACGCTCATCTCGGCCATCCCGCCGCATGAGCGGCTGATTACGATTGAAGACACGCTCGAACTGGTCATCCCGCACGAGAACCATGTCCGGCTTCTCTACTCCAAGAGCGGCATCGGCCTGGGCGGGGTCACGGCCGAAGCTCTCCTGCAAGCGAGCCTGCGCATGCGGCCGGACCGCATCCTGCTGGGAGAGATGCGCGACGACGCGGCCTGGACCTACCTCAACGAAGTGGTGTCCGGCCATCCGGGCTCCATTTCCACCATCCACGGCGCGAACCCCGTGCAGGGCTTCAAGAAGCTCTTTTCCCTCGTGAAAGGCTCCGGACAGGGCGCCGCGCTGGAGGACAGGACGCTGATCGACATGCTCTCGGCCGCGATCGACGTCATCGTGCCGTTCCACACCACGGGCGAGGTCTATGAGATTGGCGAGGTCTGGCTGGCCGCGGACGCGCGCCGTCGCGGCGAGACCGTCGCGCACCTGCTGTCTGAGGCTTGACCCCGGAGGAGTGCCCGAATGGCAACGCAATCGCGCGCGCCGCTGGTCGCCAGGATCATCGCCGGCCTGGTCTTCCTCGCCGCCGCCTGGACGCTCATCGCGTCCCTGGTCTTCCTGTTCGGCACGCGTCTGATCGGGTCATTTGCGCACCCCTTCTATCAGTGGTGGACGTACTTCCTTTACGCGCCCCCGAACCCCGCGGTGACGTTCTGGCTCAGGATCGGCGCCGGGGTGGCGTCCGCCCCCGTGTTGGTCTTCCTGGCCGCGCTCCTGTTCGGCCGCCGCGGAGTCGGACCGTCCCTCCGGCCAAGGCTATTCGGCGGTACGCCGCAGCCCATACGTGGTGCGACCGACAACCACGGTCATGCCGATTGGCTCTCGATCCCGAAGGCGCGGGAAGTCTTCCCCGGACCCTCGGCCGCATTCGGCGGCGTCGTGGTCGGAGAGGCGTATCGGGTGGATGAAGACAGGGTTGCGACCGTGGCCTTCGATCCGGCGAACAAGGCGACCTGGGGAAAGGGCGGCAAGGCCCCGCTGCTCGTCGACCCATGCCAGTCCGGCCCCACGCACAGCCTGGTCTTCGCCGGGGCCGGCTCGTTCAAGTCCACATCCGCCGCCTCCACGCTGCTGACGTGGACCGGCTCCGTTGTCGTCCTCGATCCTTCTGGCGAGCTTGGCCCGATGCTGGCCGGCGCGCGTGAGGATATGGGGCACACGGTCCACCAGTTCGGGCTTGGTGGAGCGACCGGCTTTAACGTGCTCGACTGGATCGACATTGAATCCCCGCTCACCGCGATGAACGTCCTGTCCGTCGTGGGTTGGATATGCGGCGATGGACCGACGGACGGGGCGAAGGACAAGAGTTCCGAGCTCTTCGAGGCCCGTGGCCGCGCGCTCGTGGCGTGCGTGCTGTCGCACATGCTTTGGGACCCCGACATCGCGCCGGAGCTGAAAACGCTTCGTACGCTGCGGATCGGCGTTGCGACGCCGGAAAAGGAGATGCGGGAGCTGCTGAAGGGCATCCACAAGGATAGCCGCAGTCCTCTTGCGCGCGACTACGCCGGCACCCTCATGGGCCTGGTGGACGAGACCTTTTCCGGCATCTACGCCAATGCGGACGAGAGCACGTCGTGGCTGGCGAATCCCGCATTCGCGTCGATCGTCTCCGGCGATACCTTCAAATCTCGCGATCTGCTCGGCGGCAAGGTGTCCGTGTTCCTGCAAATTCCGCTCCTGGCCTTGCAGTCCACGCCGGCCATCGGCCGCGTCGCGATTGGCGCGCTGCTCAACGCCGCCTATGAAGCGGACAGGCAGGTGGCGGGCCGCATCCTGTATCTGCTGGACGAAGCCGCGCGTCTTGGCCCGATGAAGATTCTCGAAACCGCCTGTGACGCGGGCCGGAAGTACGGGATCACGCTGCAGCTCCTTTACCAGTCGGTTGGCCAGCTCGAAAGGCAGTGGGGGCGGCAGGGAAAGCGGGAGTGGTATGACGGCGTTTCGCATCGTTCCTATGCGGCCGTGCAGGACCTCGAAACGGCGAAGGAGCTGGAAGAAACCTTCGGCACCTACGGCGTCATGGCGACTTCGGAAGGCTCCAACACCGGCTCGTCGGGCAAATCCTTCGAGACGGGCTCGCGGTCGCGGGGGGCCAACACCAGTTACCACGAAATCAGCCGCCCGCTGATCCGCCGGGAAGAGCTGATGAATGACTGTCGGACAGATGAGGCGTTCGTGATCATCCGAGGCGCGAAGCCGCTGCGGTGCGGTCGCGCAATCTACTTCCGGCGGCCGGAACTGGCGGCCAGGATCGAAGCCAGCAGGTTCAATCGACGTGTTTTCGCTGCCGGCTGACTGACAGAGCCTGTATCTACAATCTCCGGAGGTCCCCCATGCCGAAGGAAGCCGCGAGTGCCGATCTGCAAGCCGCCGCGTACTGGCGGAATGTCGCCCGTTCTGATCGAGCTGAAATCAACGTAGCAGTGACGAAGATTAGCGAGCTGACGACGGCCGCGCGACGCGAGGAGAAGGAATCAAGCGAGGGTCCGCGGCGCGCGAAAGGTTTGAGTGCAGGCTGATGCAGAGGCCGAGTAGCGTCCCAGATAGACGCTGTCCCACAGAATGATGGCGTCGGCAACCGGATTGAAAATCAAGGAATTTCGAGATCAAAGTCTCGAATGATCGTAGCAAGTTCGTCGCGCCGTTCGACCAGGCGCGGCATCGCCACTGAAGCGAGCTTCCCAAGCGCCCGCGCATAAAGGGCGATGCTGCGCTGCTCATTCAAGCGCGAAGGGTAGAGGATCCCGTCCGGGGCCGCTGGATGATCAAAAAAGGCTTCTGACCAAGCGCGGGCCGCGGTCTGATCCTTGGCGCCGATCACATCGGTCGGCACGCGAAGCCGCACACAGCCATCACCGGTCAGGTCGACAAGGCGGAGATCCGTGGTCAGTCGAATGTCGGCACAGGTGTAGGACTCCAGCTCCGCGAGTGGAATGAGGACCGGGCCCAGCATGGCCTCGCCACGATCTCGCAATACGACTTCGGCGAAGGCGACCTTGGCCGAAGATCCGAGGTAGATGACGCCAAACCGTGTTCCGGATGGGTCGCTGAAACGGCTGAGCGAGACTTGGTAGCCAAGCGGCTCGGTGTGGACCGAGGCGTATATGCGCTGCCAGACCGAGCCGGCCGGTTCGGTCCACAACGGGAGAGGTCCGCGCTCGTAGCCGGCTGGCGGATAGGAGACGGCCGGCATGCTCAGGCGAAAGTGCCCGTGGCGATGTTGCGTGCCACACCCGTCACCGCCTCTACCCGCCCAGCTTTCAAGGCGTCGAGCGCGGTCTCACCAGCAAGCTCGTTGTGCTGTTGCAGCAGGAATCGGTAGACCGTCCAGGGATCGCCACCAAGCGTCTTGAACAGCGTCTTGAGCCCGGGCAGCGGCAGCCCCTCCGGCATCACCTGCCAACCCGGGAAGCGAAACCCGCGCGTCGCGCCTTGCAAACCCAGGATTTCCCCGACCTTGCGCTTCTGGTTCACGGTCTCGTGCGACATGCCGACGAGCGGCCCGAACTCGCGCGCCGAAAGCATATCAGGCGACTTCAGGATTTCGGCGACTCGAACGGCCCCGCGAGCCCGCGCCGCCACCAGGGCCTTGTCGAGGGCGTCGCCGTTCACTGACGCCGGGGGGATCGCCGGCTCGGAGGCATACGGCGTGACCTTGATGGTCAGATCGACAGCTTCGCCAGAGCGCTCGGCCTGGTTGGCGGCCTCCGCGACGCGCTCCAGCAGCTTGCGGACAAAGGCTCGCCGGCTTTGCAGGGTCTGGACGGACTTCTGCTTGAGGACGAACTCCGCCTCCCGGGCTGGCTTGCCCGTTCCCGGAAAGACCCCTGATTTGGCGTCGCGCACCAGAACGCGCCCCGAGCGACTGCCGATTTTCCTGCCTTCCAACGGGGTGCTGCCAAGCTTGGCGATGGCCATCATGATCCTCCATGAACCCGGAGATAATTGGGCAACCTCATCAGGTTTGTCAAGCTTGTCAGGGCGACGGCGCATAGCCGGCGGTCTGCGCATCGACCGACTGTTGATAGCCGTACGGCGGAGTTGCCAGTACGCCGGTGACGACCCGCAGTGGCGCGGTAGCCAGAACGGCGACGCCCGGCGCCGGGGCGGTCAGTCCGCGAACAGCAGGCCGCGGGCACGAAGCGTGCGGCTTTGTGCGCGTTCCGGTCGATCGTGATCACCGATTCCGTTTCATTGTGATCGCTCAGTCCAGTCGATCGTGATCATCGGTTCCGGTGATCATGATCACGTTGGGAGGGGGTGGTGTCCTGGTCAGCCGTTGACAGTCTACAACCGAGGGTAGTGTCGATCTTTTGCTGAGGAGCAAGGGGTCGGGATGCTAGTGCGCTGAGTCGCTCATAATGGCGGGTATAGCCTTTTCAGCTTAATGCGGGCGTCGGCGGTGGTGAACTGCCAATCCGCCCTGGTGTGGTTCTTGTTGCGACTGTCCTGCCAGGCGGCGACTTCGTCGATCAGGATCTGCTGGTCAGGGATGCGCCGATCGAGACACTGAGAGGACAACACGCTGAGTTCGGATTCAGCCATATCCAGCCAACTGCCGTGCTTGGGCGTGTAGTGCCACTCGAACCGCTCGACCAACCGGCGTGCCTCGGCGGCGGGGAAGGCTTCGTAGAGTGACGCCGGCTTGTGGGTGCTGAGATTGTCCTGCACGAGGACGATCTTTCTCGCCTCTGGAAGGTATGTATCGGATAATTCCTTGAGCAGATGGGCATAATCCACGGCGGCATGGTGCTCCGTCACCTTGACATGCCGCCAACCCTCCAGCGGCGCGAACATCATGAACAGGTTGGCCGTGCCATGGCGCTCATAGTCATGCCGTGCGGGGTGTCCTGGCTTGGCCGCGATCGGCGCGCGCGTCTCGGCGATCAGTTGCTTCGATGTCTCGTCCACGCACACCACGGGGAACGCTGGATCGTGCGGCCTCTGGTAGACCTCCAGTACGTCTTCCATCCCGGCTACGAAGGCGGCGTTGGCATCCGGCGGGATGACCCATTGCTTTTGCCGGTGCGGCTTGAGCGTGTTTTTTTAGTGTCCGCCCGATCGTGTTGTCGCTGGCGCGATCAACGGTGTTCAGCTCCACGACCGCTGCTTCCAGTAGCTTCAGCGTCCAGCGCACCCGCCCCTTGGGCGGATTGGAACAGGCCAGGGCGATCAGCTTGGCCTCGGCTTCTCCGTCAAAGATGCGCCTTCTGGCCAAGGCGGGCGAATGCTTGCGGATCAAGACCGCCTCAAACCCTTCTTCCACCAGTTGCCGGCGGGTTCGGCCAACCGTGGCGACGCTGGTATCCAGTGCCCTGGCGATCTGGCTGTCAGTCCATCCTTCGCCGGCATCGGAGGCGTCGGCCTTCAGCAGGATGCGTGCTTTCGTCAACTGGCCGGCACGGTGCTTGCCGCCATGGATCAGCGTGTTGAGCCGCTCGCGCTCCTCATCGCTGAGCTTCACGACATACTTCTTTACGGCAATCTGTTGCGCGGTCACGACTCTTCTCCGGCGCTGTCGGAGCTATCGATTCAAAGATCCGTCGCAAAATCAACGACGCCGCGCACTAGTGAGAGATTGTCGATGCGGAAGATACGCGAGGTGCTGCGACTGCGGTTGGGCCACACCATCGCCATGATGGCCGCGATCCGGCATCAGGCAAACAAGTCGGTGCCCAAAAAAACGAAGCCGGCCACGGCAAGAAACCGTTCCACCTTATCCGCTGGTCGGTCCAGGAAATCCGCCGGATAGCGCAACGCCTCGCGCGAAAGCGCATTCGTCCCGCCTACGTCATCGCATGGTCGTTCTGGCGCCGGGCCCATCAGGCCGTCGCAAACGTCGCACCTCAAACGCAAATCACAACCGTAATGCTAAGCTAAGCACGACCTCAGTAGACGGTCGATAACAGCGATCTGAGCCGTTTCCTCCACCAATTCCGCCATGTAAAGTGCTTGTTTGATGCCCTTGCCCAGAGCCACCTGGCCGTGCCCCTTCAACAGAAAAGCCATCAGCTCGGGGTTCGAATCGAACGGCGCCAGGATCTTGGGAAAGAAAGAGGAAGGCACAACGTAGCTTCCCGTATCGAAGACCTGCACCGCTCCTTTCAGCTTTATTCCCGAATGATATGTGGAAAACGGCAGCGGCTTCGATGTCGAGGCCCAGCCCGCCGCCCACGGGGAATGGCAATGCACAATGGCCTGCACGCGAGAAAGCCTTTTGTACAGGGCGCCGTGAAGGAGGCATTCCCGCGAGGGCTTTCTCTCCCCTGCCACCAGATTCCCATCAAAATCCGTCAGGGCCAAGGTGTTCTCGGAACAATCCGCAAAGGATGTCCCGCTGCCCTTGATGAGCATCAGGTCCTTGCCGGAAACACGTGCGCTCAGGTTGCCACCATCTCCGGTCTGCATGCCGCGCGCATAGCACGCCCGTGCCGCCGCAACGACGCCCCGTTTCAGCGCCAGCAGATCGTCCATCAGTTCGCTCCCCGCTCGAAAGATCCGGATCTTGCAAGAAGTGCGCTCATCTCGTCGGCCGCGGACCGGGAGAACGCGTCGTCGTCGAAACCGGCGTCGATGAACCGGGTTGGAATGTCTTTTTTCAGCTCCCGCTCGAAGACGTCGATGATCGCCTGATCGACAACCGGATCGTAGAGCGGCTGGCCCGGCTTCGCGAACGTCCTGAAGCCTCGCCTGGGAACGACAACCACGATCCTGTCGGGCCTGCCAGCATTGAGCCTGCCGACGATCATACGGCTGATATCCGTCGCTTCCCTGACGTTCAGCTTGACATGCGCGAGCGAGCTGTTGTGCCATATCATCTTCCGCTTCGTCACATCGGGGAAAAGTTCGTTCTTCCACTGGCAGATGAAGTCGATGCCGCCGGGACAGACCACCATGGGAATGCCCTTCCGCACGCCCTGCGTCAGGCGGTTCTCGGTACCGAAACCGAAGCCGGAACCGAAATACTCGTAGACGATTTCATGCAGGGTCAGGTCCATCGCCGCCGTGATGGTTCCCTCGCCGATCAGTTCTTCCATGACCTTGCCGCCGGCGCCGGTCGAGTGAAACGGAATGACGTGATGCCCCTTCGCCTCGAGATAGCAGGCAGCGCGCACGACGCCGTCGTTCGTCGCGCCCATCAAGGTCGTTCCGACGATCGGGGTCGTGGGCTTGGCGACTTCCCTGCCCGCATGCTGAAGCATCCCCATGATCGCGCCCGCAGCATTGCCGAGGACGGCCTCGCTGATGATGTTCATGCCCATCATGTCGCAAATCGACGGAATGACGGTGATGTCGCGGGTGCCGACGATCGGCGCGAATGTCCGCTGGCCGGAGGCAACGGTCGACACCAGTACCTTCGGTACGCCAATCGGCAGGACTTTCATGGCGGCAGAGCCAACCGTGGTATTTTGCAGGCCGCCCACCGAAATGATGCCGTCGAGCCGCCCTTCCCGATACAACCTCGGCACGAGCTGCGCGGCGCCGCGGGTCACGACATCCAGCAGCTCGTGCTTGGGGCGCCCGTCGAGGTCGCTCCAGGTGACGCCGACTGCCGCGGCGACCTGTTCGCGCGAAACCTCCGCGGGGGACGAAAAGCCCGGACTGGTGCTGACATCAATGACAAAGGCGCCGAAGCCGCCCTTCCTGATCTCGCTGCAAAGGAAGTTGATTTCGGAATATTTGGTGTCGTAGCACGCCAGCACCGCGATCGTTTTCATCTCAATCGCCTCATGGCCCAATTTTCTCGCACCGGGCACGCCGGCACGACGACGGCTTCGGCAGGTTAGACGCCAAGAACGGGCGTGAGCTTGACCCTCTCTTCCAGGTGCTTGTCGTGGCAGCAGAGGATAAAGCTGCGATTCTTCGCTCTTTTCTTCTGCAGTTCGATGCTCTTCCAGGTCTCGACGATGTTGTAGAACCGGCCGGGAGGGGTGATGTCGTAGTGCAGTTCCGGAACAGGATTCAGGTTATCCGGAACAAAGACGGAGTCGCCAACACACAGGAAACGACCCTTCGCGGTGTCGATTTCCACCGACATGTGCCCCGGCGAGTGCCCCGGCGTCTCGAACACCCTGATGCCAGGGATGATCTCGGTCTCGCCGGCAACCGTTGTTATCTTGATCCCTTCGAACTGGCGCCTGATGCCGAGAACAGGGTGCTCGTATGACTTGTAATAAAGTGGGATCGGGTTAAGCGCGAACGCGTATTCTTTCTGATGTGCGATGAACGTGGCTTTGGTGAATTTATCCAGATAATAGGTGTGGTCCCAATGCATGTGGGTGAAGACCACGATATCGATGTCCGCCGCCTTGTAACCGGCCGTTTCAAGCTGCTGGTAGATTGCCATCCCTTCGGGCTGCCGCGATCCTGGATGGTGATACTCGTTGGCCCGTTCGGTCCAGGACATGCCCGTATCGACCAGAACCAGCTTCCCTTCCCCATCGATCAGGAAAGTAAATACCGGCATCTCGATCCGGTGGTCCGGAATGTTCGGCAGATACTTCGTGACCGAGTGGTGATACAGATATTCCTTCGGAACTGTTGTCACATATCCGGTGTTGAGCGGACGGATCGTGAACTTCGGCATGATTGGTGATCTCCTTTCCGTTGGATCAGTACCACGAGAGCATAACCATCTCTGGCAGGCATAGGCCTTCCATCGCCGTGTCCGCGCAAGCGGCAATCCGGAGGCCTCAGAGGCGACCCCGCGGCAGCCCTGGCCGGCATCGGCGTCCGCTCTAGCGGGACCGCCTGATGAAGAGGAAGGCGAGCGTAAGAAGCAGCCCACCGAAGACCATCTCGCGCGCGCCCTCGGAAACATTGAGCGTAATCAGCATCGCCTGCAGCAGCACGACGATGAGCGCGCCGGCAATGCTGCCGACGTAGCCGCCCTGGCCGCCGATGAGCTGCGTGCCGCCGATCACCACCGCGGCGACAGATGGCATCGCATAATCGTTGCCCATTCCGAGATAGGCCTGCGACGAGTAACCGCTCAGCAGCAGCCCGACAAAGGCCGAGCCGAGCGCGCTCACGATGAAGACAATGGCGTGCATCCGGCCGAGCCGCACGCCGGAAAGCAGCGCCGCTGCCTGACGGTTGCCGATGGCGTAAACGTAGCGCCCGAAGGGCAGCGTGCGGAGAGCGACAATCGCGAGGGCGCCGCAGAACGCCCACACCAGGAATGCAACCGGCAGATCGCCGACATTGCCGAGGGCAAGAAAGCGCGCGACGGATGGCATCCGCGTCGTCGGCGCAACAGCGTTCGTGTAGATGAGCGCGACGCCTTGCAGCAGAAGGTTGACGCTCAGCGTCCAGATCAGCGAATGGACGCGCAGTACGAAGACGCCAAGGGTGTTCAGCAGCCCGACGGCAATGCCGACGCCGATCACCACTGCGAAGGCGACCCATTGTGCGTCGTACTGCACGGCTAGGTTCGAGCCGAGGATGGCCGAGAGCGTGATCGTCCAGGGTACCGAAAGATCGATCTGACCGATCAGGATAGCGAACGTCTCGCCGATCGCGATGATGCCGATGAAGGCCGCCTGCACGAGTTGCAGGCGCAGCGTGCTCCAGCTCAGAAATTCGCGATTGACCGCGATGCAGGCGGCATAAACGGCGAGCAGGATCACGTAGGAAAAAAGGACGCGGCGGTGCGCGAGCGACAGCCGCGCCAGCGGAGACGATGTCGCAGCGCCGATGCTTGCGATGTTCATTGGTGGAACAGCGTGAGCCAGTTACCCGCGGCGAGCAGGCGGAGGCCGCCAAGGCCCAAGACCACCATCAGGATCAGACCTTCGATGAAATCCTGCCAGAAGGCCGAGACGTCGAACACACCCAGCGCGTTCATGATGATCGCGAGGACGAAGCTGCCGAGGATCGGCCCGATCACCGTACCGCGCCCGCCCGAGAGGGAGACGCCGCCGAGCACCGCGGCGGCGAGCGAATTCAACGTGTAGATCTCGCCAATGCTCGGATCGCCCGAGGTCGTCTCGGCGGCGAGGAAAAGTGCGGCCACCGCGGCGAAGAGCCCGGCCAGCATGTAGCTCGCGAGTTCGATGCGGCGC
>Ga0255353_1001777_pt1 | contig 11525 bp, 17 predicted proteins | sample HBST25metaG_FD_189941 | JGI IMG/M metagenome (GOLD analysis project Ga0255353, IMG submission 189941) | Peat soil microbial communities from Stordalen Mire, Sweden - H.B.S.T25 | ecosystem: Environmental > Terrestrial > Soil > Wetlands > Peat | place: Sweden: Norrbotten County, Stordalen Mire...
GGAGACGAACCGTCGGGCGGCGGGGAAAAAGAAAACTAGCGATTCGGCCAGACCGGAATGCCAGAATAACTGGTCACGCCGGCACGGACACTGAGTGTAAACAGAACGCGGTTTTGCAGCCGACGGCTATAGGATTTTCGGAATTGGTGTAGACCGCAAGCACACTCTCAAGTGGCTTTTTCCTCAACCAGGGCCCCAGCGACAGGTCTTCGTCGATGGGGTGGAAGAAAAAGCCACCTTCCGCGGCTCTCAAAAAGTCTACGTGTATTCCGAAAATGCTCTACCCCGACCCTCTGCTCCCCAACCAGGCCGAAGCAGATTTGGAAAATCTGCGGAAACTGCTTCTTGCTGGGCTATGTTGATTCTCGAACGCAGTGCGAACAATCTTCGATCATCTTCGAACACTGTTCGATGTTGTCCGAATTCCGTTCGAAGTCATCAGGTCGCACCCTCATCGCTAAACCGTCAGGCTTAGCGATGGTGTCTGCGCTAGCCCACTGCGCCGCTGGCCCTGCCGATGCGCTTCTGGCTGGATTCACTGCTTGCGTGCAAAGTGCTGTTGGAATAACTCCCGCGACAGCCGCTCGCCTTCTTCGCTCAGCACCACCGACTTGGCCTTGCTCTTCGGATCGGAGATGTACCCCTTGCCGTGCAGCCGCTCCATTGCATCCCAGTCATGCCCCTTCCACGCGCGGCCATCACTGGTCTGCGTCAGCCACAGCAGCGCCAGCACCATCTCGTCCACTTTGTCGCGGTCGTATTCCATAGCCAGGCTCCAGCACGATGCTACCACCGGCCCGCAGTCCTGCTCCAGATGGGCAACATGAGAAGAAGACATTTTTCTCATGAAGATTATCCCCTTGACACAGAAGAAGACTTTTGGCATACTTGAGAAGTAGTCAAGAGGCCGAACGATGAACCTGATAGACGTTACCGAACAATTCAAGTCTGACGATGACTGCCTAGCCTATCTTGAGTCCATGCGCTGGCCGGATGGTATCCGCTGCCCTGTATGCGGCTGCGACCGTATCAGCAAGATCACGCGCAAGACGAAGAGTAAGAACAAGCGGACGCGCATCTATCAGTGCCTCGAATCTACATGCAAACAGCAGTTTTCCGCTACCAATGGCACGATCTTCAATGACAGCCATATTCCTCTAACGAAGTGGTTCATGGCTTTGGCGATTGTTCTGGACGCAAAGAAGGGCATCTCTAGCAAGCAGCTTCAAACGTATCTTGGACTGGGCTCTTACAAGTCGGCATGGTACATGGCTCACCGTATCCGTAAGTCGATGGAAGACGGAATGTTTGCGAAGATGAGCGGCACAATCGAGATTGACGAGACTTACGTCGGAGGCCGGACCCACGGCAAGGGCACTCAGGGACGCTCTCTCAAGAGCAAAGAAGTCGTTATCGGCCTCAAGGAACGCGGGGGCCGTGTCCGCTTCGTACACGTCAAGGATGCCACCAGCGCCATAATCAGCAAGGTTCTCAAGGACAACGTGCATGAGGATGTAGACCGCGTAATGACCGACGATTTTCGGTCTTATCCGAAGGCCATGATAATGGCCGGTATCCACGGATCTAAGCACTCCACCATCAATCACAGCACTGGCGTGTATGCGATTGGCGACATTCACACGAATGGTATCGAGTCGGCATTTTCACTACTCAAGCGCGGCATCGTGGGCAGCTTCCACCATCTCTCGATAGAACACCTTCACCGCTACCTGAGCGAGTTCGAGTATCGCTTCAATGAGCGCAAGAATAGTGAGCGATTCCAGAAGACGCTAGCGCGGATGGCAGGTATCGAGCCTATGCCTTATTCGGAGTTGATTGGGGCTTAGGTATTATCGAACTCGCCTTACCATCCGGCTTTATCGTCTTCGCGGTTTCAGGTTGCGCTTTCATCATCTTGCTAAGCAGCGCGTCGAATTGGTCCTTATCAACCTTCATTGCGGCAATTTTACCGATTGGGCTTCGACTTGGTTGGCAAGAAGGTCCATATCAATAGCCCCCCCAGCTCGAAGTTGACCATTATTCTTGACATAGTTTGAAAGAGCAAAATCTAGCAATTTGACAAGATTCGCGGCTTGTTCGGCTGACATTATCACCCTCGCCTTTGGATTCGCTGTTATTTCTGTAGGCGTGGAGTCGCCAATCTCCCCGAATATCAAGGTGATATCAAATGGGCTCATTCCGAGACCCATGATGTTGGTGTAGACGGAGGGAAAATCTTGCTCTTTCCATTTCACGGTCTGACCATTTGACAATTTCATTGGAGGCTTCGCCATTATGCCACCTTTCCTTCTTGGGTAGGAATACTCATTGGAACCGCGATAGGACTCTGATAGATACCCGCCGCAATCCCAGCGTGATTTGGGGTCGCGGCTACAGTAGGGCTCAAGTGAAGCGCGTAGTATCGGATTTGCCCCTCATGCCTGCCGCTGCTTTCTTCGTCTTCAAAACTTGGAACGGCTAATGCTTCGGGGCGGATACCTTCATCTAAGTAGGGCGTAGCACTCAGCCAGTCAATGTACTGGCTAAAAGGAACGAACCGAACCACAAGTGCCACATCCAATGCGTCGGCGATTCTCTTCAGAGAACTGATTGTTTGTTTTCCATAGTCCGGAGACTCTAGGCGCGATAGATTGTTTTGCGTCATGCCGGAGTCCCGCGCCAATTCAGCCTGGGTCATCTTGCGCTTATCTCTAGTCGCTCGAATCTGAAAAGCAATCCCCTCAGCCAAATTTGACTCAATTAATTGAGCCCTTGTCTTTCGCCCCCTCCGAATCCTCTGGAGAAGTCCCTTCCTCGAAATCAAACTCATGCGTGCTCCCCTTCTTCTGCCTAAGAAGTTTTAGCCGATCACTAGCAACCTTTTTACCCTTGCGATCATTATCGGCACTTTTGTATAAGCCGTGAAGCATCGTAAAACAATGCCGCTGATCTTCCTGAAAACACCCGTAGATACGAATCGGGCCCGCTTTGGTTTTGATGCGTATCTCATTCAGATCATCTTCTAATTTGTCAAAACTTGGCCTTCTCCAAAGATTCCGTTCGACAAACTGCAAATAACGGACTCGGTCGCGAATCAAATCACGTTCGTCAACGCTCAACTCTTCGCGAAACCACTCCTGAATCAGGCTGTTACCTGCTTCTGTTGTGTAGCCCCGAAAGGTCCAAAGCGGCGGCTTGTCCACAGTATCTCAAAAAAGAGATTTGATGTATGCTTATTTTACATCTCAATTTTGAGATGAGAAGGCGGAAGGCGTGGAGCCGGTGCTCCTAAGCGGCTTTATATCCGCGAACAGTCCTCGCGAGGGATTGGGGTTCAACTCCCCTACCTTCCGCCAGATAAATGTAGTATATCTAGCCCTGTCACTGCAATCTAATCTTGCCCGAACGTGTATTCTGTGTCAAGGGGATAATCTTCTTTCTCATAGCTGCAAACCACCCGCAGCGGACGCATCAGTCAACGCCGCGCGTTCTCTGCGCGCCGCGCAGCGGGCGGAGCGTGCCAGGGTTCTCGCACGAATGGTCTCAAGCTCGTGTGGGATGGTGTAGAGGAGACCCTTTACGGATAACGCAGCGGACGGTACGCTGAGCAAGCCGCCCGGAAGCGTGGTTCCGCCTCGGCCCTTTGCTTTCAACATGTTAACGCCGCAGCAACCGAGGGTTACTCCAGCAGAAACCGAGAACCGCGCATTTTCCCTTTAGCCGCTTTGTTTTCAACACGTTTACGCGCGTAGACCTGTAAACTCTTTATTTTTCGTACCTGCTGACTGTAGGTGCCTGATTCCGCAAGCGTTCCAGCACGATTACCGCCCGATATCCCTGCAGCAATCCGCCGGGGGGGACGTGTCCCGTATCCTCCCGGTGCAAAGCACCGTGCCCTTCGGGATGCTGGCCGGGACGAGGATTACAGGGCTGGCACAGGCAGCATGACCGCACCGAAGAGCGGCCTGCGCTGCCATCAACTCCAGTGAAATACAAAAACCATCACGGAAAAGAAGGCGATCAGATACGCCTGCACCCAGCCGAACCTGCGCCATTCGCGACTAGATTTCGGCCACCATGCTTAGCATGCGTATCCGACCAGCAGAGCATTCGGTGCCAAGATCATCACCTGTAACCATGTCGGCCAGGCTGAATAGGGTGTGCCTCTAATCAAAGTGCTGTCCCGGCGTTGGAGATTTGTTCGCGACCGCAATTCCTGCACCCAGCAGCATCACTAGCCCGCCTCCGACAATGCCGACCACTGCGGAGACGAAGAAGTTCACATGCTTGATCTCATAATTCGGGGCTGGAGCCCAGGTAGTGGTTCCGCTCACAGTAACCGGGTCCCATGTCGAACTGTCATAGCCCAATTGATACTGAAAAGGAATTCCGCGGCCGGCTTTGTTGAGTACCGGAACATCAACATGCACGTTAAGATTGCCGACATTGATGGTGTCAAAGCCATTGCCGTCGAAGGTTCCATAGGGGTATGTTCCCGTGGCCACCTGACTAAATACAGTGGATGTTGGAAGTAATAACACAAATACAGAGGCTACTTTGCGCAATTTTGCAAACATGGTCTTCCTCTCTCGTGCCTATCACGTTCTAAGCGATCTCTGCGGAGTTGATGCGAAGTTCCAACTGCAGGGAGCCATTCACATAGCGTTGGATGAGGAATGGGATTTGCACCCCATTGACAGCACGGTAATCCGAATAGCGGACCTCGACCGCAATCGCAACCGGCGCGCCGTTGTCTGGGTATACGGAATACGCAAGCACGGAAGGCAGCATCGATACTGGATCGAGACCCAGGTCGGTAGTAATCTTTTGCGCGATGTCTGTTGTCTGTGCATTCGAAGGTTCGTTCAATATCAACTGGGTTTGTAAATGTCGATACGCATTTGTGCTAGAACCGACAGTTCCCGTTCCGAGGTCAACGACTCCAATGTTGCTGGGCAGCTGCGACGGTTGAACGGTGAGTGCTGGCAAGAACCAAAGCACTGGTCTCCAACAGCTGCCGGAACGAATTTCATGGGCAATCCCATCATCGCCGGCCCATTGGCAAGTCGCGTTCAATCCTGAGCCTGACTGGGTTTCGGACCTCTGCCCACTTGCAGACAGAATGAGCTGCATCAGCGATGAGCCGTCTGCGGACGCGGTCAAAGTGACGGTCCCGGAGTCTTCCAAGCTGCCCGCATACCAGGTCGCGTTGCCGGAGAGTTGAACTCTCTGTACGGCCTTGCCGCCGGAAAAGGCTGCGGACAATTGACTCATCGCACTGTTGGCATTTAGGCCTTGGGATGCCGCTCCTTGTGCGTAAGCGGTAGCAGAAGACAAACCGAGGAGTGCGATGCCGAGGGAGAGAAAACCGAGACGCGAGAACCCAGAGGTATTCAAGGAAATCCTCCATGTTGAAATCTGCAGAGAATGTTTTTTGGGCTCGCAGTGTCCAGTGTTTTCTCTATTGTGTCAAGCTAATTCTTCGGCATTTCACATGACAGATGCTTGGGTAACCAGTTACTGTAACTCATAAGGCAATAACTAAGACGATAGCAACTTTATAGCTCGTGGCCCGTAAAGTTTCGAAACTTTGTAATATGGAAACTCTTTGCCAAATGAAACTTTATTTTTCCAAGCTGCGGCTCTCATGTACTCTTCCGAGGGCGTGGATGATGTCGCGGGTGTCACAACTGCCAACTACAGATTGCAACCGCAAGGAGACCAACTCTCTGCCATATGGGTATTGCAGACCAGAGATTTACAAGAATTTCCGGAGCAAATATCAAGATGCTCACTACGTCCACGATGTCCCTGATGAGCCTCAAGGCATCGCTGGCTTCACTTTGCCAAGCGTGAGGCCGAAGGCTGCCAGGATGATGGCGACGGCTGCCGCCGATCCGGCCAGCCTCGCAATGCCGTCCAGAAAACTTGCTACGCACATGATCCCACGCTCCTTCTTCACCGCCCGTATGCGGCGCTGAGGAACCGGACCTTTAGCGTTCAACTCCCATGCGATTCTTCTTTTTGAGAATAGGCTTTCTCGCTTTTTGTGTTGGCTGTTCTGAAGCGTAGGCGGCTGCTTTTTGGATTTGCGTGGCATCGAGAATATCTTGTTCCCTGCCCGCAGCCAATTTGTTCTTGATCAGGTTCTCTCGTGAGATGAAGTAAGTCGGCGTATCGCCTTCTATTATGGCGTTGACATGGTCTTTCCAGGCGTCGTCGAACGTCACGCCGCCGATCTGTTGCTGAATGTCGCCGGTTCGATCCCGGTCTCCCGCTCCAAGAGGCACCAGTTTACATATACCGGCTTCAATCCATCTTCCATTCCTGTCCCTATTGCATCACCGCCTCACACCTTTGCTTCAGGTGGGTTGGCATCAGCGCCCGCAGGCAACTGATCTGGCAAGTCAAGGCGCGCCACGCCAATCCGGCAGTCGGCCATCCCATAGTAGACGTCGAAGCGATCTGGAGTTCCAAGATCGTCGCGCCGGTCGATACCCGTGGGGAACACGACATTGGCGACCGTCCCATCGCGTTCCTGGGGCAGCACCGGCTTCAACACCGGCTCTGCCGATCGATACCGAACCACGCGCGGGTGCTCCTTTGAGAGCACCATGACGCCGGCCGAGTAGCAGAGGTGTCTCGCGTTGTCGGCGGTCGCATCGGATTCGCTCACCCCGTGGTAAACCATCAGCCAGCCATGCCTGGTGAGGATGGGCGGAGTTCCCGCGCCGATCTTGAGCCGCTCCCATGGCGACACAGGAGTCGCCAACCGGTGATGCGAGGTAAAGCGGGCCAGCCGATAAGGTGCAGGGCCGTTTAACGCTGGCAGGCAATAGGAGATCCAGATGCTCTCATGATCGAGATCGACCTCACGAGCCTCACGATGGCGAACTGTCTCTTCTGGGCGCGTGCCGGGGAAGAGCGGGCGATGGAGCATACCCAGTTCCAGATGTCCGGAGGAGTCCGGTATCGCAACGGGGAAAAAGCTCGCGTCTTTGTCGTCTATATGGCTCAAATCGATGCCATGCCAATGAGCGTAGGTTACAAGCCCGAGACGCGTCCAATGGAAGAGGTCTTCCGACAGGGCCAGGGCAATTCTTGGGCCCTGGGGAGAAAACGCGGTGTACGACATGATGTAGCGCTGGAGAGGTTCCACATACGTAACGCGTGGATCCTCACAGCCACCGCCGCCGTCTGGCCGGCGCTCATAATCGGCTTCAGGCTCCAGCGCGATGCCAAGCCTTTCGACACCGGCCGGATCGCCGGCGTCATTGAATTTCACTCGGGCTATGCCAATGCGCGAGTAATTCCCCTTGGCGACCAGCCTCGGGAACAGGTACAGTTCCCCATCAGGGCCACGAACGGCAGCCGGATTCAGAATGCCTTCGACCTCCTGGGGATTCCCTGCCTCCGGTTCCATCAACATCCCCAGGCGGCGCAGATTGAATAAGCTCATCTATCCACCTCAAAGTGCCTCGTCTGGTTGTCGTCGCCTAAACACGCAATGATTGCTTCGATCACTCGCTTGGTTTCATTGGGGCCTTGAATCGGAATCGAGATGACGCCAGCCTGTTCAGCCGGGTAGTCATTTCCTCCTACAAACAAGGCATCTCCGATGTAGATCATTTCTTTCACTGAAATGCCGAGTATGTCTCTCAGTTTTTTTATCCCGTACGCTTTGTCAATGCCAGGCTTGGTAACGTCAATCGATGTCGAGCCGCCAATTCGGACCGAGAATTCCGGAATGAAGGTATCAAGGATTACTTTGATCTTCTTCCGCTTGGCAAAATCCGAATCCCATTTCTCTTTCTCTTCCAAGGGAGCTTGCTGGCCCAGCGCGGAATAGGTGATCTGGCTTCCCCGGTCCTCGATGATTTCTCCCCAGGTTTTCTCTACGTGGAAGCCTGCTTTCCCGATCGCTTCTTTCAAGGCGCTGACGATTTTCGCTTTTTCGTCCTTGGTGAAGTCTTCTGAATAGAGTTGCTTCCACTTTCCTGTGTATTGGAAGAACTTTGTCCCACAGGTAGGGAGAATCGATAGCCTTGCCAGGCTTTCATCCTGTGGAAGGTGGGAGAGCACCTGTTTTTCAAACTGTAGCCAGGCGCCTCCGGAGATGACTGCAACTTTGACAACCCCGAGCAGGTCATGCAGGAGGGCGGACATTTCGGCGTCGAGGGACGACTTGCTTGGCGCCAGGGTCCCGTCCAGATCAAACACAATGAGCTTTTTCATTTGTCTCCAACTCTGCTGTCTTTCGAAGCGGCACGGAGAGCAGCCTGAACAAGCACCGGCCTTTCAAATGGCGATATTGATTGATGGGCTTAAAGCGCATCGGGGGCGACGTCATTTCGCTCTTAGCTTTCCACATTTATCGCGATCATTCCCATGGAACCCACACCAGGTTGAGGCTCAGAACGTAAATAGCGAGAGCTGACGCCATGCAAAGCGCGGCTATCCAAAAATGTCAGTCACGATGCATTCGCTTCGATTAGGGCCCCAGGCCAAGCTCGCCACCTTCGCCGCTATTTCCCTCCCGCTTGTGTCTGTTTCCTGTCATCTCTTCTCCATTGCTATATCGCATTTGCCATGGCACGGCCTGTTCGCAGAGTGCGCGGTTATCCGGGTCTTCCCGCTGCGAATCTCTGGCGTCATTGTACGAGCATCTGTCTGGGATGGGTATCGGTTGAAGTTGGCGGCGAATTGGCCGCAGACAACAGAGCCATTCATGAACAGAGCGCGCCCTGAGAACTCTTTGGTACAGGCATGGCGACACGGATCACGAGTGCTTTCCGGAGGCGTCGCAGCGATGGGCGCATATTTCCGTAGTTGGGTCGCAAGCACTATCAATCTCTCTCCATCATCGCCTGCAAGCAAAACCTCCGGTTGTGCAATAGTGCTCACGTTCTATTGGGTGCTTGACGTTCTGGCCCACAGGGTATCGCAAACAACAGCATCGGTCTCTTTCAGACTCGATCTTCCGCAACCCTGGGAGGGCAGAGGCCACAGTTCAGCAACGGCGCGCGATTGCGTATCTCCCGTAAATGAGATGCGCCCGTGCGATGCGACAACGCTTGCCAGCGCAGAACTCTCCAAATCGACCGCTAATTTTACTTCTTCGCTTAGAAGTCATCTGCAGACTGAGTGCAAATGTGACCATTCATCGAGGTTCTCACTGTGGCAATATCTGCATTGACGGAGCTGCCCTCCAACAATCGCCATGAATGAAAACCTGTTGGTTGGGCAATGGCGATGCCTGTCGGAGGAGAGCGCATGAAGGTATTGGAGACAAGAAGAGGCCGGCATCTCCTGTGCGCCGGCCATGGAGACACGGTTGACAAGCAAGATAGCCAATCGACCCCTAATGCGCTCAAACTGAGCGCCCATGTATGGATTCTCCTGTTTCTGGTTACAGTCATTCTCACAAGTCGACCATTGACGGCAAGAGCGCAAACGCTGATTGCGACGGGAGATTTGCCTGCCGAGGCAGCAACCACGGCCACGAGACAACCCGACGAGACGTACGTCCGCCCGACGCAGAGAACGAAGCTGAACAACTACCTTTTCGACACCTACGGCCCCTATCCAACCACCGTCGTCGCGGTCGCTGCCGGCATCAACCAGTGGACCAATGCTCCCCCTGAGTGGGGCCAAGGGGCCGATGGTTACGGCAAGCGATTCGGTTCCAACTACGGCATCGTAATTGTGGCCACAACAACGCGGTATGGGCTGTCAGAAGCCTTCAGGGAAGATGCAATGTATTACCGCTGCGAGTGCAGAGGCGTATTTCCGCGACTGCGTCATGCCCTGCTTTCCACCTTGACCGCGCGCCGCGGCGAAGATGGCCACCGTGTCTTTTCCATCCCTGCGCTCGTCGGGCCGTATGCGGGCACAATGACAGCCACTTATGGTTGGTACCCGAGCCGCTACGGTATCAAGGACGCATTTAGGACGGGCAACTACAGCTTGCTGACCTATGCGGGCGGAAACATTGCCCTGGAATTTCTTTACAGCGGCCCGCACTCATTGCTGAGCCGTATGCATTTGAATAATCCGCACGGCTCTCCAGACCCAGGACCAAACCATTGAGTGACACTGGCTTCATGGCCGGAACAACGATTGGGCCTGCAACTCACACGGGACCCACGCCCGTGCCGTTGATTACAGATGATGGCACCTCAATCGGATTGGTCAGCGGCTTCTTCGAGTGGTTCGGAAATCTGGGAATTTTCTCCTGGCAGGTTCTCAAGGCAGGCATCACACCGCCATATGAATGGCGTGAGTTGATTCGGCAGCTCGACGAAGTAGGGGCAAAGTCTCTGCCGCTGGTCGCCATGGCAGGCGCCGCAATTGGCGTTGTCATCTCGATGGAAGCCCGCTACAGTCTCACTCGATTCGGTGCAAGATCGCTGTTTCCCGCTACTCTCGTGTATTCCGTGATCCAGGTCATGGGCCCGGTTATTACCGGCCTCATCGTAAGCGGGCGAGTGGGCGCGGGCATGGGCGCGGAACTGGCATCGATGAAAGTGACCGAGCAGATCGACGCCATCGAGGCCTCCGCGATCAACCCCTACAGGCTGCTTGCGGCTACACGGATTCTGGCTTGCATCCTGATGCTCCCGCTGCTGACGATTGCCACCGACGCATGCGCCTTGGTGACGGGCTGGTTTGCACAGGCACTTGTTGAGCAGCTCTCCTTCCACCAGTTCATTTCAAGCGGCTTCAATGGCGCCACCTTCAACGCATTCCTGCCACCGACCTTCAAAACCGCGGTGTATGGCCTGATCATCGGGCTTATCGCGTGCTTTCAGGGAATGCGCACGCGCGGCGGCGCGGCGGGCGTGGGCCGTGCGGCCACCAACTCGGTTGTGCTGGCCTCGCTCTTCCTTATCCTGGCTGACGTCGTCATGGTCAAATTCATTCTCGTGTTCTTTCCTTAACCGAACCGTAATCTGAATCGCCCGTGAAACAAATATGGCCACAGCATATGACATTGCGATGAAACAAGCGGGACCTGAGCAAGACGGCAGTGTGCCGGTTGTCGCGGTCGAGAATTTACACAAAACCTTCGGGACGCACAAGGTTCTGAATGGGATCAGCTTGCGCGTGAACCGTGGAGAAACCCTGGCCGTTCTCGGACGCAGCGGCACGGGAAAAAGCGTGCTGCTCAGGCTCATCATTGGCCTTGAAAAGCCCGACTCAGGTTCGGTTTGCATCAACGGCCATGACATCGCGGGTCTTGCGCTCGACCGTCTAGGCGCAATCAGGATGAAGATGGGTTTCCTGTTTCAGCACGCAGCGCTCTACGATTCGCTTACCGTCGCCGGGAACGTGGCATTCCCTCTGGAGCACCATCGGAGAGATATGTCCGCATCCGAGCGCACTGGCCGGGTAAAGCAACTGCTGACCGAGGTTGGCATGCAAGGCGACCTCGATAAGATGCCTTCCGATATTTCGGGTGGGATGCAGAAGCGTGTGGGCCTGGCGCGTGCGCTGGCCTTGGAGCCGGAGATTCTTCTGCTCGA
>Ga0255353_1001797_pt1 | contig 11438 bp, 8 predicted proteins | sample HBST25metaG_FD_189941 | JGI IMG/M metagenome (GOLD analysis project Ga0255353, IMG submission 189941) | Peat soil microbial communities from Stordalen Mire, Sweden - H.B.S.T25 | ecosystem: Environmental > Terrestrial > Soil > Wetlands > Peat | place: Sweden: Norrbotten County, Stordalen Mire...
CGGCACCAAGGCTGTTCACCTGCCTTCGATGATGAATCCGATCAATCAGACCAATCCAAAATATCTGACGCAGTTCTGCTCGAGCGGCGATCCGAACGATTCCAGTTGCCTGATGTCACCCAGCTCGCCAAACTATGCCTGGACCACGGCGGCCTCGCAAACCGCGCTCCAAACCGCGGGTTTCGCCATCTGCCCCAGCGGTACGGCCAGCGCCGGTTACTATGCCCCCTACTGCAACTTCATGAAGGACTACGGCGCCAACGCTGGTCTGGCACAGGCGTTGCTGCCCCATCCGATGTTCAACCCCAGCGAATCGGCAGGCGGACTCAGCAATACATTCGATTTGAATGGCACCGCTCTCTACAACGGACTGCAGGCTTCGGCACAAAAGCGCTTCTCTCAGGGCTTCAGCGTGCTGGCCAACTACACGCTGTCGAAGTCGATGGCGAACACCGACAGTGGTTTCGCCTACCAGAACTATGGATCACTGAACGCCTTCAACCAGAAAGCGGAATGGACCGCCACCAGCAGCGACCAGACCAACATGCTCAACATTGCCACGGTCTATGAACTGCCTTTCGGCCCCAACAAACGCTGGATGAACGCCAACGACCTGTTGTCGAAAAATATCATCGGCGGCTGGCAGCTTAGCGGAACCTTTCAGTACGCCAGCGGCACACCGATGATGGTTACGGCTTCTGCGACCGATCCGCTGTTGAACGGCTTCAACCGCGCCAATTACGATTCGTCGGTGCCCTTGCATTTGAACTACAAAAACTACTACAAGGGCAAGTCAGTCTTTAATACCACGGCCTTTTCTGATCCTGGCTTCAAGCCGGGCACCGCGCCGCGCAACATCGCCGACCTTCGCACACCGTTCAACTCCGCCGAAAATCTGGCACTGGCCAAGCATTTCTCCGCCGGTGAGCATGTTACGGCCGAGTTACGCATGGAGTTTTTCAACATCCTCAACCGCATGCAGGTTTGCGCACCGGACATGGACTTCAGCGCTGGGACCAATTCTTTCGGTATGGTTCAACCGAATGGTACCGGCGGCAGCAGTCCCTGCCAGAAGAACACGCCTCGTCAAGGCCAGGCCTTCTTCAAGTTGAACTTCTAAATCAAAGCGGGCACTAACCTCGTGTCCCGGTTCGATGCTTACGCAGTTGATTCGGCGACGCCCTGTAGTTATGGGGCGTCGCCGCCTTTTATAAATTCTTTCAGCAATCTTTGCACGGCGAAAGAGGATAATCTATGCAATCAAGAAATCCGGAGGCCTGTGGCTGATGAATCGACGCACTTTTCTGGCGGCATCCGCAATCGGCGGCGCAGGCCTTCTTACCGGTTCGACGACGATGCAAGCAACGGGCAACTCGCTTATCTCTTCTTCTCCCGTTTGCTCGCTGCGCGGCAATCGCTTCGTCACTCTTTGCATTATGATTCGTACTACGCCCTGGGAGGTCTCGCGAGACGTAAAGTTGCATCCGCGCGACGAGTCCACCTGGCATACGCTGGAGGGTGTGCGTGCGATGCGCGAAGCCTTCGCGCGATCCAATCCCGATGGCCGCCTGACCTGGGGCTTTACCCTCAACGCACTCGAAGACAAGCGGAAGAATTATTGTCAGATTCGCGACTATGCCGTTGAATGCCACGTGAGGTTCGGCGACGAGGTTTCCTACTTCCCCGGCTATTTCCCCGCCATGTATCTGCCGCGTGAACGTACCAACCGCGAAATCTCCGAAGCTATCGAAATCATCTCGAACTTTGTGGGTGGAGGTTACCGGCCGCAGTCGATCATCGGCGGCTTTCTCTCCGCCCAGAGCCTGCGCTATCTCGCGGAAAAAGAAAACATCCACACCGCGCAAGCCGTGATATGGAGCCAAAGCGATATAGACGGCGGTGGAGCAGACGGCTCGCCATCCTATCCCTTCTATCCTTCCACCGAGCACTTCTGCAAACCAGCGCAGGGTGCAGCGGACTTCATCGATTGTGTGAACCTCGACGGTTGGACCATGGATTTTATCTGCGCCCGTCGAAGCGGCGCATTGGGGCACGAGATCACAGGTTACAACAGCCGCCGCGGCGTGGGGCCGATTGAAACCTACATCGGTTGGGGCCTGGATCTGGGACATCGCGAGGTAATGCACACACAGTCGATTCACTTTGACTCGGGCTTTGAGCGCAATGGCTTTGCATGGGTTACCAATATCTGGGAGGCACAATTGGTCCACGAGTTTGGCAAGGAGTTTATTTGCTCCGCACTTGAGCGCTGGATCTCCGATACGAAACGGCGATGGCCTGACACGCACTTTGTCAGTTTCGGTGAGTTTGGCGCGATCTGGCGTAGCCAATACAAAACAAACCAGGACTGGAACTACAGCTTTACCGAGCGCGGCTCCGGGCTGGGGGATTCCTACAACAATCTCGAGATCGAATGGTATATGAATCCGAAACTGCGCCTCGCGCTGTTGCGGGACTGGCATATGCAGACTCCCTGGAAGGTCATCGATTTCACCCGCTACGATCTGTCAGCGCGTGAACCCGCCGATCCGGACCCGCAACACCCAGTCCGGAACTGGAGCCTGCTGAACAACATCAACCAGAAGGGTCTTCGGCAACAGGATCGACCGGTTCTGTTTACCGAGTTACCCCAGGAGAGCCAGAAATTCATTCACCATGCCTTGCCGGAATTTCGCGAATGAACTGAAAAACGGCAGTTGAACTCGCTAACATCTTCCGATGTCCAATCGCTGAGAGCTTGCCCGATTGATCACTTCGGCGAGCGTAGCTTTTTACAGCTCAGTACAACTCCACAGAAAAGGGTGCTATCGAGGGTGCGGAAGGGCGGGGCTTCTCAAAACTTTAATCTCTTTGGGTTAAATTCCCCGCCGCTTGCGGCGCGTTCCGGGTGCCCTGCGGCGATACCTCGTGGCTTGCCGCGAGGTCGTTCATTGTTCGGACAGCCGTGCTCTAGTACTGTGACTTATTGATTTTGTAATCGTCCCCATGAACTGTGGGTGCCCCAGGTCTCGCTTTTGAGACCTGGGAAATCACAAATCTACGCGGTTTCCTGGATCTTCAGAACGAGGCAGGTGAACGTCGTTTCGCTGGAAACCAGCATCTGATGCGACATGCCGGCGGGGACGTGCGCAATGTCGCCGGCCTTCAGCACCTGGCGCGTGCCGCCTTCGATCGAGTTGCCGCGCGTTTCTCCCGGAGCTGTTATTTTTGCTCCGTTGACCTTGCCGCCGGTCACCAGTGTGGTGGCCCCGGCCAGGACGTAAAACATGTCGGCGAATCCTTCATGGATTTCTGCCTCGCCGTCCCGGTTCCGGTACGAGAGCATTGCGAAGTGCTGCGGATACTCGCTCAGAGTTTCACTGGCCGAGCCGTTTCCGTGCTTCGCCATCTTGCTCAGATACTCCGCACGCTCCAGCAGAACGGCCGGGGTCCAGTGATCCACAGGGTTGCGCGGGGTGGTCTTTTTCGGAACGATTTCATCAAGAGACACGTCCTTCAAAATCTCTTTTGACAGGTCCATCTTTTCTCCTTTTTTCTATCTTCAAAAATTTGTGGCAGAGTCAGGCCAATTATTTTGTCAGCGCAAATTGGCCAGCGTTCGCGCCCGTTTGAAAACGTCCAGAAACATGGGCCGAGTCAGCTTGCCGGTGTTGGTGTTTTGCAGCGAGGGATGATAGCTGGCGATAACAATCAATCCATTGGGCAGAGTGTACTCGGCGCCGTGCGCAAAGGCGAATTGCGCACGCGGCCTCAGATCGAATTTGCCAGCGGCTGCCGCGTGCATCAGAAATCTGTCGAAAGCGATGCGGCCCAGGCAGACGGCGACGCGCAGATTTTTCAGCAGGTGCAACTCCTCATCGAGCCAGGGCGCGCAGTTGCGCAGTTCCTCCGGCGTAGGCTTGTTGGCGGGCGGAGCGCAGCGCACCACGGCGCTGATCCACAGACCGTGGAGTTCCATGCCGTCCTCGCGCGAAACGGCGTTGGGCTGCGAGGCAAATCCGGCTTCATAGAGCACGGGAAACAGAAAGCCGCCCGATCCGTCGCCGGTAAACATCCGCCCGGTACGGTTGGAGCCGTGCGCTCCCGGAGCCAGTCCCAGCACCAGCACCGGCGCTTCCTCGTCTCCGAACGAAGGCACCGGCTTGCCCCAGTATTCGCAATCGGCATAGGCGCGGCGGCGGACCCGTGCCATTTCCGCGCAGTGCGCGCGCAGACGCGGACAGCGATCGCATTCCACGATGCGCCGATTCAGAACTGCGAGAGAACGGGCTTTGCCGGCCATGGGAAAATTCTACTTCCGCGGCCCCTTCCCAATGGGGCAAACCCGGCTCCAATCTGCTTCTGGAGCGGCGTATCTCAAGAAGAAAACACCACTCCATGCCATGCCGGCAAAGTCTGTGCCATACTGAGATTTACGCGCATTTTTGAGGAAGGGTTGAACCGAGTCCCAATGCCATCCAAAGCCAATCCGGAGTTTCTGCGTCGCGCCATCTATCTGGCCACGGAAAATGTGGCCAGTGGAAAGGGCGGGCCGTTTGCGGCGGTCATTGTTCGCGACGGCCGGATTGTGGGCGAGGGCGTGAACACGGTGACCTCCTCCCACGACCCCACGGCGCACGGTGAGGTCAACGCCATCCGTGCGGCAGCCAAAGCCTTGGACACGTTCGCGCTGACCGGTTGCCAGCTTTACACCAGTTGCGAGCCCTGCCCCATGTGCCTGGCGGCGGCCTACTGGGCGCGGCTTGACGCCATCTACTACGGCGCCAGCGCAGCAGACGCGGCCCGTGCCGGATTCGACGATGCCTTTCTCTACGGCGAATTCCGCAAGGAAAAGGCCGAGCGCAAGCTCCCCTCCACGCAACTGCTGGGCGACGAAGCCTGGGCCAGTTTTGCGGCGTGGATTGCTTCGGCGAACAAGATCAAATACTGAGCGGTTTCCGCATCGGGTGCCTGAATCCGGCGTTTTCCCGTTGCAAATCCGTGACACCGCCGGGGAAAACGCCGCAATGCGGTACTTCTATTGCGGCCATCTGTCCCACTCCCCGGCGTGGAATCAGCCCTCGACTGTAAAATTAGGTGGAATTGAATGATTGAGAACCCCTCAGCGGCGACTCTTCAAGCCCCTCTCTCCGAGCGGAAGCCGGAACTGCGTGCGCAGGGCGGGGAAGCTCCGGTGATCGAGGTCGAGGGGCTGCGCAAGACCTACCAGACCGCGCTCGGCGACCTGAATCTTTTCGATGGGCTCAACCTGCGGGTGGAAGCCGGTGAAATGGTGGCCATTGTGGGCCAGTCCGGCGCTGGAAAAAGCACCCTTCTGCACATTCTGGGCGCGTTGGACGCTCCTTCGGCGGGAGCGGTTTACTGCGTCGGGACCAACGTGACGGCACTCTCTGTGCGCGAGGCTTCGTTTTTCCGCAACCGGGAGATCGGTTACGTTTGGCAGTTTCATTACCTTCTGCCGGAGTTTACGGCGCAGGAAAACGTGGCCCTGCCTCTGCTGGCCCGCGGCGTGAAGAAGCAGGAAGCGCTGGCGGTGGCGGCTAACTGGTTGAAGGAAGTGGGTTTGGAAGATCGCGGCATCCATCGGCCCGGCGAACTCTCCGGCGGCGAGCAGCAGCGCATTGCGCTGGCCCGCGCGCTGGTGAACCATCCCCGGCTGCTGTTGGCCGACGAGCCTACCGGCGACCTGGATGGCATCACGGCGGGACGCGTTTTTGACCTGCTCAAGAGGCTGCACCAGAGCCACGGCCTTACATCCATTCTGGTTACGCACAATCTGGAGCTGGCCGCGCGATGTACGCGGGCCTTGCGGCTTGAGGGCGGGCGGCTGACGGCGATGGAAACCGTTCCGCAAATGGGACCAACCCTCGGCGGCATCTGACAGAATTTGCACCCTTCGGGGTGTTTTCTCCGTCTTAAGTAAGTAGCAGACTGGTATCGGTTAACGTAGATTTCAGGCTGAATCAAGTAGAATGAGTGTCTTCCGGCAGCGCCTCTGCCGGCATAGTTACACGGAGGGTACGCGCGTGGGCAGGGTTGAAGCCGGGGGATGAACCGGACTGCCACTTCCGCCGATACCCCGTACCAGTCCCTGATCAAGGGGGGGAGCAGATCATGTTCGAACGCTATACGGAGAAGGCACGGCGCGTCATCTTTTTTGCGCGGTATGAGGCCAGCCAGTTTGGCTCGCCCTATATCGAAACCGAACACCTGCTGCTGGGCCTGCTGCGCGAGGACAAGGCGCTGGCCAACCGCTTCCTGCGCTCGCACGCCTCAGTGGAGTCGATCCGCAAACAGGTTGAAGCGCACACCACCATTCGCGAAAAAGTCTCCACCTCCGTGGATTTGCCGCTTTCCAACGAGTGCAAGCGGGTGCTGGCCTATGCGGCGGAAGAGGCTGAGCGGTTGGGGCACAAGCACATTGGGACAGAACATTTGCTGCTGGGGTTGTTGCGCGAGGAAAAGAGTTTTGCCGCGGAGATTCTGCAGGAACGCGGATTGAAGCTGGCGCTGATTCGCGACGAGCTTGCCCGCGTCACGCAGGAAAAGCCTCAGGTGCAGCCGCATCAGCGCGAGTCCAGCCTGCTGGCCGAGTTCAGCCGCGATCTGACCCAGGCCGCCACGGACGGGCAGCTTGATCCGCTGGTGGGCCGCGATAGCGAGCTTGAGCGCGTGATTCAGATTCTCTGCCGCCGCACCAAGAACAATCCGGTGCTGATCGGCGAGCCGGGCGTGGGCAAGACGGCCATTGTGGAAGGCCTTGCACAGCGCATCGCCGACGGCGAAGTTCCGTCGTTCCTTGCCGACAAGCGCATTCTGGGGCTGGACCTGTCGCTGATTGTGGCTGGCACCAAGTACCGCGGCCAGTTTGAGGAGCGGCTCAAAACCATCATGAAGGAGCTGATGGAGAATCAGAACTCCATTGTCTTCATCGACGAACTGCACACGCTGGTGGGCGCGGGCTCGGCTGAGGGCTCGCTGGACGCGGCCAACATTCTCAAGCCGGCGCTGTCACGCGGCGAAATCCAGTGCATCGGCGCCACTACTCCGGGCGAATATCACAAGTCCATTGAGAAGGACCGCTCGCTGGAGCGGCGCTTCCAGGCTGTCAAGGTTCCTCCGCCCAACGAGGCTGACGCGATCAAGATCCTCATGGGCATCAAGGAACGCTACGAGAAGTTTCACGCGGTCAGCTATACGGACGACGCCGTCGAGTTCGCGGTTTCGCACTCCAATCGCTACATCCCCGACCGCTTCCTGCCGGACAAGGCCATCGACCTGCTGGACGAGGCGGGCGCGCGCGTCAAGCTGCGCCAAACCTCGCTGCCTGAGGAGATTACAGAGGTCCAGAAGCGCATCAAGTTCATCGTGCACCGCATGGACTCGGCCATCGCCAATCATGAGTTCGAGAAGGCTCGTTTCTACTCCGACGAGGAGCGCAAGGAGCGCGAAACCCTGCGTGCGCTGCGCGACAAGTACCATCTGGACGACTCGGCGGCCGGCATCGTCAGCCGCGAGGACATTGAGGACGTGGTGAGCCGCTGGACCGGCGTGCCCGTCACCAGCATCAAGGAAGAAGAGACGCAGAAGCTGCTGCGCGTTGAGGAAGAGCTGCACAAGCGCATCATTTCGCAGGACAAGGCCATCTCGGCTTTGGCGCGCGCCATTCGCCGTTCACGCGCAGGCTTGAAGTCGCCCAACCGGCCGATTGGCAGTTTCCTGTTCCTGGGGCCCACGGGCGTCGGCAAAACGGAAATGGCCCGCACGCTGGCCCAGTTCCTGTTCGGCTCGGACAAGGCGCTGATCCGCTTCGATATGTCGGAGTTCATGGAGAAGCACTCGGTTTCCAAGCTGATCGGTTCGCCTCCGGGGTACGTGGGCTACGAGGAGGGCGGCCAGTTGACCGAACGCGTCAAGCGCTCGCCTTACTCCGTGGTTCTGCTGGACGAAATCGAAAAGGCGCACCCGGATGTTTTCAACATTCTGTTGCAGGTCTTTGAGGATGGGCAGTTGACTGACGGCCTTGGCAATACGGTCGACTTCAAAAACACCATCGTCATCATGACCTCGAACATCGGCGCGCGGCACCTGATGAAGAAGCAGGGGCTCGGCTTCCAGAGCGAACGCGAAGACATCGTCAGCGAAAAGGTCGAGGAGTTGGTAAAGAACGAGGTGAAGAAGACCTTCAACCCCGAGTTCCTCAACCGTATCGACGAGGTTCTCCTGTTCCAGTCGCTCAACGACGCGGACCTGATTCAGATTATCGAGTTGATGGTGCAGCAGTTGAACGCGAACCTGGTGCAGAAGTCCATCACCATCTCGGTCACAGAGGAAGCCAAGAAGTGGATTCTCGACAAGACCCTCACCGACCGCAGCTACGGTGCGCGCCCCTTGCGCCGCGCCCTGCAGCGCTATGTGGAGGACCCCTTGTCGGAGGCGCTCATCTCCGGGCAGATCACCGAGCGGCCGGCTTTCCTCGAGGTCTATCTCGATATCAACCAGCTCTTCTATCGCCCGGTCAGTGCGGAAGAAGGCGTGAGCGAAGAAAAACCCGCGGGCGTTCTGCTCTACAGCAACTGAGCGGAACTCAACCAGAACCAGTAAAGAAAGTCCCCCGGCCAACCAGCCGGGGGCTTTCTGCCGAATACAACCAATACTGCCACTCGATACAGCGCTATCTCACGAGGTCATTCCGTAAGGGCTCATCAATAGGAGAACCGCTCTGAGCACAGGCAGATACCGGCATCGGGGGGCTGTACGATTTTGCTCACCCTTCTGGAAAAATATCGAGTACTTTTAATTGCGTAGTGCCAGTCTAGAGCCTGTTGAAGCGCGCCGGGAAGTTTGCCACACAAGTAACCGGCAGGCAGGAGAGTATTATGCCGGTAGACGCCTCGCGCTCAAGGCGAAGCATAGCGTACAAGGAAAGAACTAAATCGATGCTTCCTCCATCAATGATGCGCGATTGGGCCCGCCATCTGCTTGCCCATGAGACTGATACAGACTCCACCCTTCCCCAGACGGAGTCTCCGACTTCTCTCGTCTTTGAGAAGCTGCGCCAGGGGCTATGCCCCATCGTAGGAGTTGACGGTTTTCAGGTGCTCGCTGCGCGCGCGCTCAAGTTGGCGCAGGCAGAAACCCCCAGGCTCGGCTCAGCGCTGGTTACGGCCCAGGGATACTTGCACGGTTTCAGCGAATCCGCCCCGCAAACGGACCAGGACAAGGCGCAGGATGGCGAGGCCGGAGTCATCTTGATTGCGCACTTGTTCGGGCTTTTTCTTACCTTTCTTGGCCCGGCAACAACGCGGCAGTTGGTTCAGGATGTATTTCCTCATCTTGAGGCCGCAAACGAATCGGGCATATCTACATCGGGCATATCTACGCCTTTCGAGAATATGCTGCAGGAAGTGAACCAGCTCAAGAGTGTGAGCGATCGCCTTGCGATCTTGGCGGACCAGCATCCCGCCGTGGAAGATGGCCTCGTGGGTATTTCCGGGAACATCCGCAGCATTGCTACCATTCTGGATGTGTTCGCCGTCGTTAAACGCAGATCTGAAGAACAGCATGGAGACGAACCGAGTATCCAGGAAACACCAAACTATGTGATGTGAGATCCACGTTTCAGAGCCTTACTTTGCGGTCCTGGATTGGAAAACACCTCAACTGCGTGGGGGCGCTTGCGGACGGACGTAATCGCCATACTGATCCTTCCGCGAAGCGCATAACGAATATTGGAATTTTCCGCATGGAACAAAGCAGGGTTGAACATGACGGCTCCCCCCCAAACGCGATACTTAGCTCATCGTCTTCTTACTTACGAAGCCGCTGCGGACAAGGCCTCGGAGTCAGTGGAGTCCGCGACCCTTCGCGTCTATGAGAAGCTGCGCCAGAGTCTTTGTGCGCTTGCCGGTGTCGCCGGTTTTCAGTCGCTTGCTTTCCGCGCTTTGATGCAAGCCAAGTCGGAAGCTCCCGATCTTTGGGCGGTGGAAATAGCAGCGGATGGATCGTTACAGGGGCTGGGGGAGATTGAGCATCAGTTGGAAGAGTTTGAGCTTCAACTCGGCTCCGGCAAGCAGCAGGCTTGCGAGAGAGGCGTCATTCTCATCTCCCGCTTGCTTGGCCTGCTTCTTGTCTTTCTTGGCGAAGCTCTAACAATAAGCCTGCTGCGGAACGTGTGGCCAGGCGCATCCTTTGATGATCGCAATTCGGAGAGCGGGAGAAAAGCGTGAGCACTCAAGGCAAAGTGACAATACACCAACTACCGACCGGAGTCCCAGGTCTCGACGAAATTGTGGGTGGCGGTCTCCCGGAGTTTTCGTTCAACATCATCGCGGGCGCACCAGGAAGCGGGAAGACGACGCTGGCGCACCAGTTCGTGTTTGCCAATGCCACCCCGGAGAGGCCTGCTCTTTACTTCACAGTCCTTGGTGAATCCGCCATAAAAATGCTGCGGTACCAGCAGCAGTACACATTCTTCGATCCGGCCAAGCTGCCTGACTCCATCCGCTTTATCAACCTGAGCCAGGTTGTCCTCGAACAGGACCTGGGTGCGGTTCTGGAGGAGATTACCAGGGAAGTTGAAAAGGCTAACCCCGCCGTCGTCGTTGTAGACTCCTTCCGAACCATGGTGCGGAAGCCGCAAAGTGACATGGACCTGCAATCTTTCATTCAGCGGCTGGCCCTGTTTCTGGCCAGTTGGCAGGCTACAACTTTCTTGATCGGTGAATATGCCGAGGATGAGTTACGTGACAATCCCATATTTACCGTCGCGGATGGGTTGTTCTGGCTGTGCCAGACGGCGGAGCGAAATTCGGTTGTACGGAAGTTGCAGATTATAAAACTGCGCGGTCAGGATTCCGTGCCGGGGCTGCACACATTCCGTATAACCGATGCCGGAGTACAAGCCTTCTCGCGTACCTTTGGGCTGTCCGGCCAGAGGAAGCATTTGCCCAACGAGAAGCGCCTTTCCTTCGGAGTTCCAGAGTTGGATAAGATGCTGGATGGGGGCGTTCGCGAAGGCGACAGTGTCCTCATAGCAGGTTCTTCGGGAACAGGAAAATCGGTTCTCGCAACCCAGTTCATCTCGGAAGGCATTCGCCAGGGTGAGCCGGGAATCGTGGCCGTCTTTGAAGAACGGCCGCAAGCCTATGCGGAACGGGCCGCCAGTTTGGGACTCGATCTGGAAACGCCACAGAAAGAGGGGAAACTTGAAATTCTCTATCTCCGCCCCCTCGATCTCTCGGTGGATGAAACCATGCACTCGATCCTCGACGCGGTGCAGAAGATCGGCGCCAAGCGCCTGGTGATCGATTCCCTGGCGGGCTTTGAGATGGCTCTGTCGCCCGGCTTCCGCGCCGACTTTCGCGAATCGCTCTACCGCATGATTTTCGCTTTGACCGGAATCGGCGTAACGATTC
>Ga0255353_1001811_pt1 | contig 11376 bp, 9 predicted proteins | sample HBST25metaG_FD_189941 | JGI IMG/M metagenome (GOLD analysis project Ga0255353, IMG submission 189941) | Peat soil microbial communities from Stordalen Mire, Sweden - H.B.S.T25 | ecosystem: Environmental > Terrestrial > Soil > Wetlands > Peat | place: Sweden: Norrbotten County, Stordalen Mire...
GCGGCGAAAGTGGTTTGGCGAAAGTCGGCAGCAAAGAGCTGTCGATGAAGCCGAGCTTTGCCAGCACGCAGTACAGCGAGACAGCGCAATGCCCCTTGCTGAGGATAAAACGGTCCCGCTCCTTCCAGGTCGGGTTGTGCGGGTCAAGACGGAGCACACCGAAGAACAGCGTGGTCAACACGTCCGCCACCGAGAGGTCGCCGCCGACGTGGCCGATGCCGGCGTGCGCGATGGTCTTGACGACGGACATGCGGAGTTCGGTGGCAATCTCCGTCAACAGCCGGCGCCGTTCCTCGACGTTCGCTGCCGCCACCTGAGCACGAAGCGGATGCACGTTCGACTCCTTTTGCAACAACATCGGCTGCATCGCCTCAGGCGAATACCGGCAACAGACCGTACGGACTGACTGGCGCAGCATGATGGTACACCGACCAATTAAGATAGCGCGACACGGCTTCGTCCACCACCGCGGCATGCTGGCCGCGGACCATGGCGACGTGATGTTCGAAGCCGTTGCGGCACAACACGGCGAGCAGTTCGCGCAGCCGCGGCACCCGCGTGACGGCGATGCCGCCATCCATCCCGAACGGATGGTCGGTGAACTCGCCCTCGCCGACATAGGCCTTGATGCGGCCGAGCGTGTCGTCGGTGGAGATGCGGAAATAGGTCATCGGCCCGGGCTGCACCTTACCCTTGACGGCGCCGAAGCAGCGTTCGGGCCCGACCACGTTGGCAATCACGCCGAGGTTGGAGATCTCGGGCTGCTCGCCGATGAAGCTCTTCGGGAAGTTGCCGCAGTGCGTGCAAACGCACAGGTCCGGCTCGGCCCCATAGTTGTTGTTCCAGTCGAGCAGCGCCGAAGGCGTCCCGGCGGCGAGCGCGAGGGCGAACATGGAGACCGCGCCAGCCACGTCCACCTCGCAGGCACTGGGCAGCAGCTTCTCGCCGAGCATGCTCATGGTGAGACAGCTCGCGCAGCCGAAATTCTCCTGCAGGCTGGTCCAGCACTGGATCGCGCTGGCGACGCATGCGTTGCGCTCCATCCAGCGTTCGACGGTAACGGAAAGCCGAGCTTGGCGCACCACGTTCTCGCGCCGGATAGTGGCAGGGATGCGGCCGTACTCGTCGATCGCCGCCAGCTTTGTCCTCACCGCAGCGTCGTCGTCGGAAAGGCGCGATGCCTCCGCAAGGATTTCTGAAAGGTCTACCGGGACGATGGTGATGCCGGATGCCTGCAGCAGCTTCTCGCTGAAGCGCACGGTCTGGAACGCCGCCGTGCGCGCGCCGATGCAGCCGATGCGGGCGTGGCGCAGCCCGCGCACAGTGCGGCAGACGCGAGCAAAACGATCCAGATCTGCAGCGAATTCGTCGCTATCGAGGTCGCAGGTGTGCGACGTGGTGTCGGTGAACGGGATACCGTACTGATAGAGGTTGTTGCAGACAGAAAATTTGCCGCAGAAGGCGTCGCGACGGCTGTGCAGATCGACCTTGTCGATGGCGTCGCTGCTCGCCTGCACCAGCACCGGTACGTTCAGGTCCGCATGGCTGATCGTCTCGACCACGCCGAGTTCGTCGCCGAAATTGGGCAGCGTGACCACGATGCCGTCGATGTCGTCACGGTGCTCGCGGAAGAAACGAGCGTATTTCAGCGCCTCCTCGCGGGTTTCGACGGCACCGTTGTGCGTCTCGTCGAGCGGCAAGATCCTGGTACCGATGCCAAGCTTTTCGAGCCGGGCGACGAGCTGCCGGCGGGCATCGAGCGCCAAGCCGCCGTTGAAGAACGCCCGGCTGCCCAGGATCAGGCCGAACGTGACCGGGGCGTGCAGCGGTTTCATCGCGAGTTCCCTCCTCTGGCGTGGACCGGGCCGTACCGGGCTCTGGTCTGACGGAGCCAGCGTCCCGGCGAGCGGTCACAACTGCATAGCTGGAATCGAAGGCAACCGATAGTGAGTTTTTTCGATTATCGCTGGATGCGTGGCATATGGCGCTTTCGCACGGCGAAAACGTCGGCATTGTCACCATCGGCACCCCTGTTCCAGCGATTGACAGCGGTTTCACGGTAAGCCACAATTGAAACGTAAGAGATCGAAAGCGCCCGCAGGTGCGGGCGCCGGGCAAGCGGCGGCGGCTGCGCTGCCAAACGAGGAAAAACGTCATGAAAAGAAGGACTTGTCTCATCGCGGCTGCCAGCCTGCTGGCCAGCGTCACCGTGGTCGGCGGCGCCCGGGCACAAGACGGCGGAAAGCTGATCGTCATCATCACGCCGTCGCATGACAACCCGTTCTTCAAACAGGAAGCGGTCGGCGCCGAAGCGAAGGCCAAGGAGCTCGGCTACAGTACCCTCGTGTTCTCGCACGACGATGACGCCAACAAGCAAAACGATTTGATCGACACCGCGATCAGCCGCAAGGCGGCGGCCATCATCCTCGACAACGCCGGCGCCGATGCGACCGTGGCGGCGGTACAGAAGGCCAAGGCGGCCGGCATCCCGTCGTTCCTGATCGACCGCGAGATCAACGTCACCGGCGTGGCCGTGGCGCAGATCGTCTCGAACAACTACCAGGGCGCCACCCTCGGCGGCGAAGAGTTCGTCAAGCGCATGAAGGAGAAAGGCAACTACGTCGAACTGGTCGGCCGCGAATCCGACACCAACGCCGGCATCCGTTCGAAGGGCTATCACGACGTGGTCGACCAGTACCCCGACCTGAAGCTGGTCGCACGGCAGAGCGCCAACTGGAGCCAGACCGAGGCCTTCTCCAAGGTGGAGTCCATCCTGCAGGCGAACCCGAACATCCAGGGCCTGATCTCCGGCAACGACACGATGGCCATGGGCGCCATGGCGGCGTTGCAGGCGGCCAAGCGCGGCGACGTGCTCGTCGTCGGCTTCGACGGCAGCAACGATGTCCGCGATGCCATCAAGGCCGGCACGATCGCTGCCACGTCGCTGCAGCCTGCCTTCCGCGAGGCGCAGTACGCCGTCGAGTTGGCGGATAAGTACCTGAAGACCGGCAGCACCGGGCAGCCCGAGAAGATCTCCATGGACTGCGTGCTGATCACCAAGGCCAACGCCGACAAGCTGGACAACTTCGCGCTGACGGCCGATTGACATGAGCGGCGGTAGACACATGCGCCTTTGTGTCGCGCCGGCTGCCGCCGTGCTCGCGATACTCGCCTTGGCGGCACTGCCGGCGTGCCGCGTGCTGCCACTGAAGGCAGGGACACAGGCCACCGACGCCTCGCGCAGCTCGTTCGATGCGGCTTCGTTCGTGAGCAGCGCATGGAACCAGCGCGTGCTGCCATATTTCCAGACCAAGGCGGTGGACCTGCGCCAGGTGCTCGATGGCATCGCCGTCGACTACGGCCAGACCGCCGCGCGCTCTGGCCGGCGGCTCGGCGACGTCAACGGGCCGGTCAGCTTCGCCGTGCAGGACAGCGGACGGGTGACCGCCGTCAACACCGAATCCCGGGCTGGAACGGCGACCATCGAAGTCGAGACCGCGGCTGGGATGAAGCCGGTGATGTTGCAGATCGGGCCGGTAGTGCGCGGCAATGCCATCCGCGACAGCCTGCCGTTCGTCAGCTTCCAGGACTTCACCAACCAGATCGAGTTCGCCCAGGCCGGGCGGGCGCTGACGGACCGCGCCATGGCCAGTATCAAGCCGGCGCTGGCCGCCCTCAAGACCGGCGAGCGCCTGCATTTCTCCGGCGCGATGACGCTGACGAAGGCGGACGACCCGGTGGTGATCACGCCGGTTCTGCTGCAGTCCGAGGCCAGTCCATGAGCGGGGCGGGCGTGCCGGCCGCCGGCTCCGCGGCAGCGGACCCGATCGTGCTGCGAGCGGAGAACATCACCAAGCAATTCCCGGGGACGACGGCGCTGGCGGATGTTTCCTTCGAGGTCTATCGCGGCGCGGTGAACGCGTTGGTGGGCGAGAACGGCGCCGGCAAATCGACGCTGATGAAAATCCTCGCCGGAGTGATACAGCCCACATCTGGCCGGATACTGCTTGAGGGCGAGGCTGTTTCCTTCGACTCCGTGCACGACGCCGCCTCCAAGGGCATCGGCATCGTCTTCCAGGAAATGAATCTCTGCCCGAACCTGAGCGTGGCGGAGAACATCTTCCTCGGTCGCTTCCTGACCAGGAGCGGCATCCAGGTGGACCGCCAGCGACAGCGCAGCCGAGCGCGCGAGCTGATGCGCCGCCTGGAGCACGACATCGACCCCGACACGCTGGTGGGCAAACTGCCGATCGGCGAGCAGCAGATCGTCGAGATCGCCAAGGCGCTGTCTGAGGATGCACGCATCCTCATTATGGACGAACCGACCTCGGCACTGAGCGCGGCCGAGGTCGAGATCCTGTTCTCCGTGATCCAGGAGCTGAAGAAATCTGGCGTCGCCATCATCTATATCTCGCATCGCCTGGAAGAGGTGATGCGCATCGGCGACTACGTGACAGTGCTGCGCGACGCCCGGTTACAGGCGAAGGTGCCGGTGGCCGAGGCGAGCGTGCCCTGGATCATCGCGCAGATGCTGGGCAGCACCGAGCCGCCCAAGCGCCACCCACGCCAGTTCAAGGCGGATGCGCCGGTACTCGACGTGCGCAATCTGACGCTGCCACGCCCAGGCGGCGCACCGCTGGTGAACGACGTTTCGTTCGCCATCGAGCCGGGTGAAATCGTCGGCATTTATGGCCTGCTTGGCGCCGGCCGCTCGGAGCTGTTCGAGTGCCTGTTCGGGCTGCGCGCGGAGGCGCGGGGCAGCGTGCAACTGGCCGGGCGCGACATCAGCACCCTGCCGGTGGCAGCGCGGATCCGGCACGGATTGTTCCTGGTGCCCGAGGATCGGCAGCGTGACGGCCTGGTGCTGAACCTGACGGTCGGCAAGAATCTGAGCCTCGCCACGCTCGCGCGGTTCGTCCGCTTCGGCGCGATCGACCGCTCGCGCGAGCGCAGCGAGGTGCTGCGTATGATGCGTACTCTGCAGATCAAGGCGGATTCGCCCGACCGCGAGGTGACGGCGCTCAGCGGTGGCAACCAGCAGAAAGTGGTCGTCGGCAAGAGCCTGCTCACCAACCCGAAGGTTCTGTTGCTCGATGAGCCGACGCGCGGCATCGATGTCGGGGCCAAGGCCGAGATGTTCAGGATCATGCGCGAGCTTTCCGATCATGGCCTCGGCGTGGTCTTCGCGACCTCGGACCTGAAGGAAGTGACCGGCGCGTCGGACCGCATTCTGGTCATGTCGCGCGGACAGATTACCCTGGACGTCGCCGCAGCGGAGGCAACTGACGAGATGCTGGTGAGCGCGTCGACCAAGCAGATTGTTGTCAAGCCGGGGCCGACCCCGTCGAACGCGGAGTTCTAAACAGATGATCAGCAGAACCGCGCAGGCCGTGGTCGACCTGCCGCAGCCGAGAGCCAGCAAGGGGGCCGCCCTGACTCTGTTGGTACTGAAGCTGCGCACTTTCATCGCGCTGATCCTGGTGGTCGCGTTCTTCAGCGTATTGGCACCGAACTTCCTCTCGCTCGGCAACGTCATCATCATGTCGAAGCACGTGGCGATCAATGCGTTCCTCGCCATCGGCATGACATTCGTGATCCTGACTGGTGGCATCGACCTTTCGGTGGGTTCCATCGTCGGCCTGGTGGGCATGGTCGCCGGCGGGCTCATCATCTACGGCATCCCGCTCGCCATGTTTGGCGTGGTGATCTACCCGAACGTGTTCGAGATCATCGGCATAGCGCTGCTGGTCGGCACGCTGATCGGCGGCGTCAATGGTTTGCTGGTCACCAAGTTCGGTGTCGCTCCGTTCATCGCGACACTGGGCACCATGTATATCGCACGTGGCGCGGCCCTGTTGCTGTCCGCCGGTGAGACCTTTCCTAACTTGGTCGGCCGGCCGGAATTCGGCAATCAGGGATTCCCGGTGCTCGGCGCGGGTACGGTGCTCGGGATTCCGTTGTCCATCATCATCCTGGTGATTGTTGCCCTGATCGCCGCCTGGGTGGCGGGGCGAACGCCGCTCGGACGGCAGGTCTATGCGGTCGGCGGCAACGAACGGGCATCGCTGCTGTCCGGGGTGTACGTCGATCGGGTGAAGATCATCGTCTACATGATCGCGGGATTCTGTGCGGCGATCGCCGGACTCGTGGTGGCGTCGCAGCTCGTGGCTTCGCACCCAGCCAGCGGCACGACATTCGAGATGAACGCCATCGCCGCGGCGGTGCTGGGCGGTACATCGCTGGCTGGCGGTCGCGGCACCATCGGCGGTACCGTGGTCGGTGCGTTCGTGATCGGGGTGCTGAGCGACGGGCTGGTGATGATGGGAGTCAGCGAATTCTGGCAGATGGTGATCAAGGGGGTCGTCATCATCTCCGCGGTGGTGTTGGATCAGATGCAGGGGTCGGCCGCGCGGCGGGCCCGTTTGGGTTGAGGCTGCCTGGGCCTCGAAAGGAGCTGCGATGACCGACGAGTCTGGCCGGGTGGAGACGACCGCCACTTTCCCGGCGAACTATCAGGCGCGCAAGCGACGGAGCAACGGTTCCATTTCGCCACAGACGCCGAGGGGAGCACTGCTGGCGGAGCCACGACGCATGAAGATCCTGGAATGGCTGCAGGAGGAGGGCAGCGCCCGCGTCAAGGATCTGAGCGTGGCGTTCAGCGTGTCGGAAGCGACCGTGCGGCAGGATCTCGAACGCTTGGAGGCTGAAGGCACCATCGAGCGCGAGCACGGCGGTGCGTTCCTCAAGTCGCTGCCGCAGCAGGTGCAGGCGATGGCGCTGCATCACCTGGTGAACATGGACAAGAAGCAGAAGATTGGCCGCTTTGCCGCGTCGCTGGTGAGCGACGGGGAAACCATCATCATTGACTCCGGATCGACCACGACAGAGGTGGCGAACAATCTAATCGGCCACCAGAACCTGAATGTACTCACAAATGGGTTAAACATCGCGCTGACGTTGGGGGCAGTGCCGTCGTTCTCTATCCACATGCCTGGTGGCCATTTTAAGGCGCCGACGCTGTCACTTAGCGGAGAGAAATCTGCGGATTACTTCACGAACATCTACGCAGAGAAACTATTCCTTGCTACCGCAGCGATCTCTTTCGAGGCGGGCCTAACCTATCCGTCGCTCGCGGACCTGCACGTCAAACGGGCGATGATAAAGTCGGCACGCAAGGTCTATCTGGTTGCCGATTCGACCAAGATCGGCCGAGTTTCGTTCTCCTCGCTCGGCGGCCTCGAAGTCGTGCACGTGTTCATCACCGACGACGGCATCCGCGACGAGGACCGGAAGCGATTCGAGAGTACGGGAGTGGAGGTGATGATTGCGTCTTAGCGGCAGCGCACGCTGAGCCACCCAGCGCTGGCGCATCGAGGCGGAATGTGACGCCGGAATCGGCGAAGACGCGGCCGGCGTCGTCGAGGTGGAAGTGGCGGGCTGGTCTGGAGTGGGCTCGCCTGCGAAGCGTCCATCTGGCACGACGTCCGGCACCGATCTCCAGCGTCCCATCAAACCCAGGTTTGATACGAAGGCAAACAGCCGCCGCAAGCCTTGTGCAGTTTTTTTGTTCCGCTGCTACTCAGACCCCTTATTCGCCGCGACGAGGCTCTGCCGGCGTTGCGAAGCTGTACTCGCTGATGTTGCAATAGACCTCGCCCGGGCGAAGGACAGCGGAGCCAAAATGCCGGCGATTGGGGGTGTCGGGGATGCGTTGCGCCTCCAGACACACGCCGGCGAACGGGAAATGCTTCTGCCCGCCGAGGCCGGGCACGGTCGGCGCCAATCCGGCGCCCGTGTAAAATAGCAGGTTGGGCTCGTTCGTCGTCACCTGAAGCTGCAGGTCGTTGCCGGGGGAAATCAGCCGCGCGGCCATGACGTTCGCGGCATGCCCGGCGTTGATGAGGAAGCTGTTGTCGGAATCGGCACAGCCTTCCGCAATCGGCTTTGGCGTCCTGAAATCATACTGCGTCCCGGCCACGCTGCGGATTTCACCGGTAGGGATCAGGTTATCGTGCAGCGGAGTATAGAAGTCGGCGTTCACCTGCAACCGATGCGACCGGCCGTCCGCGTCTTCCTTGAGCGTGAAGTAGGAATGGTTTGTCATGCTGACGATCGTCGGCACGTCGGTCCGCGCGGTCATGGTGATGCGCAGCGTCGCGGACGCGATCAGCGCGTAATGGCAGAATGTCTCGACCCGCCCTGGATACCCCTGGTCCCCGCTGCCGGAAACGAGCATCAGCAGAACCGAAGCTTCGTCATGCTCGATCAGGTGCCAGTGCTGACGGGAAAAGCCCTTGGGGCCGCCATGCAGATGCACATGACCGGCGCCGTTGACCGGAAGCGCGTACTGCGTACCGTCGAGTTCAAAACGACCGTCCGCGATGCGGTTCGCGAACCGGCCAACGGTCGCTCCCATATAATAGGGGTCCGCCGCATAGCCTTCCAAACCCTCGTAGCCCAATACCACCCGGCGCGTCGCACCTGTGGCGAGCGGCACGACCAGATCGTGCAGGATCGCGCCCCAGGTCAGGATGGATGCACGGGCGCCCGCCGGGGAACGCAGACGGATTTCGTCAACGGCCCTGCCCTCCATCACGCCAAAAGCATGTACGCTCATTCCACCTTCCCCATTCCTTCTCGTGCGTGCCGCCGGCCATCCGGGCGCGTTCAGCCGCGGCAGGCGACCGCGTAGGTGCCGAGCACGTGTTGCACTGCCGCGATGAGCAGGTCTCCCGCTACGGGCCGCAGCGCCCCGCTGGTGACTGACGGATAGAGCTGCGGGAGGTACTGGCTCACCAGCGTCTCGGGGACGGCCGCCGTGCCGAGGCGGCCCAACAGCCGATCGACCGCCTGTCGTGCTGCCGGCACGGGCCAATAGTAGCGAATGCGATCACTGTAGCTGTAGTGGCGCAACACAAGCTGCTGCTCGGGTGTGCCGTGATAGTGCGCCTGCCAGTTGGCGGGGTCCGCCAGCATCACCTGTTCCATCGCGGCCTTCACCGACTGGCCGTTCCACGCCGGGTCCAGCACGGCGGCAATATGGTCGAGGCCGTATAGCGCCTCGCGCAGCGCGAAGGTCAGCGCCGGTCCCACCTTCAGGATGGCGAAGCCGTCCCGCACCAGCGCCGCCAGAGCCTCCCCTGGCTGATAGTCGGTCGAATGTGCCTCGAAAACCAGCTTCGGCATCGCGGTAAGCACGGCGCTCAGCGCCTGGGCTTGCTCCGGTTGGTAGACGACGACGTTCGCGTTGCCGAATTCCACACCGGGCTGCACAACCAGGGCGACCACGCGGGCAAAGGCCGCTTCCGCCCCGGCCGTCACGAAGGCACGGCGATGCACCTCGTAGGTGGCGCGGACGGCTGCCGGCCGCGTGACTTGCAGGTGTTCGATCGTTTCCAGCGCGCCACCCGGGGTCGGCACTTCGGTGCCGATGATGTAATGCGGCTTCGTTCCGACCCGCTTGGCCACGGCCTCGGCCGCCACGGCCAGACGCGCCGCGCGCCCGGCGGTCACCGCGTCGGCCAGGGCCACCGCCTCGCCGGCGCAGCCCATGCTGGTATCAAGGTGGATCTTCTCGTATCCAGCCTCGACATAAGCAATCACCATCGCTTCGGCCCGCCGCAGCGCGTCCTCCGCCGGCAACTTACGCCAGGGGTTGGGGCCGAGATGGTCGCCGCCGAGGATGATGCGTTCGTGCGCGAGGCCGATCCTGTCGGCGATGGCATGCACCCCGTCGCGGAACGCCGCCGGCGTCATGCCGGTGTAGCCGCCTTCCTGATTCACCTGGTTGCAGGTGGCTTCGATCAGTACCGTCTCGCCACTCTCGGCGGCTTGGCGCAACGCCGCCTCGATGACGATGGGATGGGCGGAGCAGACGGAGGTGATGCCCTTCGGCGTGCCGGCCACGCGCGCCGCCGCCAGGGAAGCTAGGAAATCAATGCTCATGCGACGGTCCTTCCGAGGCGGCGATAAAGGCATCGAGTTCGGCGAAGGTGGACGCCCCTTCCATCGGCCCGCGCATGCATACCGCCCGGGCCCCGCTGGCATTGGCGTAGCGCAGACACTGCTCCACACTCAGCCCGCGCATGCGGCAGGTCACGAACGTGGCGCCAAAGCAGTCTCCGGCGCCGGTCGGATCAATCTCCTCGACACGGAATCCCAGAACATGCAGGACGCGGTCCCGGTCGTGGTAACTCGATCCCTCCGCACCGCGCTTCGCCACGATGCAGGTGACGCCAAGGGCCAGGATCTCCTTAATCGCTGCCTGCTCGGTGGTGGCTGTTGTCAGCAGCGTCAGTTCCGACCCGCTGGGCAGAAACACGTCGCAGTGCCGTAGCATCCAACCGAGGGCATCTTGCATCTCGGGGTGCAGCATTTCCTTGCGGATGTTCGGATCAAATGAAATCGTCCCGCCGTTCTGCCGCACCAGGGTCACCGCCTGCTTGGCCGCATCGATCACCCGCGCGGAGAACAGCGAGGACCCCATCACATGAAAATGGCCGCACTCGGCCAGCAGCGCGCGTGCCGCGTCGGTCAACGCCACCTGCCCGGCTGCGCTGTAGCGAATGTTGAAGACGAAGTCGCGCTCGCCATTGTCGCGATAGCGCACGAACGCGCTGCCCGTCACCCGGTCCCGGTCGACGGCGATGGCGCTGACATCCACCCCATCGGCCCGCAGCCGCTCGATGTTCAACCAGCCGAAATCGTCATCGCCGACACAGGCGATCATACCGCAGGGCTGGCCGAGCTTGCCGGCCTGGTCGATGAAGATGGCCGGCGCGCCACTGGGAAAGGGCCCCCGCAGAGTCACGGGCGAACGGAACCCATGGCCGCGCTCCTGCGCCATGATCTCCACGACGATTTCGCCCAGGGTTACAAGTTTTTTCATTGTTCCGTCTCCTAGGTCCGCGCCTGCTTGCTGCGCACGTCGATCCAGACCGCGATTACGATCACCGCGCCCTTGACGATCAACTGGTAGAAATACGGTACCGAAAGCAGGTTCATGCCGTTGTTGATGACACCGATTACCAGCGCGCCGAACAGTGTGCCCAGCATCGTTCCCGATCCACCGCTCAGCGACGTGCCGCCCAGCACCGTCGCCGCGATGGCATCGAGTTCGTAGCCGGTTCCCGCGTTCGTCTGCGCGGAACTGAGACGCGAGGACAGCAGCACCCCGCTGATCCCCGCCATGAGGCCGGAGAGGACAAACGCCATGACACGCAGCCGGTCCACGCGAATACCGGAGTACACCGCCGCTTCCGGATTGCCACCGGTGAGATAGGCGCGGCGACCGAATACGGTGCGGCTCTGGGCCACGAAGTTCACCACGAACAAGGCGAGCATGACCCAGACGAGAACCGGCAGCCCGAGGAAGTT
>Ga0255353_1001813_pt1 | contig 11366 bp, 5 predicted proteins | sample HBST25metaG_FD_189941 | JGI IMG/M metagenome (GOLD analysis project Ga0255353, IMG submission 189941) | Peat soil microbial communities from Stordalen Mire, Sweden - H.B.S.T25 | ecosystem: Environmental > Terrestrial > Soil > Wetlands > Peat | place: Sweden: Norrbotten County, Stordalen Mire...
GTCCCAAGCCGCCCAGGAGGCCCAAACCAGCCAGTATCCTGAAAATCGCGGAGCCGCCGAACAGGACAAGCAGGATAACCAGCAGAATCAAGCCGCCTGCGGCGCTATGGCGTTGTTGGCGAACCGGCGGACTCGCCAACGCGGGCTGTTCGTCCAGCGTCACCTTGGCGTCGTCCGCAATCACCTGCGCCACATTCTCCACGGCCAGGGTTACGGCGCTTGAATAGTCGTTGGCGCGCAGATAAGGAACCATCCCGCGGCCAATGTCGCCCACCTTGCCGTCGGGCAGGATGCCTTCCAGCCCGTAGCCGACTTCAATCCGGTACTTGTGGTCGCTTACGGCCAGCAGCACCAGCGCGCCGCGGTCCGAGCCCTTGCGGCCCATCTTCCACTTGTCTTCCAGCTCGTTGGCAAAGTTTGCCGCGTCGTCGCCGTCAAGAGACTGAACCGTAACCACGGCAATCTGCGCATTGGCCTGCGAGTGGTCCAACTGGGCGCAAATCGCATCCAGCCGCGCAATCGCCTCAGGAGAAAGCACATGCGCATAGTCGCTGACATAATCTGTGGGTTTGGGAAGGTCTTTGACCTGCTCGGCGCGCACGCAAACGGCTGCAAATACAAAACAGGCCGCAACGAGCAGCCAGGAAGCGGTCGAATATGCGCGGCGAAGGCCCTTCATCCCTTTTAATTGTACGCGGGCGGCGGAGCAAAGGTTCCCCCCCGCTCCGTACGCTCTACACTTGGAAGCATATGAGTCAAAGCCAGCCTCTTCTTCCCCCCGTTGCCCGCAAACAGCACACTGAAACGCCGCTGCATGGCGCCGTCCTCGTCGACGACTACCGTTGGCTGCGTGACAAGCAGAACCCCGAAGTCACCGCCTATCTGGAAGCAGAAAACGCCTACGCCGCTGCCGTAATGGCCCCCCTCGACGGCCTGCGCGGGGAGCTCTACAAGGAAATGCTCTCGCATATGAAGCAGACAGACGTTTCCGTGCCCTACCGCAAAGGCGACTGGTGGTACTACGCCCGCACCGAGGAAGGTCTGCAATACCCCATCTTCTGCCGCAGAAGAGCGGTTGGCGATCAAGCTCTCCGTGCCCCATCCTTTCGCCTTTTTTCTGGCGAAAGGGTGGGAAGCCAGGAATCTCAGCCTCCATCCGATCAACCGGAAGAGGCATTTCTGGACTGCAACCTGCTGGCCGCAGGCCACGCCTTCTTCTCCATCGGCGACACGGAGATCACCGACGACGGCTGCTGGCTGGCCTACTCGACCGATACCACCGGCTTCCGCCAGTACACTCTGCACATCAAGGACCTCAAAACCGGCGAGACTCTGCCCGGCACGGTCGAGCGCGTAGGCTCCATCGCCTGGGCTGCCGACAATCGTACCGTCTTCTACACCGTCGAGGACGAGGAGCAGAAGCGCCAATACCAGCTCTGGAAGGCCAGCGGCCAGCAAATCAACGAGGCCGCGCTCGTCTATCAGGACGACGACGAGCGTTTCAATCTCGGCGTAGGCCGCACGCGCGACGGCAAGTTTCTCGTGATGGAATCGGCCAGCCACATCACCACCGAATGTCATGTACTGGCTGCGGACCAGCCCGACGGCAGTTTCGCGCTCATCGCTCCCCGCGAGGACGGGCACGAGTATTACATCGACCACCGCAACGATCTGTGGTTCATCCGCACCAATGACCGTGGAAAAAACTTCCGCCTCGTCACGGCACCTGCGGCCGCGCCCGGCCGCGATCACTGGACCGAACTCATTCCGCATCGCGACGGCATCATGCTCGAAGAAGTGGACCTCTTCGCTAGCTTCTTCGTCTCCTGCGAGCGCGCAGACGGACTGCCCCGTCTGCACCTGTGGCGCTTTGCCAGCGACGGTCCGGAAGCCGCCGAGAGCAGCGAAATCGCCTTCCCCGAGCCAGCCTACAGCGCCGAGCCGCACATCAACCGCGTCTTTGAAACAAGCTGCTTCCGCTACGCCTATCAGTCTCTCGTCACACCCAGTTCCGTCTACGAGTACGACGTAACAACGGGCTCGTCCACTCTGCTCAAGCAGCTTGAAATTCCGGGCGGCTTTGACCGCACCCTCTATGCCTGCGAGCGCATCCACGCCACCGCATCCGACGGTGCCCAGGTGCCTGTATCTCTCGTTTATCGCAAAGACAAGCGCACGCCGGGCCGCAACCCGCTCTATGTTTACGGCTACGGTTCCTACGGCTACGCGCTGCCCGTCAACTTCAGTTCCAACCGGCTCAGCCTGCTCGATCGCGGCGTCGTCATGGCCTATGCGCACATCCGCGGCGGCGGCGACCTGGGCGACACCTGGCACGAAGCCGGCAAAATGCTCAACAAGCGCAACACCTTCACGGACTTCGTCGCCACCGTCCAGCACCTCACCGCCGCCGGTTACGGCGACCCGTCGCGCGTAGCCATTGAGGGCGGCTCTGCCGGTGGCCTTCTGATGGGCGCGGTCGTCAATCTGCGTCCCGATCTCTTCCGCGCCGTTCTCTCTCACGTCCCTTTCGTGGATGTGATGAACACCATGCTCGACGCTTCCCTGCCCCTCACCGTTCCCGAGTACGAGGAGTGGGGCGACCCCAACCAGGAAACGTACTTCCGCTACATGCTGAGTTACTCGCCCTACGACAATCTGAAGGCGGCGAGTTATCCGGCCATGCTGGTCAAAACATCGCTCAATGACAGCCAGGTCATGTACTGGGAACCCGCCAAGTACGTGGCGAAGTTACGCACGCTCAAGACAGACAGCAACCCGCTGCTGCTGGTCACCAACATGCAGGCCGGCCACGGCGGCTCCAGCGGCCGCTACGACTACCTGAAAGAAATAGCGCTAGACTACGCGTTTCTCCTCCGTGAGTTGGGAATCGTAAGTTAGAACATTTTTCGATTCAAGTGTTAACGAGATTCGAATGTTAACGAAAGGATGGGAAAGCACGGTCTTCTATCTCGGCTGTAAACAGTCAAGCCGAAATAGCTATAGCGCTCTGTCTCTGAAGTTTGTTGAGTAAGTATCCACCGGCAGAGCCGGTGGCTTTACGGTTGCTGGCCCCTCAAAGGGGCCTGACCGCAACCGGTGAAAGCAAAAGCCTCGCCATCCCATCTGCGTAGACGTAGCGTAGGCAAAATGAGGGAGAGCATACTCCCGGAATTGTCAAACATCGACTGTCGCCCCGGCAGAGCCCGGGGTTTTCCCGGTTGTAATAAAAGATGCTGTCATCCTGAGCGAAGCAGGCGCGTTTTTTGCGCCTGCGTAGTCGAAGGACCTGCATTTTTCATGGGATTAGTATTGCGAATTCCTGAGACGCCACACTAGAATCATCCTTCACCAATAGGGGGGAACATGCAGCGGTTTCACTTGATCGCTCCGTTCGTTGCGCTGACGCTGCCGTTGTTTCTAGCGTCAGCCTGGGCACAGCAAGAAGGCACGGCACCCAAACCAGTTCAAGCGGAAGGTCCAACCTTTGTTCGTTCAACCCCGGCGACCGGTCCGAATGTTGCCACCCCACCTGCATCATGTCCGGCGACGTTCGATGACAGCCTCGCCACCGATGGAATCGTGGGAAAAAACAGGGATGGCGTTAAGCTCCCGAAGCTGAAGTTCTCACCTGAAGCTGAGTTTTCAGATGAAGCGCACCATGAGATTAAGCGCAAGCATCTTCGCTCCTTCGAAGCTGTTAGCCTAATCAGCATCATTGTGGATGTAAACGGAAATCCACAGGACCTCTGTGTCAAAAAGGCTGCTGGCTTAGGTCTAGACGCACAAGCGGCAAAGGCCGTTTGGCAGTATCAGTTCGATCCTGCGACCAAAAATGACAAGCCTGTTCCCATGCGCGTCACTATAGAAGTGAATTTCAAAATCTACTGAGTGACTCTTCTCCCAATCGGGCAAAAGCCACCTCTCAACTTTTATGAGAGCGGCGTTTTCCCGCCGCGCATCCGCGTCTGCAATTCCGCCAGCAAGGCAATCAGCGGAATCAGCCAGACGACCCGTGCCTGATAGCGCGGGTCGACCGCCGAAAGAGCCCCGCACGCGCACGCATTGATCACGATGCCCACAGCAATCCAGCAGAAAACCCGCTTCAGCGCGCCGCTCATCGTCCGCCCCTTGCCGAAAACGACAAACAGCAGCCACCCCAGCGAACCCAGGACAAGCACATACAAAATCACGGACAGCGCGCCGACCGGCATCGTCCCCCGGTACGCGCCGCTCGCTTGCACCCCGGCCAGCACCGGCAAAGGATAAGTCCGGCTGATGACATCTTTCGTCGATGGGTCGTACCGGAATGTATTCAGCCGAAAGTCGACAAACTGCTCGGCTGCGCCGCGTGCGCTCGCCTTCAAAACGCCGACGGGATCGTATCGCAACACCGCCAGAAAGAAGCGGATTTGCTCATGGCTGATGGCGCTCCGCTGTTCGTACGATGCGGTTTCGAAGACCGATCTCCCCGGCTGCGCGCCGAAAAGGAATTCCGCATCGAGCAGCGGAAACTCGGTGGCATAGTCGCAGAGCGCGAAGTGGCTTTCGGGGCAAGTGGCGCGCAGATAATTCGTGCCCGGCCCGTCCGCAATCAGCCGCGCGGAAAGAAACGGCAGCCGCAGCGGCGCTTTCCCCGTAGCCCGTTTTGCGCCGTACGCAACCACCGACTGGCCCGCAAAAGAAGTAACAACCGCCAGCAGAATCACCGCAAGCCCGCGCCAATTGGGCAGGGATTGCCGCAGCCAGCCAAAGCGCCCCAGCAGCTTCGCCAGCAGGCCGAGGCCGAAAAGTGCAACCACAATCAGAACGCACGAATCATGGAAGAGCAGCGCGGCTGTGAGCAGCAGATACCAGAGCAGCAGATCGCTCCACGCCAGCCGTTCATGCACCGATAGCAAAATGCCGCAAGCCAGTATGGCAATGCCTGCGAACAAATCCGGCATAAAGTAACTCGCAAAAAACGGCGTCGCCGGCACGATGCACAAGCCCAGGCCCAGCCATGCCAAATTCGGCCACGCGGGCACTGCAAGCGCGCGCAGTGTCAGAGAAACGGCAAGCAACAGCGCTCCCGCCTGGAGCAGCATCGGCAGCCAGAATCCAACCCCCAGCGTGCTGGTGTAGAGCAGCATTCCGTAGTACGGCGACCGCCCCAGCAGAATGCCCTTCCTGCCGATCTCCTCGATGCTTCGCGTCCGCGCCTCGCCAACGTTGTGCAGAGCCTGTTCGGGATTCTGTGCCGCGCTGCTCACCGCGGCCGGGCTATTTTCCGCCGCGGTCCACACGGTTTTCCTGAGCGTCAGCTTGCTGACCGCCGCATCCGCGCTGCGAATGTAGGTCCTGGTATCGGGGCAAAAGAAGGGACCGCGATTCCAGATCGCCGGCCACAAAAACGCACCGGCAATGCCCGACAGCAGAACAGCCCGAAGCAGAAACGTTCGCGTTCTCACCCGGAATCCCCCGTTGTTTTTCCTGGGTTTCTGACCGCTTGTTTATGTACCATCTTCCGTGCCCCATCCTTTCGCCTTTTTCCTGGCGAAAGGGTGGGAAACCTCAAACCTGAAGATACTTGAATCACGCGATCAGCGACCTAGTGTAGTTTCTCCGTAAGGGCCTCAGTACTCTTGCTCATCTTGGCGGTGCGCTGAATCTTGTCCCAGTTGAAGGGCTTGCCGTCGATGGCGCGCTTGAGGGTTTTGAACAGCACAATGGAAAACACTTGGCGATAGGCGAAGCGTTGCAGCCAGATGTGGAAGAGCAGCCAGCCGTCGCCCTTGTTGGCGGGGTGGCGGCGCTCCAGGCTGAAGGCAATCGACGAAGTAATGAAGTCGATGACCAGGAAGCCCAGGAAGTAGGCAATCAGCTTCTCCAGGCTGGCCGCCGAGGCTGCTTCGGGATGGTAATGCCGATTGATGAAGTAGTTGACGACGCCGGCCAGGAACATCAGGTCGATGAACGGCGAAATCAGCGGCATGATCATCTGGAAGATAACGATGTTGGGCAGCGCGAACAAGCCCATGGCCTTGTTGCGAACAAAAGCCAGGCGATGCTTCCAGACTGCCTGCAAAATTCCGAACGACCAGCGGAAGCGCTGGCGCATCAGACCTCTCACATCAACAGGTGCTTCGGTGAAGGCCAGCGAGCGGTCTTCGTAGTCAACGTGGAGTCCCTGTTCCAGCAGTTGCATGGTCAGGTCGGCGTCTTCGGCCACGGTGTTCAGCGGATAGCCGCCGGCTGCCTTCACCGGAGCCGTGCGCCACGCGCCGATAGCTCCTGGAACCACTGTGACGATGTGGAAAAGGTCGAAAGCGCGGCGATCGAAGTTCTGGCTCGTGATGTATTCCAAAGCCTGCCAGCGCGTCCAAAGGTTCACACGGTTACCCACCTTGGCGTTGCCAGCCATGGCGCCGATCCTGGGATTCTCAAAGTGCGGAATGAGCTTGCTGATGGCGTCTGCGGCAATCACCGTATCGGCATCGATGCCGACGTAAACTTCTTCGTTCAGGCGATCGAGAGCGTAGTTGAGCGCGGCTGCTTTCCCTCCGTTGGGCTTGCTGAGAACCTGAACGTGGCCTGCGGCAATCTCTGCGGCATAGGCCGTGCGCACCACCTCGGCTGTGCGATCACTCGAGCCGTCGTCAATGACGATGACGTGGAGGTTCTTGTAGTCGGAGTTGAGGACCGAACGGATGGTGCGGACAATCACCGTCTCTTCGTTGTACGCGGGAACGAGCACAGCCACGCGCGGATTATAGCCGGGCGACGCTTGGTGCCCATGCTTGAACAGGCGGTCGATGACGGCAAACAGACCCACCATGATCAGGCGCGCGCTCATCAGAATGTCGCCCAGGAAGAAGACCAGGACAATGAAGTCCACAACGATGGCGCCGGCGGAAAAAGCGATGGAATCGGGAATGGCGCGCACGCGTTGCCAGAAGCTGAGCTTTGGCATGACCTGATCGGTGGTCTTGCCCATCAGTGCTGAGACCGGGACGATGGTGTAGCCGTGGGCGCGGAGCGTGTCGATCAGCACGGGCAGCGCGGCGATGGTGGCCGAGCGGTCGCCGCCGCCGTCATGGAGCAGGATGACGGAGCCGCGGAACTGCGGCTTGACCTTCATCGTCTCCAACTGGTCAAGAACCGATTGGGCAATCTCGGCTGGAGTCTTCCGGGGATTCTCGTTCCAGTCGTTGGTATCGATCTTGTTGCCAATGATGATATAGCCGTCCTGCTGAAGACGCACCACCGGCGCGGCCTGGTCATCGGTGTCGGGCTCCTCGTCGATATCGTAAGGCGGACGGAAGTAGAGCGGCTGCACGCCCAGTTTGCTGGCGAACAGGCGCGAGGTAAGCTTGACCTCAATATCCAGTTGGCGCTGCGAGATGCTGCTGATGTCCGGATGTGTATAAGTGTGGTTGCCTATCTCGTGGCCCTCGCGCACCAGGCGTCTCATGATGCCGACATTCTTCACGGCCTCGGCGCCAATCAGCATGAATGTGCCCTTGACGCCCTTCTGCTTCAGGATGTCGAGTATCTTCGGCGTCCACTTGGCGTCAGGACCGTCGTCAAAGGAGAGCGCGACCTCCTTGGGGTGGTATCCGTATTGCTGGATGGTATACGTGCGCGGATATACATCCATGTGCTCATCGATGACAAGCTTTTTGCGTGGATCAAGCTCGTCGGTGTCCACGGTGACAGTGCGCTTGCCAGGCTGCGGCAGTCCGCTAACACGCAGGATGTCTCCTTCGCCCTCGGTGTCCAGGTTGTGTCCGGGCTGTACGGAACCGAGTGCTTGCAGCGATTCCGGTGAACTGGGCTTGTCCCACACGTTCCACAGAGAGCTGTCTTCCTCGCCCAGCCGCCAAAGCGCAAAAGTCTGCAACCCAAGCGAGCGGGCCGCACGCAACTCGTTCAGCAGCGTAACTCCATCCAGGAACCACACCACATGGCGCTGATTCTTGTCTTCGTCGATGTACTCGTAATGAGGATTCAGCGTGTTGTAATCCAGGTCCAGGTCGGCGTCGGCATCGGAGGCGCGCTGCCATGCGTCGGAAACCGTCAAGTCTTCCGTGTCCAGCACCTTGGGCTGGCGATGCTTGCGGCTTTTCGGATTCGGAATCGAGAGCGTCCAGTCGTACCCGTAGCTGCCCACCGCACAGATCAGCTTCTCCTTGGGCACAACCTTGAGCACCCTCCGCAGATTGCCCACGAACCAGTCCTGGCTGGCAATAGGCCCCGGCTCGCTGTTCGCCTCGTGTTCGTCGTAGTTCATCAGCAAGATGCCGTCGGAGTTGGCGGCGATCTGTCGCAGATCGTTGTCGCTGGCCGATACCGCCACGTTCACATAGAGCCGCAGATTGCGCGGGTGCATGTGGGCGTAAAGCTCGTGGATAAAGGTCAGGTACGCCGGGTCCGCGCTGTCCGGCAGGCTTTCAATATCCAGCGACAGCCCCCGATACACCGGATAGGCCATAAATAGGCGCATGACCTGCTGGCGCAGCATGGTGCGCTTGTAGGTGTCGGCAAGTACATCGCCAAAAGATGAGTCCCAGCGCTGCGTGTGCGGGTTGAAGTTGTTCAGGTGCGGAAAGATATCGGTGTCTACCTTGGCCGCCTGGATAACCCGCTTGATCTTGTTCATGTCATCGGGATCGTGCACCGTGTTGCCTTCGACCACCGGATACTCATGAAGGTTGTCGCCGGTCATCGCCATCAGCGTTCCCTGGGGCGAGTTGACATGCAGCCATTGCGGGAACAGCATATCGATCTGGCGAACGTGCTCCTTGAACGAGGAATAGCTGGCCGCGTCGTCCTGCACGTAATAGGCCGCGCGCAGGCCTTCTCCGGAGTTCAGGGGAATCTCGGAGGGCCTGCGGCTGCTCTTCCTGCGCGCGGGGCGCAGGTTTTTCGCGCCATGCAGAGCGTCGGAACGGTCGGGCAAGGCCTTGTAATTGTGTTTGGGAACGGGAAGCAGCAGCTCCGGCAATTGCTGGCTGCGCAGCACGTTGAAGATAAAACCAGCCAGAACCAGCGTGGAAACCAGAGCTGTGGCGTCAAAGATGCGGCGCAGCCGCTTCCAGCGTTTGCGTTGCGGGTCGAAAAATATCTGTTTATCGGGCATGGCCGGTCTCGTTTAAAACGCGTTTCCCAAATCCACTGGGCGCGGGGAAAGTTTGGTGAAGGTCGAACCGCGCTTCCATCCCGGTGGCAAACGCCTTCTGCCAGGCATCGATTAACGAAAAGCCGACTTCACTGTTACGGTCCAATCGCATCAGTTTGAAAACTCTGAATGTGCGCAAGGCCGCAAAAACAGTCTACGCTATACAGTACAAATCGTATGGAAGCCAACTTCGAGAGTCAATCAACAAACAAGCGGCGTACTACCGTCGGCAGGGTGCGCGCGGCTCTGTCCGTCGCGCTTCCCCTGACCGCCGGCCTCATCCTGCGCCTGTGGATGCTGAACAAGCTTTTCCAGGTCAACGGCGACTCGCTGATTTACGGCGGATTGGCGAAAAACCTGCTCCTCCACGGCCGCTATGCCCTGAACGGAGCCGGCAATGAGCTCTACCCCTCGCTCATCCGTCTGCCCGGTTATCCGCTGTTTCTGGTGCTCTGTTTCCGGCTTTTCGGCATGGAAAACTACTTTGCGGCCTCCTGCACCCAGATTGCGCTCGAACTCGCGGGCTGCCTGCTGCTGGCGGATTTCGTGCGCCGCATCGCTCCGCCCGCGCTTCGGTCCGGCGCGGCTCTCACCACGCTTTGGCTCTCGGCGCTCTGCCCTTTCACGGCCTCGTACGCTGTGGCCCCACTCACGGAAGGCCCCACGCTCTTCGTCATGGCTCTGGCGCTCTGGGCCATGGCCCGCTTCTGTTCCCGGCCAGGCTGGGGCAGCGCCCTCTGGTTTACCTTCGCGGTCTGCTCTGCCGCGCTGCTGCGCCCCGATGGAGCGCTGGTGGGCCTCACGCTGGCTCCGGCACTCGTGCTTGGGCTGCGCCGCTCTCAAATTGAGCCCAAAAAGCTCGTCCGAATGGCCGTGGTCTGCGCCTTGCTCACGCTGGCCCCGTTTGCCGCGTGGACAGCCCGCAACTGGCACGTCTTTCACGTCTTCCAGCCATTGGCGCCGCGCCTGGCCACCGAACCCGGCGAGCCGACCCATCCCGGCTGGGAACGCTGGGTCAAGAGTTGGTGCCTGGATTTCGTCTCCACCTACAATGTTTACTGGTACGTGCCGGGAGACACGCTGGACTTGAGCAAGCTGCCCGCCCGCGCCTTTGACTCACCCGCCCAGTACGCTGAAACCGCCGCGCTGGCCGCCGACTACAACAACCACGGCCAGGAGCTTACACCGGAAATCGATGCGCGTTTTGCCCAGTTGGCCCAGCAGCGCATTGCCGCCCATCCGCTGCGTTCCGCCCTCTGGCTGCCGCTGGGCCGTCTGGCCGACATGGCGCTCCGTCCGCGCGTGGAAAATCTGCCCATCGATCTGGACTGGTGGGTCTATGCCCATCACAACGACGAAACCCGCTTTAGTTGGGCTTACGCCGTGCTGAACGCGCTCTTCCTTCTGCTGGGATTGGCTGGCCTCTGCATGAGACCGCGCTTCTGGCCCTGGATGCTGGATTACGTGGCGCTGCGCGGCGCGCTGCTGCTCACCGTCGAAGCGCCCGAAGCCCGCTACACGCTGGAATGGTTCCCCATCCTCTTCGCCTTGGGCGGAATTGCGCTTTACCGGTTGACGTACCGCGTCTGCTTGTCGGTATCGAACGTAAAGGCGTTGGCCGGCAACGGCTGATTGGTTTTGAAATTGAAGTAGACGCAAACCCGGTACTGACCCGGCCCCTCGTCGAAAACCTGTTTCAAGCTGACGCCCCGATCGGCGTCGATCCAGACGGTCACCTTGGGAAACAGTTTCAGCACCTGCGGGTCTTTGGCCACCAGTTCTAGCTTCTCGGTCTTGATGCCATCCAGCTTCTCGGAACCGAGATACTTGATGTTCCACTTCTCCGCAAGGTCCTTGCCGCCGGCCCCGAAACCCAGCATCAGGTAGCTCTCGTACTTGCTGACCTTGTTGGAGGTGGTGACCTGATTGATCAGCTTTTCGTAGAGCTTGAAAACCCCGTGCGAAACCACCATCACCTTCGGCACCGGCTTGCTGTTCTCTTCGCTGATGTGTACCCCCATCTGGAAGGCCGAGCCTTTGCGCTCGTAGTAAACCACGCCCTTCTGGGTGTCCTTGTCGGGCATCGGTTCGGTCGTCACGGAGTCGAACTGGAATTCAGCCGTGGTGGAGTGGAAGTTGACCGCGGCGGCGTCGAGCTTGCGCAGCACATTTTGCAGATTATCCGCAAACGCCATCCGGCCCGGCAGCA
>Ga0255353_1001820_pt1 | contig 11358 bp, 8 predicted proteins | sample HBST25metaG_FD_189941 | JGI IMG/M metagenome (GOLD analysis project Ga0255353, IMG submission 189941) | Peat soil microbial communities from Stordalen Mire, Sweden - H.B.S.T25 | ecosystem: Environmental > Terrestrial > Soil > Wetlands > Peat | place: Sweden: Norrbotten County, Stordalen Mire...
CCGATACCGTCCACGACTTGATCTGTGCCATCCTGAACCGTATCTTCACCCAACTTGCACCCTCTGCTTCCGGCTATTTGCCTGCACGTATCAGGTTCGACACTATTTACGGATAAGTTCTTAGCATCTGGCCCAAGATGCCGACAACGAATACGCCATGATTGATGCGACCATTGTACGTGCCCATCAACACAGCGCGGGAGCGCTGAAAAAGGGGGCTCGGATCAAGCCATCGGGCGCAGCAAAGGCGGATTGAGCACCAAGATTCACGCCACAGTCGATGCTTTGGGCAATCCCCTCGGTTTTTGTCTGACCGGAGGACAGGCTTGCGACTTGGAAGGCGCCGATGTACTGCTGCCGCAACTGGACTCCGACACTCTGCTGGCCGACAAGGGCTACGACGCCGATGAGCGGGTGCTGATTCCTTGGCAGCAGGCGGGAAAAACGGCAGTCATTCCGCCCAAAGCCAACCGTAAAGTACAACGCGAGTACGATAAGGATCTTTATAAGGCCCGCCATTTGATCGAAAACTTCTTCCAGAAGCTTAAGCAATACCGCGCCATCGCTACCCGTTACGACAAAACCGCGCGTAACTTCCTGGCCGCCGTCTACCTCGTAGCCGCTGCCATTTGGCTAATTTGATGACACGCCCTAGGGCGTTTTCGGTCTTATTGTTTACGGTTGAGACGGATCTTTGTTGCCTCCCACCCTTGAATCAAAGAGCGATTCAAGGATGGGGCACCCAAAGTTTTGTTAATACTTGAACCGAAAACGCTCCAGGTCTCTGACAGCATGATTTCGTGCTTTGAGTTCACGCTTTCCCAGGTTCCAAAATCGGGACCTGGGGCACCCATAGTTGGTACAACAACAAGCGGTCAGAGAACCTAGGGCCTGTTCACGCTACCCCATCCGCCGGGGTAGCGTGAACAGGCCCTAAGCGGCTTTCCCCCTGTTTTTCAGGGCGTCCGGCGCCGCCGGATGCCCTTTTTCCTGCTTTCATCCTGCTCTACGGCCTCAATTGGCACGCAAGTTGCCTCGACTTCCGGTACCATACTTGAGGTACCTATTGCAGAATGAGCCTTAAAGCCAAGCTGGAAGCTGTCATCTACGCCGCGGAGGAGCCGGTCACCCTGGCCCAACTCACCGCCCTTTTTGCCGCCGACGCCATCGAGTGGAAGGCGGAGCAAGCCGCTGCGTCCGCCGAACTGGCCGCCGAGGCTGCCGAACCCCTGTCCCTGTTGAACGAGGGATCCGCCTATCTGGAACTGGACCTCGTTGCTGACGCAGCGCCTGAATCTGTAATTGCCCCCGCAGAGCCCGCTGCCGAGCCTGTGGCGGAAGAGGCCCCGGCATCAGGACCGGAAGCAAGTCCGGAACCCGGCCTTGAAGCGGCTTCAGAGCCCGGCTCATCTCCGGTCGAAGACGACAATCCCACTGCGGAGGGCGAGGCCGCCGAGCCGAACCCTGAAGCCATTTCGGCTTTGGCAGAGGAAACCCCGGCCGATTCTGAACTCGAGGCCAAGCGCCTGGCCCGCCTGCGCGACCGCGAGGCCCGCGCCATCATCCGCCAACTGCTCGATGAGTTGATTGCCGCCTATGCCTCCGATAGCCGCGGCGTCGAAATTCGCGAAATCGCCGGTGGCTATCGCATGGCCACCAAACCCGAGTGCCACGACGCGGTTCGCCTGTTTGTGAAGAGCCTGAAGCCGGCGCTCAAGCTCTCTCTGCCAGCTCTTGAAACCCTGGCCGTCATCGCCTACAAGCAGCCGGTCACCGCGCCTGAAGTGAATGAGATTCGCGGCGTCGATTCCTCCGGCGTCTTCGGCTCGCTGCTGGCCCGCAAGCTCATTGCCACCGCTGGCCGCAAGCAGGTCATCGGCCGCCCCATCCTCTACAAGACCACCAGGGAGTTCCTGCTTCGCTTTGGCCTCAAAGACGTCGCCGAACTGCCCTCGATGGAGGAGTTCGAGAAGATGGCCGCTATCGAGCTGGACGAGCCGGAGTCCGCGTCAGAGGGCGAGCCAGGGTCAGGCTCAAGCCAGGATTCCGGCCCTGAATTCGACGAAAACGCCTCCGAGGCGTCCACAGAAGATATAGACACTGGCGCTGTGCCAGGGTCCGCCGAAACTCCCGCGGTGCAGGAGAAGCCGGTTGCCGAATTGCCCGCTCCAATGCCAGTCGTGATGACTGCCCAGAACTCAGCGGAAACGCCAGCCGTGACGGCTGCCGATCCCTCCGCCGCAACTGAAGCGCCCATTGAAGCCGAAGCGCCTGAGGCAGAATCCGAGCCTCAACCCCGCTCGGCCGATGAGCCCGCCGAGACCGTCGAACCCAATGCCAACGAGCTGGCAAACCAGGCGGAATCCACCCCCGCATAGGCCGCGCCTGCTGCGCCTTCCCCCACAGAGCAGGCAGAAATCGAGAAGTTCCCTCATGACCAATAAGCCCGAAGACCTCCAACCCGAATCGACCGAGCCCGAGTTGGACGAAGCTACAGAAACCGAAGTCGAAACACCGTCTGAAGAAGAGTCCAGCGACGCCATCGAGGCGCAGATAGACGCCGCCGACGCGGACGAAGAAGCCGCTGAAGACGAAGACCAGACCGATGCGGAGGACGAAGACGGGACCGAAGCGGAAACCGAAGACGGCTCCGAAGCTCAGTCCGAGCAAGAACCAGAGTCTGAGCAGGACGAGCCTGAGATCAATGCCAAGCCCCGCCCCCCCGCCAAACTCGAGCGGTTGCAGAAGATTCTGGCCCAGGCCGGCATCGCCAGCCGCCGCAAGGCCGAGGAGATGATCGAGCAGGGCCGCGTCCAGGTGAACGGCAAGGTGGTCACCGAACTGGGCACCAAGGCCGATTCCGGCCGCGATCACATCCGGGTTGACGGCAAGCTGCTGCAGGGCGCCGAGCGGTTGCGCTACTTCATGCTCAACAAGCCCAAGGGCTTTGTCACCACGGTCAAGGATCCCGAGGGCCGGCCCACGGTGATGCAGTTCTTTGAGAAGATGCGCGAGCGCCTTTACCCGGTTGGCCGCCTCGACTACATGAGCGAGGGCCTGCTGCTGGTTACCAACGACGGCGAACTGGCCAACCGGCTCACCAAGGCCGCCTCCGGCGTAGAAAAAACCTATCTGGTCAAAGTCGCCGGCCAGCCCACCGAGAGCGAGTTGGACATTCTGCGCGGAGGCGTGGCCATCGAGCGCGGCAAGCCCGGCACGGGCCGCGTCCGCACCTCTCCGGCACGCATCCGCCAGGTCCGCCAGGGCGACAATCCCTGGTACGAAGTCATTCTCATCGAGGGCCGCAACCGCGAACTGCGCAAGATGTTCGAGGAGATCGGCCACTTTGTCGAGAAGATTCGCCGCGTCGGCTACGGTCCGCTGGTTCTCGACCAGGAGCCGGGCAATCTGCGCGAATTGCAGCCCGACGAACTCGACGCCCTGCGTCTGGCCGCCGAGGGCAAGGCCCGCACTCCCAAATCCAAGGAAGTCCGCCGCCGCAACGCCATGGACGCCGCCGGACTGCCCACCGTGCTGCCCCGGCCAACCATGCATCCGCGGCCGGCCAAGCCCTATGCCAAGCCTTTTGAAGACCGCTCCGCCGGCACGGGCCGCGCTGGAGAGTTTCGCCCCAAGCGGGCCTTCGGCACAGGCTCAGCCAGCCAGGGAACTGACCGGCCCGCCCGTCCTGCGCGTTCCGGTGAAGAGAGATTCCGTCCCGCCGCCGGTCGCACCAGCGACCGTGGCCCTGCCCGTGGCGCGGCTCCGGCCAGGTTTGGCTCCGCGCGTCCTGCCTCCGGCCAAGCCAAACCCTCTTTCCGCCGCGATGAAGGCGCGGGCTCGTACACGCCCCGTCCGTCCCGTCCAGCATGGCAAAAAGACGATCGGCCCACGCGTCCGCCCGCGCCCCTTGACGCTGGCGCAACCGGCGAAAGCCGCCCCGGTTCAGACCGTCCCCGGCCATCTTCCGCGGGAACAGGCAGAACCAGCGCAAGCCGCCCTTTCGCGGCAAAACCAGCCTGGAACAAGTCCGCTGGCCGCAGCGACCGTCCCGCTTTCAAGCGTCCCGCAGGCCCGCGCCGCGAAGCTCCAATCCACGACGAGGATTTGGGCCCGGTGAGGCCGCCAAACCTCCGTATCGAGGAGATCAAGGGCTCTGATCGGCCGAGCCCCATCCGGTCCACATCGAGCCGGCCCAGCGCGCCGCGCTCCTATTCGGATCGCCCAGCCACAGGCCGTCCCAGTGCTCCCAGGCCTTACTCCGATCGGTCTGCTTCCGATCGCCCCAGGCCCAGCCGTCCCAGCTCTGACCGGCCTTACAGCAGCGAAAGAGGCGGCGGCGAAGCAGGCGGCAGCGAAAGAAGCCTCCCGCGCGCCTACACCACCAGCAGCGGCAAGCCCCGCGCTGGCGGAGCGCGTCCCAGCAGCAAGCCCGGCAAACCCGCCGGCCGCTCCTACGGCTCCGGCTCCGGCCCCCGTTCAGCTTCCGGGCCGCGTTCCATCGATCCGCGCACCGGCTCAGGTTACCGGCCTGCTCCGGGTGGCAAGCGCTCGTTTGACGGCCCGTCCGCCGGCTCCGGTTCGCGTCCGTCCCGTCCCTATACTCCGCGCGGCGAAGGCTCATCGGATCGCCCCACCCCGCACACCAAAAAGTTCTCCGGCTCGCCGTCCTCACGCAGCGCCGGCCCACGCAGCGAGAGCCCGCGCGGGGAGCGGAATTCCGGCACGGGGTGGAAGCCCAAGACCAGGTACGGCGGCTCCGGAAAACCCGCCTCCGGAGGCGGCTACAAGCCCAAATCCGGTGGCCCATCCAAGTCCGGCTACAAGGGCAAACCCGCCGGCCGCAAACGCCCGCTGTGATACCGTTGCAGTACGGAGTCCTCGAGCCGGACCGCGCTTTTTTTGAGCGCGGGCCGAACGTCTGCCGGACGGTCTTTTGCAGGTTTTGAAGCCGTCCCGCGACGGCTCGCCGCCGGATTGAACTCTCTGGGTTGGATTGATTGAGTTGGAGGGGCAATTTGGCGGGAATCGGGGGCGGCGTGCGCACATCGAGAATGTCCCAGCAGCCGGAATCGACATCGCCTTCACTCGCCGCGACCCCAGCTCATACGCCTGGGTCCGCGCCTCAGGGCGCCGCGCACAAGCCGCAGCGCATTCCGCGCTGGCTTGAGCGCGCCGAGCTGTTTTTGCGGGTCATGCTGCGGATGTACATCGGCCTGGCGGTCTGCTATGTGCCGTGGTCGCGCATGTTCTGGGACCAGAACCCGCTTTTTGTTCAGTTCCCCACGCTCTCGATCTATGCCGCCAATGGCGCTGTGCGCGGCATCGTCTCCGGGCTGGGGCTTTTGAACCTGTGGATTGCGTTTCAGGACGCAATCCGCCACCGGGATGGATAAGCAATGAACGACAGTGGTCAGGGATCAGAGATCGAAGAGCCGGTGCAGCCTCCTTCACCTCAAGCTGAGGCTGCGCCAGGCTCAGGCGCGCCCGCCGCGGTCATTCCCGGCAACGGAGCGCCGCCGCCGCTGGATCGAGCTTTGCTGGCCTATGAGAATTCCGCCTTTCTCAACAGCGCCGACGGTCGCCTGATCCGGATTATGGCCGAGTATATCGAGCCGCTGGCGCGGTTCCGGCGAGAGCGGATTCAGGATACGGTGGTCTTTTTCGGTTCGGCTCGTTTTCGCGGGCGCGAAGAAGCCGACCATGCCCTTGAGTTGCTTGAAAACACCGGCTCCAGTCGTCTGGCCCCAAGCCACGAGCAGCCGGCCAGCGCTCCCGAGATTGCCGCCGGCAAGGCCACCGACTTGCAGCTCAAACGCGCCGTGGCCGCTGTTGAAATGGCCCGCTACTACGAGGATGCGCGCCGTCTGTCTGGGCTGCTGACGCACTGGGCCAAAAAGATTCCCTCGCACCGGTGCCGCTTCGTTGTCACCTCCGGCGGCGGGCCGGGCATCATGGAGGCGGCCAACCGCGGCGCGCACGAGGCTGGTGGAAAAACCATCGGGCTGAATATCCGGCTGCCCTTCGAGCAGCGGCCCAACTCCTACATCACCCCGTCGCTCAACTTCGAGTTTCACTACTTTTTCATGCGCAAACTGTGGTTTGCCTACCTGTCGAAGGCCCTGGTCGTCTTTCCGGGCGGTTTCGGAACCCTCGATGAGATGTTTGAGATCCTCACGCTGGTCCAGACCCACAAACTGGCCAAAAAAATCACGGTGGTCATCTACGGCTCCGATTACTGGAAAAAGGTCTTTAACCTGGATGTGCTGGTGGATACCGGGGCCATCTCGCCCAAAGACATCGAGCTGTTCCAGTTTGCCGATACGCCCGAGCAGGCATTCGAACTGCTGCGTCAGGGGCTGACTGAGAACTACCTCCTGGCCGAAGCGGCCGAGGCTGCGCTCTCCGAGGGGCGGCAGCCGCAGCCTGTCGAGGATCTCATGCCTGGCTGGTCCCTCGAAGATTTTCTGGGGCCGGAACTGGCGAAGACCAGCAAGTAGGGCGTGCAGCGCCGTCGCTTTCGTGCAGTCAAGAGCGGTCTCGCAAAAGCCCTTCACGCACAGCGAAAGCGCCGCCCGTTCTGCTAAGTTTATTCAAGGATATGTTTTTGGCTGAATCTGCGCCTTGGCATTCCTGTTCTACGGTTCAAAATGTGTACTCCGCAGCCTGAATTGCCGCTTTTCAGCATTTGCACGGGGAGTCTTCCCCAACATTCTGGCTTTGCCGATTACGCAGTTGGCTTTTGCGGCAATTGAAGCCTCATTTGCAGAATTTCATTCCGTGATTTGTGGCCGGCTTCGCAATCGCGGAATTTCCGGATCGATTGCGAAAGAAGGAGCAGAAATGGTCACCTCGACCATCTCGTATCTGTGGCGCGATGCAAAGGCGCCGCAAGGCTTCCGGTCGGGTGTTTCCCTGCACAGTCATACCAACCAGTCCAGGGAGACGCTGGCCTTTCTGGCAAATTTTGGCAAGCAGTTTCCTACGGTCCAGCCGCTGATGGCGCGTATGGAGCGGCGCTCTGAGGCAAACCACGGGTTGCGCGTGAACTATGCCGCCAGCTACTGGACGCCCCCCATGACTCCCAAGCTCGCCTTCGACCTCGAGAGTGGGCAGATCGAAAAGCTTGGCGTGGCGCCCATGGTCTCCCTCACTGACCACGACACCATCCAGGCCCCCATGCTGCTCGGCAGCGTGCCAAGCGCGCGGCAGATTCCGATTTCGGTCGAGTGGACCGTCCCCTACGGCGTGCAGTCCTTCCATCTGGGCGTACACAACCTTCCCGGCGCGCGGGCCACCGAGTGGATGGCAACGCTGGCCGATTTCACTGCCCATCCCGGCAGCGACCGCCTGACTGAAATCCTGATCGCTCTCAACGACGAACCCGACGTGCTGGTTGTCTTCAACCATCCCATGTGGGATCTGTATCTGATCGGCCGAAAGAAGCATGAGTCCCAAGTCGGCGAATTCCTCCAAAAGAACGGAGCCTTTCTGCACGCGCTGGAGTTGAACGGCCTGCGCAACTGGGATGAAAACCGTGCCACGCGGAGGCTCACCGAAAAGTGGAACATCCTGCCCATCTCCGGCGGCGACCGGCACGGCGTGGAGCCGAGCGCCGCCATCAACCTGACCAACGCCGCCTGCTTTACTGAGTTCGTGCATGAGGTGCGGCGCCAGAAGATGAGCAATGTGCTCTTCATGCCCCAGTATGCCGAGCCCTGGAAGCTGCGCATGCTTCAGTCGGTTATCGATGCGGTGCGCCACTATCCTGAGTTCCCGCAGGGCTCGCGTACCTGGGACGAGCGCTTCTATCATCCGGATGCGAACGGAGTGGCTCGCCCGCTCTGCGAACTGTGGCCCGGCGGATCGGCGCCGTGGATGCTCCGTTGGGGCGTTGGACTGGTCCAACTGATGGGCAGAAGGCTGGTCTCCGGCGGCCTGCGCATGGTCTGGAGCGAAGCGCACCGGTTGCGCCTCGCCTTGGGCGAACACGACGTCTGAGAACCTGCCTGAGCGAGTTTTTATACAGATTATTTTCGCCGGAGACTGGCGACAAGCCGCCTATTCCCCACGCCGATGTGTTAGTTTCGCTTGGGTTATACGTTGCCGAATTCGCGAGCGACGGAAACTGCCGAGGAGACCGCAATGCACTGGACAAAACGTATCGCAAAGACAATCGCAAGCTGCGCGATGGCCCTGTTTCTGGCAGCGGCGGCGCTACATGCCGGAGCGCAAACCGCGCCCGCACAATCTGCGCTGCGGTACGCCGGCGCAGCCCAGGCCAGCGAGCGGGACTGGTGGAAGAACGCCGTCATTTACGAGATCTATCCACGCAGTTTTCAGGACTCGAATGGGGACGGCGTCGGTGACCTCAATGGCATTACCCAGCGGCTGGACTACTTGAAGGAATTGGGCGTGGACGCCATCTGGCTGACGCCTTGTTATCCCTCGCCGCAGGTGGACTTCGGCTACGACATCTCCGACTACAAGAACATCGATCCGCAATACGGCACTCTGGCCGATTTTGACCGGCTGGTGGCAGAGGCCGGCAAGCGCCATATTCGTATCCTCATGGACATGGTGATGAACCACACCTCCGACAAGCATGAGTGGTTCATCCAGTCGCGGTCGTCGCGCGACAATCCCTACCGCGACTGGTATATGTGGCACGACCCTTCGGCAAGCGCAGGGCAAGCTACAGGCCAGACGGCGCCCGGCAAAGGCGTGCCGCCGAATAACTGGCAGTCCTACTTTGGCCACTCGGCCTGGCAGTGGGACGAAGCTACCCGGCAGTATTACTATCACAAGTTCTATATCCAGCAGCCGGACCTGAACTGGAATAACCCCAAGGTGCACGAAGCATTCAAAGACATCATTGGCTTCTGGCTCAAGCGCGGTGTGGGCGGCTTCCGGTTCGATGCCATTAACACGCTATTTGAGGATCCGTCCCTGACCGATGAGGGCGTGGTCAAAGATAACAACGGTAATCCGATCATCAATGCGTACGGCGACCCTGAACTGGACGACTCGAAGACCAGCAACCTGCCAGGATTGCACCCGGTGGTGCATGAAATGCGAGTTGCGGCAGACGCGTTCGGCTCCGCCGCGTTTCCGGGAACGCGCGTGCTGATAGGCGAAACTTATATGCCCAACATCGCCGAACTGGCCAAGATGTATGGGTCGCCAGGCAAGCCGGAGTTTCAACTTCCGATGGACACGCAGGTGGGCTTCATCAACAAACTGGACGTGGCCACATTCCGAGCCAAGCTGATTGACGTGGAGTCCCGGATCGGCGGTAATACGCCGCTGCTGCTCTTTGACAATCACGACAACGCGCGGCTGGACCTGCGCTACGGCGACGGGGTGCATGACATCGACATTCAGCGGGCGATTTCGACGGTGTTGTTCGCCAGCCGGGGAGCGGCGCTGTTCTACTATGGCGACGAGATCGGCATGAAGACCACGCCGCCCACGCGCAAGCAAGACGTGAAGGATCCCATCGGCATCACCGGTTGGCCCAGGGAGAAAGGCCGCGATGGCGAGCGCACTCCGATGCAGTGGAATGCAGGCGCGAACGCGGGCTTTACCACCGCTGGCGCCACGCCGTGGCTGCCGGTGCCGCCCAGCGCCGGAGCCATCAACGTCGAGGCCGAAAGCAGCGATCCCAACTCGCTGCTGGCCTGGTACCGCGGCGTGATCCGCCTCAAGAAGACCAACCCGGCCTTCGCCCACGGAGAAAACACGATGCTCGATACCGCCAACACCAAGGTGCTGAGCTGGCTGCGCCAAACGCCCGGAGCGCTTCCAGTGGTGGTTTCGGTGAACTTCACGGCCGAACCGCAGACGGTTGCCCTCAGCGTTCCCGGCTCCGGCGGCAAAACCAAGACCCTGCTCAAGACCCCCGGCGCGCCCGATCCGGATTCGCTGGAACGAATTGCGCTCGGTCCGTTCGGGGTTTATATCGGAGAAGTGCGGTAACTCATAGCTTCTAACTCTCAGCAAGATGTGACCGTCGCTTTTACGCCAAATCAACTCGCAAGCCCGCAACCTGGCCGCAATAGAGCAGAACCAGAGTCCCTGTGTCCTGTTGAGTGAATACGAGGTCGCCGCTTCCTGATGGTCGCGTCGACTTGGGTGCATTGCTTTCGGGATGCACCAACTCTGGTTCCGCTCTAGGCATCCTGTATAATTCGCGCGTGCTTCAAAGAGGAGGCACGGGAGGACTGAAATGGATATGCTTCTTCTGGTTTTTCTGGCAGTTGCCGCTCTTATCGTTCTGATCACAATTCTGGGCAGCTTTTTTACGGTCAACACGGCTCAAGTGGCTATTATCACGCGCTTCGGCAAGTTTCTCCGGGTGGCCGAGCCGGGATTGAACTGGAAAGCTCCTTACTTCGACTCCGTCTCCGGCCTGGTAAGTCTGCGCGTGAATCAGATCACGCTGACCATGGAGACCAAAACCAAGGACAACGTCTTCGTCACCATTCCCATCTCGGTGCAGAATCGCGTGCGTCCCGAGAAAGTCTACGACGCCTACTACAAACTCTCCGACCCGGTGGCGCAGATCAAGAGCTACGTCGAACAGGTGATTTTGGGCCACGTTCCGGGAATGACCCTGGATGAAGTCTTTGCCTCGCAATCCAGCATCGCCGCGGCGGTGAAGCAGGAGCTGGACGCGGATATGGCCACCTTCGGCTACGAGATCGTGAATGTGCTGGTCACCGACATCGTGCCCGACGCCAAGGTGAAGTCGGCGATGAACGACATCAACGCCGCGCAGCGCGAGCAGGTAGCCGCCAATGCCAGGGGCGAGGCGGAGAAGATTCTGGTGGTGAAAAAGGCCGAGGCCGAAGCGGAAAGCAAGGCTCTGCAAGGGCAGGGCATCGCCAATCAGCGAAAGGCGATCATCGAAGGGTTGCAGGTCTCCATCGAACAGTTCCAGAAGGTGGTGGATGGAGCATCATCGAAGGACGTCATGCAGTTGGTGATGGTCACGCAGTACTTCGACACCCTCAAGTCCATTGGAGAAAACGACAAGACCAACACGCTCTTTCTGGCTCATTCGCCTGGCGCGGTCAAGGATGTTTCAGAGCAGATATTGCAATCCATGCTGGTGGCGGAACGAGCCAACGGCTGATTCATCCTCATGCGTTCCCCAGGTCTCAAAAATCGAGGCCTGGGGCACCCGCCCTGCCGGGTTTCACCCTCCCGCTGAAACTCCTGCCTTTCTTTGGACATACGAGCCACCTGCCCGGCCCCTCTCGTCGTACTGTCATCACCGGGGCACCCGCCGCCTTGAGGCTTGCCGCGCTTTGACTGTTTACCAATTAATTCACTGCAAGGTTTTGAAAATATGGG